>Ga0179591_1265617_pt1 | contig 31501 bp, 28 predicted proteins | sample CZOMad2_1_08_16f_FD_182891 | JGI IMG/M metagenome (GOLD analysis project Ga0179591, IMG submission 182891) | Vadose zone soil fungal communities from Angelo Coast Range Reserve, California, USA - CZOMad2_1_08_16fungal (PacBio error correction) | ecosystem: Environmental > Terrestrial > Soil >...
CATAAACATCTCGACAACAAAACACTAATTTTGATAAAAAGGAAAGAGATGGTACTCCTGACGTGGGCTAAATTGGCCGTGAGGGTATAGCCCAGGGGGGGATTTGCGGGGTTCATGGCGATGTCTGAGGGAAGGTCTAGATGATGCAGGGGACCAAGTCTCTTGCGGGCGCGTTTGCGTAACCTGGGGATTTAGAACGGGATCAGCCGAGTGAGACGATCGACGGTCGGGGAGGGCCCGTGAGAGACCATCCTTTCATGCTGAGATTTTGTTAAGATGGGGGGAGACCGTGAAGGCCTGCAGCTAGAGGAAGGCAGAGATCAGGGTACACCGGTGAAAGACAAGGGAAGAAAACTCTAAGATGAGTCCCGGCTGAAAGGATTCATCAAACCAAAACACCCGGGGCGATGCACGTACGGAAGGCAGAGCCAAGGCTATGCAAGAGTTAACCTCTGGGACAAAAAATCGAAGACCGGCAGGTGGGCCGCTCAAGAACTGAAAACTAGTAAAAGAAACCTTCCAATTAGCTCTAGAAACGATGGATTCAACAAGCACAGCAGTGGGTCTAAGGCCATCGGGATTGGGTGATGAAAAGGGACCACACGAACGGGGCTTGGTTACGTCTTCATCAACTACCCGAGGAAAGGCCATCTTAGACAAACCCCGAAAGATACTTTCTACGAGAACGAGCGGAAGCCAGAAGAAAAGTCAAAAGTAACTGACGCGTTAAGAAAGAAACTTAGGCGTCCGTTCTCCTCAGCGAAAGTACTTAGCTCCCCAAAAGAGAGATCAAAATGAGGTCGAGCGGACTGGAAGGTCGAAAAGGGAAAAACGCTCTGTCAGGGAAAGGTAATCCTGAAGGGTGGGCTCTTGGCAGAGTTGGCTAGCGAGTGATCGAAAGAGTGATGACGCAGAATGTCGCCTAATCAAAAAAGGAGAAGGGGGTGACCCGCTCAAGAGAAATGCGGGCAGGAAAAAAGTCTACGGGCTTCGGTAAGAAAGCCGATGGGGAGCCTAAATCAAATAGTGTAAAATTGGGTCCTATGGGGCTGAAGACCAAGAGCCGCCGTTTCAAAGAGACGGAAGGTAGGACACCTTGCTAGGGGCAATCGAGCAGGCTACGAAATGGGGAGAAAAGGGACGTAAAAAGCACAAAAAAAAAAAGGTGGGGGCGATTAAAGAGGGTACCGACGCCGGAAGAGGGAGGTCAACGAACGGGAAAGAAGAGGCTAAAAAAAAACATCAAGAAAGCGGGCAGCATCACGGCACTGGTAAAACGCCAGGGAGACAAATCCTGGGACAGCCTTAGGGTACAGCAAAAACGGGAGCGGCCTAGAAAGCCGGGACCGGTACTACTCTCGGGAGAGATAAAAGTGCGAAGAGGGGACTCGAAAAGTCAAAAGGGGGAGATCCTCACACCCCAGAAAAACGGCAATAGCGTTTCCGAATAAGGAAAGGGGCTTATTAAAAAAATGTCCGAGTCGCCGTGCAGATTATTCTTCGCAAGAAGCGTGAGATAAGAACCAGACCAGGAACGACTAAGGAGTCATAGAGTTGGACTGGCTAGTCCGACAGGGGGAGCCGCAGAATTTCCCTGCTTCTCGGAGGCACGGAGAAGGGGGGGAGGGGGGGAGAAAAGAGAGGAAAAAAGAGGAGGTGGGTAAAACGCAATCCGGCAAAAACGAGACGAGAACGCAAGCTGCAGAAGGAAAGGATCCACACGTATTCAGGAAAACTGTCTCGGGGGGGGCGGCGGATCGCAAATCGGGGGGGGTCGTCTCAGCAACCTCTGGGCGACAGAAAAAACGGACGACCCCTGTAAGAGCGAGGTCGTTCCTCGCGGACGACGGCCTAAAAACGAAAACTGAAAAACTCCAGTCGCTCCCCTCTGGAATCATCCCGGGTGAACTTTTCTGACAAGAGAAGGAAAAAAGGCCGCAGCATCGCGCATTCGAACCGCGGTGGGAAACCGTCGAGAACAACAAGGCATCACGAGAGAAAAAAACGGAAATTAAAAAAAGGGCGGAGGACCTTTTCTCCAACAGGGCAGAATGCACGAGGGAGAAAGGGACTGGGTAATGGAACCAGGTTATCCTATGGAACGAGATCGACCGGGGGGGACGGCCGAGGGAGGCAAATTATCCCCCTTGTGAACGGACGCCTGGAAAGGAAAGAGGACTGGGGAGTGGGAGGGTGAAGGTGCTTTACAATGGTTCGGGAGAAGGAACACATGCTTATGCCTGGCACAAGGGGGTGAAGAGTTGCTGCAACCTGAAGGGTCTCCTTTCCCTTAGAGCACAAGGCCTCCAGTTCGATCGGGAAGAGAAAAGAGAGCAGATTAGTCAGTCCTGGAGGAACGAAGCAAACGGCCGCGTATATCAGGGACGAGGGGGCGCGACATAGCCAATGGCGTTAGACGCACCCGTGTATGTTCCCTTCGTAAAAAGCCTTGAGGGGCGTCGATAAAAGCGAGTGGCGTCCGCCGGCTCACCATGTCGGAAGGGGGACATGACCACTAGTAGCCACTCGAGACATAAGACTGATGGAGGTGTTCAAGATCAAGAAAGGAGAAGTCCTCAGGGCGTCAAAAGGGGGGGACGAAGCGTAAGAGGCAATCATCGACTGCAGGGGGGAGGGGGCAATCTTCAGAGCGCACACACCCAGGCTTGGCAACTCTTCCCTTCTCTTCCGAGGAAAGCTGCTGATGCCCGCCAGAGAGTTCGCAGTCGAGAGGAGCCTTTGACCGACGGAGCAGGCCGCTCAGGTCAAGAGCCGAGAAAACCGTCTTGGAGGAGAATAAGACACAAAACTTTATCCCTTCTAAGAAACGAAAGGCCCAGGTTTAACAGAAAAGGAAGATCAATCAGGAAACAGATTCGGCTGGTGGCAGACCAAGTCACCCGGGGAGAAATTACGTCCATAGAGGGATTTGCGCTCTTTATCCGGAAGGATACATTTCAGGAGAGGGGGTAAAAGAGGTGAGCCGGTTTGCAGAAGGAAGATTTCTCGACAGCAGACGATTTCCCTATCAGAGGATAGCAAAATCCCTGTGGGGTCAGAAACACCGGGCCGACAAGAAGGGGACAGAGGAGTTTCTTCGGGGACCAAAAAGCCGACCATCCAGGGATCGAGAGCTTGAGAATACAAGACGGCAGCTTTCTCCCCCGGACGGCGCTATGAGGTTCAGGGGGAGGGATTGCTGTAACGTCGCAGTGCTGGGTATCCTCACGAGGAAGGCGGTGCGAGGTCGAAGTCGGGGTTTATGTGGGGAAGGGGTCTTATAATTCCATGAGACAGCACTGTCGTAGTTGAGGTGGAAGACCCACGCAAGAGGTGGAAGGGGGAAGTCGGGGGGAAAAAAGAAGAAAAATGCGGAGGGAACTCCTGACTTGGGGCATCCTTTGGGGCGTTGTAGTAGAATTCTGTCGGGGGGGTGAGTAAGTGTACGGGCACGCAGGAAAAAAGGGAAAGGGAAAAGAAAGAGCCTTTCTTCGTCTTTTTGGAAACCGATCAACTAAGAGACTACAGGAGGGATATACCGGCAAGGAGAGACGCAAAATTGAAAAAGTGAAGGGTCTAGACAGCAGAAAGGAGGAGGAGAGTGTAGATTTCAGGTAGGTAACAACGTAACTACTCTTCGAGGAAAGTGTCTTGAGAGACTCAGGGGGAAGGTCAAGAGGGGCAAACTCAACAAAGGCAGAGACCAGAGAGCAGAACGGGAGAAGACGAGCGAAAGAATAGACGCAGCTCGAGATCTTCCTAAAAGGCGAGCGCATGAAATAAATCCAAAGGTGAAAAAGAAAGAACGACTTACTTTTTCCCAGATCAATCTCGACGGTCCGCAAAACCCTGCGGTTGCGATGTTTCCCCAAGCGCTAGAAAAAGGATCTAATAATCGATAACCGAAAGGCAATAGAGATAAACTAAACAAAGGAAAAGGGAAAAGAGTATGTTATGTCGCGGGCCTTTCCCGCGTCTCGGTGTCTAAGGCTCGAGAGAGTTTTCGGGAGGGCCAATTCGCAGCGAACGGGTCGTAGGGGAAGGGAGAAAGGAGAGATGTCTGAGGGAAACCGGAGAGAGTGTTTCGATCTTGATCTTCCTCTAGAAGGGGGGCGCTCGCACCCTCGCTGAGGGAAGTCGGATCGGTCGATAGTTCGGAGGAAAGAGGTTTCATTCTCTCGGGTAGAACATGAAGTCTTTTGTAGCGCAAAAGAGTGAAAGGCCTGGTCAGGAGAAAAAGACCTCTTCTTACGGGGGGGAAGAGAATGAAGGTACCCGCTCAAAAGAATAATGACAGGACTTTCTTCAGGCAGGGTGCCAAAAGGGTATGGAGGGGAAAGGATCATCTTCCTACACTTGGATCAGAGGAGGGGTCAATGCCGGGAAAAGAACTTGGGAAAAGGATCGGGCCTTCAAAAGTACTGAATGGAAGGAAGAACCTGAATAGTAGAAAGAAAACTCCATAAACGGGATCAACATCCGAAAAGGTGACAAATTCGTGAGAAAAGTGGGGTTATAGTAAGTTCCACAACTTAGGTGGAAGTAGTCACCTCATAAGAAGCTGAAGTAATGAATCCACCTCCCGAGACATACTCGTACTCGTCAGGGCAGGCGGAATATCTTGGTCTTACTAAGCCAGGGGGAAGAAAGGTCAAATTCCAGAAAACGGAGGAGATCCTTCGGGGGATACTACGCGACTTCTTATGAGAGAGTCCCCAAAGCTCTCCCCCTTATTTCTTTCGGACGGCTGTCGTTCGTCGTACAAAAAGAAAAAGCTGAAAGGAGTAGAGATTCAGGGGGGGAACCAGGACGGAGGGGGTAGACTGATAGGAAGGAGCTTTTAGGGAAAGGGGAACAGGGAGGCTCCAAGGGGATCCCAAACCGATCACAGAGGTTAAGAGAGGAAGGAGCTGTAAGGAAGAAAGGCTAGAGTAGGTACAAAAGAAAGAAATGGGGGAGCTCACGACCATTGACCAGGGGGGACTATGGGGAAGAGTCCGAAAGAAGGTTCCTGGAAAATAGTGAAACAAAAATGTCCGAACGTACGGTCTCTAGAAGACACGGGGGACTGAGGTCTTCTCGCAAAGAAAGGTTGGGAAGGGGGGAATCTGGAGCGCCATACGCTACTGAGGAGAAAGGAGAAATATAGCAATGATACTAGTCCAGCGCTCCGCCTCTCTGCTTTATCACAGCGGCTCTGCATACTGGAGAAGTCCTCCTTGAGGGATGCTGTCCTCTCCAGGCTAGGGGTCCGCTCGCCCTGTCTACTCTAACCAAGGAGAAGATGAGACGAACTGTTGCTCTAAAGTCACGCCGGGTAGTGAAGAGGCATAAAAAAGAACAGCACTCTGGCCGTCCTTCTTCTTCCTTTAAAGATTCTAAGGGACAGAGGAAAAGCGGCAACAACGTCTCGAAGCACACCCTCGAAAGGGGGGGGTACTAAAGGAAAAGAAGGAGGGTGCTTCTTCATCCCGAGCATTTTCCTCGTCCTCCAGTCGGAACAGCTGATGCTAAGGGACGAGGAGGTCTCCAGGCTGAGGGCCTACCAAATGCGCGAACAGCATCTGAGGTCTTAAGAAACGCAGCTCTGTGAGATAAACGAAGAAACGGCGGAAAGGATACACCCGTGAAGTGGGGTCAACGACAGTTCGGGGGCAGGTCTTGACCATCAGTGTGGCGGGTGTCGCCTAAAAAAATGGCGGAAGAAAAAACGTACAGAACCTGCAACCGAGGAGGGTGTCGGGCCTCCTCGAGCGGGACTCGAAAAAGTAAGGGAACATACTGCAAAAACTCCAAAGAAAGCTACGTTACGGCAGAGGGCACGTAGAAGAATCATAGGACCAGGGTTCGCAGAGCCCTCGTTTTGCGACCCTGCTCTTCTTCCCCCATTTCATATATCTACAAACAAAAGTAAATCTAAAAATGCCCTGGGGCTGCATGATCCGTTTTCTCCACTGGGAGAAAAAGGACAGTAGAAGCCGGTGAGACCGTGTCGTCGTATTGTCGGTTGGGGGGACGTCTTAGAAACTTACATATCGGGGAAGGGAGTAGTATTGAAAGTTAGCCAACAGGGGGGTTAGCTCAACGAGAACAGAAAACCAATCGGCCAGGGGTCTTTAACGTTTTTCTTCGCCGAGGTTCATAAAACAAAAGTGGGAAGAAGCCGGAACAAGCGACGAGGTAGGGGAAGCACCGGAACTTTTGGATCCGCATGAAGCGGCAAGAGGATACCTCAAAAAGGCGTGCGATGCGCAAAAAACTTGGGGTCGCGTCTTGGTAAAAAAGTCCGAAAAAAAAACCGTTTGGGGGAAAGGGTCGCGGAAAAAGAACGACCAATTTGAGACTATCCTAAAACCACCATGATGTGAATAAGGATCGAGCATGGTCAAGCTCGAGATTCTGGGGCGCCCCGTAATCGACCAAGTTAGGAAGAGTAAAAGACAACTACTAGTAACGGCCAACGAGAGAACCTTCTTGTTGTGGCGTGACGTCAAAAGGGCCGTCCTCGCCACCGGACGATAAAAACTGGATAGGTAGACTGAAGCAGAGGCAATATAAACATGTCTATCAAACAGAATCCTCCGGCTGGGAAAATATCCCCTGGCGACAGAGCTGCTGCGGGGGAAAGAATAGACGAGGAGGGAAGAGGAAGAGGGGGAAAAAAAAGGCGGCAAATCGATCAGTCGTCTCTAAAAAGCTCCCGCAAACAGGGAAAAAAAAATACCGGGGGGCCGAGAAACCACGTGGAACTGATCTCGCATATTGCAGTGGGAGGGGGAGAAGATGACGGAACAAAAGATTAAGCATGGAATACCATCGTCAGAACCCTTCATCGAGTAGCTCAAGAGTAAGCAGGGGGGGATAGGTGATCCTACGGGCTCCTTAGTAAAGCTTCAAACTCGGGGGGGAATTGAAGGACATCAGGGTCGGCTACCCGAAGAAAAAGGATCATCGCTCTCAAATACACTTACCCAGAGCGAAGACTTGAAAGGCAATTGTGGACGGAGGCGACCTACAGCCGAGACTACCGCCATCGTGCGAAAGAGGGGGTCGCCGAAACGCCGACGGCTCCGAGGAGAAAACACGAGCCGTTTCCGTGGAAAGTGGAAGTGGCCGCTCGCAAAAAAATTCGGAAGCAGGCGCGTGGGCGAGAAGGTCAAAGGGTTTTCTGAAACGGAGGTGCGGGAAAAGCAAAAATCGTTGCGTTGCGATCCAAGCCAAAACATGACACTAGCACCAACAAAAAGGGGGGAGGAGGGGCCTGCGGCTGGTGACCCACCAAGTGGGGGGGCTGGTTACGGAATTGGAGTTGGAGCAGCCCTGAAGGAAGTTGCTTCCATACAAAGAACGGTCTCGAAGTTCGTCGGCCCAAGAGAGGAAAAAGATGAATAGAAGTGGAAAGTAACAGAACGAGCAGAGGAAACTAAGAAGGACGCCGGCAAGGGGCGGCGTAGGTCAAGGCCGGTCGACTGGGTTAAAAAAAGGGGGGATCCGACTCGTCGCACAAATCTGAGCCAAGCGGGGGCGCTTCAAAACAAAGGAAGGGAACAGAGAGGCCTTAACAGCCGAATAAGAGCGCCCTAGACCGACAATCAAGATCTAAGGAAAGCAAAGCGCCTGTGCTCTGAGAATAGACGGTCCTATCTCCACATATAGGGACCCAAATCGGGGGAGACCGAACGAAAAAGGGAGAGGCAAAAAGTTCCTCCCTAACTCTCAGACCGACGGCAGAGAGGAAAAAAAAGAGAGCTATCACCAATCTCTCACAACAAACTTATTATGATTGAAAAAGATCGGTGAGCAAAACTGGCAAAGTTTGGACGCGATCGCCGTAGGGAGGAGCGAGGGCGGGCGCCATTTAAAAACGGGACGAGGGAAAAAGGCATGGAGGGGGGGTACCCAGAAAAGAGGAATGTAGCTGGAGCGTGATAGGCTCACTCTCTCTAGAAAGTCAGGGAAGCTCTGCCTTAAATTGAAACTTGAAAAACGGTTTAGGCGAGCGCTGGCTCCCTTCCTTTGTGGTGCGCGCCACCGGAAAAGAAAGATCCAAAAATCCAAGAAGCGTCAAGGGAAGTTGTAAAGAAAAAAGCAATCCTGCTGAGGCGGCCCTTGACTTCGTTGTCCAAAGGAGATGCTCCTTGCAACCCAGAGTAACACGGGATCATCGTAGGCACTGCTCGGTGAGACCCGACTTAAGAGAGTACCGGCAAGGTAAGAAAAGAAAATCAGAAATCCCGAGAACTGACAAAAACTAAACTTAAGTATAAAAAAGGCCAATGACCCCACTGTATGGCCCCATCCAAATTGGGTCTACTCATCCGGCCTGGGGGTGCTGGGTTCCGTGGAACACTCTTCGGTTGTTCCTTTTCAAACAAGCAAACCGAAAGGGAGGCTTTGGAAAGGCCACCTCCCGTCCTCGCCGACTCGAGAAAAGCAACCTGAAGCTCATTAATGCTAAACTAATCGCTGTTAACTTCAGGAAAAAACAAAACGGAACGGCTCTCTCTCCGTTGGGAGCCGACAGAGCCGCGGAGTAACCACAAAAACCGGGTGACGGGAAGAGGCTTAACGCGACGAAAGAGGGGATTTCAAGTAAAAAGAGAAGAAAAATTTTCTACCATTAGTCCCCTATCTCTTAGCTTCCCTAAGGCAGGCGCAGACCTTAGGTCGTCGTCTAAAGAAGAACCAGTGTGACCTCTCTCGGAAATCCCTTAAAAAAGAGGAAGATCATCATCGTACTTCGGAAAAGAAAAAAAAACGATAGCCTACCGAAAGGAGACCGCTTGATTACAAGAAGCCGAGAACGGAACGTTAACAGTCTGCGAAAAAAAAACTACTTCGAAAAACGCGAGCAGGCTCACGGCGGAGCCGGAGGAAATTGGACAACCGGGGTTTTGTGCGAGGCGATTTTACCGGAACCCCCCCCATCTGTCAGACAAAAGATAGCAAACGAGAGACCTACTCATGGCTGGCGCAGCAGAGAAAAATCGCAGGGGGCCTCGGGAAAAAAATCATGTTCTGCTAAAGACCTTAAGTACCCCAAACAAAGAGAGGATCTGATGATACGGTTGCCGACGTGGAGAAGAAGCAAAAACCTCCACAAAGGGATCGCGGGGCCCTCCGAAAGTGCGGGGATTCCCTGAGGCGACTGGGGAGTACGCAGCAGGCGGTCGTCAAAAAACCGAAGAGGAGAGTGCCAATCAAAACGGCTTTCGGCTCAGCTGGTGCGCAGAGTAGCGCTCGACATAAACTCTGACTAAAAAAGCCGCACAAAAAGGGAATCGAAAACGCAAAGATCAGAATGTGCGCGGAACGGCGCCGGCGGAGCCGCAAGAGCCCTGAGTGGAAAATCAAGATCACCGTTTCAGTGGTACAACCAAAAAAAGTCAGGCGGGGACAGGTCAAAAAATCCCAACACGTTGTCGGGGCGAAAAAGAGGGAAAAGACGCCCCGTCCACGACCCTAGGAAGTCGAAGGTATACCTAAGCGGAGGGGGGGCATGAGCTAAAACAAAGGCGAAATGCAAACCAAGGGGGGAATCGACACGCCCCTGCGATGACAGGAGTGGTCTACATCCAGGAAACGTCTAACTCGGAAAAAATTCAAAAAAAGGAGGTTGGCGCCCCGAAAAAATGCAGCCAAAGGATCTCAATTCAAAAACAAAAGGGAGACAGCGATATAAAGGGGGGCAGACAGGCGCTTGCCAAACTCAAATGCCTGCCGAGACCGGGAATGAAAAGTATAAAAAAGAGGAAAACGAGCGCCGGGGAGGCTAGGAAGTAGGGAAATTTATATAAAGGGGTGAAAAAAAGACGCCGGACAAAAAAAAAAAACAAAAAAAAAAAAAAACAACAACCCAAACACAAAACCAAAAAAAACAAACACCCACAAAAAAAAAAAAAAAACCAACCCAACGCAACAAACGGGAGAGGGGAGACGGACAGGGTTAAAAGGTTTCGTAAGTGAAAAACATGGTGTCTTAGAAAAGCGACAATTGCTCCGCCTGGAAAAAAACTTGGTCAGGACAACCTGACTTGGGTATCCTGCCTTGCAGAGGAACAGCTTCTCGCAAAAATAGATCTAAGACGCACAGACTGATCCGAGGGGCCAAAAAAAAACCTTTTTCGGGGGGGAACCCGTAACCAACTATCATCATTAAGGTAAGCAAAAGGAGCCAATGTACGACGTAACACTCTTCAAGTGTTCGGGAAAGATCAAGTCAGGGGAGTAGATAACAGGTGCAAAAGGAGAACGGACCAAGTCGCCGTAAATGAATCCAGCTTCAAACACGATACGCCTGGATTGGGGGCGTGGAAGATCAAATACACTGAAGAACCGCGCAACCGAGCCAACTCGCTAGGCGTCGACGGCGGTCGAGTGAAAAAAAAAACCGTACAAACAGCAGCACTTCCTGCGGGGCCACCCCCAAGGCTAGGCAGGACTAGAGGCAGCGGGCTCAACGGGGGGAGAGGGGGGAGGGTCCTGAAAGGCAGCGTTTAATCAAAAAAAATCAAAGCCCGCAACCCGGGGAAAAAGAACATACAAGACGGCTACCACGCCTGGGGCCCTTCTCAGAGGGACGGAGGGGAGTTTGTCGGGGAAAAAAAAGCGACGAAGGACTGAGGGAAAACAAGCGTCACCCGCGAAGAAGGATGGGGGAGCTCATCGGAAGTGGATGAAAAAGAAAAGAGCGGATCCGGCCGCGAGGTGTCCGTAGCTTTCCAATCGTACTGCGAAAGACGGGGGGGCATGCAATCAGACCCGACTGGAACAAGCGAGCAAAAAGAAACAGCGCAAAACGGCAGCCGGAGACCAGAAAGCCGCGAGATGGGAAAGTTGGAAGCGACCGACGCCCTCGAACCTTCAAAAAAAAAAAAAAACACACCGGGGGATCGAGAGCTGGGGGGGAATCAGACCTCCGACAGCTAAAAACTTGAAAAAACGCGAAGACCGTTTCCGGGGGCGGAAGTGAAGAGCTTCCCTCAGGCAGCGCCGCGCGGGGCTCTTTAAACGAGTCCGACAGGGGGCTTCAGTTCCATGAGCCTGAACTTTGGGAAAGGACGGGGGAAAAAAAAAAAAAAAGCGTGGGATTGGAAACAAAAAAATCAAAAAAAGGCGGGGACAAATCACGAACCTTTCTGCGGAGCCTCCCCCTTTGGGAGGGTTTGTAACTGGAAACAGGGGCTGCAAACCCTAACGAGGTGAGAGAAACGCGGTGCTCTCAGTTGTAGACCCCGAAAGGAAGTGCAGGGTACGCATGAGAAAACGAGCGAGCCAAATGCCACCGAAGGACGGGCAAGTCAGCAGTGTCGGCGCGGGTAAGAATGAGGAGGGCAAAAAAACGCGTACGAAAGGGGAAGAAAGACGTTATGCGGGATCGACAGTAACTTAAACTCTTTGAGGGGAGACACGGCATACGACAGCGAGAGCAAAGAGTCGAAGAACGAAAACGCCCGGACTACGCCTCGTAGCAGAAAACTCAGAGGCGAGCGCGGCTCAAGCGAAGGTAGTTCCGAACTATCTAAAAAGAACGAAAGAGACTTAGTCGAACATAATCGACTGGGGGGTCAGCAGACGAACCCGTGGGGCGAAGGACGCAAACAGACGCCCAAGATCGATCTACGACCACACAAGGCAGGAATCGCGATCCAGCTCAGACAACAAAAGGAGGAAAGATGGGGCGGAAAAGAATTGAAAAACCCTGGGGTCGAGGGATCGCCTCGGGTAGGGGAACAGGAAGGTCGTGCCATTCTCAAAACAACCATCAGGGGTAGAACGTCGGATGATCGCCGACCACCGCGATACTGGCAAAGGGGCGGAACCGTGACAAGGAAACGAGCAAGGAGCTCGCCTTGGGAAACGAGCCGCAGCTCGATCTTATGCGGGGGTGGGCGTACGAAGACCGGGGTTCAATGCTCGACAAGGACACGGGACCCTGTTGTTTACGCACGCGGATCAAAGAGGATGCCAAATGCACGTCAGCGAATCGGACGAACTAGGGGGGGAAAAGAAAAAAGCTACCAAACTCAAAAAAACATAACATAAGAGATGGGAACGGCTGCCCTCCAAAGGAGTTCCACCGGGGATGCCAGAAACAGGGGGGACGGATGAGACGAGGCCACGGCGCTCAGTTCCTTCAGCTTTCGCGAAACCAGAAAAAAGAGGCCCTCTGTCGGCACAAGTCAGCAGGGAAAATACTCACCAAGAACAATTACTTCGAAACTTCAAATTGGGAAAACAGAAAATTCTTACCCCAAAGCCGATAGGGAAGGGGGGTCTCGAAAAAGGTTAAAACAGTGGGCGTCGAAAAAGAAAAGAAAACAAAGGCATTCTCATTGAATGCCGGAGAAAATCCCTTCTGCCGACATCGAACGCTATGAGCCAGGCGCGGGAGGAGAATGAGCGGCCTGTACTTAATTATCCAAGCAACGGGAAATCGGCGCCGTCGGGTTCTCAAAGAAAAAAACGTAAGAGGAGGCGCCAACCCAGCCTTAATCAAAAACGGTTGATGTCGCGCTTGTCAGGAGACAGTACGACCTCGTAGCAGGGGGGAAAGACTGGACCGGGTGCGCCAGGGGAGTGAAGGAACAAAGGCAAAGTCTGGCGAATCACAAAATGCTGAGATGCACACCTGAGCACCGAGTGACCTCTCTATCACACGGAGCGGCAAAGGGGAGAAAAAAAAAGACGATCGTCGAGAACCAAGCGTGGGGAACTCCCTTACGGTGAAAAGATGTGACCTCAGCAAGTCCGTTTCCGATGCGTCTAAAAAGACAACCTGGCAACTTCGCGGGCGAAAGCTCGAAAAAGGGGGAAGCAAGGGAAGGGGGGCAACGACCCGTTGCGATGCGCTTGAACGAGAAGGGACCAATCGTCGGAGGTGGCGGACGAAAGACCTCGAAATCCGTCGCGACTCGCTCGGAGGCAGATTCATCAGAACAGCTCGCATGGCAAGCAAGTGCTGCGGAGGACGAAAAAAAATCATCGGCACTCGACCCAATCAGAAGGGGAAAAAGGAGAGAGGTATCGAACGTCCGTTTCGAGAGAAAAAGCGGGAGGGCAGGTGGATGAAAAGCACAAAAACAGAAAAACTTATAAGCGTGCCGAGGAACGCTGCAGTACAATCGTCAAATGGTAGGGGGACGGCAGGCACCAAGAATATGTGAGAATAATCAAACAGGATCGAAGGGATGAAATCATAGGGTTGTTATTCTGCTATCTTGAAGCTCGGACGAAACGGTCCCTCAGTAAAACAAACGCCTATCCGCTGCAGTCAGCACACATGGCGAACAAGCGGTAATTGGGGAATTCAAGGACGCAACAACTGGTCGAGCCGCAATGCCGAGGGCAGGGAAGAACGGATCCAACACGTTCAAGGTGGGGGCCGAAAAGGGAAGAGGGGCCCAGGGATAGGCCGCCATAGTGGTAGGTGCACTAAAAGAAAAGAGGCTACCACCCGTCAAAGAGCAGATCGATGGTCTCCGCTCTGGCGGGGCGGTAAGGAAAGCAAAACGGGGAAGTAACGTCAAAAAATCCACAAAGGAATTTGCCGGTCGACTTCAACTGGATCGACAAGGCCCGGGATCCTGCCAACCTTCAATTCTCCCGCTTTGGGGAACAAAAGGTTTCGCCGGGAGAAAATCCCCCATTGCTAAATCTCGAAAAACAAAACGATTTCGAAAGAGAGAACTTCCAAAGCAAGGGACCAAAGGAGGGAAGAAGTCCGACACGGGAGTAGCAAAAGGTCACTGTGGGAACTCCAGGTGAAACTGACAACGGTGGGCCGCGGGGGGGGGTGGTGGGGTTATCAAACGTTATAGGGGCAGTGGTTCCCACTTGTTATCGAAAACGCCCGCCCAGTAAAAACGGAAGTAAATCTGTAAAAAGGTAGGACATGGGGGGTGCGTAAGCCTTTCGGAAACAAACAGATCGGGGAAGTCCCTGGCCCCGTACTAAAGGAGTGTAGGGGGGAAAAAAAAAAAAACGGGGGGGGGAGGCCGTGCCCTTCATCGCCAAGGTGGGCGCTGGGCGGAAGCGGAAAAGGGCGAATCGGAACATAGACCGTGGGTCGCGTGAAGGGTGGGTCGGAACGCAGCCGTAACGTCCTCGAGAGGCCAAAATGCGCGAAAGCGACAAGTCGGACTAGACCGACAAAAACGATGTATGGGCTCCTTCAGTACGAGACCTGGTCTTCGTCTGAGAACAGACTTTGCTACGTACAGGAATACGATGTACATGGAAGCATAAGGAAAAAACAAACACGCAAAGGGCCCAATGGTGAGGGAGAACCAGACGTCAAGAAGGAGAAAATAAAACTAGCATGCTCCTCGATCGTCTCGATCCTTCTTTCGGGCCGAGCTCAGCATCAAAACCAAAAGGCTTGGCCACGAGCGAACTGAATGAAAAAGCTGCTTCAAAAAAGGGGGTCGTATGAAGATGCGATGGGAGAGCCGTCCTCGACAGGGCCGGTCTTTCACGAAAGCGAAAAACAGGGGTCGTAAGAACCGGGGGGCCGCTCAAAAAACTTTAAAAAAAAGCTGGCGCAAGGGGAACTGGGGGGGCTAATAAAAGCGGAAACGGAAGGGATGAAGAAAATCGGGAACCCGTCGTCGGAAGGATGCGGAGCCCGACATTTAGAAGAAACGGTCAAACTGGGACCAAAGGAAGCCTAAGGTGCCATCAGGGTCAACTCTGTGGCGGGAAAGGAGATCAGCAGATGCGCACAAGGAAGCCCCCGACGGAGAAATTTATAGGGCTATCACAATCGGAACTGCGAACCTAATCGCGACCTTCGTACCTCTCTTTCTCAGAGGTCAGCGAGGAATCCAAGAAAGGGTGAACGAGAAGCTGGGAAATAATCCGACTCTAAAAAGAAAAAAAAGCCTCCGTTGAACGGTTGAAGAACCCTTACGGGGGGGCGCTTCGAAGACTTCCTGCTCGACTAGTTAGGAGGAGGAGTACTTAAGATTAGAAAAAGCTGCCTTTCGGGTGAAAAAGTGCGAAAATCCACCGCCGCGTTGAGAACCAGCAGCACAGGTCAATACGAGCTGCGGAAGGAAACTCCCCCGTGGTTTCAGGTGGAGCTAATGTCGTTCTGGCCCGAAAACCGACAGAATTTTTAGCTTGGCCGACAAGAAGTTTCTCGAGCTGGGGTCGCCCCGAGCAGGGAACTACCTGCGCTTGTCACGCCGCTGAGCAGCCCAGGCCGAGCATCCCGGGAAAAAAAAAGAAAAAAGGACGGACCGAAAAGCACAGATGCGGCGAAATGTCGCGGACTGAGAAAGAAAAAAAACCGCGGTGAGGGGGCTTCGCGTACGGGGAGGCGGGATCGGGAAAGGAGCTGAAAAAGGCTGGCGCTCAACCTGTAGGGCTCCCAGCTATTAGCAAAGACGGCGAAGAGGAGCATCCAGACGGGAAAAACGCTAGGGAAAAAAAAAACAGAAAAAGTGCGCCGGCAGTCGGAAGATCACGGGGAAGAAAGCTACAAAGATAGACGGGGTCTCCCGATACTACTTTCCGAAATGGACTGTAAGGGGCCTCAAACTAAGTCAAAAGAGCGATAGACAACAGGTCAATGAGAAAAAATCTCGGAAACAAGAATAGAGAGAGGGGGAAGGGATCGCCTCCGGGTAGACGATCGCCTTCTGGCTGAGCGAGGCCGTCTTCCATTAGCCCTCCATCCGAGGGAAGGAGAAGTCGAGGGGGAAGCCGGAACCAACGTGAAAAAATCGTGCTGTCGAGGGAAAAACAGTCTTCTCAGCGCTCGAAGAGGTCTTATCCAGAATCAGAAGCGGCATCTCTTCGGGAGAGAGGTTCAGGACGACTCCGGGTTCATGAGGGCCGGGGGCCGCGGGTGGTGAGGCAGCCAAAAAAAGTGCAGCCTGCAGGCGAAATCCAAAGCACGTAAAGAGAAGCTTCTTAGAAAGTGGGGGGGACCGAACCACGGCGAAGGAAGGGACTATCAGGCCCGTCCTTCGGGTTTCACCTTTTCTAGGGAGAGGGCCAGGGGACGGATAATCGTCAGTCGGGGTCAGAAGGGGGACTCGGAACGACAAAAAATCTGAACCGTCAGTGTTGCCTCCTGACTTCAGAAGGGGACACACTGACCATTACGGAAGCTCCAAAACCCCCCCCCGGGGGATGGTCAAACCGCAGAATCTTACAAGACTCAGAGAAACGGTGTGGCGAAATTCCGTTCCTCAACGTCGCGGTGGAAGAAATCAAAACCACAAGAAAAACAATTCCCTTAAGAAACGTCCGAATAGACCATCGGTCTCAGGGAAGCGAAAGGGGCCGACGCAGGAACGGAAAATCCGCAAAGACGGAACGGAATCGGCATTGGGCTCAAATACGTCGGGGAAGGATCGGCGCCTCTCAGCTCCCCCTTAGGGGGGAGAGACGCTTGACGCATAAAAAGCTCGAAGTGAAAGAGCGCTGCCGGGAAAAACCAGAAATGACTAGAAAAGGTCTGCAAAGGAGGAGGCGGACGAACGACCAAGGCTGCATCTCACGACAAAGCGGCTCCCTAAAAACAGTAAAAATCAGGGAACACACTGATGCGGCAAACGATAAAACAGAGAAGCGACATACAAGACAGATGGGCCGACCTCCACCCTCAGGGGGTGAAAGATGGTGCAACTATCCTGTTCCGGGGATTCGTCTGAAAAAACAAACAGTCCCAGGAAAGAAAACGCAGGGAGTGAACTGCTTTTAGCCGCGGTCGCTTAACACCCTGGGGTGTGGCGATGGCTTTCAGTAGCCAGGACGAGAAGTTTGTTCAGGAAGGAATTAGCGCCTTCTCTCACGAAATCTCTGGGGGAGGACGAAGAAGCAGCGGCTCTCAGAAAAGGGCGGCTCGTTGAAGCCGGGATGGTGCTTCTGGGATAACGGAGCCTTTTCCCCTCGCCCAGAATCGATGGGACTTAAATAGGGGACAAAGGGCTCGAGAGAGAGTCTTTCTGAGGGTCAGGCACAACTCCAAAAATTATCCGCAAGCGTCGGATTCACATGGGACTCGTTTGGGGGTGATGGGCGGGAGTACGGCGGAGCCATAATCTTTTCTATTAAGTGAACGGAAAAGAGATAATCACAAACGGTGGCTTGCGGAGGGAACCTACATGGGGGGGGGGCAAAAAGTGGCAATCGCCCTGCTGTCAATGCGGACAGGCGGAAGCCCAGGGAAACGAACAACAGGATCGATGTTGCGTCTGGTAGGTTGGGGCAAATTCGAGCCCAAGGGAAAGATCTGAGTGCACGGATCCACCCTTCTTTTTACGAAGTATAGTCCGCCAAAAATCGGGGAGTGGAGTAAGACCGCGTCGACGGGAAACCAACGGAAACCGACTATCGGGGGGGGTTCATCAGCGGAGGGGAAGGTCAGCGAAACAAGTTGCGACGGGCCCCTAATGAAGACTCACGCCAAAGTAGAGAGCGTCTACATGTCAATGGGGTAAAATCCGTAAACGGTCCGAAGCGAGGGCAGTAGTCCCTCCTTGGGAGTCCCTAAAACATCCCAAAGGACTCTTCTCAACAAAACAACAGGATTCTTGAGAGGAGGTTTCTTACATCCGGGGGAGAACAACCTGGTTCAGAATGCCGCGCTTCTTATACAGGGTCATTGCGTAGAAAAAAATAAATCATTCGAACGACAGGATATGATAAAAGAAGGTCACTTGGAAAACGTGTGGAGGGAGAATAACCCGCCGAGAGGACCAAACTCGTTCAGTTAGGGTTCGATACGGAGGGGGGGGGTGGAAAGGCAAAACGACCACGATGGGGCGATCCTCTGGCCCCAGACGAGGAAGTTTCGTACAACAGGAACGTGTGAAGGGGGGAAATAGTCCAAGCGGCTTGCGAGAATCATCTGCTAGAGAAGAGGCAATCGGTTCTCGTCCTGTGTCGTTTCGCACCAGAGGCCGCGGCGAGAAGCGATCTAGTTCTCAAGGGAACTCAAGGATGTAGAGGAGGGGAAGATCTGGTCGGCTTCGAGAACACTTGGGACCTCCTGTAGAGAGAACAGGGGCCAAGGAAAATAAAAAGTAGGAGGGCCAAAAACCGACTTTTTTGGGGTGAGATCACGGGGAAGCTGACAATCGAAAAACTTACTATCAGCTACCTAGACTTCTAGTTCTAAGGGAGGGGCCGAAATACTATGAAATCAGCAGAAATCCGCGTGTTCCAGCGCGAAAAGATATCCGGGGCTGAGGGGGGAGGAGCTGAAAAGAGGCGGAGGGCCCTTCTTCTCTATTGGAGGCCTTGACCTGCTCTATCGTCAAGAGCTGGGGGAAAAACAAAAAGAAAAAAAAAAAACACAGGATCAACAACCGGGGGCCGATCAAAGAGGTTACCTGCTCAGTCGAGGCGTAGGCAAATTTGACTACGATCCTCTTCAAGGAGGAGGCATAAAAGAAAGTAAAAGTAAGGAGACGGCCCATCGTCGGGATAGACGCCGTATATGAACTGACGCTCAAGGGGCGTGTCACTCAGGTGAGCGGGGGGATATCAGTGGACTTCTTGCCGCAGCCCATCCGCATAAATAGGAAAGTGGAGCGTCTAAAGACTTGACTCTGAACTTTGTCTTGGAGGAGGCGACCGAAAGAAAATACCGAGCCGGGGGAGAAGGAAGGTAACGCCAAGGGATCCTAAGAACAGGAGGGGCACCCGGACGGCATGCCTTGAATTTCTTTAATTGCCGGAAAGGCTGACTTCTCATCAAAATGACGAACAGGAGAAGGTCCAAAAACAGCGGAGCGGAGGGTCTGGAATTCAAGGAAAAAAAGTCGGAAGGTGGAACGACGTCACACCGCCGCGTGAGACCAGGACGAGGAACAAAAGCAGCCAAAGCTTTTAAGCCTCGCGGGGAGTTTGCCTCGGGGCTGGGAAGTGGACAGGGGCAGTAACCGCTCCCTGCAATGAGTGAGTCGGTCAATAGCCTAAGGTCATCTGTTTCTCACACGAGCAGGAAGAACCGGACGCAAAATCCGGCCCAGGCAGGGACACCCCTTTTTCCACCGAAGGAAGTGGCCGCGGTCAGCGTAGCCTTCGTCTTGGACCCAAAGCGGAACAAAAGGAAAAAAAAGAAGACGGTAATCAAAGAATGGAACACCACCGAAAGGAGAAAAAAAAAAGCGAAAAAAAAAACAACGATCAAGGTGGCGAGCTGCGGCCTCAGAAAAAGATCGAGCTTTAGAGGGAGAAGATCACGGGGGCCGAACAGATCGAGGCAAGGCTCGATAGACGGTATACTAAAACCCGCAAAAGGTAAGAAAACGCTCAAACCAAAAGAGACCAAAAGGGCTGTCGATCGCGATCACATCTCAGACCAACAAAAAGGGAGATTAAAGGAATAGGGGGGAGAGCAAAGCATTCCGGTCGGGACCGCTTGCTGAGTCTAGGTCACAAGGGCTCAGAACTCGCCCGGTCGGAAGGAGTCTAAATAAACGGAACCCCAGTCCGATCTTTCTGGAGCTGGGCGGAACTGGGGAGAAGGGCAGAAAAGTTCTGAGCCCAGAAGGTCGACGTCTTCAAGGAAGCGCTCAGGGACTCCAACCGGGGGGGGGGGGAGAAGAGGCAGAACTTCCGCGGGGGGCCACCTTGAATTCCTTCAGGAGAGAAAAGGCTTCTCGCAGGGGTAATAAATGCCGCTACCTGAAGAAACTGCAGGGACCTGTCCAGGCGTGGAAAAGTGTCATAGCTCACCCTGGCCGGATCAGACGGTCAAAGAGCGCCTTAAACAGTCAACCGCTCTGTAGGGCAGGGAGAAAACAAGTCCTGCAGGGCGCACAGAACCTTACCAAGTTAGAAGACAACTCCCCACGGGGGGAGGGGCACCAGCCGCAAAGTACTCATGGACAGAATTCGGGCTGCTGGGACTCGGTACTGCTCAAAGCTTCTTTGTAAGGAGTCCAACCGCAACGAATTGATCTGAAGCCAACGACCAACCGCCGACTCGCAATACAAAAGACGCATGGGAAGCGCTTAACGGAAGTGAGCGACGGGAAGGGAGAATGCTGCCGGACCTTTCGCTCCAGAGGACGTCAGTATCTCTGCTCCGAGATAAGACTATTAGTGTGTCGTAAGGTGCAGGGATCGAACGACCAGTCTCGCGTAAAAGAATTCTTTCCGTGTGTGCGCAGGGGGCTTCGGGGGAAATCGGGGAAAGGAGTTTGCAGGCAAGCGACGCAATTACTCGGACAAAACGGGGGTGAAACGATCGGGGCATCCAGTGAAGGAAAGGAATGCACGGACAGGGAAGTCAAAATAAGGAGAGGGGAGTCGGAAAATCCGTCGCCTAAGGGGGGAAATGAAGAAAGCACCGACCGTGATTGGGTAACGGATGAAAAAACATAACTGAAACTTCCTGGGACGTAGAATGTGAGAAGATCCGCGGAGCTTCGACACGTCCCTGGGGTGCAGAACGCTGAACTACCTTACCGGCTCGTAGGGAGGCACATACTAAACTCCGATGCTCCGGCAGCAAGGCCGAAACTCTGGCTCGAACAAAAGAGCGAAGAGGACTGGGGTTTCCTTGACGTGGCCATATACGCTTTCTGGCGGCTGCAGAGTCCGGATAACAGCGTTCGACTCGAGAAGATCCTTATCTGTCCGGGTTGAGAAGTATGGGACTGTCGGCTGGGGGCGTGGGGAGGCACGAAACCTCGCAAAGTATGAGAAAGTGGCGAAGATACTTCAGGATTTTTCATTGATCCAGCGGGTACCTGGGCGAGGGATGGACAAGAAGCTGTAAACTAGAAAAAGTTAGAAGGACACTGAGTAAGTAGCGGTGCTGAGGGGTCCCATTGAGGGCGCTGCGTAGCCCGATCCTGTCGGGGCGACAGTCTACCGCGTAAGAACTACCCCTATAAAACCAAACGGTATCGGGAAAGTGAGCTGGGAGGGGGTCTCAACGCTGGGAAAGACTTCAGAAGCTGGCAATGCACGATAAAAAAATAGGATGTTGTCAGAGAAAAGGACCAATTCGTCGGGGGGTGAAAGTTATCCGCACTTGGGGGTAGTGCTACGCGTTCTGGCGAGGGAAAAAACGCAACTTAAACTAACCTGGCCGACGGGTTAGTCCTTGCTGGTGCTTGGACCCAAAAAACGGGGATGGGTGGCCCTACAGTTTTACAGCACAGCCAGGAAAGTCGTGTTCCGGGGCGACATTGGGACGGGTAAAAAAAAAGACATCAGCTAAGGACCTCCGTCTCCTCCGAGGGGGAGACGTTGGGCGCCCGGCGGCGAATCAGCCTAATTTCCTAGACTCTGCAAAATAAACAACAAGGTGAAGGCAATAGTTATAGATATTGCTTCGAAAAGGGGTAAAAACATCGCAGGGGCGAAAGGGGGTGTACGGGACGAATGCACCAGCATTTTCTCGGGGAAGGGAACACTTGGGGAAGATGAACAATTGTTGATCTCAGTAGCACCTGAACTCGAGCGGGCAGGGGGGGATGAACTGGTTTCTGCATTTTGGGGGTCCTCAAAGTGGGCGACAACCATCGATTTAAACCAAGCAGATGTTGAAAGGGTGCGTCGCCTCTTTTGAGGGGGAAGTCAGAGAAAGGATCTCACTCTTCACCGACGAACCGGGGGTCTTGGGGGAGAAGGAAGGGTGTGTATCCGAACTCGCGGAAGGGAGTGCTGGCAGGCTCGATCTTTTAGAAAGCGAGCGCAAAGCGGATCTCTTTTGATCTGTCGTGGGCGGGGAGCAGGAAAAGACGAGCGGCATTGTGCATGGTAAAGAAAGGGTCCTCAAGCGTAAGGAAGGCCAAAAGGAGTCCATACCTGCTTTCGGTCGGATTCAGAAAAACAAGTCACTTGGGAAATGCCTGTTAAAAAAAAGAGATCGCAGGCGGACTGCATGATCCTACGGAAGTCGGCTATTACGCTTCTGTTGGGGAGCTCACGAACTAGAAAGCGAAAACTTCCTTATCGATCATCATCTCTCATCCGGAGACTGGGGCGGGGAGGGAAATCGAAAATTGGCCGCGTTCCTCAATCAGAATTCTCTCGGATTGGACCAAGCCTGTCAGTGAGCCGCTGCTGCTTCGAGCGCAGTAGGAGGAATAGACGCGTATGGCCACACTCTTAGGGAAAAGTACTCATCCAGGGGGATAGTACAAGGAGGGAAGAGATTTCGGGGGGTGCGGAAGGAGACCGCTTCCCATTCCTTGGGGCCGAATATTCGAGGGGTGTGCGAAGAAAAGCGACATCAACGGGAGGTTTAAATGATCCATAGGCAACAAAGTGGAAAGGGAGTCGGAGATATACTGGATGCTTCACTCTTCTATTAGGGATACCTGCAGCGCATAGAAATGGTTTAAAGTGAAAAGGGTTGAAGTTCTGGGCGGGGTTCGTCGGCATTCTCGTTAGGAAGAGAAAGAGAGTGGAAGTCTCGATTGGTCGCACCGGCGTCTGTGGAGAGGAAAGGGCTTAGTGGGGGTCGTCGGGGGGGCACCGAAGCCGGAAAACCTGCCATCCAGTTATCAGATTAGCCGGGAGAAAAACGTAACACGCGGAAAGGAAAAAGGAAGGAAGATCCTCGTGGACGGAAGTGCAGTTAAGTCTTCTGAGAACGCAGGAAGGAAGGCGAGGTAGAGGAGGGGGGCGGACGGGTAATCAATCAAGGAGCAAATTTGAGGGATTTGCGGGGCGAAAAAGCGTGGGGACAGTACGAATGCTACTGCAAGCACGAAGGAATAAGAAAAGCTCTGAGGTTTGTACATGCGCCCGTGGTGGTCGGTTGTTGAGGTCAGGGGGATGAGGTTGGGGAAAAAGGCCAACCATCTCGAAGTTCTGGTCGCGGTAGCATAAACGGAGGAGAACGTACTATGAAGGCCGGCAAAGGAAGAATATGCCCCGGTGTGCCGCACTGCTACTTACTTTCACAAAAGCAAGATGCGCTCAGTGGTCGCAGAGTAACGTCTTTCAAAAACAAAAGAACGAACCTTCGTGGGACGTGCGGGGCTCAGCTTGCATGGCGCGGCACGAGAGAGAAAACCCACACCCCCACCACCTTCCCCAAAACCAACAAAAACCCAAACAACAAAACCAAACACCAACCACACACCGCAAAAAACCAAACCCCAAAAAAAACCAGAAAGAACCACAAACTAGAAGAAAAGACAACAATCTCCCGGGCCTCCCCAGAAACGACCCCCACCGGGCAAAAAGGCTGCCAAAGCGTCACCCAAAAACTCTGCATTTTGTTAAGAAAAGATGGATTATCAATTCCGTCCGCAACGCGCGCACTCTGTTGTGGTCATAAAACGTTTCGAAATAGATTCATTGAAATGCAGTCTTTTTTCCTCCGGATCGAAGGGGTTAGGAAGAAAAAGTTCGAGGGGATGCGCCGAACTACTCCCAGACAGCTAGACTCGAGCCCCCGGGAGAGATCGTCTTTCTCAACAGTACTAGGAGAGGTAAGATAGCTGCGGATCGCCTTGACCGTCTATCCCGAGCAGTGAGGCCATTCTCAGGGCCCGGAGTCAGAGAAAGGATATATATCAGGGACACGTCGATATCTCTCTTGTTCGTGTGGAAGAGTGCTCATCGATGAGCTCGTTTCTGAGCCGGCGCTCATCGGCGCGTCTTCGGGGGTCTGGGGCTTGACCCTTTCTTTACATTGCAGTAGCTCTAGGGGGAGGGTGTGAGCGAACACTCTTTATGGACTTCATTGCAATGGAAAGAACTCGTCGGACGCGGTGGAAAGTCGCGACAGCAGCCAAAACGGAGGGGCGAGACGGTTTTCACGGGAGGTGCTGCGAAGGGGGGAAGGATTTCAGCGAAAACAACGGCAGGTATCATAGTTCTCTGGTCTACTTCTATAAATCAGGAAAGAATTGAATGGGAGAGAAAACTTCTCTGCATTGTCAGCTCAACCAGCAATTGGTTCTTGGGGGAAAACTCAACCAGAAGTGGGAAAAGCGGGAAGACAAGGAATTATGGATGCTGGGGAGTCTTTGACCTAAAACGCGGCGGTGGGGCGTCTTCTTACTTCTCTAAGAAATAAGGAAAGGGAGGTTCGGCTTTAAACAAAAACGAAAAGAAAGAAGGAAGAAACGTACCTCGTAGACATCTTTAATCAGAGCGAGCGGGCTAACTGTCACTTCTGGACTAAAGGAACGCTAATATCGTGCAGCACGTCCGGTGCATCCCTCGTTCAAGAGGAGGTCGGAGGGGAAAACGCCTCTCGATCCACTCCGGGAGGTAGAACTGTCGCTTTGAGAATTAAGATCTACACAAAGAATCAAGGTCAAAAAACATTTATTAAAGCACGTTTCTTCAGAGGAGAGAGAGAGGGTGCCTAAGGAGGGCTGCGGCTATTACTACCTCTGAGGCAGATGAGACGGAGAAGAACTGCATTTAACAAGTAGGGTAGACATCTACGGCAAAAGAACCTCAGCCAGCCGAAGGGTCGCCACGACCTTCGGTCTCCAGGGGGAAATATTTGAGAAGACGCAAATCATGGGTCAAAGATGAGGCGTCTGAACGACAAACAAGAAAACTTCCTTGAGACGAAATTTTGCTGCACTGGAGGGGGGCCAACTGTCAAAGGGAAACCGTGTTGCGAGGCGCTGTGTAGTTATGAGGCAGAGATTTAGACTAGTCGCAATCTCGGCATCAATCTCCGTTGGCGTGGGCATCACAACGATCTCCATTGCAAGAAGTGGCCTAGAGGTTTGGACTTGCAGTTATATCGTCAAAGGATAGAAATACTTACAACACTTACTTGAGGAGTCGAGGGCTGATCGTAAAACAGGGGGGGGTTGTCGATAGACGGTAAAGTGATAGGACAGCGCACAAAGCATCCAGCGGCCGGTAGGGGGTCGTTGCGCTAAGTCGGAATTCAGTACATTCCGGCGAAGATGGGGCTAGCGGGTGCCAAATAGGGCTTGTTCAGAAGAACCGCGCCCATTATCATAAGGTATGGCATCTAGAGGTCTTTCTGGCTAGAGGGGAAGGAAATTGGCGCTCATTAGCTGAAAAAGGGGGCACACAGATTTGCTCCCGACGGAAGGGGTCAAAATATAGCAAGAAAAAAAAAAAGATGTGCAAAAGGGTCAGTGATCGCACTAGGTCAAAGACGCCGGGGGGGAAGAATTACTCCTTTATAAAAGTTCAGGGGGGGGGGGGATAACCTCGCGTCGGCGGGCTATGAAGGAAATCGGGTTAGGTGGCTCAATCAAAGACGCAGCACAAAAAGAAGAACTACAAGCTATGTGCTTTCCGGTCCTGGTGGACGGGGGGGGAGATACAAGGGGAGCAACGTGGGTCGGATTCCTTGTCACTACAAGAAAGGAGATCCTGGCGAAAACTAGTCATAAAAGGTGGCTAGCTATCATCAAGACCAAAAGACGGAGGCGTGGCTCAGCAATTTGTTGACCGAGAAGGGCATGTCTCCACCAGGGCATCTCGCAAGCAACTGAGGAGGAGGAAAGAAAAAAGAGGTCCTTTTCTTCAGGGGCTAAACTTTAAAAACTGCGGGGGCAATGTCCGCGTTGACCTTGAAAATGGAGGGCCCACTTTACGTAGGAGCCCGAAAAGGGGAGGAGGTGGGGAGTGTCGACGTTTTCTGTCCCTTTCGCAAAGTGTGAAGACTCCGGGTCAATCAAAAATATCGGCAAAAAAGTAAGTTAAGGGTGATTGTCTCACATAGCAAGATTCTAAAGAAGCGGGGGGGGGGAAAAAAGTTTCGTGGGACGGCTACCTAACTTGTGATCCAGGACAGTGAAGAGGTAAAAGCGGGGGAGTAAATGACGAATACTGTCACATGAGACGCAAAAGGTCAAACTGGGCGTTGACAAAGATCGGGAAAGGCGTTTTCGTATCCAGGACGAGGGGAGAGAAAGTCAAATGTCGGAATATTCCTAATCCAAAGACTGAAAGGGAATTACCGAATGGCGGGTCTTAAAGCTCTTTTTCTTGGGCAACCGGGAACGACTAAAAAAGGGGGCTCCGGAGGTACATGGGACGATTTGTAGTGCGGCCAAGCGAAGCGTTGCACTAGGAGTGTTGCGGAAATACAACACGCGAGATGTCCTGCGCAGAAGCGCCGTGGGGAGCGAACTCGATCAGGCTCTTTCTAAGAGGGTCGGAGTGCCAGTCATGGCTCGACAGACAGAAGCAACACATTTTGGCCTACGGAAAGGGAACTGGCGAGGGCAGAATGGGACGAAGGCCGAAAAAAGGAGGTTCGTCCATACTGCCGTCGCAAAGAATCAATCTCTAAAACCGGTCGTGAGAGGGAAAAGGGATACACGCCAGCCGACCCGCTCTCGATTACTAAGTCAAGTTTGCTCAGCGGGAAATTACCGGAAATGGCTGGAATCGGGAAACATCTGCGAACCCCCAACCCCCGGCGTAGTTATTTGGCGACAAAGCAGTCTGCAGGGGGGAGGGGAGAAAAACGGGACCCCGAGATGTCCGAGGTGTCGGGGGAAACTGTGAAGAAGAGAGCGAGGAGAGCGGGGTCAAAACCAAGGAAGTGAGAGACTAGCAACCCTCGCAACTGTCCCGATGAAGAGCGAAAAGCCACTGAGTTCGGGGGGGGGAGAAAAAAAAAAAACAAAACGGCCTCCATCCGGGGGTATCGAAGCTGGGTCTCAGGGAAGAAGACGGCAGACGGCAGGAGAGTAACCCTGAGGGAGAAGAAAAAAACGGGGCGCAGGGGAGGGAGGTGAACATTAGGGGAGCTCTGAGAGAAGGGCGGCTGTAAGGGCGGATTACTACTGTCGGGGGGGGGGATCAGGAACAGGGAGTCCATGTCGCGGAGTTGAAAACGGTGGGACGAACTAAACCTGCCTCGGAGGAAGATAGGACGATGCACTCGACAGAAGGCACTGAAGGGAGGGGAGGATCTCTGAGGGGGTTGCGCTCCCCTGTTTTAGGGAAAAGAGAGTAAAAAGGGGGTACAGGGTTTGCGCTGTCGGACCAAAAAGGGGGTCTGGAACAGCAAAACGGCTAACGGGCTGCGTCAGTGGGGAAAAGAGAAAATCGGGCAGTGGAGGGGATAGATAGAGGTCCCAGCAAGTTCTAAACTTTTCCCCCTAAGGAAGCAGGTCCATTCGACGGGGGGGAAAAAAAATCAAACACGTCTTTATTCAATCGTACTACCATTGCGCGGACTGCGGGTCATGAAAGGAAGGAAAAAAAGGCTCTGCAAAAACGCTAGCGGGTGGCCCTATCTGAGATCATGAAAAAAAAAACTGTCTCGAGGGGGACTAGCAGTCAACAGAAGTACGACGCACGGCGAAAGCTAAAGGGAGTCAAAAAACTAGAGGTCACGAGCTCCGTATCAAATGGAAACAGCGCCAGAACGAGCGGGAAAAAGGCGGACGGAAAAAAGACAATCTCGACGGTCGAAGAGAACTCTCTTCGAGTTGCGGTAAGGGAAGAAAAAAGGGGAAAATAGGGACCCCCAGGAGGCGATCTGGGTCGATCAACGACAAAAAAAAGGACTCAAAAAACGGGTATGAACAAGGAAAAGCCCGAGCGGGGGTTGTCCGCCTGGGGAGGAGGATCCAAGAGAAAAGTTTCGGGGCAGCCATGCGCACTTCGCAGGGCGGGTCGGGGAGTCTCGCACGGAGATAGCCACGAGACGGTGGCAGGGCACTGTTCGTGACATCTGAAACGAAGCAGGCTCTGAAATGTTCTGACCGCGCGGGACTCGTCTTGCAGGGCTGCAGTTGCTTCGCGCCGGTTATTCGCGAGGACTGGGGAAGTCTGGTGAAGCAAAAACTCGTGGCCTGCCAGGCGTATACGACCATCTTCCGCGGATCTTAAGGTACGAGTAAAAGCAAGGCAGGAAAAAAAATTCCTGGGCAGAGATGGATACTTACTCCTTTCTTGACGGAGGTGGCATAGATTCACGCTGCCGGGAGATTCCGGTCGAACGTTGGGCAGGTGTAGGTCGTCTTCAAACGGGGAAATCCTAGAAATCTATAAGTATGGGGGCCTGCGCTTGCACGGTTGCGCCTGGATCAAAAAAATAAACTGACTACCAGCTCTGTAAATAATGGAAATTGGCAACAACGCAAAAGGACGCAGTTCAGCACATGGTGGAGGAGGGGGAATATCAAAACGGGGGGCTGCGTCTTCCGAAACTCCTAAAGGAAAGGAGATAGGGATTTCACTACTAAAAGAACGAGATATTAAAGCAAACATTAGGCGGGTTAAAGAGACCTCCTTAAACGGAGATTCGCGCGAATTAACTGGGGGGCTCGGAGCCGTCAGCCCTAGTCTTAGCTGAAAGGGAGGGCGCCCCCCGCCTCTCCGATTCAAAAGGAGGCGACAAAAGTCGAAGCGAGACCAGCTCGGGGACAATTTAAGGGGGAGTTTCTACAGGGGCGGATATCAGGGGATTGCGCCTTTAGGATCGGTGAAAAGCAGGGGTTACTCGAGAAAAATCAAAGGCGCAACCGAGTTGAACAAATATGTACAAAACGGCTTGGGCGTTCAAGCGCATCGGGGACTCGTACAAAATATATATAATGGATGGCAGGAAAGCCGGGGGGAGGAGTCGTCTCAGCAATCGATCCGTTGACAGGATGAGGTCTCTTGAAAAGCGGACGCTACAGAAAGAATTCTCTCGGCTCAAGAGGGAAAGGGCCGCTGGGAAGCAGTCACGACCGGGTGGGTTCTATCTCAGTGAAAGGGGGGGGGGGGGGAAAGAAAACTCAAGGGATAAGACCTTCAATGCATAAACGTCGGGAAAAGAGGGCATTCTGCGAAAGGTTCCTGGCATTGCGAATTTTCTCTCGTTGTATCCGAGGTGCGGCAGATGACGAGACCAATTCTAAAGGGACGCTCGGACGACCTTCGAGAAACCCGGGAGGGGGGGGGGGGGGGGGGTAAGGAAAAGGGGTAACAGGGAGTTCAAATTCGCTACTGTTCATCGTCTGGAGCCGTGCACTACGAAGCTCTAGCCCAGTAGAGGGGAGGACTACGTTGTATAATGGTAGAATCGGACCGAGAGGAGGGGGACAATCAGCAAATTAAGAAAAAAAGTGACATCGATCGTCAATACTCAGGGACTGACTAATGGAGCATCAGGCGGGGGGGGGGGAGGGATCTTATTCCGACATTGGGGGGTCTTGCGCTCATGTCATCTAAAATCGCCAAAAGGCGTGAAAATTCAAGAACAATCCGTCCCGAAGGCGGGCAACGAACCAGGCCCTAAAGCGATAGGGGAGGGGGGTAGCTTAAGTCGAACGCTGGCGTAGACCGAAGTCATCTTCGAGGGGGGTGAATAGAACCGGGACTGGTGGTCAAGAACCTTAGACGGGCGTCGCCGGATCGTTAGGGCTACCGGAAAGGAGTTCCGGACCTGCAACAACGTCAACGAAAACTGCGATCATATTTTGGGACAGAAGAGTTTTTGCCTGCAAAAATGGGGGGGCGAAAATGTGCGCATCCATGACTCCCAGAAAACCTTGGGTCGTATCCGGGGGGGACGACGATTTCAGCCGGGGGTCTTACAGCAGCCTTACGTCATTTCAAAGAAGACTCCATTCGAAAGTTGGGAGCAAACCCTGGGCGACTATAGCCTCTGGAAAGCCGCAATCAGACTATCTCATAAAACAATCAATTATATGAGGAAAAAAAAAGAAGAGTTTGCCCCTTTTGGGGGGGAAGGACAACACCTGTTCACCTTCGTGCGGGGTGGGTGGGGGTTTGGGTGTTGGGGTTGTTTTTTGGTGGGTTTGGTTTTCTTTTATCTTTTTTTTTGGTTGGTTTGTTTGTTTTTTGGTTATGTGGGGCGACAAACTTTCTTTCTAATGGCCGCGCCAGGGTAGGATCCTTTAGGGTCGGCTTTAGGATTCCTCTAAGTTGGACATCGTCGACGAATCAACTCTCGGGCGTAAAAACTTGGGGAGAAAAGGAACGTTGGCCCACCGGTTGTAGCGCCCGCCGATGCTGAAAACGAGACAATCGAAGGCAAAATTATGGGGGGGGGGACGATCATGACTGGGTTGAACTCACGAGTGGGAAAAGTACCTGGACCGGCACGGGAAGTTATTCGAACGGGTGAGAGTGACCTTCTAGGGCAGCGGCTGGGGGAAAGTCCTTAATCACCCTCTGATCGAGATCGGGGGGAGTTCGAGGTAAAGTACGAAAAAGAAAGGCCGCAGAAAGAGAAACATGGACAGAGCAGGGGAACAAGGTCTCGCAATGTCACTAAGAAAGGTCGCCAAGGGCTGATGGACTCTTCTAATCAACTGGGTACACAAGGGAAGGTGGCGCCGAGGAAGGTAGACCAGGTAAGCCATTACGAATCCGAAGCAAGATACGCCGGCTGGTTCTGCTGAGATCACGACAGCAAAGAAACTCGGGACGGTTGTCGATGGCAGCGCCTTCGATCCTGAGCGGGCGGTCGGGTACTAAGGGCTCGGAAGGGCAGGGAGACACGCAAAGCAAGACTAAAACTCAAGGCTTGGGACATCGAGAGGGCAAGTCGATGAGGCCCGAGGCGGACGTGGGCTCCAGAAAGGAGGGAGAGGACGCTATTTCTTCCAGGGACTCATCCTGAGGGAAAAAAAGCGCAAAAAAAACCGGGCGGGGAGCGACCGCAAAGGCTCCCAAAGACGAAAACTAGGGCCAGACAAAAACAGGGGGGGGGGAGGAATATCTCAGGCGAAAAAGAGGAGGAGATTAGAACCAATGAGGCACCGGCGCGAAGGGAGCGGCTCCATAGGAGGGAAGGGAGGGGAAACGTACCGTTAAAAAACAGGCTGGGATGCCGGCGGGTCGGTAAAGGGGGAGCAAGCACAGGAGGTCTTGCCGAAAAGCTGTTACGGGAAACAAACTAAACCGGAGGCCTGGCGCAAAGAAACAACCGACCGCGGAGACTTGTCGTGAGTAGCTACTAAAGGGACTCAAACGGGAGCTGGGGGTCGCGCGATCTCCGCGGCTCAAAGAAAAAGTAACGAGAGTTCGCGGGCCGGTAATCCGTCAGGGGGGACTCATGCGAGGACGGGAGCTGCCGAGAAGTTGGCGGGCGGGAGGGGGAATTCCCTGTATCGGAAGGGAGGGGGCCAACGGGTTGGAAAAATCCACAGCAGCAACGCTGCGTACGGCTCTGGGTGCCGACTCAAAACGTGGGGGAGTAAGGAAGGGTCCTTAAGGCAACCTGCAGAGGGGGAAGATAGAAACAGAGCCGGGTCTCCGAATGTCTATGGGTCGTCCTCCGGGGAGACGACTGAGAGACGGGACGGGCGCCGAATACAAAGCCAAGGTCGCCCGTCGGTGGGAACGAATGAAAAAAAAAGAGAGGAGAGCGTGTCGCTGCTCGGTCAGTTCCGTCTACCGAGGAAACCGGAGGCGTGCGGAGGATATGTCGCTTCTCTTTCTATAAAAAAAACATCAAGCGCAGCGGCACCCCAAACAAAAAAAAAAACGGCGGCGCAGAAAGGGAGCTGGCACAAGAAGGACTTAAAAGAAGACACTCAGCGCTCGGCTCAAGAGAAGATAAGGGGGCTACAGCAGAACAGAAGCGATCGAC
>Ga0179591_1252226_pt1 | contig 31489 bp, 20 predicted proteins | sample CZOMad2_1_08_16f_FD_182891 | JGI IMG/M metagenome (GOLD analysis project Ga0179591, IMG submission 182891) | Vadose zone soil fungal communities from Angelo Coast Range Reserve, California, USA - CZOMad2_1_08_16fungal (PacBio error correction) | ecosystem: Environmental > Terrestrial > Soil >...
TGTCGTCCCGCTTTGAAGGTTGTCGATCCTGAGGATACCACTGGACTCGCTTGGAGATGGTCCGGTAGAAAAAGATTGGACCTGAAAAAACAGCGTCGCATGGATTTGCGGAGAAGGGAAGGAAGAGCCAAAGGCGGCGTGCAGGTGGCAAAGGGACTTTCGTTGGACGGAGAGATCAGCCGACAGAGTTGAGTAGGAGACGAAAAAAAAAATGGCTTTAGCGCGACCGGAAAAGAGGGAGGCGAGGCCCTTCCTTGTCTTGGGGGTACTGAGTACTTAGAAGAGGGAAAGAAAGAGGAAGGAGGGGAAAAAAGAACCTCGGATGCTCACCCGATCAAACAGCAAACTTAGAAAAGGAACCGACGGCGTGCTGATGAGTGAGATACCTCTCTTTGAGAGAAAAGAAGGCTAACCCGTAATTGAAGAGAAAAGGGGGGGGGGGAAGAAGCCGATCTGAGATGAAAGAAACAACTGGGGTTCCAAGGAAATTGGGGGGACAGCTTGCCCTATGCACCACTTACTTATTGGAAGAAAGGAGGAACAGGGGCCACAGTCGAGTTGGGGTAAGCGGCGTAGACGAATGAAAGGAGAGGAGAGGGTCTAACCTTGTTGGGAAAGGGAAAAGAAGAGGGTAAGGTCGTTACGAAGTGGCCGACTCCTACGATAGGAAAGGTCAGAAAATAGGTGAAGTTAGGGAGGGAAAGAGCTTCTCATACCATCCTTTTAGACCTGAAAAAGATTTGAAGAGGTCGGAACTAGAGGAGGAAAGAAGTCTGGGAGAGAAAGAGGCCAATGAGGCGGGCTTCGGGGGTTAACCCCAGAAGTCGAGCGGGTCTGGGCACTTGGGAAGGGGGGGGGAAAGGAGTTTCTGCTGCTGGAACGGGAGGTCGCTGGGTAATTCATCGGTAAAAATGCGAGAGGATGATGGTTCCGAATAGGAGATCTGGTGGGAATAGAGGAAGGGGCACAATGAGTACAGAGAAAGAGGTGATTCATCTCAGCAATCAGATAAAGAAACCCAGAGGAAGGAGGAGGAAAGGGAGAAAGTAATGTTAACCGAGAAAAACATTTCTTCGCTCCTAGCTTGGGGCGTCTCATAAAAGTAAAATGGGGGGGGAATATCTTCACGTAGGGTTTCTTTCATTCTTTCTGGAATAGAGAGGAAGGATTACGAGACAGATGGCGAAGAATGGACTGGTGGCCAGGGAACCACCGGAACGAGCTACAAATGGGGGTGACCAGCGTCGGATGGAAAGGTACTTCTATAGAGAAGTAAAAATGACATTTTCATTAAAGAGAAGACTGGGGAGAGACCTTCTAAGAATTTTCGAGCTTAGAGGATGAGGGGCATGCGGATTTCTCTGATCCGAGGACAAAGACTCCACCGAAGCAAAACAAATGAAGCAATGTGGAAGGAATTTACTGAAGGGGAGTCGGGTCAGTAGGACGCAAACGGGAGTCGAAATCAGAGCCAGATACAAGAACCCCCCAGGCTCAGTTTCACTAAGGTGGTTTTAGAGTGAACGTCTCTGCTTACAGATACTATCGACAGGAACGAACGGGAGGGGGGACTCGAAGGAGGTACGAAAGTTCGAACGTACAAACCGGAAGGGATTGTTAGGACTCTGTCTAGGAGTGGGGCCGATGGGCTCTCCTAGAAGTACTCTTGAGAACAAGAGGGGGGGCCAAAGATTACGGGGATGAGGATTGCTTCAAAGAGGAATGTTTCCCGCAAGCGCGATGTGGAGGCGTGTTCACTCAAAACTTATAAATCCTCTGAACGAGTCCATTCAGCGGCAAGGAAATAGATAGCACAAAAAAGGGTCATATATTAAGTACAATGGATGCCTCTTGTTCTGTAAGAGTTTTAGACCGGAGGCCTCCATCGAGGGGAGACTGTTCGCCAACAAGCCGGGCGCCGCAGCCCAAAGGGGAGTGTAGGAGGAGCGCGTAACTCAAAGAGTTCAAGAGAGGAACCGGGACCAATTCGGAAGACGAACGCTGTCGCATCAAACTAGAGGAGAAGAAAGAGCTGGTTGTTTGAAGGTCAGGAGAAGGGGCGACGTTCATTGCCCTCGTAATTGTCAGGAAAGAGAATAGGGGGAGAGGAAAAATCAGAGTTGCCCTGGACCGTGTAGATAATTTTGGACTACGGCCGTGAGAGGGCTGACCTTTACCCCTGACGCGAGACAGAAGCTCGGGAAGATGCACATTGAGGAGTCGCCGTCCCGTGCTTGAATCGGTCGTCGTTTCCTGCGCTTCGCAACGAGTCTCCCTAAAGGTTTAGCCAACCTGAAAGGGCGTACGATTCAGCTTCTTCGCCTTTCTCAACACACCGCAAGACTAAAATCGTTCAATAAAATTCGAAGAACGGCCATGTCAAGGAAAGCGAGGGAAAAGGGAGGCATCCCGTGAAGGATATGGTCCCATATTGGGCTCGCCGGGTCGTCCATTAAGCTACGAAAGCATCCCGACACCTAGTAAATGCTCAAAACACAAGCAACCTAGCGTGCTTGACGCGCCAAAAACCTCGAGAAAGTCAAGGCAAACGTCCGGCCCTCCGTTTTTTTAACGACGCAGGCACGCATGCGGATAAACAAGGAAGGCACGGTCGAGAAACCGTGGGAAAACTCGTGAAGTTAGGTGAAAAAAAGCTGTCTGAAAGAAAGATCGCGTCGAATGGGACAAGGCTTCATGGCAGGTGACGGGCGTTCGCTAACCGGCGGGAAGAATCAGCACAACCAAACGGTCAACAAATAACAGTGCATACTCACGTTCTGCTGGGGGGGTAACCCGAGTTAATATGGAAATCGGGGCGGGTCAGTCCGGGCTAAAAAGTGCGAGTGCTACACTCATGGGTGGGCAAGCATCTGAAAGTACAGGGTTATCCCTCTCATGCAGATCGGATTGCGGAATCAGACAACATGAGGTCAACGACAACATCAAGGCGTAAGATGCTCCTCCAAGAAAAGCTTGATGTGAGATTCCCCCGCCACTGGCCAGCAGTTGTGAATGATCCCTGGGGGTAAAAGTCAGATGAAGAGTCCTGAGAGATTGGAAGCAGCTCGAAGACAAAAAGGGGCGACCTCTACCGCCGCGCTCCAAACAGAAGTAAGTCTGCGGAAGGACGGCAAGCAGTAGACGAAGGGGGCATGGAAGCTGTCAAACCGGGACGAACAACGGAGCGTGGAGGGAATCATCGCCATCATTTTCTATGGGATTCGCCAAGGCTCGGGGGGTTGAAGTTTAACGGCTGTCAAGAAAGTGGGAGGAAGCGATGTCCAAAACAGCGCAGGTCTAAAGAACAGCACGCCGCGAAATCGGCTACAAAAAGGGGGCGTGAAAGAGAATGCGCAATGCACGGTACTTGATATCAAAAACGGTCAATTCCAGAAGGTTAAATTCAAAGGCAGGGAAATTACGATGCGAACTAGTGGAACATCGGAAAAACCGGACAGAAGCGCCTGTCAAGAGAAAAATGTTAAGAAACTGCGTGGATCATCAAATTGAAGGAAAGACGAAGCGCTACTAGAAAAAGGTGACGATCCTATCAAACCAGAGAGGGAGTAGAAAGAGCAGCCCTCCGTGCGGGGGGTAACAGATCGACCAGCTCGCGAAAAACAGCCTATAACGTTTCGATCCATTGACAGCAAATCGCCCACTTAGTCCATTATCCAAAAAAGAAGGTCATCGTAAGCGGGGGCGCGGGAGAAAGGCTGATTCCGGCAATCTGGAACGCGGGTAAATCAGAAAAAAATGAAAACCGGATCACGCGTAGTCCGACCATACCGTTGGATTAAGAGGAAGGCCTCGCCTGAACAACAGCTGTGGTTTGGACGGTTTACTACAATCCAGGAAAGAGGCCATCTGGACTACCTCGCGGGAGGGCGGAGAGAAAGGTACACCTTCACATCCAAGATCTCATCAAACTCGGCTTGTCTAAGGGGGGGAACAAACGGTTTTAAACGGAAAAAGGTAAAATACCTTTTCAAATAACCAAGAACGTCGAGGCGCATAGAGACTCGGGGCAACGGGGGGAAATCCCGATAAAAAAGGTCGATAAAACTTGCTGATGTCTTAGGAACTCAATTGAGCGCCCTTTCCAAACCGAACGCATCCTCCTCATAGCAAGGGGAAATAGGGGGGGAGGGAGCACTAGGGGGGGGGAAAGAAAGGATCTCTAAGCTCGCGATGAGGAAAACGTTGGAAGACAAGACCGATGAGCGCTCGGCAACAGAGGAGAGAAAGAGAAATGGGGAGAAAGGAAGGAAACACGGGGAACGGGGGGGATGGAGAAAAATTGTTCGAATCAGCCTGAAGAGAGATCTAGGGTCGTGGGAACTACCGCCAAAACCGTGTGACGCAGCGGGGATGCGGTGGGGAGACAGGGCCAAAAGAAGCCTTCAACCTGACAGGGGACGGGACGAAGTCAAGGAACGTTACCCAAAGCAAGGCGGAGTCGTTGGCGCTCTTGTGGGAGAAGGAAACGTAAAGAAAGACGCCTGAAAGAAGACACCATTATCGCATGGCGAATCGATGTTCCCTGGGGGTGCAGAGGAGGCAGCCTTTCACAAAACATCACGAAAGGAGGGGCAAGAACCCGTCGGCGCTGAGAAGGTCGACGAGGTACACAACCGAAAGCGCCCATCCTCGCAAAGTGTGAAGGATTAATATGACAAAGACGGCTACTGGGGCGGCCAAGGAAGCCAACCGTAACTCTGGCAGAGGGGGGGAAAAACAAGGCTTAAAATAGATGATTTTCTTCAGATTCAAGAACAATTCTTCCATTTCGGGAACGGTGCAGACGGAGAGGAAAAGCGAGCCGGGGGAATCAGGGGTGCCGCACAGCGTCTTAAATCCGTGCTGCGGCGGAAGAGGTGTTAGTTCTTTCTAGAAGGGAAATATTTACGCATTGGGGGGGGCAAAATTTCACAAAACGTTCGTGCAGAGCTAGGAGGCGATGAAAACGGTGGTGTCATGAGGGGGGGGAACAGAATGTATGGAAAACATCTTGGGGGGAAGTGGGGCGTAGTCATTCCGTAACGAGAGAGACCTCGGCAGCAATAATCTCGGACGGCCGGGGAACTGCGAGGGAGAGGCCGATGAACTTGGGTGAACCGGGGGAGGGGGATGAGGGAAATTAAGCAGCCCGAGGTCTCGGATTTGTGTAGCGACATCCCTAATTCCGGGAAAAATTATCAACCGTTATGGCTTATTATAGATAAACTCGAAAAGCACGAGAATGGCCCAGGGGGTTTAGGGATAGATTTGAGAGAAAGGCCTTGTAAAAAAACAAAAGTGGGGTCTCCGACGCTCAACAAAAAGGGGCAATTTTGTTTCTGGAGGCAGATTTAAAAAGAGTGAGTTCGAAGGTGGTCATGTAGGGGAGGGGATTTCTGGAGTGGGGGGAGGAGCGGTGGACGCCACGGCGTTCCAGACACCTGGGCAGGGGCTGCGACAAGGACGATCGAGGGGAGGGGGGGAGAACAACAGTCCGCTTAAGGGCTCCCTGTAAGAATAAGCCGTCACGGCCTGCTGCGAATTCCTCATAACTTTTAAAAGGAACAGTCCGAAGGGGACGGAAGTCACGGTCTAGTGGGGAATTTCCTAGAAGGCCCTGTGCTTGGCGGCTCGTGTTCCTGCGGCTCAGTTTTGTGCCCATAGAGGAAAGGCCGCGAAGAGGAGGGGGGGGAATACGTGGAGTTGCCAGAGGGGGGGAAATTCGGGGACGTCAATGGTCTTTGAAAGAGTTTAGCACGAGATATCGACATCAAAGGTAGAAGGAGGGTAAACCGGATAAGAGACCCACTCGCTTAAATGAGGCCCATAGGCTTGAAGGGAGGGCCTTTCATAATTGACCGGTTAGGCACAGTTGCCTTTTGAAGCTCTTGGGTAAACTATCAGGAAAGGGGGGGAAGTTGTGAGATTTGGGGAAAGGGCCTCTGCCAAAAAAGGAGAAGTTTGGGAAATGTAAAAAGCGCCTACAAAAAGAAGCGTCACACGATAGGCAACGAAGGCACCGGGGATATTAGTGGGGTGAGATTCCGCATGATCATCAGAGTTTGGTAGAATCGGAGACTTCTAATTAGAAGAGGGAAATCGAACGTTGAAGAAATCGCTCCCGGTTGTGGATAGGGAAGTGTGTCCTACTCACCTCAGACACTAATACAACAAAAAAGAAAAAAAGCCGAGACGTAAAAACCTTTTTAAAAGAGGGGCGCGAAGAGAAAAGTCGGCCGTCCCCAACCTCTTTGGAACATCTCTCAGCACAATGTAGTCTGGAAAGAATAGATTTTTCTACAAGAGGGGTCGCGGAAGGAGAACGAGAGAGCGAGGGTCAACACTTGGAATTTAGGAGGAGTGGTGAGATGGAGGTATAAAATCTAGGATGAGATAAGGTTGGGACGGAAACGTTTAATTTCCAAGGGGTCTCGTGACGACTTAAATCGATTCACCAAGCGGAGTGACATCTGACCGAAGAAAAGAGATTTGATGCAAGTTGAAGGATCTGTTCTCAGGGAGAAAGAGCGTTATAAAAGATATAGAACGAGGCCTTTGGAAAGAGAATAAAATACCGAATCTGGGAGCCCGAGAGGGCGAAAGTCAAATTAAAATGGCAGGGGGATCGGACATGAAAGTGTTAATTCTAAGATCCTGGAGGGATGAGGGAAAAATTCCCTATTCTTGTGAGAGGAATAAGGACACAAATAAGGGAGAGTGGAGTCGATAGCGCTTGAACGAAAACTCTTGCAATCCGCTGTGAAGGGTGGTCGGTCAAAAGCATCATAAAGGAGGACATCTTCGACTTAAGGGGTTCTCTATAGGGAAAAATAATTGAAGGGAAGAAGGGAGAAAGATCCGAGATCGGCTATGACCGTAGAAAAGATAATGGGCCAAAGGGAGAAATGTGTCTTGGAGAAAAAGATTACTTCTGCTCACAGGGTACGAAGGAGAAAGGACAAATTAGTTGAAGAAGTAGAGATGCAAACACTCAGTGATTAAATGAGAGAAAAGTCGGAAGGGTCTGTATATCGAGGAGAAAAAGGATTCTAGAAATAAACTGCAATCGATTTCAAAAACAGGAGAAGAAAGAGGTTAAAGCCTTATCACAAAAAAGGAAGGGTTTTTAGCGTAGAAGTCCCTCCTGGAAAGAAGTCATACGGTGAAAGCATAGGTGCAAAGAAAAAATTTTGAAGTCAGGTGAAGGGGGCAGGTTTGTCTCTACGAAGAGGCGTTGTATAATTTCCCTGTGGAAGGCGTCGGAAGAGACCAAAAAAGCGCAATATTTCTGAGAAAGGGCCTTCGAGGTGAAAAGGAAATCTTAATGACTGAAAGGCCGACTCTATCATCTCGGAAGAGGGAGATAGAAGATTGAAAACCGGGCAAATAGATTTGTTACAGGAAAAGGGCTCATGGGAAAAAGAACTCTAAAAACACCAACGAGGTATAGAAAAAATAGACGTAAAAGCTTTTCCTAAACAGAAAAAATGAAGGTGGTGTAAAGGACACTTCACACCAACCGATACTCCGAGGGGGGAAAAAAGAAAGACAGGTTGGACTGATTAAGGCCTAGGTCGAGTAGTTTCGTTGCAAATCCGAAAATGGAAAGACGTAGTGAAAGTCTAGGAGGGAATAGGAGAATCACAGTGAGGAACCTCACGGAAAAGATTTCGTTCTACTTCCCTCATATGAGGGGGAAGGAAGAAAAGGTGAAGGACACCTTCCGAGGAAGTTGCGATTTTTTACAGCCTCGTGGACCGGGGGAAAGAAATCGCGAAGGTCGGAGCGGAAGTCTTGAAGTTGGCGGGGTATCAAGAAAAAACTGGCCGGGAAGGAAAATGGTCGACAACTTCGCAAAATCGGTCTATTCTTTCTTCAAGAGACAGGAATGGTGTGTCAGGCGAGATGCGCCCTGTAAATGAACAAAGTATCCAACTACATCCTCTTATGGTTAAGGCAATGAAGTTCCTTGGAGAGATCAGTTGAACTAATCATCCTGAAAAGAGAGATCATTACGGTTCAATTTGTTAAAAAATCATCCCCGTTATCTCAAAGGTAGAGGACGGAGTCTTCAAATACGAAGAGTCGGGGGCGTACTCATTCTCATTAGTAAAATACAAAGGGAAGCACGAAGCGGACGGGGAATTAGCGAACAAGTAGAGGAATGTTTTCACGAGAGCTTGTCGGGAAAGGAAGTGGCTCCCACGGAGGGCCCTTAAGATGGACGGGTAATAGGAAGTAATTAACAGCATACGATTATGATTGTCTTCTCTTAAAAGAGGGATAAAGGATAAGAAAAACGAAAAAAACGTATACGAAAAGTGGCTGGATAGGAGACAATTTGTGAGATGAGAGAGGAAAAAGAGCCCTGTATGACTATTAAAGTGAAAACAGTAGACGGGGAAAAGCTTGAAAAAGTCGGAAATCATATATATCTTGTCTAATTTGCAAGGGGAGGCCGATCCAAGAAAGGAGGGACTGTGTGTCTGTTCGGGATGCCTCAACCGAAAATACAGTGGATATAGAGGAAGAATAGGGAAAACCACTTAGATGTTCTTGAAAGTGCAGAGGAGATAGGGGGAGGCTGGGGAGACGTGAACAGCGCATTGGAGGGAAAATGCCTGATCGCAACGGATGGCCGGAACTGAGACCTCGTTGGAAAGAAGATATGTTCAAGTTGGCCATCCACAAGGGAAAGAGAACAGGAGAGGGACTGTTTCCAAGAGAGGGGGGACGGGAAGGATAGGACCGGGAGGGCAGGGTTTCGAAGTTCCTTTCAGGGGAATTGACGTTGCTACACGTACCACTGAAAGGTCTAACTACTGCATGGATTGAATACTCGAATGGACAAGTAATACTGAGAAGGAAGCGCTTTTCTTTGGGCGGTGAAGGAGGGACACTCAATCACGAACCCGCGACTATCCACAGAGCATGACCACCTAAGGAATTGATCTCAACAGAAGAAGATGTGAGAAATTGCATCGGGACGCTAGACGCTCCTGGGAGGATGATCTTTCGTATACCTGGGGGGGAGATGAAGACGATAAGGGAAAAAGAAAAGCCAGTAGGTAAAGAGAATTGGGAAGAGAAATCCTAAAACTATTGGCTATCGGAAAAAAAGCAAATGTGTGGTAGGGGGCAGGATTACAATGGCTACCGGAACACTGCTTGCAGTGGTAACTCGGAAGGTAGGGCTAGTGAGCGCTGAGGTCTAAGGAAAGAAAAAAGGGCGGAGTCTACTCAGGACCGTCGGAGCCACTATCGTTATCAGAGGGAACAGTAAATGTTCACCAAAAGGGAGGGGGGAACTTTGGGGGGCACCCGCAACCCTCACCGAGAGTGAAAAGAGAAGAAATGCGCTGGTCGTTGAAGATTTGCTTGCACTACACGAGCGATGGCCCCCTGGGGGGAATGACGCTGAAGATGGTAAAAGAGGAGGGATTCCGCAAGGCGCGACGTCTACTCAGCGGCCGCATCGTCCTGCGGACTCAGGGGTGAACCACAAGAAAAGCTTCAAGGTGGGTGCTTGACTGGTTTTCGTATTGGTGTGAGGGTTTGGGAGGGGGAAAGGGATTGCTCGGGGAGGAGCCCGAAAAACTGAGAGAGGAGATGGAATTACGTATCTCTATCTAGATTAATAGGAAAAAGAAATCCAGACGCACGGTTGGCTGTCAAGAAAACAAAGAGTCTCCCTACGCCATGACATGCTTACTAACGGGGGGGGGAACTTCCTTTCCAAACCGTGAGGAAGGACTTTCATTTAGGAGAGAGAGGCTGTGTCATAAGAAGAAGAGAAGTGGAATTTTCATTCTTATCATTCAAGACGGGTTGGGCGGAATGCTTACTTCCGCATTAGAGAATGCAACCAGTGACTCATGCTAAGAGAAATGGAGGTAAACAAGGCCGCAGGACGATCAAACAGTGTGGGGCACAGTCGTTTATTTAAAAGAAGATGCTCAGAATTTTATGAACGTGAGGGCAGTCCAGCAGCCGCGGGTTCTAGAGGATAAAAAAGGGGAAAGGATCTTAATCGTTAAGGGTGGTGAGGAAACTTTTGAAGATAGCCGAAGGGAAGTTAAAGCAAAGAACGAAATGGATACAACGGGGAAAAAACGAGACTTACACCAATGTAGGAGTAATAAGAGAGTAGGGGAAGAATTGTACTTCGCAAGGAAGTGAGGAGAGGAAAGGATTCCACGCTTCGACCGCCAGCAAGCTTTCACGTGTGTAATATGGGGATCCTCTCTCTGCTTCAAAAACGATCCAATTACAAGAAGGAAAGGGAACGAGCGCAAAACCTGTAGGTTAGAAGGGAGAGTCAAAAAAAGGGGGAGAGGAGCTGGGTCGTTGGTCGTCGAGGCGTTGGGAACCTTTGTAAGAGGCAGAACCTTGTCGGACGCGCTCGACCAGTACCAAATGGAAAGTGGATTCTGATGGGAGAAAGATGAAGCTCTATGGTGCAGGACTCCCGGATGCTATTTTAGAGAGGTGGAAAAAGAGACACTACAAACGAGCAGGGAAAGGAATTCATCGCCTTAAATCATCAGGAGGGAGGAAAGAGTAGTTGTCGTTCGAGCAATCGAATTTTTGAATCGGTCATCAAAAGTGTTAGGAATAGTCTGTTAGAGGTGAAAGAGGAATAAAGAGAATCTTTCGTCTTCACAATAGCGAGAACAGGGAGAGCTGCCAAGATCAAAAGAAGGTTCATCGGATTTTCATAGGGAGATTCCAAGAGGGGATGCCAAATAGGGAATGAGGTAAATCAAAAATTCTAAAAGGAGGGGGAACGACCGAAAAGACTAGGTGGGGGTTAGAGAAAATGTAGAACTTAGAAGATGGGGTGGGAGAGAGTAAAGGAGACAGTTAATTGGGGCAAAGAGAGGAGAGAGAAGAAGATCTCAAGGGGACTAGGGGAAAACCTTCCTCTTCGCTTTCCAACGGAGGGGAGTTGTGAGAAGGCAGTGGGAAACAGCTACGAAAGAGGGAAAACCTTAAACTGAGTTCGGATAGGAGCTAAAGAAAAGGGACGGGAAGTCGCCGTCCACAGGTTGGTGACAGGGTTCAGGGAGTAGGTTACATGTTGCTTCTCATCAGAGAAAACGTTAGCCAACCGAAATTCGATGAGTTCAAACGTTCCCGGACTTTAGAAGACACGCTACTGGGATGCACGCAAAGATTAGACAATTTGTTCTAAGACTGGAGGAAGAAGGACAAAAAGGGGTTGAGAGGAAAAGGATTCATGGTCCTCCGTTCGATCTCGACAGGGCCTTGTGTTTCGTCCATGATCGAATCGCAAAACGTCATGGAAAAAAAATGACAGGAAAGCAGAAAACAGGGAAAAGAGGAGGGTAGAGGAGGGAAACCGAGACAGTCATCATAGGTCTGGAAGCGCCGGTGTCTGACATACGTGCGCCAAGTTCGAAACAGGCGGAGAGCTAGTCGAATTCAGAGAGCGAGCGTTGAGCAGACAGAGACGGAGAGTTGGAAGGAGGCTGGATTACGCGAACTAACGTCACGAATGAAAGATTAACAGAAGGGTCCTGGGTTACCGCGAACAGCTTTCCAAGGCACCCGAGCACACCTTTGTCACTCACTTCAGAAACAGTGAACCCAAAAAAGACTGACGGTCTGGGAAACACCTATGTTGGAGAATAGAAAGAGAGGAAAGAAGGTTTAGGCCGAGGAGAGGGAAGAATATCTTCTCTCAAGGGGTAAGGCTTTCAATATTCAAAGGGGGGAAAACGGGGTTCTGGTCGTTCACGCAAAGAAAAGGTCACGTAAAAAACAAGAGGGCATCAGAAGGGAGGATAGCTCTCCTTCTGGGGGAAGGTCATAAAACTGGGCAAACGGGTGTTTAACTTATAAGGAACTAAGTTGCTAAATTCCGAGGGGGAAAGAGTCTCATAGCACTTAAAGAAGGAGGTCAACCCGAAGACCCGCCTGAAGAAAATAGAACAGTATAAAGGGAAAGGCGGAAAGACGCTTAGGGCCGAGGGATCAAGTTCAATCAGAAAGAACACGTCTTGAGCTTGATAACGAGACGCCATCAGGGAGAGGTGAAGGGAGATTAAGTGAGAGAAGGGATGGGAAGGGTTTAGACCGAGGAGGCAAGAGGAATTGAAAAAAGGCGGTCACTAAACTAAGACACAACGCGCAGTCGCGCACGGGAAGGCTAAAATTGATGAGGGGGAATAAAAGACAGAAACCTGGGTCATTTTTTCCAAGATGTGGGAGTCGACGACTTCCAAATTCAAAAATGCCAGCATGCCCGAAGGGGGCAAGCGCTGGCAGCGAGTAAGCCGTAATAAGGGGGAAACTTTTAATTTAATCAAACAATTTCAAGTTCGGACGACAAAAAAACAGCAAAAAGGAAGATTGTCCAGTCAGTAAAGACGTCGCAACGCACACCGGTTACTTGGACAATAGGGGAGGAAAGAGACGACAAATCCAGTGCAGGACCCCTGTGAGGAATCTCCCAAATCCATCCACTCAGGGCCATAAATTAAGACAACTGGCTAGAACATCACGGCTTCCTGCAACCAAACTAGGGAAGAAGAAAAAAAGCAGATCGCGCGGCAGGTCGGAAATAGCCTTCTTCTACCGATCCACCGGAAAGGTCGAGACAAGGAGGATGGTGCGTGTGAAAACTGCGGAAGAAAGGATCGCAGCGCCCTCTCGGTATATCAGGAATGGTTCCCATTCAAAGGGGGTGAACTCAGAAACATCTGCTTCCAGGAGGGGGAAGTTGGTGAAGCAGAAAGGGGGGAACTGGGAAATCAGACAGAACTAAAGAGACCGAGTCAGAGCGACCAAAGAAAACTTGTCAGCATCCCACTGGGGAAAGGTCGGCTCCTATGTTTCAGTCAGGACTCCATCCGTGACACCAACCCCGCACCTAATTCCGATAGGAAAGAGTTCTCGGGGGGAAGAAAAAAAAAGAGCGATAGAGGACCAGCTCGCGAATTTCTTGGGGACTCGTGGCGTACCAAAGGCAGGTCTCGGAAAAAGATTTAGATAAGTTGTTAAATCTGGGAAGGGGATAAAGAAGGTTTCCTCAAACATCGGGAAATGTAACGTGAAAAAGGGACGCCTTCTCCTCAAACAACGAACTGCGCGGGTTGCAAAAAGGCTGATCTAACCGGTGGAGAGCACGGAATGACGGTGTTTCATTGCAAAGGAGTGATGATATCTTGAAAGGCGGTCGTCAACTGATCGAGCAAAAGGCCGGGTCAAAACACCAACCCCATCCGAGATGTCGTTGTCGATCTTGGAAGGAAAAGAGAGGGAGAGCGACCTGACGACCTCACCATTAAAGAGAGGCTCCTACGAAAATAGTTGACAGACGTGCACTCAATTCGGAAAGAGACTCACACAGAACCGACTCAAAAGGGTCAAAAAAAAAAAACCCGGGGCCAGGGACGGCGTTGAGGTCAGGAAAGAAGGAGACAAAAGACCACCTATCAAAGCTCCCGCCGCGTGAGGTATGACCTTAACCCAAGGGAGCTGCCTTCCGAGAGAGGGGCGAAAATAACTCCAGGCTATTGTCTTATGAAATCAATTTCGTCCCTACTTGCACGGAAAGAGCCATTGGAAAAGGACTTTCCCAAAAGGAAACAAACCGATCAAGGAAGAGTGACCGAAAGAGGATGCATTTTCTGGGAGATGTAGGGGAGAGGGGGTGGGTTGGGTTGCGGGACACTGCGAACTTGTACGTCGTTCACTTTCACTAGTTAGGCCCGGCGATGCTGATAACACAAGCGTTGGTGTTCTGGACGAGCTGGGGCCAAATCCTGTCTGAAACAAGGATGGACGGGGAGGGTCGTTGGACGTCGGCGATTACCGAGGAAAAAAGCGATTTTTTGATCGGGGCCGGCGGAGCTGGCAGGGTCTTGTCCTACCTGGGCGCAAGTCAGAAAGGAGCACGAGGTATTTGTGGCAATCACAACCCGCGGCAGTCAAGATTGAAGGTCTCACACCGCCCGCTGAGTCAATCGGAAAACAAGAGAAGCGAACAAAAAGGATGGGAAAAAGGGCTTTCGGGGCGGGGTATTCAGGAGCTCCGAAAAAACTGTCGCGCCACAAAAGTGGAATTCAGGGTGAGTATTTCCGGAAGGGAGTACGGGATGTCCGCCGTGAAAGTAGATTTCTTATTATTATTGGTGGAGAGAAGGTGGGGGCCCTGGAAGAAACTGGCGGGGAAAGGGGGAGAAATGAAATCGCTCTTTCCGCCAGCGGATAAGCCAGTGAAATGGGCTCTCGGCTCCTTGGAAGAAAAGAGAAAAACTTGGATACCCGAAACAACTACTGAAAGAAGGTCTGGGGAGTCATCCGTCGTCGAATTAAGGATGAATCTGGTTAGTAAGGACGCGCGATGGTTGGAATGGTCGTGATCCAACGAAAGGAAGAACGTCACGTGATGATGCCCCGCTGTTTTCCACACCGTTACAACGCAATATTGGACGAGGACTTCAATTTAAAGCGCGCACGAAAGCCGCTTCAGATCAGGAAGAAGACCCAAAGCAAAGATTAGGCCCAGAAAAAAAGGAAGACGCAACCCTTCTATAAGACAACAAGGGGGGTCACTGTCGGACAAAAAGACATTTGGGGGGGAGCTGGAGGAACCGAGAGGAAGTTGAACCAGTGAGAAGGGAGATGCGCAACTGAATCATGACCCACTGGGAGATAAGTGGGGGAGGTGGGCTGGCAGACGTGTAAAGAAAATTGACAAAAGCTGAGGGCATCACAGGTATAAGGGGCCCCATTCTCATAAGCGGGGTGGCACAAGGCTCGTGATAGAATTATCACAATGAGTAGACCCGGTCAGAACCAAATCGAAGTGGGGTAGCAATCTGATTGTATTGCAACCCTCTCAAGGCAACACGGAAATCCATGGGCAACCGGGGGGTAAAAAAAAAATAAGGGGGAGACATCGCTTCTACTTATTCAAAGGTAACAAACCATCTTTAAAAATCTCTCAACACCACTGATTTTAGGGATGGGGAAGGTATATGTGGAGAAAACAAGGTGGGGCGGCTCAGCCTTAAGTACTGAGAAGAAGGGGGACAAAGGGTAAAGGCGCGGCGGAGTTTTTAAGAGCTTCTATGTTGGAAAGGAAAACGAGAAGGAGTCTCGAAAAAGGAGATATGTGCCAACTGGCTTATGTACCATGGGGCACATACTCCGTACGATACCGATCTAAACAAATGGGGGGAGCATGGACGGAAGACTACATCAGGTTTTCAACCTAGTTCTTTTCTGCATGGGTAAATTAGTCTTCTGAATACATTAAAATACTCAGTAGGGGACTATGCACGGGGAGGAAGCGCACAACGTCCACCACTTGAGAATCATAAAGGAGCGGTCTCAAGCAAGCACCTGGTCGTTTCCAAAAGCGGGGGTACATTACTCGACAGACTGGAAAAGAGAACATTAGAAAGTGTTAGTGGGGGGCGCGGATGAAGGCTAGGAAAAGCTAAAGGGGGGGCGGGCGAGAATCTCCAGAGGACAGGAGACTCGTGAAAAGAAAATCTTGAAGGGGTGGAGGGTGGCCCATTTCAATCGTGGAAGGGTCTCTGCAGGGCAAAAGGAACAGGGCCAACTCGGCCGAAGTAAAAAGAAAAAAATAGAAGAAAGGTGTAGGGGACTTTAAGGCTATGAAAAAAATCATACGTGACCACCGGGAAGGGGGAATGGAAGGAGGTACGGAGCAACTTCTAAATCGGAACTCAATTGTAGCTGGGGAAGGCGGATGCACCACGCAACGCTCAGTCAAAAATGCAGCAAGTAAGGAACACGGTGGAGGAGGTCGGAAAACCGTCTCACCAAAACAAAGAAAGTCCGACATAACGATTTCAAAAGGACAGCAAGCTTTCAGTCCGCTGAGTAAGCAAAGAAGCAATTTTATCACTAAGTCCGAAATAACCAGAAAGGAACAATACCGCGAGAGCAGACAACATAGACCGGTGAAGGGGGGAGCGGGCTGTGGGAAAATACAGCAACGTGCGGTGGAGTTCCATTTCCGGCCGTAGACACATCAACACAGGGGCTGCTGGGAGCAGCGGAAAGGACCTCTAGCGCGAAAAGCCGACGGGGCAATCAGGAGACGCGGGGAGAAGATACCGCCAAATGCACGACAAAAAGTTCACCATCGATTGGGTTGACAGAAAGGCGAGGAAAAAATCTCTACCTGAACCCAAAAGAGGTGCTCATAGAGGGGGAAAAGACGGAGGGACCTTGGAAAAAATACTCAATTTTTGCAGGAGTCGAAAAAACCTTCAACCCAAAAACGAGAGCATCTCCGGAAACGGAAGCACTAACGGCCGAGGAATAAGGAATCAAGGGAGGGCACGTAAACGCTGTCGGTCGGAAAAATGGAAAGCTTTCGTTAATCGGGCCGAACCATCTGATGGCGAACGTGCAAAACCGCAAGAAAACATATTGTGGGGTGCTTACGCCAACAGAGAGGGGGGGGTCACATGAAAGGGTAGGACAAACAGGGAGATCGGTCGCTTGGAACGTGCGGGGGCCGTCTGTCCTCCTCAGCTAAAACGTGTTAGGCTCAATAAGGAAACTAGCGGGTGGAAGGAAGCGCAGAAGATGGGGGAGACTTGTACAAATATTGAGAGGAGAAAAGGCGGCCCGCGAAATTTTGATCGTCAAGTATCTATGAACAATCACCTTCTCCGTCTCACGGAAACCAAGGACAAACTCCTAAGGTCAGTCACTCTGAAAAGGCCTGGGCGCTATCAACTGGAAATGAGGAAGTTGATATATCATGCCTGTGAATTGAACCCCGACATCCACTGGAATCACACACATTTCATGCTGGGATCGTCGGGCACAAAAAAAAGGAAGACTTTTGGGGGAGCGTGACAGGCTCTTCCTCAAATCCTACACCTTCAAGGCCCTCAACTTGAACGGAAGGATCAAAAAAACGGAACTCGAAGCTTGGGGGCAGGTAGTCTCTTCTCGGACTGGGAATGGCGCAACGAGGCCCTACTGACGATCTGGAAGGGGAAAAGACGAATCGACCAAATGAAAATCATAGAGGAAGAGTAAAGCTTCTAGGAGAACTGAGAAAATAGACCATGCCAGAGTGGCTTGATCGGAGCCAGTGGGGAGCTGTAGGAGCGACCAATCTCATACTGATATGGCAAAGTCAACTTTAACGGAATTAAAAACTCGGGTTAAAAAGCTTAAAAATGGGGGTTATCAATGGGTCCTTGATTGCCATTTATAAAGACAAAGAAAAAGAGGGGAATGCAGGTTGCCTGGATTCCCACAAACAAAAAAAGACTCGATGTTGCGAAGGATCGGGAATCGGGAGAAACCAAGGGGAAGGGGGATAAAGGGGGGAAGGGGATAGCCGAGGGGGAGTCCTGGAGGGGGGTCCGGGCCGATTAGATGTGCTGAATCCTCTGGGGGGAACTTAAAACGCCAGCCGAGGATCTCTGGGGGATACGGGAAGACTTTTCCTATGCAGAGAAACGGGGGGCGGCACTGTCTGAGGGGGAAAAAAGAACGCAAAGATTCCGTGAACCTACACTGGGTGGAGGTCGAAGCCGTTCAATGGCGGGTCAGGTGAACAGCCTAAAGGAAAATTCAGAGTGGCTGCAAGGGCTGATCGAAAGAAGGAGTATGCCATCGACCGTGCAAGAGAGTGTCGCTGCTAAAAGTGGTCCGGTGCGGGGGGGCCCTGCATTTAAGAAGTGTTAGGGAGAGATAGAGCGCGACGCACAAGTTGCGGAATTCCCTGCCTGAGCGCTAAAAAGTAAATAAATGGGCGCAACATTGCCTTCCAGTTACTCGAAAAATGGTGTGACAGGGGGGGGAAGTGCTTTCTCGAGAAAAATCCGGGACATGGCGGATAAAGGGCTAAGCCTAAAAAACAAGCGGGGGACATAGGGGGTGGGGGACACTGGAGGGAATATAGAACAGGAAGGGCTATAATTCTTCCCTCCCGACCTGTGGTTCTGAGTGGGAACAAGCCTGGAGGGAAAACGAAACTACGAAAAGGAAGCCGCCGCGGTCCCTGGCCGAAGAATTTCTATTTTGACGTCGAGGGCGGGACCAGAAAAGAAAAAGATCTGCTGCTCTAGACCAATCGTAACGCAACGGGTGTATTCACGATGGGGGGAAAAAACTGATAGTGAAAACCCGGTGGCGGGGGGGGAAATTGAGGTGTATAAACTCCTAAAAATCAGGCGTCCGACTCATCGAACAAATAAGGGGCGTTGACGTGGAGCTGAGGTGGGGAGAATTAAGCGAAACAGGGGGGCTCCGGGTACTCTTGAGGCTTGACAGCAGGGGAGGCTCAAAAAAAAGCGTCTCGAACCCGAGTCCGGGCCGAAATGCTCAGTATCTGTAAATCGAAGACGGTGGTGCACACCAGAAGGAAGTGAGGTGGGGGGGGGGGAGGGAAAGGTTCGGGGGGGGAAAAAAGCGGATAAGACTTCTGAAATCCCTGGTCGCGAAATCCAAAAAGACATGCGCGAGTAGCATTACGGAAAACGCAAGGATCCGGACGAAAGGGGACACCTCGGGAACGCGAAGGGGGTCGGCAAACTCGAAAAGAAAAAGGGACGATCCTACTATCCAACTAAGCCGGGCGGGGGGAAGGAAATAACATCCGTTCAACACGGAGCCGGAATCGGCCTTAGGGACGAGAAGTTAGGGGGCGCAGAAGGAACAGTTGAAAAAAGAAGACGGGCTCATGTTGCGGCAAGGTTCGAAAAATCAGGAATACGCCGTTGAAAGGTCTATGGAGCACGAGGCGGGAACAGGGTCATTAACGACCTTCAGGGAGCTCAAAAACGGGGTCAAGAAGGATATTGAACTGCGGCGATCCTATGGCGGAAAGTTTTTTTTTTTTCTGAACATCAAACCGCGGTGTCGAGAAAGGGACGATTACTGAACACGGCATGTGGAGGGATATGGGGGCGTCTGGGATACTCGCAAGAAGCCGCAACCGAGGGACACCACTGGCAAAATTCAAAAATCCCCGAATTGAGTCTCGTCCTCATAGAAGAAAGTAAGTGAATCCTCGAGCCGAGCCACCGCTAAGACGCCCAAAGCAGACGGGTGCCCAAAGGTGTCCGCTCACGGCGCGAGGCTTAAGAAATACTTCAGTTATTCAAAAAAGGGGCAACCGCGAATCAAAAAAGCGCTAAAGACCCAGAGGAAAAAACTCTGGAGAAAGAAGGTAAGACGCGGAGTCGTGACCGCATTGTTTCCTAAAAAAGAAGCGCTTGACGCTCTCTAAAAAAAAACCGATTTAAGTTGATGCAGGGAAGCCGGAGCACAGCGGACCGCTCTTGGGGGGGGGCAGGGTGCGATGTTGGGAAAAGGGGGCAAAAAACAACGCGAGTGACAAACACGAAAGCTTGATTCAGCTAAGTAAGCTCAACACAACAACCGGAGGGGTAGAAACGATTGACCGCGGGGCATCGAGAAAGTAGGAACGGTTTTTTGACCGGGAAAGATGCGAAAATCGGCCAGAGAAAAAAAGATCGGAAAGGGGGCAGAAGGGGAGGCATCCACGCAATGTTCCACTCGGCGTCCGGGGCGGTCTACAAGCGGTCTAAGATCTTCTAAAAAAACAAATACTCACCGAGGAAAGCAAGAAAGGCAAGAAAGAGCGGTGGGGGGGAATTTTCTGGAGACATCAGTGTGTTCTCGTGGTAAAAAAAAGATGGAAAAGCAGATGATCGAGGAAGCCGAAGCCGGTCGTACCATCGTCGTGCCAAAACCGGAAAAAAAAAATTTCGGAGGATATTTAGGGAAGGAGACGACTTCCTAGGAAAAGCTTGTACACGGCTGAGTAGAGAGGGGGAAGGAAACATGTTTTAACTGAGTCAAAGTTGGCTTGCAATCTTTAGTCATAGGGGACGGGCTTCGTCATGAAAAACAAGAAGTCAACCAATACAGCAGTTCAGTCTTCGCCTGCATACCAGCTTGGAAAACTGCACGAAGAGGGGAGCTGTCGAGATCGAAACTCATATAAACGTGCACACACAAAGGGTTTGTCGCTCGGCCGGCGTGAGATGATTGTCCTCATTGACTAGGTCCAATGGGAGGTCCTTCCGTCCCGAATAACGAAAATCATTTTCCGTCACCCTAGTGACAGGGAGAAATAACCAAAACCTATCTTTTCGGCAGCGCGTCCACAAAAAGACTCCTCCGAAAGCATAAATTACCTTCACAGGGACAGACCGGGGGAAACAGACGTGGAGCATGGGAGGTAAGCAGAAGGTATTCCGCACTGCTTAGGAACGGGAAGAGGTCCGTCGTAAAAAAATCGTCAACGTCGAGGGTTCAAAAGCGAATGAAGCGAACAGGGGATCGAGGCAAGGAAACTCAGTTTTGTAACCGTGCGAAGTCCCGCGAGAAGAAACCGTCTCAAGCAGAACACCCAAAGAAAAAGCCAGGTTAAACCGAAAAGTGTCCCCAAAAAAAAAGGAAGAAGAGTTCTGGCACCCCCGCAGGGGCGTCATCCAGCTAGAAGTATCTGGGGCACCCGGGCGCAGGACGCGAAGGTGGAGATGAGGACTCAGGGTTCAATGCTTCAAGAAAAACTGGAGGCAACCGGCTTCGTGGGCAATAGAGGGAAATTCGAATCTAAGACAAACGGATGTCTGTTCAGGAAGATCTCCCAAGAGGAGGTGGGAACGGGCATACACCTGGAAAAAACTGGTGTTAACCGTAAAGGTTTCCCTAAAGATCAATCAGATGCCTGGGGGTTCATGGTCTCACACAGAGATCAAAGGAGGTCGACTGCCATCAACTCGACACAAAAAAACAAGGCCAGGGACAAAGGCAAAAGCAGACTAAGGGGGGGTGAAGATTGAAAATCATCTGTAAGAACCAATCATGAGCTGTTATTGGGTCAGAAAGAATAGAAGTTTCTAGTGGGAGGCGTAACCAAGTAGGGGTTCATAGAATGGGATTCCTTCTGAGACCGTTAACGCGCATGCCACGCCAGTTAAACACCACAAACTCACGAACGGAGAGTCTTAGAAAAGAGAGTCAGGTTCGCACAGGGTTCATGGGAGACTAGGAAGGGCATTTTTCCACAATTGGCTTCGAACGTCTGTAAAACTCTGGGCGAAAGTGCAGAAGGCAAACCGAAACGCAACTGTCATCAAGAAAACGGCCCTGTCAGAGGATAAGAAAGGGACTCGTAGGAGCTCCCTCATGCAACTTCTTAACGGGGAGCCATAGAGGGTACCAGGAGGATGTCAAAAGCAACTGTCTGTCGAACGCGGCACTCTCGAAGAAAAGCCGATCAAACAGTGCCTGATCCGGGAAGATATGTCCCAAAGAATCCTGATCATCCTTTACAGTAGGCAACGGGAGAGGGACCAGCCAGGTCCGCAACTGACAACGCAAAAAAAAGGATCACCCGATCGCGCGCCATTGCCAGACCGCATCCAGACCTTTGTCTGAAGGGGTACGGCAAGACGTTCGCACAGCGCGGATGTGCATTAGAAGGGACAAGAAAAGCCGAACCCACTGCGAGGGAGCTCATGGGAAAATTGGAGACAATAAGGACTCAGACCAAATAGGATGTCACCGTACGTTTCAGTCGTTTTTAGACGAACGGGGGGGGAAATTGATCGTCAGCACGGTAAGGAACTTGGCAAAAAATCCAGAAAAAGAACTTGTCGCCGATCGCCCGGATGACGCTTGCGTGTGAATTCTTGGGTAAATTAAAAAAAAGGAAAACACGCCCGCGGGGCAGAAGCAGAAGAACTCCAGAGTGTTCACATCTGGGGGAAGTCGACGTGCGAAAAAAAGAAGCAGGAAAAAGATTTACATCCGTCAGGCAAAAAAAACAGCAGGGGCGTACGGGGGGTTGTGAGCAAAGGTGAATGCTCCATCAAGTTGCGTGCATCGAGGGAATGTAGTTTTAAAAAAGAAGCTGCCGCTAAAAACAACACGAGACCTTAGGCTTCTTGCCTAAAAGAAAAAAGATGATGAGGGGGGATGACGGGGTTCACCCCTTTCCCGGCAATGATCGAGCGTCCCGGCTGCAGTCGTCTTCTCGCCAAGGACGGTCTGCCAACCACCCATCAAGGGTGCTTGGGGGCGAGCTTTGTCCAGGAGGGAAAATTGGGGAGCCGCCGTTAAAAACAGGGAAACCGCGGAAGTGGCCTTCAATCCTCGAAGTGGGAGCGACTAGCGCATTAAGAAAAGGCCCGTCTGTCACCCAGCACCATAGACAACCATACTTCCTAAAATAGGGGAGAGGGAGGCAAAACGGGGCCTACGTCCGGTTACCACAGTCTAAGAAGAAAGCCGCGTCGTGGGCCTTTCACCAGTTCTATGAAAGGAAATATAAGATGTCAGGCGTAATCCCGAACTCGAGGCCTATGGGGGGGGGGGGGTTGAACAAATAGTAGACATAAGAAATTTAGGAAAAAACGAAAAAAACTCGTTCCATTTGTGTGAAGGTCAACGCCATCTAGGGGAACCAAGATGACCGAAGCGGGTGCCGCACCGACAAGTCCTGGCGTGCGATGTGTGAGGGGGGGACTGTGGGAGGGAGGAAAAGTCGACAGATTGGGGACTTAAGGTTGGAACGGGGAAGGAAAGATGACCCTTACGAAATACGAGTCCGTCGGGTTTGGGCAGGGAATTTTTTCCAGGGAAGGCTTGCAAGGATGGTCACTGTTCTTAGGGGGACATGCCGGAAAAAGGAGAAGCCAGAGAGAAGGGGGATCGCGGACGGGGGAATTGTTCCCGCGAAACGAGTGCCGTTCACCTGTTGGGAGCAGCGAACGGGTGGGGGAATAAATAGAAGTAGTGTGGGCGAGAACACGAGTCCGGAAAGGCTGGGATTCTACAAGAAATCAGCAACAACTGGCGAAAAGAAAAAGCAAAATCGCCGAAAAACTACAACAAAGTTCTCCCAAAGGGTTCGTTCTCGATGAGGTATGACAGGAGACAAAAGAGTGCTGAGTAGGACGCTCAATGTAACCTTCTTGTGGGAGGTGTTTGAACATGGAGTCGGGTGCTGAGCCGGGGAAGACGGGATTTGTTTGGGGGGAAGGGGTGATCCCAGACATCCGAAGGTCCCGTAATGGTGACAGCCATGAAGGATCGACTGGAGTTTAAACGGGGAAGACGTCTTAAGTAGGGACGAAAAGTGATTCCCGGGGTACTGCCAACTGGTGAGAAACGGGGCCTTCCCCGGACAACAAAGGGGACGTTTAGAAAGTAGAATACGAGGAGACTCCAGAGGGCGGGATGCGTCATTCCAAGAAGTTTTCCCGTACCAGCCGCAGACATGCAGCGAATCCTAGCCGTTAGATGCAGCCTCTTGTGGGAACAACCGGCAGGGATTTGCAGAAGGCAGGTGACAAGAGTAGAGATCCAAAAATAGACCGGTTGATTAAAGATCCGCCAAAGCAAAGCTTATTCTGGCCATCAGCTTCTGATTTCCGCTTCCCTTGAGAGAAAGCACCCTCAAATTTCAAGAAACACGACAGGGGTGGTGCTTGGGGATAAGAGCTACGAAGGGATGCAAACGAGCGGTACGGGAATTGATGACTTCAACGGCCGAAAGGGGGGAACGTCCTAGGGGGGTGGAAGGTAGAAGACGGCGACGGGGGTCAACATGGAGGGCAAAAAAGCCCGACTCAACTCAAAAAACAGGGACTGGTTCAAAAAGTCGAAGAATCGGGGGTGCCACGGGAGATCTGAAGTCAATTCCAAGGAAGTGTCCCTTATGCGGAAAAGCCTCCTCGATTAGATCATCGCTCTGTGGGAAAAGGGTCTCAAAAACTCATAAAGGTAACAGGGCGCCGCTCCTGACAAAAGGGTTGTACCAAGATCGCACTCTTCGAACGAGGGAGGTCTCCCCCAAGGTGGGGACGCCACAAAAAGAAGAAAAAAACACGTAAGAGTAAAATAGATATATGGGAAAAGAGGTGTGCGGGACGAAACGTAGGACTCAGAAAAATGTTTCAAGGAGGCCGGAGTCTGGGGGAATCTGGGCTATGTGAGAGTACGCCTAAATCTAAAGGAGGTGGGGAAAGGGGAGGCTCAACCTCTTTAGGGCTAAAACTATTACCTATCTGATGGCACCCGAAAGGGGATGAGCAAAGGCACCTGAAAGAAGCTCTGTCGGCCGATAGGAGAGTGGGCTAAAAAGTCTACAAGAAGAAAACAATGTACAATATCGTCATCACCAAAGTGTAAAAAGAAAGACTGACCGATCGGGGGACAGTCCGCCTGGTAGAAATAAGAAATTTCGGGAGACTGACGGTGGGATCGCAAAACAGAATCATGCCGAAGTCAAAAGCCTTGGTGGGAGAAAGTAGCCACCTGGAAATTCATAAGTGGCGGTCGCGAGCTCAAGCTTTCATTCCGACTAGGGGGCAGACAGAGGCCGTCGGGGTCACACCTATTGCATAAAAATCACTGATAAGGGAAATAGTTTGACGGCGCGATCCCAGTCCATAGAAAAGAAGGCGACGACGAAAAAAATTGTCCGATAGCCGGCTTGACCCAGGGTACATGACCTGGAAACGCCTGTGGTGGGGGGGATGACGTATTACGGGGGGAAAAGAAAAAAGGTCGTCAACAAGACGGGAAAGGAACAAATTCTCTCATTATACTGAAATAAAACCAAAGAAGAGAAGAGGGAAGTCTCAGTAAAGGAGGGCTGAGGATGACGGGGGGGGGGCGGGACCAACACAACTCACGAAGGAGCAAAGCCATCCGATTGAAAAAAAACTTTTCAGAATGCTGCAATAAATCACGAAAACAAGAGGGTTGGGCGTCACTCAGGAAAACAGGAGACCAGGAAAATGGAGGGGCACAGCAGCAGAATCCATGTGCTATGACATTGCCTGTAGGGCGGGTCTAGGCTCGGAGCAGACTCAGAGGGGTCGGGTGGAGGGAAGAATGTAAGATTCCAGAGAGGCTTTATCAAAAAAAAATACGCTCAATAGGCGATGAAGGCTCAGGCACACATTGGAAAAGGTACTCTCAGAAGAGCCGGACAATTCCTCTAAAGCGGGAACGGGGCGGATAAGAAAACTTCACAAGACTGCAAAGCCCCATAGATTGGGGGCCAGAATATACTGGGGTCACAAACGAGTAAAGGAAACCAAGGTGTATAAGGGAAAAGGCAGGTTCAGAACATTGAGGAAAACCCCAACGTATACTTCAGGGATCTCAGGGAAACGGGGGGAACTACACAGGGGGAACCGTAAAAAACACATCGCCTCCAGAATCCTAGGTGGAGGACACAGTCCGGGGCAGAAGGGTTCTACGAGTCCGCGGATGTGCAAAAAAATCAGACGGTTTTTAATACCGGCCGAAAAAGTGGGGGTTTAACGCCTTAAAAAAAAAAAACGTGCCAGGGGAGTGATATCTCCCTCAACGTCAGGGACAAGAGAAAACACGCCGGACTGGAGGTGGCTTGGAAATGGGGGGGGAAAATGAAGTCTTAGGGCGACAAAAACACTTGCGGGGGCGCGAAGTCGTCAGAGTGCTGTATTCAGAGGCAACTTTCCGGAAACAAACGCACGGCGTCAAAGATTCGTTGCATAACCAACTATTTGGGGAGCAAGGGAAGGAGGCTTCACCTTAGCGTCTCACTAGAAGCACGGTGGCTTGGTTGGACTGCGAGGAAAACAAGGGGCTAAACAGTTGCCCGACCGGGCAGCCGGGAGCTCGTAAAAAGAGGGTCCGCGTAAGATCGATCAATGAGTCGGGGAGGCAGGTCGGAGAAAACTACGAAGAAAGGGGTGGAGCAGAAATCAAAACTAAAGACTACACCAGGTGGCAAGAACTTGTCTGAGTCGGGAACAAAGGCTCACCATCTCGAAGCTGTTTGGCAAATGCAAGCTTCGAATTGGCCCAACTAGAAGGGAGGGGACGAGAGGAAGGCTATCAGGAGATATCCCCCTCTTAACTCTGCTGAAAAGAGGCTATGAGGGGGAAGGAGCTTGAAACAGAGGGTCTAATAGAAGAAACGAGAACAGAGGCATCAATCCGTGTCTGGAGGAAAGAAAGGGTTGAAAAGAGATCGAAAAGCAGCCAGAAGAAAACTGGGAGGAAAAGAAACAGTGGGCGACTTTTCAAACCGCTAAAGGAAAGAAGACCTATGTCTGGACAAATCCTGTGGAAACAGTAGCCTCCAGCGAAGGGAAGCGGCGAGTTGAAAACTGGAATCTTAACAAAAACCAGAGGGGGATCAGGGCGGCGGACCGTAAGTCGTTAATACGGTGACGGGGGCTTGATTTAACGGCGCGCGAAACTCGGGGATTAAAGGGTAAGCCCCGTGACAGTTGCTGGAATCCTGCTGAGGAAAAGGACGAAAGCTTTCAATTAAAAAGTGGAGAGAAAAGGCCGATTGGAACTTGAGCCCATAGAAGATATAATGGGTGAGGGAATGTCGCGGGGAAGCCGCCGTCCACAAAATAGTGCGGGGGCATCGCGTTCCGGTTATAAACTCACGGACCAGCCCGAAGGATCGAAGACTGGGAAAGGCGTGATACCATCTACACGGGAAAGAATTCGCGTAACTCCAGAGAATTGGAAAAGTGGCGGTTTGCCCTGAAACTGTTGAAGAGAGAAGCAGGCACGCCATCATGGGGTGCTAAAAAATGGGAAAAGCCTCACACGAAGGAAGCGACCGCCTTCTCGGACTCGCGCCGTTGGGAGGTGCTGGCTCGGTCTAAACAAATCGTGGCAATGGCGGACATCAAAAAAAGGATAGAGAATTGGGGCACGCACACTCCTAGAAGGGAGTGGAGATTCTGCAATCCCCTCCATGGAGTTGGTGTCTTGAACAAACAGATCCCGAGGCACCGACGGATGCTTGACCGGCCGCGTCCAAAGGAACCAAAAGAAGGTGGGTACACGGCGGGGGGGGAAACTGACCAGACGTCTGATGGAGCGCAGCGAGACCTCGGGGGACTCGTGGAGAGCCCTATCGAGGGAACCACGTTCACAACACACAAGGATCCAGTGTGCAGGGGGTAGTCCCGAGAAATCTTTCGAAGGGGAGAATATACTCGCTCTTGTGTAGGGTTTAGAATTGTCTCGCTGGCCACAAAAGATAGGCAGCCAAAGAAACAGCAATTAGCCCTTGAAAAGGTAGAAAGGTGCGATTGATCCGCGACATCGCGGGTCTAAGCATCGGTAAAAGAACAGCAGGGACTGTGTATCTAAAAACGGGTTTTAAAAAAACTAGCAGGGTGGTCGTGCACTTTGGCGACGTTTGGAAACCAAGGGAATGGCCTTCTTAAGTCAAGGGGCAAGGAGAAAATTCAGCTCGAACAATAGACAAAATTGCATTCGAGAATAGAATTCGCTTCAGACGACGTACGGCCTCGACTAAGGAGTAATTAAAATAGCGAGAAAATAGTTAGGCCATGCGAGCAAATCGGTAAAAGGGGTCTCACTGCAGTTTCAACAAAAAAAGGCTTGAGGCATCCCTTGCTGAGCACGAGGAGCGGGGGGAACGCGAATGAAAGCTATTTTCCCTTTTCAAACTCTTGGTATACATGGCACTCGGGTGTATTACATTCCTTTCATTCGGGGAAAGGATGGACCTACTGCTAGCATCTGGAGGAAAGGAAAAGACACGGCCGCTCAACACAGTGTTGGCAAATCCTGATAGTGCGGCGGTCCTAAAAAGGCGGTTTCAGTCAAAGAAGACTTGGGGACGAGAAGGGAAAAAGGTAACTGATCTCAAGAAATTAAGGGTGGGGAGGAAAGTTTCTCTGAGGACCGAAGCCGCAATGAAAAAGACTCAAGCAAAAGGAACCCGGGACGGCGTCACTCATGTTTCTAACGCTCAACTAGAAGGAAAACGTGGACGTCAGAAATGGAAAGCATCGGTGAAAAACGGAGAAGAAAGAAGGGAGCAGCTGCACGGTGGCAAGATTGGGCTCACATTCTTCCTCGGAGGAAGGGGTCAGGGCGATGAAAAAAGCTTCAGTTCAGACGTCCGAAAAAAAAAACCACAGAGCCGTCGTTTTTGTGCTACGCGGAAGTTTAGGAATCAATGTCAGAAAAGGGGTCGACTCAGAGACGGCTAAACTACGCCAGGAACCGGGGCGTGGGGAAGAATTACCAAAGAAAGGGGGGAGCAAACGCTATTTGATGTCGCCAACTCGCTGACAGACACTGGACCATGAATTCGAGCGCGCAAACGGACAGACTACACCAACAACACTGATGAGATAGAGGTCCGTAGATCTCAACAGAATGGAATACGTAAAACGGTCGTGGAAGGAAGGTTCGGCGGTGCCCGCGACAAACACATCTGAAAAAAAAAAGAACAACAAAAAAGCGGAACGCAGATGACAGCATCCCCAGGTGAGGGCTAACCGTGACTCGAGCAGTTCACAACCAGCGTTATTCATCAGGGGGGAAGAAAGTGAATTAAACAACCTAGACCGTCCCGGCCAAAAAATGAAAAAAAGGGGTTGCCGGCGAAAAAGGACTGACAGAAAGAGAAGGTTCACTTCAACCTCGGGGAACAAAAAGATCGAAAGGCAGGGGGAGAGCCGCCAGAGTGAAACCGTGCCGGGGGCTTGGGATTGCGTCGATAGAAGTGCGAAGGAGAAACTTCATCTTGACCTCCGTACACAGGGAGCGAAGCTCGGGGACGGACACAACATTCGGGGGGGAGTCGCCGTGAGCTTTCCAGGGAACTGAGGGGAACTGGCGTATTAAAGGGGCTCCAGAGCAACTGGGACAGAAAAAACATGAAAGAAAGGAAAACAGTGTGACAAAAGAGCGAATTCTACAAAAAAAAAACGGAAAATGACGATCGTTTCATACTAATTCAAAGCGCCAGCATGTCAAAAAGCACCATTGGGAGCGCGGAAGCCGTGCAGGATTGTCCTCCATTTCAGCAAGTAGGAAGGGGAAAGCCTTCCGAACGGGGACGCATTAATACTGCCGCAAAAAACGGGTTTCAAGGCTGCAAAAAATGGACCTAGCTGGGAAAGCAGTCAACCAAGACGCGCATCAAGGGGCCGTGGAGGAGTAAACTCCTGTTTGAAGACTTGGCCCCAAACGTCATAAGCGGATGCGCAGGAGAGGACCGTCTCGGTGCGAGCAAGTTGATCAAAGAATTAGCTGTCAAGGGGGGAAAGGCGAGGAAGAGCGAACGAAGTAGGAATCGGGGAATCAAGCCAAGATTCTCAGGGGGGGCCAAAGTGCAGAGACTGAGGGGTTAAGTACAGCAGAAACCCGCGAACATGGACTGTTTGAAAACGCGGAGGAACTCCCCTAGAAAACTTAAACCTTACGTTGTCACCAACGCTATCGTCCGCTGTGCATTTCCCTACTTTCCAGCGGAGGGCACTCAGAATTTCGGGATGTATCCCAGCGGGGGAGAACGAAAGGAGGGTCACAGCTGAACGAGGCCATCTCTGGGGATTGGGTGCCGCAGCACCATTCGTCACGGGAAAAAAAAGTCGGATTCGAGCGGTGTGAAGCCTGAAAAGCTGCTTCGTGAGGTCATCCGGCAGCACGGAAAGGCCCGCAAGGGTGGGTGAACATATCCGTTAAAAACTCGATAATAACGATGCCCGTGGAAGACGAGGTCTCGGCAGCAGAACTAAAACGGTCGTGGTGACGACGTCTAAGCCGAACGGACAAGCACCGTCGGGAGTCGGACCAGTGTGGGCGGCAAGCAAAATGGAGAAGTTGGGAAATCGGGGAAGCTGGAATCAACTGGGATACGAAAAAAGTCAGGAGTGAGGGAGAAAGAGTTTCTAGGAGTGGCGTCGGACCAATGGAAAAAAACGTGCATAAAGTTTGAAAAAGGAGAAAAGAGAGAAAGTGCAACGCGCGAAACACAGGAAAAACAATCGCTCACAACGGCGCTTAGAAAAGGCATGGCGACATTTTTGAGTCATCCGCCGGGGACAGGGGTAAATTCGTCGACAGGGGGCGGGGGCGGGCTCTATTCTAGAGGGGAAAACAATTGCCAACAGCACCGGACATCGACTGACAGACCGGTGACGTCAGCCGTCGATGGATCAAGCCAGGCATGTCGTCTAACAGCAGAACGGGGCAAGGGGGGCCGTGGCCGGTGGAAAAAGGTACGCGAAGAGCGGCGAAAAAGAGCAAGACGTTCAACGGTGCCGGGAAGATCCTGTAACAAAACGCCAACATCCATCCTTCGATCCAGGGTATAAGTGAGCACGTATCGAAAAAAAGGTCAAGGTTCCCGGGCAAGCGAGCGTAAGCAAGATTCACAAAGCAGGAGGGGCAACCCGAAAGCCCCTTCGGGAAGGGGAGGGCAACGTTAAAAGGCAAACCGGTGTCCTTGTTCAGCCCATAGACACACAGGGCGGATGGTGCAGGGCTGAGGGGTAACAATCGCGGAAAGAACTCTATGGGGGGGCTAGCGACAGGGTACATTCACCGGAAAAAGTCTCAGCCACCATAGGAGGGTCCAGCACGGGGTTAAAAAAGTCAGGACCCCGGTTGTGGACCTTGGTGCAGCCCGCAGCGAGGCGCTTTTAACTGAAACTCATCCAGACCAACTTGGGGCTCCGGAAAGAAAAACAGGGTTGGGCGATAAGGGGGTCGGCGGGTCGCTTCTCCTGCGCAAAGGGAAACCACTGCCGCCGAACTCAGATCCGGGGGGGGTTCCGGGGGAAGATGGGGAAGAGTGAAGCTTCCATCTGTCCAGTAGGAGAGGGGACTACAGCCGGAGATTCGCGAAAAAAACAGGGGCGACTTTGGTTAAAAAAAGCTTACAAAGCAAGTTGCGGTAAGACAGCGGGGGATGTAGACTGAGTTAAAATGTCGCCGTGCAACAAAAAAAACGACAAGCGTCGTCCGACGACGGGACAAAGCAGACAAGGGTAGCGCTCGTTGATGAACGGGGGTCCTGGAAAAAAAAAAAAAAACCATGATCGAGAGTGACCGGATGCGTCGTGGCAAAGGGGAATCGAGCCAATTCCGGGAATTACACGGAACAACATACAAAGCGGGAATGTGGGGCAAGAAAAGGTGAACAGGTCCAGAGGGAGGCCTGACGCAAAAAAACGGTAAGAGAGTTTCCTTCAAGGAGCACTCGGAAAGAGGTGAAAAAATCCGTGAAGAGGGGGAAAGTCAAGCCCTTCTGACAGAAACATGAACCGCAATACAGCAGCCGAACAAGGTGCTGGACGGGAGGCCGGAAAGAAGTTACCCACCGTATCTCAAAAAACCCTAAACCGGCAGTGTTAATTCACCAAAAGGGAGATCCTTCACAGAGAAGTAGCCACTCGAACTTGCATAGGTCACTTTCAGAGACACATATCGCGTTAAAAGAAACGGACCGTAAGGGCAATTCCCTGAAAAGAACTCATGGCAGCACAGAAGCGCCGGAATCGGGGGGCAAAAGCACATCGTAAGCGTCGGAATGGAGGAAAAGCGTGGGGACAGGTGGATTCGAAGGGAACAGATAAGAGTCGTTGGGGGGGGAAATCACGCCGTTCTGCCATGGCTTGAGAAAATACAA
>Ga0179591_1262732_pt1 | contig 31360 bp, 33 predicted proteins | sample CZOMad2_1_08_16f_FD_182891 | JGI IMG/M metagenome (GOLD analysis project Ga0179591, IMG submission 182891) | Vadose zone soil fungal communities from Angelo Coast Range Reserve, California, USA - CZOMad2_1_08_16fungal (PacBio error correction) | ecosystem: Environmental > Terrestrial > Soil >...
TCAGAACCAAAATACAACCTGGAATGACGGGAGGCAGGCCAGGACGGACCTACTCTGCGCTCTGGGGTCTAAAGGACCTTACCGCCTTGCCCTACTGTCCCATCAAAAGTAGGGATGTTTCGTGGTTAGTAATCCTTCCATGGCTCAACTCAACTCTAACCGCCCAAAATTAACCATAAGAGAAAGGAAATCATGCCTCCTTTCCAGGTGGCTGGAAGGTCAGAGCCAGAGGTCGGACCTCGACGGAAGGAGAATTACACTCAGAAAAGGATAGCTTAAAAGGTCCCTCCGGAGACCAAAAGGGGAAAGGAAACCTCCGACGCCACGCGTAAAATATACCTTCTGTCCTCCGGGACCATCTAAACTCGCATGGTACACAAGAATAGAGAAGGAGGGGGGTTGTCAGGCAATAAGTATGGGTGGAGCGGGTTCAGAAGGAGTCCATTCTCCAGACCTTTCAAGGACGTCGCGGTCGGTGGGGAAGAATATTTTTATCACACTGGAAAAGGTCTCTGACGGGGGGTGTGACAAAAAAAAGGAGTGTGTGGGAGGAAATCAACATGTATCGCCAACCTTAAAGCTTTGAGAACTCTCAGAAAAAGTTAACTCTTACAAAGATCGAACGGCCGAGCTCAGGTGAAAAAAGTGGAGGGGGCGATAGCCAGGAATCACGAAAAGAATGGACATTCAATCAGTTACCTTAGTTGAGGAGGACAGTCCGCTCGTCCGCATACAACCCTCCTTGATGGCTGTAAGGGTGGAAGTTCTCCACGAGATGGACTTGAGACCAGCTTCGGCACCCGGGGGAACAGACAGATGAGAATGAGGCTGAGATTCTGCGGCGCAGAGCCGTTTATCTGAAAGGGAACTTAAAAGAAATTGGCTGACTGTGCTAAATGGAAGCACAAAGCACGGCCGCGGAGCCAATAAGAAGGGGGGGGGTCAAGAAAATCTCTCAACAGCTCCGGGAAGAATGGGTTGAAGGCAAACGAAAGAAACTTCACTCTTAGCAGTCTCGGATAAGAAATAAAGGAAGGGAAATGTAAAAGCGTCCGCGCGCTGGATAAGGGGGGGGGGGAGTCAGTGGGAAGGGAGGTTTGGTGGGAACACTCTGAAAGGGAAAAATGATACAAAGGAGAAGAAAAAATGTGTGAGAGTAATGACGGGGAACGTGAATTCGGCGGAGGGGGTTGACTTGCGGGAGGTTTGGAGGAGCGTGGCCCTATGCTTAAATCCTTTAGTCGTAACGGGACGGAGTCGTAGGGTATGGGAAAGGTCAAGTAAGAGCGGTGGGAGGAAAATCGCATGTACTTAAAAGGACTCAGAAACTTCGCGGGAGTAGAGGGTTGAGGAGGTATGCAGTACTTGGCACGCAAAGGGACCAGGACCTCAAAAAGGGTCAATGATCGGGGAGAAGGGGGAGGGAAAGAGGGAAAAATCAGAAGAGGGCGTCTCTCCGTGACATTATTCATCAGGTAAACTACTACTCCTGGGACCGATCAAAGAACACGGTGGTACAGGATCAGCAGCGAAGCGAAGAGACATGGATCCGCAGAGAAAGTTCCTTGAAGGGGACAAGGGGACACCAGTTCGGTGCCAAGCCCGAATTTGTCGTTCGTTTACAGCCCCAAAGGCTACGGAGACGTTAGCGTCCAACGCAGATGAGGAAGAAAGGGTATCACGGTTGGCGGATCAAAGGGCAGCCTTCAAAAAAAGGGTATCAGGAAAGGTGCTGGCTGAAGCGTCACGCCTACTCGATACAGAAAGAGGAAATCTGACACTTTCTGGGGAAAAAAGAAGGTAAACTGGAAAGAAAGGGGAAGAGGACCGAAGCGCTACAAGACGGCGGACGGCACCAACACAAAGGGGGGCAGGAGTGGGTTGCGAATCGGCCACAACTTTACCAAGTGAACGAAAGGTTCCGGCACGGAGAGCAATATGTTTGCAACGACAAAAGACAGAAGGAGCCAGTCATACAGGGGAATACAACAAGGGGACTATGTGCAGAAGCCGCTTCCCAGACAAGAAAAGGAATATACAGAGAAGTCCCTCAGGACGTCAAGTTCGCGCTGCCGGCAACATTGACGTGGAAAAAAATGGGTCTGAAAAAAAAGACACACCTCAGAACATCTCCAATGGGGCAAAAAAAGAGCGCAAACAATAATTGTTTCAGGGCAACACGACTCAAACTCCAACGCCGGAAACTGGGGATAAAAAGCTGACCTTGCCCCGGCTGATCTAGTCAGAACATCAACCAATAGATTGTTCTCCTACTCCCAACTGCGACGGCAGAACGCTGTTGGCTGTCCTGCTGATTCTACCTGCAAGCCGAAGGGGGAGAGGAAAAGAACCGAAAAAGGTGTTGAGATCCGGAGACAGGGCTTGGGCCGGGAAAGGGCCGCCTAAAAAGCAGCTCCACCCTGCCGGGTTCATCGATGGTTTTATCCTGGAAACGACACACAGAACTCAAACGATCGAAGGTGGGAGGGGAGAGGAAATACGTTTCGGGAAAGGGGAAAGCAGATGAGGCCAAGGCGTGGGTTTCCGCACGAGCGAAGCGGGTTTGGATCCCTTTTCCAATTTCCCTAAAGTAACTCGCTGCCGCCCCATGTCCACTCATCTAGAACAGCGTAATGGATCTCTCCTGTATCACCGCCAGAGCCAGGTGACCTTTTTTCTGGGCACAGGAGATAGAAAACAAAAAAGAGGAGGAGGGGGAGGGTTCCTCCCCCGAAAAAATGGGCTACGCAAAGGGAGAACGTAAGCCATCAGGGGAACTATAGGATAGCGTACATTGGCTTGTTCTCGTGAATTGGCCTGGTCCGCTGTCATCGATTACAACTATAAAAGTTAAAAACGCGAAGAGGAATGTTGTAAAAAAGACAGGAAGACCATCGAGACTTGCTGAAACGATAGGTAACTAAAACTAACTAAAAAGGGGTATTCTCAGGCGTGACAGTTATTCTTTACAACCAAAGCGATCCGCAGGGGGAGGAATCAGGCGGAAAAAGGAAAAAGTAAAAATCCCCGTAGAAGGATCAACACAAGAGAAGGAAGGGGGAAGAAAACGGAGAAGGGGGCTGTATAATATAAAAACCCTCCGTCGCGTTGTAGCGCAGCTCACGATCGGTCATGACTTGGTGGTACAGATACAGAAAGGAGGGAAGGAAAGGGGACGGCGTTGAGTTTGGCCGTATGGCAAACCAGGTATGAACTTTAAAGTAAAGAAGAAAGATGACACGGAAGTGGGGAGACGGAAGAAAAAACGCAGCCGTGAACAGAAGGGGGGCCGGTCAAGCATTCCAAAATTTACATCACGTGCTGTACTGTCGACCTATGCAGGGACGAAGGAGCCAGTTTTTCGGCAAGGGGGGGGAGGGAATATTGATCTTTATGGGTTCGTGTACCATCATTGCTCGTAACCCTTGTCCGAAACATGGAATGCTAAACAGGGGGGTAAGAGGGTGGAGGCCGAAGGGGGGAGCCGGTTCTGGAAAAGAGGAACGAAAAAAGGAGGGGGGGGGTGGCCAGGGGGGGGTCACGCTCTTTACTTCCGGGGGGGAGAGGACCCACTTCTGAAAACCTTGGCCCAGTTGGCACAAAGGAGAAAGGGGTGTCGGTAACGCGCAAGAGGGGGGAGTGGGCAGCGGGCCCGTGGATAAGGTATGGTGAGTGAGTGGGGGGCTCCGCCAACTGAGCAGAATAGAGGGAGGGGGGAGGGGACGCTTCCCGAGGAATTCCGTAATGGGGGATAGTATACCGACACCGGCAGGGGAGGGGAAACGTGCCCTTGCCTTAATCTATCCAGGTCCGAGAAGTAAGGCGACTGAGGCGCGGAAAAAAAAGTGCTTCGGAAGTCCGTGCGGGCAATGAGGGGAGGAAGTGAAACCGCGGGAAATTCTCACCAGGGGAAACGTGAACAACAGGGTTATGTAGATCGAAAAAAGGGGGAGGGGGGAAGAAGGGGTCAAACGTGAATAAGTGAGGGCTCCAATTGAGAAGAGCGATCGAGGGTGCATTTAGATTAATGGTACACGGTTTCCCTCACCGCTTACTTAAGTGACCAGAAAACAAGAAGAAACGGAAGGCGGACGGGGGAAGGGGGGGATTATTGGCAGCAGAAAGGCGGGGGAAGCGAGCCCAAACCACACGCAGGCACCACATCCCGCTACTGGAACGTAGGACTTCTCGGAAAGAAATTACGCGAAAAGGGGGGGGAGAAAAAAGGTAGGGGGTTGCAAACCGGGGGTCCCACAACCAAACAAAAAGAAAAAGAAAAGGAAAGGGCAAAGGCAAGTCAAAAACACATAAAAAAAATCTCTAAAAATAAAGAATGGGTCTGAGCATATTACGCCGAAAGGGAGGGGGAAGTGTTAAGGAGGGGGGGGGAGGGGGACAGAAGGTGGGTGAAAAAATTAACTGACCATCCAGACAGGAGGCAATGCATGTTTTTGGGGACAAATATCTCTCACTGTCTCCAGCAAGACCCGATAAAAGGCGGGAGAGGTGACCGGACAGAAAGAAGAAAAGGGAGGGGGGGGGAGGGGAAACGGACAGCCTTTGTTCGGAAAGCAGACAATGCCGTGATAACCGCAAACAAGCAGCATTGTTGAGCGGTCAGATGGGCGGCAATACTCCTACGGGAAATTGGGGGGGGGGGAGGGGGGGGGGGAACGACATCGGATCGGGCTGAAAATCGGAACATGCAAGGGAAAAGGACTCGGGACTCCTAACTACGGACGCGTCGAGGAACCAAAAAGAGGACACGTTTGTCGACCTACAGGAGGGGGGAATGAAGGGGGGGCGGGGGGAAAAAAAATATAATGGGCTCCGGTCTGACACAATCGGGCGGGAGCGACGCAGTAAGAACTAAAAGTAATCACTAACGCTCAAATGTCGGAGACCCGAAGAAGAGCAAATAGGGGATGGAAAAAAAAAAAAGGAGAAAGGAGCGGCTCGAAGACCTCAAAAGTTCTATGATGTGCCCAATAAGGGTTGGACGAGAGGTCAAGGGAAAAGGAGAAGGGGGGAGAGGGGGATATGAAATGAAGGGATAGGAGGGAATGGGAAAAAGTACATATGATTAAGGAAAAAATCCTGCTACTTCGCATCCTGGAATTCAGGGCCAGCAAAAATGGAACGAAGGAATGATGCAGGGTTAAAAATATGTTTTTGGTCTTGAGGGAAGGGCTGGGCCGGGCCGGCATCCGAAGGCCGGCCAAGAAAAAACAAAACCCTACGTGAGGGGGCCTTCCTCCATCTGAATTTCCTTTAAAAAAATCAATAGTAAGCTCCAGGATAAGCCTGGGGTAGCCTTGCCTCTTTTTGTTGGGGAGGCCTCAATGAAAGAAGCAGGCCTTCAATGGACGAGGTGTAATAAGGGGGTATACCATTAAGAGGGCAGGTAAGCCTCAAAATTTCAAATGGTATCCTTGACGAGGTGGGCAACAAGGACCGCCTCGAACACTGAAAAAAGTCTATTGAACGACGAACCACACTGGGTTAAGGTCAAAACCAGGCTACCGAAGAGTCGGGCGAGGGCAGTGTCCCATTACTCAGAGACTTCCCTGTCTGGTTGGTCGGTCGGGGGTCGGCAAGAAGGGTATCTCGGGTGGTCTTTAGTAAGCAGGGGAAAGCGTGTTCAGTGAAGAGGGTGGCGCGTGGGAGTGTATGCGGTGCGGGGGAGGGGGGGGCCACCGACTCATTTATTTCGCCCGCGGACGAACAAAAAAGAAAGGACATTGTGCCACTTCGGCTGCGGTTCCAGGGGGTTTATAAGACCAGTGGGGGTCCAGTTCGCGAGATACGCAAGACGGCGAAAAGGCAAGGGGTAGGGAGTCTGGACATAAACGGAAAAAAAAAGACGAAACCAGATACTACGAATAAGAGTATGCTCTAAAAAATTAGGGATTAACCCGCACGTAGGTGAGGTAACACCTAGCGCCGGGGTTCATCGACATAATCGACAACGCATTCCAACGCAAAAAAAGAAGTACCTGGGACAATCAAAGGAGGGAAAGGGTTAAGTGGAGAAAAACCAAAAATCAATGATAAGGCAGAAGGAAAAAGAACCTCTGGTCGGCAGGCCCTGTGAACAGAGAAATTTACAAAAGGGATGGACAAAACGCTACGGCTGTACCGCAGGCTTCATCGCAGGACCCCGGAGACGGTCCCTGGATCTCTTACAGGTCTGTAGACCTTCACTCCGCCGGAAAGAACCTGGGGGATGGACCTCGACCCTGTCTCCCCACCAGCAAAAAACGCCCTAATGGAAGCTGATCGCCTAGAACGGAAGAAATGAGGGTTTCGGGGAATTTTAATGACACCACATCTCGCAAAACCCTGGTTAGTGCGAGGGAATAGAGAGAGGCGTACCGCAACTGGATTAATTCTTTTTGACTGCCAAGTTCGGCCGCGAACGCACGGGGGGGAGGGACGCGCGAACGTGTGGGTAGTTGGGCTCTGTCGGACCGGTGGCTCGCTACCAGGGGAAAAGGGAAGGAAAGGCAATTCTGCAGCCAGCCACTGATGGTGGGAAACCGGGCATATTCACGAGGGCTGACCTGCGGGTCTGGTTCGATGGAGGCAGGAGGCCACCAGAGAGACGGAAGGGAGAAAAAAAAGAGGAAACAAAAAAGAGGGACTACCGCAAACAGGGGGGGAAAGCGGGCCGTTGGAATTGGAAAGGTAAGATCTAACCGGCGGGAGGGACGCAGGGGTGTGAAAGGGGGGAAGTTCGAAAGGAACTCAGTGCACGGACGAGAAAGTGGTGAACAAGCAATTTGGCAGCCGGTAACGGACAAGGGGGAGAAAGTCAGAGTTACTGAAGGTCACTTCTACCACTGAGCCAGGAAAAAGACTTGGTGAAAGAGGACTGGGGAAAGAAAGACGGGGAGTCGAGGAGGAACCTAGGGCAAACCAACACTCGAAAGCACCAAGGTTTTTGATATGCTGAAGGGGGAAAAATGGGACCTCCTGCGGTATGGGGAAAACATGCCCGGCGCTCGGACCTTTACTAAGGGGCAATTACGAGAGCAAACCAGAGATCTTGGGCGGCGGGGACAAAGGGGAAGAAGAAAGGGGGGTAATGAGAGACGGAACCGGGGACCGACTCTTTCATTCACAGGAACATTTAAAACCTTCTAAAGGTGTCCCTCCTTGGGAAGTACGGACGGCAAAAACAACTAAAAGGGGGAAGGGGGGGCAGGAACAGCAGCGGTCCATACGTCCTCCTGCACCTTTTCCGACGCTGGCTCTGCGACTGGGAATTCCCGACCACTGGGCAAAGCATAACGAAGCACATAGGAAAGCCGGGGTGGGGTGGTGGTGTAGATTACTTCTCCTATCTAAAACACACGGGTGAGATGAATTGCCCAAGAAGAAAAGGACACCCAAAAAACTCCTTCCTCTTCGGAGCTGAAGAGTAGCGGGACCATCACAACAAAAATGGAAATTCCTCCAGCGCAAGAGGCGTTGGTGCAGTATTTATAAGATTGAAAGGAACATGGGGGGGCCTCAACTAACCCTCAGGTGAAGCCGTAAGGCGACCACGTGCTTGCAACGGGGGAACTGAAACCTGGTTTTTCCACATCATTTGATTTTAAGGTCAAAAAAAAAAAATGCCAAAGCTTCGGCAACTCAGACAGTGGAGAGGAAACAAGAGGGAGGGGAAATCTCGTTCACGCGACGTCTGCCGGTAGTACAAGGGGAAAGAGCGCCGGGCATTTTGGCCGAGACCAATACTTGAAACTAGGAAACCGACCAAAAATCTGGTCTGGAATAGATGAAAGGGGGGTGGAAAAAAGGAGTGGGAAAAAGTCCACGGTGAAAACCCCCTCTTGTATTTCCAGTAAGATCAAAAAGAGGCATTGTTCCATGTCAACGAGGTGACGGGGGAAAGAGGGGACGGAAGGGGAACGTGAGCTGATCTCCCGTTACTTTAAAAAAAGAGGTGAACATTTCATGTCACAAGGGGGGGGGGCATCAAAGGGGGAAAAGTGTAATCTATAGCGATCGTAAGAAAGTCCAGAAAAAAAACAGGGAGAAAAAAAACGGTGACTCATACACCTGGGCCAGGACAGACAGACGGTACCAGTTAAACCCAGTTCCGGGGGGCTGGTATTGCGTATTGTTAGAATCCAATTGTCTACGTCGAGCCGGAGGAAAGAAACGCAAGGGGGGCAGGGGAACAAGAGACCAGTCTAAGGAAAGCAATGTCAGAGGGGGATTAACCTTGGCAGGGTCGGGGGTCATTGTTGTGCAGTAGGGAGGGCAGATGAAGCTGGGAGAGGCCAGGCATAATATCACTGGAAGAATCCAGTTTTCGGGGAACCGCAGGACTGCAAGGGGACAGAAAGCGAGAACTACCCGGGGAAACTCCGGGTCGCGCCAAAAAAAAAGGTGAGCGCCTGGTCTGGGGTTTGTGGTGCGGACAAAAAAAGAGTAGAGAAGACCGCTTAAGTATGTCAAGGGAACTAAATGGCTCGTAAAGGGTCGAAAAATGTGCCGACTACGGTGGGGGAAAAACAGGGGTATCAGACGTCATAGCCCCATATTTTCACGACGCATTGGAGCCGTGAACGTGAGAAAGCCGGAAAAAGGGGAAGGGGAAGTAAAGGGTCGGTGCGAGGGGGGGGCCCGTAGAAGACCTCGTGAGGGGGGTCAACCCTGACCTGAAGAAGAGCGGGGAAAGGGGAGAAAGGGGACCGCGGGATGGGTTCACAGGGAGTGTTCGGTTAACTACGACTGTGGGGGAGGCCCAAAATCACCCCTACACCGAAAAGGGGCTGGTGAAGAAGGGGGGAAGGGAAGCCAGGCGGAGAAATGAATAGAAAAAAATCGAGAGTGCTTTTCTGCAGCCAAGGGAGAGGGGGTGGAGTCCCTCCTGGGTTAAGAGGAAGGGAACTGTAAAGAGAGAACGAACAGGCGTGAGGCGGAGAGGGGGTCAGCGATGAAAGGGTGAGCCACCTATCGAACCGTGGGGCGTTATGCGCACCTACGGTCTCCTAAACGTTAAAAAAGGGAAAAGCAGTAGAAGGGGTGAGTAAAAATGAGGGGGGTTCTTTATAAAACCAGGAGGCTAAACTAGAACGGGTTAGGAGGGGGGGAAGGCGGGTAGGATTTCTCCCAGCTTTAAGGAAAGGGGGAAAGAAGAGAAGGGACATCGGCTGTGAGCTGGACTACAGTTCAGGGCCTATCAACCGGAGGAGAGGGGTACTCGTAGGTCGATAAGGGTGAGGAAGAGGTAAGGAAATTGTGGTTCCGCGGACATAAACATCCTGGGGGTACGTTTTAGTAATGGGCATTTTCTAAGCCACGAAATCCGGGCTTCGCCGACCGCATACATGGAGGGAGGAGAAAAAAAAGGACGGTTACGTAGAAAGGGGGCATAGCTTAGACAACTTTACGGAAGGGAGACTAAGTCCCGGCAAACACGGAAAACTTAACTGTCCGGAACAGAGGAAGGCCTTTACAGGAATGAGGGCTTCTCTCTTTTCTCCCTTACCGGACAGGGCGGGAATCAGCGATTGAAAGTGAGGGGTTGGGGAACGGGAGTGAAGGCTAGAGCAGTCAGGGTTCGTATAACAAAAACCCAAAAATGGAGAAATAAATGAAAGCACTGAAAGGGGAGGCCTGAGGAGAGAAGTGCACCAGGAAAGAATCAAAATACCCCTGTCCAGCAGGGGAAGCTTAAGGGTCCGCTCCTTTTATGAAGGGGGGGGGGGGGGTGACATAACTCAAACTTGATCTGCAAGAGAAAGAACCTGATGGGACTCACCGGTACGCGAAGGGACCCTCTGATGTGAATGACACATCTACTCGTTTGGAAGAGCATGAACTTCTTTTTTTCGAAACGTGTAGAAGAGGGAAAGAATACAGGACCTGGCAGGAGAGGATAGCGTCGCGAAAAACCAGGAGGGAAGCCCGTCCAAAGTAAAAAGGTTACAAAAAAAGTGGTGGGGGGGACCAGGAGGGAGAAAACCGTTTAAGTAAGTTGTGACGGGGAGACGGAGAAGAAGGTAAAGGATCGGGGAGAAAACGAGGACACGGATTCAGTGACACGTGTGTCGGGGAAGACATCAACGAAGGTATCAGTCACCAGAAATGACCTGAAGAGGAGGCCCAGCGCGGAAGAAATAAAAAAAACCCTCTGGGGGGAATGTGCGGTACCAGACACGGCGAAATGAGGGAAAACAGGCGGAGGCCCGACCGCCGCAGGGGACATTGATTACTTATGACCAAAAAGAGAAAATCCTTTTGGGGGCTTTAGGGACGAAATTCAAATCTCAAAAGGGAAAAGTCAAACGGATCGTCTCCAGACTCAGGGAGGTCAGTGAAGAGAAGAAAAAATCTAAGAGGAAGGGTGAAAGGCACGCTAAAGTAACACTTCAAATAAGTCTCTTGCTAATAGGGGGAGAAAATATCGAGAAAAAGCGGAAGCGACGCTGGCGATTGGGTGAGACTAAGGGTTTGGGGGTGGAAAAAACCCTTATGGGAGAAAGTACAAACGGGAGAAAAAAAGGGGTAGAGAAAGGAGGTCAGAGGGGATGAGGGACGTAGACGCGAGGCTTTGGTATCGCGGTGCATTCAATCCGGAGCGAAAGACCGATTCGGTCGGCTGGAGGGGTGCAGGGGGGACGGAAAGGAAGAGAGGGGAAACGTATTAAATTGGAAAATTCCAATCACCCTCGCAAAATTGGGAGGGGGATAATGGGCTTCAAGGGGGGAATTTCAACCAGAAAAAGGGGGAAAGCAGGGACAGACATCAAGGGCGCAGGGGAGACGAATCATCCGCAGGCTGGTGGAACACGCGCTTACATGAGACCTTCTCTTGTGAAAAAAACGTAAATCACCTTTAAATGGTACAAGCCGGGGGGGAAGAGGCCTAAGACCCCGATCTTAAAAAAGTCTACATTGGATAGAAAGAGGAAAAGACGGGGAAGGGAAGGAGGAAAAAAGTTCGGACAAAAAACACAGTGTCGTGCATTAGGGACTAATCCAAGACTGACTCAAGACTAGAAAAGAAGAGCCAACTCATAAAAATATAGGTTATCCTGGAAAAAAACAAAAAAAGGCACTCCATGGATTCAGGGAGGGAGGGGGACACGACGGAAAAGGCCTACGACTAATACACTTCTTTTCTACAACACCGGTAAACTACCGGGGAAAGGGGAGATACGGGGGGGGAGATAACTTTTCCTCTCAGATGCAGAAGGAAAAAAAAAGAGATTTCATGGAGGGGGGGTGAAAAGAAAGGAGAAATCGGAGGGAAACAACTAAACCGTTCGACTAGTTAAAAATTGCTCGCACCGTACAAATGGATGGTACACGAACAGACCAATAACCGTGGATAAAAAAAGGGAGGGTACCTGTGAAAAAGGGGGGAAGATTAACGACAGCACAAGAAAGACTACAGCCTGAAAGAAGAACGCAGGAGGGTGAGAAAGCTGAAGGAAACTCGTTCCCGCGCGAGGTGGTGACTTACCGGTGTATTCAATCTCAAGGGGAGAGGGACCGTCCTCTGATCACCAAAAAAAGGTGGTTTTCAAAGCCAAGAAGGAAAGGAACAACTAGAAAAAGGGAAAGGGTGACCTGTTGACCGACTGAAAAAAAAGTCGAAGAAAGACTGCAGAAGAGAGGTGAAGAGGAGGCTCAAAAAGAAAAGGCTAAGGCGCGTTTTGGCAAAATTGTCCTCCTCTCTGAAACTCGAGATCGCCTGTTTTGGGGGGGTGATCCGGGATAGGGAGGGAAGTTTAACCGTGACGGTTAAGGAACGACAGGGAGAAAAAAAAACGCGGGTGAGGGGCAGAGGAGGGGGGGGGAAAACTTGCGCAATGGTCCCTAATCAACCACAACGAAGATCAACGAAAAAAATGAGTTAGGCTTTACTATCTTGGGCAGCAATTGAAAGAGGGGGGGGGAGACCTGGGGGGACTCCGCACAGGAAAAGAAAGATGAAGGGGGAAACTGGCAGGAAGGAGGGTAAGAAGCCCCCCCGCCCATGGCCACTAGAAGTATCATTTCCAGTCCCTATAGTGACCAAAAGGGGAGAGGGAAAACCGGGCGAACGGTCGAGCAAGGGTTTCGGTGGGGGGACACATCGATAGCAAAAAAAAAGCTTATTAGAAAAAGATGGTTCCTCCCAACCACCCTGGCTCTAAAGGGAGAAAGGAGAAGAGCCAGGGAAAGATAGGAGAGGGGGAAAGGGAGAGAAAGCTGTTGTTCCTCTCTGAAGGGTGGAGGGGGATCTGGGGAGGCATTACCAAGGAATGAATTTTAAGTAGAAAACTCATTCGTTGAGGGAAAACTCAGAAGGGAAAAAATCGCTTCCAACGGCTTGAAGAAAGAAGAGGAAAGATAACGAACAAGAGGCAAGCGTAAAGTGTCTCTCTTTCGTGCGTGCGATCTCTAGTGTCTGAAGAAGATGATCGTGTAGGGAAACAGAGGTCATCAGAAATTGGAGAGAGGGGCAGTTTACAAGAACGTCAAGCTAACTGTGTGTGCTGAGTGCGCTAGTGTCAAACTGCCTGTGACGGTGGTCGCGTTTTGGGTGGACCGGACATCCCTAGGGGAAAAAACAGGCAACCGGCGCACACCAAGGGGGTGAACCAAAACAAACGAAAGACCGCGGGGTATCTCTGTATGGACATTTGCTATGAACAGGGGCATAAAACCCAGTATAACAGGCGTCATGCGGGAGGGGAGGAGGGCTCAAGCTGGGAGACCGGCTCAACAATTATAGTCAACAAATACAAAAAAATGGAACAGACCACACGGGAGAAGTAAACATAGTGGGGCAATACATCTACAACGTCACAAAGGCCGGGTAAATAACGCAAAAACAGACTTGGGGTCACGGACATGAACCGAGCAGCAGTCTAGGGCGGATGGTTCAAAGTGCGCTACAAGAAAAAGCGGGGGCTGCAAACACAGGTTGACTCAGAAACGTACACGCAGACCAAGTAGTGTGGTGCAGACCATTAAGTGTCACATGGAGACGGGCCACGTCTGGAGGAAGCGAGAGTGGGAGCGGACGAAAAACAAACATAATACACACCAGACGACGACAAAAGGGCCAAAACACCAGAAGGACGAAGAGAGGGGAAAACGTCACACCACAAGACCAGCGAAAGCACCTCGGAGAGTACAGGGGGCGGCAAAGGTGAACCAACAACGGGCGGCGTCAGAGGAGCACGGAGAAAAAACCAAGACAGCGGAGCCCACCAAAAATGCCGTGTAAAAATCAAGTGATGTGTCATGGTGTGCGCGCGTCCGAACAACACCGCGGGAGGGCGTCTGAATGCCGACGGGCGTGTGTCGGACCCGTCGGCCAAACAGGACCGTCACACCCTGCGCGGTCATATCGGGACAGGGACAGGCTTGCAAAAAAAGCACCTTTCTGAAATGCGCCTTTCGATGGCTGTGTGTCCGCTGATCGCCCCGCCGAAAAATCAGACCGGAAGCGAACAGTCGGGAGAAACAAGTGAAGTCCCCCTCTGCTAGCGAAAGCGTCGCGAACACTGTCCCGCACACGGAATGGGACAATTCCCAAGCAAGACGCACTTCGGAAACTAGCCGCGGGCCACAAAAAAGACGAAGACGAAGAGCGTCTCTCACAAGGAAAAAGCACGCCACGAACAGACGGACAGGATGATAGAACAAACAGGTTCGGCCCCCGCGCCCGGCCCGCACAGCTTCGGGTGAAGCAGTCAGCTCGGCGCGATAGAAGTAAGTCGGCCGGACTGAGTTAACAGGACAACGTGCGACCGGAGAATGACTCGCTCGACACAGGCGCCAAATGGCGCAACGCGCAGAAGAGTCACTCGCGTGGCAAGCAACCGACGAGAGAAAAAAACGAAAAAAACAATCACGCAAAGGGACAGCTGCGGCCCAGACAGCACCGAAGAAGCAGAGGAGGAGAAACTGAGGCAGAATTTTTCGCGCAAAGGAAAAAAATTGGCGAACAGGGGGCAACGTAGAAAAAAAGAACGCCGCGCAGAGAAGGAGATAGAATTATCCATCCAGAAAAAGCTTGCGAGGGGAAGGTTGACAACGGAGGGAAAGTCCTTCTAGGGAAGGCTAAAACATGAGAAGGATGCAAGCGAAGGGTTTGAAATGAAAAAAAGGGAGAACAGAAAGGATCGGGTTTGTGCCCCAACCCGAATTCTGGAAAGGGGGGCCCACCAGGAATCTCATCCAGCGGGGGGGGGAACTAGGTGCAGGGGACGGGGTTCCGTAGAAAAAGCCGGGGGAAAGGAAAAAACATAGAAGGGGAAGAAGCAAAGAAAAACACAGAAGTAGGGTGGGGGAGGAGCACTCTTGGCACTTCCTCCGGGAAAAAAGATGGAAGATAAATGAGGTTCAAGGGGGGAGGAATCTACCTCAAGGAACTAGCCTCAGAAGGAAGGTGGAAGAGATCTAAATCCGACCCTAACAACTACTATTCACTTGTTCTGAAGAATTCCAATGCAAACAGTTGATTTTCAAACCAAAAGTGCAGAAAGGGGGGGAAAAGGGATAAGGGGGGTGCAGAACACAATCTTAGGTGGCGCGAACAACGAAAAAAACTATCAAATCTACGAACGGGGAAAAAAAGGGCCCGCGGAGTCCTGCCTCCAGACCCGAAAAGAGGTAGGACTGAAAAAAAAAAAAGGCGCGAGGAGCGGCGGAGGAAAGGTGAATAGGCAGGCGGTGCGATGGCGCTTGGGAAAAGGGGGTGGGGCGCGAGGACCTCTTGCGAAGGACAATGGGATGGTCAAATTCGGACTGAAGGTCAAGAGGGAAAGAAGGTTTCCTCGAGGTGCGGGGATAGACGGAGAAGAGAGGGACAGCCACAGGAAGGGAGTCCTTTACTTTAATGGGGGGGGGGGCTTCGTTACATCATACCAAGGAAGTGCGATCAGGACAGGACGTAGGAAACTCCAAAAAAGACCGGGCCCCAGGATCCCCAGGGGGAAACTTCGGGTCCGGAAAAAAAAAACGAGAGCATAGGTCAGGACGGGAAAGCTGAAAAAGTAATCCGAACAGGTCATTTCGTTTGACGTAACGAACTTCAAAGAAAACATCTCAGGTCAGGGAAGAGACGTGAAAGGGGGAAAGGGCCTCAGCCAGATGCGGGGTAGGATCCGAAAGCAATGGGACGAATCTTCTAACATGACTTACGACGACCACGTAGAGAAAGGAGAAGGAAGGAGGACCACGTGAATCGTACGCTGCTAAACCTTGAGAAGACTAAAATTCTAGTCACTGGAAATTGGAACGGTCAGGGGTAGGGACCGCCCTGGGAGCAAGAGACGATGTGACAAGAGGCGGACTTGAAAAGAGATACACGAAGGGCAAACGGGGCTGAAAAAACTCAAAAGCCTCTCTGAGAAGCGAAAAAATAAGGAGAGGTATAATCCTAGAGCCACTAAAGCACGTCCCTCGGGTCGCTTGTAGGGCACAGAAAGGGTTGTCCATCGAGATGAGAGAGTCCTCGCTCCCAATGATCGAGAGGATAATCCCAGTCAGCCTGCTTCACTTAAAATCGCCCGAAGACGAAGGTTTAGCTAATCACAGCGGTACAAGCGGGGCTACCCATTATTTGGCCCGACGGAGATCATTGGCCTCTCAGACTCTAGAAAGGTTCAGATTAATTCTCAAATGGAAAGAAGGGCAAGGAAGAGGCCTGGAACATCCATTGGAGGGTCCAAGTTGGTGTGTGGCCCGAAAAAAAAAAGTACCTTTATAAATAATTAAAGAACAAATTAACCAGCCACTATTTTGTTACATCAAAAGACCCGCAGATATAAAGTAATTTCATGAGAACAGCAACTAAAAGAAAAGGATAAGGGGTGGACCTCAATTTCTCAAATGTCCACGTAAGGATAATCCAAGTAGGCTGGAAATGAATAGGTCTGTCCCGACATTAACGTCGAGGGGAAGAAGACTGGGGAGAAGCACGGACCCTTTCTTCCACAACCTTCACCAGGTCGACTGCCTCTTATCTCAACTGGGCCTGCAAGCAGGGCTAGAAAGAAACCTGGTGCAAGAAAAAAACCAAACATCGTCGCACCCAAAGGGGTTGTGAGGCATCGTCCGTAGAAAGCCAGGGGATGTCGTGGAGGGGAGGAACCGGACCCCCTTACGGATGGGGCCTCCTAAAAAAGGGGAGGGGGGCCAGACCGGGGAAAGGAAGCCTGGTCTCTGACCCTGAAGATTGGAAATGTAACTACATTCACCCTTCCTAAAAAAACAATACCTTAATTTTGGGAATCCCGAGTAAAAAGGGAGGGGAAGGAAAGAACCTAGGGAGGGTGTAGAAATGGAGGGGGCGGCTCCGAGAGGAGGACGGGAAAAAGGGATTAAAAGACCCGCCTCCTCGACGACACGCCTGCCACAAGAGGGAATCCTCGGGTTTCAGGGGGAAATTAAAAGTCAGCAGTAACCTGCGGCAAACGGTTTTAACGGGAAGGGGTGGAAAAAAGAGAATAGACTACCGCTTGAAAGGTGGGATAGAGGATAAAACCTGGTCGGTTAAAAGGGGACGGCTGCCGCCTTCAAAAGACCACGGGGTACCTCAAACTGGCATACTTGTCAAAGAGAAAAAAGAACCGCGAATCCCTGGCAGAAGGGGGGGGAATGGGAAAATGAAAAGCTTCCCGAAGGGGAGTTCGCAGAGGGGGGGAAAAGAGGAAACCACGAACATAACCCAGAAAGGTGTGGCGGGACACGTAAGGTCCGGGAGGGTGCCCAGACCAGGAAAAGGAAGCGGGGATGTACGAATTATGGGCACTTCGAAAAAGGAAAAAAAAGGAACCGAAGATATCTGGGGGGGAGAGGAAAATAGGGCGGCAGATCTGTTGTCACAGGGGATCCCCGGAATTGACCGGTCCAGGCTGGGGAAGAAACAAAAGACCTTCCGGGGTGGAAAAAGAACGTTTGGGTTTTTGTCCAAAGAGAAGTAAGAAAAAGAGGAGTTTGCAGTGGGGAGGACAGCAAGCTGCAAGATTCACATCAGGCAAATGTGGAAAGAAAGAGGGGCTTTTCTAATGAAGACAGGAACTCTGTCCATAAACTAAGCTCGACTCGCCGTAGGGTTATACTGGCGAAGAAAGAGCTGAGAAAAAAAACACCGGATGAGGAAAAAAAAAGGAAGAAGGGAAAAGAGAATAGACCAACACCATAAGGGGACGCTCTCTTAGCTGTCCGAGGGCCTGAATTCTTCAGCCACTAAAGGGGGCTAAAAAGTTTTCGGGTGGGGGTATAAGAGGATGTTAAAAAACGAACAGAGGAGGGCTTTTGCAGGCGGAAAAAAGGCGGGGGAAAAAGGACGGGCCGGGGGGTTGAAAAAAGGAAGTGAGGAGTGAAAAAGATGGAGACCCTGGGAAGGGTCACAGGCTACTCAGTCCCCCAGAGTCCCTCAAAATTTAGCTACAGCGAGGGGGGAACTTAAGGAGGTAAGAAAGCTCGAGAAGGATACAATGACGAGATCGAAGGGCAGGGGGAAAAAAAAAAGCAGGCAACACAACGGGCTGCGTGAACCGAGTCTGGCCATCGCTATGAGTGTGGGAGAGGGGAACCTCTCAAGAAAAAAAGAAGGAGATTGGGGCATGGGAAGCGTGGCCACCAAGAAAGCGCGTGAAAAGGGGGGAAGAAGCGGGAAAAGGGGAAAAGTTGAACGTGAAGGGCAAGCAAATCCCAAACGTGGCCCGTGGAAGCGACAGAGAGGCCAGGGGCATACCCCGGGTCTCACCGGGGAGATCAACAGGGCACCTGGTTAGAGATACAGACTTCCGCAGAAAAATGGAGAAAAAAGCCTGCCGGGGAGCGAGGTAAAAGGGGTCAGGAAACAGAAACACGGAAGAGGAACAGGTCCCAATAGCGGCAGGGGGAGTCGCGAGGGGGCCTTTATAGGCCCGGGTGTTCTATAAATTAAAAACCTACGAATGGGAGCAGAACCGCGAAGGTAATAAAGTGGAAAGCAGGGGGAAAACAGTTCAGTCGGCTGGCTTGGAGAAGTGGGTGGAAAGGGAGTAAGGCAGAGGGAGAAGTCCAGGCCGGCAATTACAGTTCAAGGAAGACCGTCCGGGGCACGGGGGGTCATACCAGAGGGAACATAAATGGGAGGGGAAAAGGACGCGGACAGACGCAAAAAGGGGGCGAATGATGGGGGGTCGCACGTCGAGCAGCACACGAATGTTCAACTTCATTCTCGGAGGAAGTCCTCCATTTACTTCGGCCTTAGGGGGGGAAATCCAGGGGGAGTACGAGAAAAACTGAAATAGAAAACAGTACCAGAGAGCAACGTTGACAATGCAGACACGCCGACGACATTTAACCTTGAGGGAACTCAAAAATTGGAATAGCAATCGTAGGGGGATGTCAGGAAAGGAAAATGAGAGGAAGGGTAAGGGGATAAGGGCCACAAGAGTGTTGTGTTCAGGCGTGCCATGGTTCTCCCGGTCGGGTGGTCCCACGGAGGATCCCCTAAGCCAGGCCGGCCTTCATTACGGACTGTGGAGAAAATGACAGAGAGATAGGACGGGGTAATCCTGGAAAAACGGCGCAGGGGGGGATAACAACGGGGGGGCTCTCGCCGGTACGCTGGATCGACGAACGTCGTATGCGTGCTCGGGGGACCCTTTCCGATGAGCAACACTGTATGGCAGGAGGAGAGAGGGGCGGAGAGGGGGCGACCGATCCCGCTCCTAAATCAAATGACAAGGGACGTGTAAGGGGGTCGGTGAGGTTGGAGGGTGCGCTCAATCGAGGATAATCGTCTTAAAAGGAGGGGTAGTGCCGACGGGGGTTGGTAGAGGCAACAGGATGAAGCCCTGTGGGGGAAACCCACGTAGAAGGCAGAGATCTCGGTCCTAGGGCCGCGAGGCACGTCGTCATAGAAAAGTCAAAGGGAAAAAGGCGTCGATCTGACTTCTGCCCTATCCAGGCACGCAATTGGGGGCTAGTAACGGGGGTTCTCGAACTTAACGAAAGTGGGAGATGGGGCCGTTGAGAAGGGGAAAACATGAGGGAAGCGGATCGCGGAACGACATCCGAAGGCGGACGACACTTCCTTTTATGGAAAGTGCTACCGGGCAGGGAGGGGGAAATTTCCGTCCGTCTCTTGCCGGAACAGAACATGAAAGTGAAGGGAAGTCCGAGTCAGAAGGGAAGGGATTACGAGGCGCCGGGTCCGAAACGCCCTTCCTCCGGGTCCTATTTTCAGCCTCTTAAGGTGTTTTGTGAAGAATAGGCAGGGATCTCCTTGCGATAAAGAAGGGGGAGAAACGGGGAAAGGTCCAACACAGTAAGCGACCAGGGTCAGAAGAAGAAGGGCAAGTGGATGGACGTACGGATCTATGCCCCGCCTCTCCGCAGAAACCAATCCAACTACCAAAGGGGAAACGCAGCAATACTTGGATTCACCCGAAAAAGGACGCAGACTACACAGGGATGCACTCAGAAATCAGAGATACCAAGAGCAGGAGGATTAAGGTAAAGAATCTCTTAGAGAAGAAGGGGGGTTGTGTCATCATGAAAGTATGTTTTGGGCGGGAGGTCCCGAGAAGCTCCTCTTTAAATGCTCCCCGTCATAAGGGGGGGGAGACGTGAGACGAAAAAAAGGTAAAAAGGGAGAAAAGGGTATGACGGTTTTTGAAAAAGCCCATAGGGGGGGGGGAATGCGATACCTTACGTCGTGAGTAGTTGAGTTCTTCAAAATCTAGTATAAGGATTGAACAGAGGCGGCCGGATATCGGGACGGAGGTCATGGAAGACGAATTTATCATTCAAACAATGACGCGGCAGCCCCGCAGAGGGGGCCCATCCACACCTTGAATTGAGGGGGCGGGGACTCCACGGGAGGAATGGGTAAGGAAGAAGACAGGATGCGTCCCCAAACCGCCAGCAGCAGTCCCGGGTGGATCGAAGGCCGGCAGGAACCAGCGAAAACTAAGTTTATCGGGTATACCGTTATACGTTGGGATAAAGTCAGTGAAAAAACAGGCCGAGGAGACAGAGCCGAAGGGGAGGGGAAGATCGAATCAATCGAAATGCGGAAGTGGTTTCCCGGCAAGAGAAAGCTACCTTCAAGAGAAAAAAATCTTCTCAGGGGAAATATGATTTCAAGGTCCAGAAAGAGAAGGGGGATTTGAGGAGAAGGAAGAACTTTTTGTTTGTGGAGAACCAAGGAACTAAAGAAAACTCGGGAATTCCAACGGGGAGGAGAAGTGAGCAGCGATAATAAGTTACGGAAAAGGGTCACCGTTTCTTTTGTCAGAGGGAGGGAGACTAGGAAATCCTTACGTCCGACTCGGAAATAGGGAGGGGGGGACTTTAACGGGTTCGGCAACGTCAATACAGTGGTAAACCTCTCAGGAATTCCTCCCCATCACCCTACGTCTCTTCAAGTTGAGGATCAGGGTCACCTGATTTAGGGTCCAACGGCAAAGGGTCAAGGAAGAGGGAGCCGGGAGAAAAAATCGGTACATCATAAGGGAGTGTTCTCTAAGGAAAAGAAAGTCTCTTATAAGTACGACGAAAGGGCCCGCACAATGGAAGTCAAAGAAGCACTGGAACGGGAAAATTAAACTCAGAGAGACTATACTGAAGGAAAGAAGTTCACGTGGTGAAAACATCAAAGAAAGGGGTTCTGGTCGCTTCTGACCAAAGATCCACAGCGAAGTAACGGGGTCGACAACCAGACGAGATCTTCAGCACGGAAAAAAAGGGGTCTAGCCAAGCCTAACAAATCATTGAGGACGGAGTGGAGGAAACGAGGAACGGCATACCGACGTCATCTAGGAGGGTACGGAAAAAGGAGGGGGGAAAGGAATATCAACGGGCCGTACCTGGGCCTCATGTCCGCAAAAAATCCTGCTTACAGCAAAAAGGGGGAGTTCTGGGCGGGTGGACATAAGGCTACAGAGGGAGGCGGGAAAAAAATTTAAAAAGTTAACTCTTGACCGGTGCTCAGGGAAGGGAGAGGCAAAGATGGGACACGACATCCCTAATGGTCTAACATAGGCAATACCGGTTAACACAAATTATGGCCTCTTGTGCCGAAGACGGAAGAAGGATAAACATACGGAAGATAATCAGGGAAAGGAAGGGTGAGACGCTGACGTCACCGGCTCGTTACTAAAAGGAAGGAGGGGGGGAAGTTGGGGGTTGCGAATGGGCGGTCCAGATAAAGGGTTAAAGAAACCCGTCCTCTAGCAGAATAATCGTGTTGGCCATGGTGGCCAACGGGCGCAGAAAAAAGGTGATCCGCGGGGGGAACATGTTGGTCAAGAGGGGGGAACAAGGAAGCCAGAGAGAAAAGGAGCTGTGAGCTGAGGCCACACCCAACGTCTGGCTGGGGACGCTGAGTCTAAAGGAGGAGCGGAATTCCGGCTTCCAAAAGAACTCGCAAGGGGGGGGGGGAAACCGGAGAGGCTTCGTTCCCTTGAAAGGGGCCGCCTCCGCTACTCCAAACTGCCGGGGCGGGGTCTATGGGGGCTTTCTCAAGGGGGAAAGACCACAAGAACGATCAACGTCGAAGAGGAAATATCGGTTATGAGAAGTGTGAAGCGATGGGAGAATGACTGAGTTAAAAGCGAAGGGATGCGGGTTTCTACCTGTTGGGAATGAAACCCTACCTTCGTTAACTCGCTGGAAAGAAAATCCCCATTGCCACTTCAAGCAACAATCTGAGCAAGGAAAGAAACCTAGAGGACTCTTGGGAACAACGTGGTTCAAAGGCGAAAAGAAAGGGGAAGGGGGAAAAAAGAGCAGGAAAAAAACACCAACGGAAAAGGAGAGGAAAAAGAGAGGGATGGGAAAGAAAAAGGGAAAAGAACGCCAGGACGACGTCAAAAGGGACGATAGTTCTGGAACTTCTTACAAGGGGTCTACCCATGGCCTTAGGGGGAGGGGGAAAAGTCTTTAAAGGACGAAGAACCTAATAAGGCTGAGGGGGGAGGGGGAAAATAACGAAGGCAGGACCAAGATTCAAACTTAGGGAAAAGAGAGTTCCAAGCACACCGAACGGCGATCTTATTCTTTTCGCGTGGGAGGGCAGGGGAGCAAGACCCTCAGGAGAAAACAAGCCGGGTGGACAGGAACGACGAAAAAAGGACGTCACCGGGAAAAGACAAGCCCGGGAGGATAAACACAAGGTCGGTGCTTTGGAAGCCATGGTCGCCTTTCTTGAGAAAAGACCGCCCAAACATCTATCGCCGAAGGGGGGGGTGGCGATCTAAAGCAGATTAGGGAAGATGAGGAAAGAGGATTGGGAGCTCGGGAAACAGGTCACAAAGTAGGGATAGGGGGGGAGGGGTGGCGGGGGGAAATACGTGGCCCCTGAGTGTCCCCGTTATCTATTAAGTTCACTCCCAAATTGAATGCAACACACGTGGGGGGGAAGTAATAAAAAAAAAGACGACCTTTATAGCCTTGGGAAGTCCAGCGTAGAAAAGGGAAGTACATGGGTGAGTCGTTCAGGAGGGTAGAGACTGCATGCGGAGAAGCCTGCGCTGAACTAAACAGTGTTAAGCACGCGGTGGGAAAGCTAAATGAGGATGTGTTCGGGGGGTTACCCATCATTGCTGCGGAAAAGTGACGAAAAAGGGAACGAGGCAAGACTGGTAATAGTTGGGGGGGGGGAAGGGAATAAAATGGCAGGCTTGAAGGCCTTAGAGGGGGTGTGAAGACTTCTGAACCATTTCTCGTGACACCTTCGTCCTGGCAATGAGAGAGGGGGGGTGCAAAGTCAAAGTGGTCGCTTTACCCGAAGAAGTGACAGGGGAGGAGTGCGGGACACTTCCTGAATCAAGGGATGGGTGGAGTTTGTCTTCCTCAAAAACCAGTATAAAGGGGAGGCGTCTTCATGCGTGGAGGAGACCGGCCGAGGAGGAACCAGTCATAATTGGGGGGGGGCTCTTTTGAGGAAGAGTCACTACACACTGTCTAGTGGCACCGGGGAGGGGGGGGTCATCTTCCACTGTAGGAAAGGAGATCCGAGGTAGACTGGAGTCGGAAGAAGCTGTCAAACCAGTGCTCGGGAGTTGAATTACAAGGTGAGGAAAAGGATATTATTAGAAAGGCGACTGCCCGTGGAAAGCTATACCTCCTCTGATGATTTCAGACTAAAAGCTGGCTAAACTGAATCGGGAGGACGTTAAACTGAGGGGGAAAGCTGTGAAAGAATGTGACGCAAAATCTGGGGGAATAAAAAATTCAAAAGCGCCGGAGGATTCAGGAAGACTGCGCGTGTGACGAATCGAGTACTTCCGTGACCAGAAAGGAAGAAAAAAGCCTAGCGGCCGGCCGATGATTGTCCAGGCTCCGAGGCCCGCAACCAGCAAGAGAAGTCAAATCTCTGAGGGGGGGGGTAAAAGGAATTCTGAAGAGAAAAGACATGAAGATAACCGTGGTGGGAAAAGGGGATGTTGTATTGGGGGGGGAGGAAAAAGGCCGGGTTTCACCAAAAAGTAGTGTCCTCCTGCCCTAATCTGAGCGCAGGGACGATTTGGAGTAAGGAATCTATGATCACGGAAGAATGGAAGTGTATGTTCGGTTGCAAAGGGAAAAAAAATTCCTCAGGGAAGAGGTTGATGCGGTCAGGAAAAGACAACTCTTTCAGAATGATGACGCGGCATGGGGGGGACTTAATTGTCATGCCCTGGGCAATCCAGAGCATCTGGGCGAGGGCGCCGCCGCCTTTAAGATCAGGGGGAGGGGAAAAAGACTTGAGGGGAGGTTCCGGGAGAGCCGTTGTAGAAATCGAAGATAGCGGGGGAAGGAAAAGCAATCAAGCGAGCAAAAAAGTGTTTTGTTATGCTGCCCGCTGGGCCGCCTTCCAAAAAGGAATGATTGGCCTGATAAAAAAACGGGAATAAGAGACAGGGCAGGGGGAACAGGAGACTTTAAGCGAACGAAGCGGGAAAGAAAAATCGGCGCAGAGCCGAACTCTCAAAGGGGGTCACGGGAACTACAGGATTGAAATGTCGCAAATCATGGTTTACCAAATGAAGGAAATGGTCGGAGGGGGGATACACGAAGGTTTTAAAACGAAAAGAGAGGAAGGAGAGGAAGCTTAACCAGGTCCAGCAGGGGATCCGTTCCGCAAGGGGGAATACCAGATCAGGCCCACAGACTGTAACTGCTAACCACACTATGCTGAGAGAGAGCTGACAGTAATGAGGCAGGGGGTCATCGATGGAAGGAGGGAGGGTAAAAAAATGTGCCAGGGCCTGGAAGGAGAGATTCCCGTGAGACAAAAGAAGGGACGATGAATATTGAGGAGGGAAATCTCTGAGGAGAGGGGCAGAGCAGAAGGGGAGCTACGGACGGCACAATGACCACGGAAAAGAAAAGGAGGAGTGAACTGTAATGTTTTTTCGGATCGGGGAGGGAACTACATTCCTCGGGGGACAATGACGGCACGTCCAACAGTCCAGGGAAGAGATGTGGGCCACATATTTCTCTTGAGTGCCTTTATAACCCCTAATCGAGGTAGGCCGGCCCTTCTGCGCTTGTCCGGAAGGTCATGTACTTTGGGGTCCTTGACCACAAGACTAAAGACTTAAACGTGAAATAGTCTTTAAGCAAAGTGCAATGTACTACTAGAACGAAGGGGAAAAAACACCCCGCCGCATTCAGTTATTCTTCGCAGGGGGGCTGAAGAGGTCGCCCATTCTGGGAACTGACCAATAGTAGAGGACCGGAAAAAAACAGGGGTGATAGCGCACTTCGAAACCTGGATGAACGAAACGAGAAAAAGGAGGGGCTTTCCCTGACTTGCGATGAGCCTGGCTCGCTAGGCACTATAACATCTCGGGTCAAAAGGTAACCAGGGACAGGGACAGAGTTGCGGATACAATTACGCGAGAACGCATACCAGATAGAAGAAGGTAGGCGAATCTACGCAGACGCCCTTTTGGATAATTCGAGAGAACAAAGTTTCCATTGGAAAAGGGAGGCTGGAGGAGTCCGGAAAACCAGCCGGGAATCGGGTCGGAACAGAAAAACACCATTCCTCGGCACAACAAAAAAACGCTTTCGTCGATACATGCGTCACACAATTTAGAATCGAAACGTAGCCCAGAGAAGTATGCAAGGATGACCCGGATCAATAGAGGATAGAATGGTAATAGGACCAATAAGCCTGTACAGAGGAATTCCAATGTGGTACCACCACAAAAAGAAAAGTGGTTCCGTTGGACTGGCGACACAAAAGCAGGGAGAACCTGGACAAGCCATTTAAACAGCCCTCGGTGGCAGTAAAGGCCTCCCTAGAGATGAGCTGACCGCCCTGACATAAAAGGAAAACTGATTCGAAAAGGTGGAAGAAATGGTAAAAAGGGTGGGGGGGAACACAATGGATAAATGGAAAAGCTCAGTCTGTGTACTCAAGGGCTTGGGCCCAACTACCTGGGCAGTTCACCGGAAGACGACTTTGTAAATGACTCGACGGAAAAATGGGCGTCCACGTCGTCACCAGTGCAAGACGTGAACGTCTTAACGGGGCCGCCAAGGACGGCACGGGGGGATGAGCTCCCTTGGGGGAGGGACCACACCAGCGATCACCCCTGGGATACAGATGCTTAATAGGGATCCGGCGTCCTCAACGGGGAAGTTAAGGGAATGGGGAGGCACGTCCAAGTACGGGCAGGGGAAGGACTAAACAAGGAGCCAGCGGAACCTTATCGGTAGAAAGGGATAAAAGGGTCCTTGGAGGAAAAGCGTCAAAAAAAGGCCCACCCAAAACACGAACTGAAAGGGGGTTTAAAACAATCGGGGGGGAACCATGCTTTTCATTAAATCTCGTTTCTTGTACTACACGATGGGGGAAGGAGGAATATCTTGCTCCATGTCTAAAGAAGAAAAAGAGCTCCAAGAAAAGGAGGCCGCCTGGCGTCCGGGCTTAGGGGCTCCAAGGGACATAGAACCGTCCTGATGAAAAACGGGGTTCCGTTCTGGCATGGGTATAAGTGTACCCCCGTTCAAGGGGTTCTGAATCTTGGGGGGAATTGGGGGTCGGTTAATATCGTCCTCCTTCAAATGCCCTGGAGGTAGATGGCAACATACAACGGGTCACCAAAGTCCATTGAGGTCTGACTAACCCGGCAAACCCTAATAAAGGACTACGTGTGTGCATGCCTATGCCTATCAAGCAGGGAAAAGTTGAAGCGGTCTTTAAAAAGCGGGGCCCACGTCATCAGAGACCACCTACCCCTGGGGTTAGTGGGGGTAAAAAGAGAGGTCCTCCATGCAGGGGGAGGGGTACACACCCAGGGCTCAACGCCTTTCACTAAAGTTCGAAGGATCTTTTCAATAACCGACGGAGACGTCCATCCTTCTGGGGAGAGAAAAGAATGGGGACGAAGCGTTTTCGCCGATCAAAAATAATTTAGGGAACCCTACACCAACAGGCGGGGTGTTGAAAAAAGACCTAAACCTTCAAGGGGGGTCAAACAGTCGAAAAGGGCCGAGGGGATGCAGGAAAGAAAACGTGCCTCCAGGGGTGTAAGGGCGGGGACAATCATCCATCTTAAATACTGACCTTAAACTGGAAAAGGAGTGATTAAGAAATTCGCAGACAGCTGGCCAGGAGAAGAGAAGCTCGCCGACCGGGGGGGAGTGGGGGTGTGGGGCGTAGGGCTGTCTCTATCACCAATAGGATTATTAAAAGTATTTGGCCTGATTCTACAAAACACAAAAAGAGAGGAGCGCCGAGCTGCGAGGGTTGATGCATGGGGGCAAGGAAAAAATTACTGCCTAAACATCCGAGTTGGATCGTCACAGGTCGTAATGGAAGATACTAGTGAGTTCCGCAAAGGTACCCCTCGGGAGGGGAGGTTGTGACTAAAGAACAAGATGGACACGTCGCCCGTGGGGGGAAACCCTCTACTTTTAGGGAGGGGCACGCTGAAATCAAAACTTGCCGGAAAGAGATCCCTTTCCAAAACTCTTAGGTGTTAAACATCAGAGGGGGACGGAGACTGGAGAAAAGCTCGTCGCGTAGGAAAAGACGAGAAGAAGGGCAGGGTTAAAACAACCAGCAAGCCACCGAACTGACCCTCCAAAAGCTGCTGGGAAAGAGGGGGGACTTTGCTGAGAGGAAAGAAAGCGACAATAAAATTCTTGCAAGCTTTTCCAGGGGAAGCCACACGAGCCAGGCTTTTTTAACTTGTGGCTAAGAGTAAAAAAAAAGGGTAAGTTTAAACTTGAGACTACAGCTCATCCACTGGCCACTGGCGGAAAGCTTGGACCATGTCAACCGACCCATTTCGAAACGAGCTCCAGGGGGGATGATCGAAATGTTCGAATAGGTAAAGAGAACAGTAACGAAAAAAAACTCGTGCGAACTTAAGGCCGTTGAGCTCATGAGCACCTTTGGTAAGTTACCGTAAGGAAGGACGAGTACCCAGGTGTTTTAACAAAGATCGTGGAAGGGGAGGGCTTGAAGTGGGTAGTGTAGCCTTTGTAAACGGAAAAGTCGGAATCCGGAAGGACAGAAACCCATGGTCAGAACCAGAACCGCAATTCAAAAATCCTGGACATCTATTAAAAAATTTCAGTTCGGGATGGAGGGCGGAAGGGGGGGGAATGTAGTACATGGGTCAAACGGCAAGGGGGAGAGAGAGAGGACTCGCCAGGACCGCGTACATTGAGGTTGCCCTCATCGTGGAGGGTAGAACATAGGAGAAAAACTGCGCAGGTGAGGGGAAGAAGAGAAGGCTGAAGACTAAAAGGTTTTAGCGGGGGGGTTTAAGTCAAGAAGAAGTCGATCATAACAATCAAAGGAAGGGAGCCGGCCTCTGTCTCATCATGAAAAGAGGGCAAGGGGTGTCCGATAATCCGGGTGGCGCCAAGGTTATAACAATATAATATATCCACAGGGTAAGTGTAAGGAAATGGGATGGTAGGTACATACAATTCACAAAGTCCGTATCCGACAGGGAATTCAATGGGAGTGTGAACAAATTTGGGGGGAAAATTTCACGTAAGTACTGGGTTGCTGTACGGAAGGCCCTTAATTGTATCTGGTACTTTCGTATCACACGAGGTGCCAAAACCAGTGAGTGGCTTTTTTCCGTTGGGTTGTGTTTCTACTGGGTGTGGGGGGGTCAGGCACACATTACAGAGACCAGCCCGGCTTGGGAACATTCCTTTGGGGATATTACTTGGAAGGCGTGAGACTGGGAATCAAAGTAGAGAGGAGATTATACATGGGGGATCCTGCTGCCCTACGTTCTCTGGTGTTGACATCAACCGCTGGGGAGAGATAATTTAAAACAGAGCACGAACGGGGGAGGAGGGCGGTGATCGTCAGGGCCGGAGGCAAGTATTGGCCATACAGATTCGAACATGCTGGCGGCGACTCGCCTACCAAAGGAGCCGAAAAGGGGAAACCAGGGAGAACGAGCCGGAGCCAGAATTGGATTGATGCTCGAAACCGCGGCGCAGACCACTCGTTTCGTGGAGCGGTTATCTGGAATTGACTCGGCAAAAAACTCTTGCCGGGGTCGGGGGGACCTGATATTCATCAATAGGACTCGGGGAAGGGGGGGGAAGGCATCCGAAATTGACGGAACTGACGAGGAAGGGGGATTGTCATCTGAGACGGGTCTGGAAATCAAAGGTAGCCGACTGAGATCACAGTGGGGTGGTGAGAAGGAAATAAGCGTCTACTCCGAAACAAGAAATATGGCAATCGGGAGAACCCACCAGGAAAATAATCATGAAGGCCTGCGACCTGAGGGAACGAGAGTGACCTGGGGGGGGATAAAATCAGAGGTCTCTCGTAGCTTTCGCACCAACTAAAACTACAGTCATACCGCGTAAGAAGTTGGCAGTGATCTTCTGGCGGGGTCGACACTGAAAGGACGCAAAGACGGACCAGAAAGGGGGGGCATTGTCAATTGGTTACGGGTGCCTGTCAGAATGAAATACGCCATAATTTGGCTTATCCCGAAAAGACCGCGGGAACAACATTAGATGACCGTGAGAGACTCCTTTCACGGTTGGGGACTGTAAACTTATCGGGAGAGGCCGCGCCGAACAAAGGGCCTCAGAATGAAGAGAGGTCCCTGCAATGTCGACATGAAGGGGATGGGATCCCTCAAGAATTCTCTCTCAAAAAAATTTAAGTAACGCCTAAGGATCGACAAAACGTGACTCCATGACGAGGAAAGAATATCCTCGCGAGGAATGGGGGGTGGTGTCAGCTGACCGTCGGGGGGCGCTTTTCAAGGACAAGATCTAGGTCATGTGTACGGATCTCGAGATAAAACGATATGGTTGTAGCCAACGGACAAGGTCTAAGACCTTGAAACCTCAATTATTTTTTTGAACATGAATGTAGGGCTACAGGTGGTGCGGAGAGAACATATTGAGAAAAAGAGGGGGCGTCCACACTCGGAGGAAAGGGCTGAGGGTGCAAGTGAGGGGTCGAGGAATTCAAATTTACAGTCCAAAAAAGAAGTACAACGTTAATTATGAAGAGCAGGGGAGGAAGCATCACACAAAAACCCGAATGTATGAAGACTGGAAGGGGGGAGTCTCAAAAAGGGAGAAAAAAAAGGGGAGATTTTCGAACAAAGGCGGCAGTCCCCGCAATCCGATCAAAGGGCAGGTATGGAGGAAGTCAGGTCAAGAGGCCATGAAAAGTAAGTTGTGAGAGGGGGTAATAAAAAGGGGGAAAAGCAGTGGGAAGCGGTGGACTCAAGTCAGTTCAACAACTGGTCCGAGGCAAAACAGACGAAGGGAGGAAAAGCTCATCGAATCATGATGAAGGTTTTGAAAGGAAAAGCGAAAAATGGGAACTTGAAATACTAGAACTATGGGTCGAGAGGCCATGCAGCAAGAGTCCTCGGGGAATCATGTGGGTCAGGAAGGAATACGGGGGGGTGGGGTGTGGGAACAGTTCTGCGCAATACACTCGTGACAAAACTTTAATGAAAAGGGAGGGCTCGATAATTCTGGACTTTACAGGGTAGAGATGGATGTTGCTTGCTCGTGGGGGGGGTGTAATACGGCCAGGTCTTAGCTAACTCCTTAGGCAAGGGGACTGCTGAGACGGGTCGGATTTCGTTCGGCGGCACGTAGCATGTGGACAGGGGCCAGGACAAGTGACACGAAGGGGCCATCAAAGCGATAGGGGGGATGGCAATTGGCGTGGCGCAATTAAAAGATGGGCAACGAGGACAACTCAGTTAGGGGCGAAGGGAGAGAAAGGAAAGAGACGCGGCGTGGGTCTAGACGGAGAGAGAAGACTACTACGACGAAAGTTCCAGAAACAGAATTAAAAGAACACGGTTTACCCAGTGGCTCGGCAGACGCAACATCACCTCTCATGGCTCAGGGCTCGGGGGGGTCATGGAAATCGGCCAGAATAGGCAACGTGCGGGGAAAAAGAAAGAGGGTGTAAGTGCGCTTTCAGTACCCATACTCTTACGGGCATTACCTAAAGAGAAAAGACCAACGGGGCATAATATACAACGGGGGGTGAATAACGGTGGAGGAGCCAACTTCAACCTGCAATAAAAACCGGGATCAGCTGGAGGGGGGCTTCACTGCACTTCCTACTAATACACGAGGGGGGGTCCAGGGGGACATGTCTTGGAAAGGAAAGATAAAAGGGGTCTCAGGAAAGAAGGTGGGGGGAAGAGAAATGGAGCAACAGCCTGAGGACACACCCCTAGGTCAAAAGTGGGTGTGGTCCAGAACCTCACATAAAGGTTAAGGAGGACACATATGAACCGGGAAGAGAACATGCGCGGAGGGGGGAAGAGCAATGGTAAGGGTGAAAACTAAGCAAAATTCATATGTTCAAGAAAGGAATAACAAGGCACTAGTTCAGAACTCCTGAGGGACACTAAAATATCCAGAAACTCCCTAAAGCTCATGACAGTACAAATTTGTGACACGCTAGGAAGGCAAAAGGGCTAACTGTCTATGTGGGGGGGTTGACGCAAGCTGGGCTCAAGACAAGGGGCTGGAAAGGCCTAGAGAAAAGGGGAAAATAAATGTGTTTCAGGGGCACGACGTCCACTAAACCGACAATCTTGAGAATGCGGCACCGTTCAGAGAGGAACAATCAAAAGAGGTCAGGAACTGCGAGACGTTGATCTGACGACTCAACTCCAAAAAGGGGGGGACTAGAGATGGGGATGAAGGGAAGTCTTGAGCTCCGCAAAGATTCCGGGCTGAAGAGAACGGAGCCGTGTGAACCGATACTGGCTTGCAAAGGTTGAATTGGGTAAGTTGTCAGAAAAAGACTTCCAAAAACGGCAGGTTTTAATACCTGGTGGGGCATAAGGGCTCACAGGTCACTATACAAAAGCAGGAAAACGGATGAACGGCGCCTTCGTGTGAGACTGACAGAAACGTA
>Ga0179591_1517466_pt1 | contig 31294 bp, 13 predicted proteins | sample CZOMad2_1_08_16f_FD_182891 | JGI IMG/M metagenome (GOLD analysis project Ga0179591, IMG submission 182891) | Vadose zone soil fungal communities from Angelo Coast Range Reserve, California, USA - CZOMad2_1_08_16fungal (PacBio error correction) | ecosystem: Environmental > Terrestrial > Soil >...
ATCGATCCGCATCGTTCCGTTTCGCTCGCGTCGTCGTCGATTTCGTCGCGCGCGCGGTTCGCGTCGTTCGTCGCGGCGGTCGTTCGTTCGCGTTCGATCGCGGGTTCGATTTCGTCGCGGGAACGCGACGTCGGCCGTCGAGCGGTCCGGACGCGCGCGCGTCGTGTCGCGTTTCGGTTTCGTCGTTCGACGATCGCGTCGGAGCGCGCGCCGGACGCGGTCGTCGGCGCGATCGGCGAGTTTCGCGCGATTCGATCGGAATCGTCGTCGTTCGCGGTCGCGTTCGATCGTCGTCGAATTCGAGGTCGTCGAGCGTCGGTATCTATCGCGGGTCGCTGTCGAGTTCGCGTCGGTCGTCGCGCGTCGCGCGTCGCGTCGCGCGGTCTTCGCGCGCGTCGATTCGCCGGTCGTCGTCGTCGTCGTCGATTCCGTCGGTCGTCGTCGCGGTTTCGCGCTGCGCGCTCTCGCCGTCGCGCGATCGTCGAATCTTCGCGGTCGCGGTTCGTCGTTGGCGTCGTCGCGACGCGATCGGCCGCGGTCGTCGTTCGTCGCGTCCCGAGACGCGTTCGTTCGATTTCGTCGCGTTTCGATTCGTCGTCGATCGTCGCGACGTTCGCGTCGTCGTCGTCGTCGTCGTCGTCGCGATCTGTCGATCCGATCGCGAGCGCGGACGCGTCTTCGCGGCGCGTCGTTCGTTCGAGCGTCGCGATCGTCGTCGCGTCGATCGCGCGCGTTTCGCGGCGTTCGTCGAACAAGAAAAAAAAAAAAGGACCGATCGTCGCGGCGACGATCGCGTCGCGTCGTCGGAGCGTCGGTCGACGTCGTTGCGTCGAGTGCGCCGATCCCCCGAGATCGCGACGGCGTCGCGTTCCGTCGACGCGTTCGCGTCGGTCTTCGTCGCGATTCGCGCGTCGTTTGCGTCCCGTGCGAAAAAATCGTTCGCGCGACGTCCGTTTTCGGTCTCGCGTCGCGACGTCGGTCGTCCGTTCGGACGCGACGTTCGTCGGCGTTCGCGGTCGACGGTCGTTCCTCGACGAGCGTTCGTCTTCCGGTCGAGCGATCGTCGGCGTCCGTACCGATTTCGGTCGTCGTCTTCGTCGGCGCGCGTTCGTCGCGCGTTCGTCGTCGTCGGCCGTTCGCCGCTCGACGTCGCTTTTCGCGACGTCGCGCGGTCGCGCGCGTCGCGCGTTTCGACGCGTCATCTTCGTCGCGGTCGGATTCGCGCGCGGCGACGATTCGTCGTTCGCCGCGATTCGGGTTCGGGGCGGCGTTCGCGCGTCGCGGTCGCAAAGAAAGAAAGGTTTCCGCGCTCGTTCGTTCGGTTTCGTCGCGTTCGTTCGGTCCGGTCGCGATCGTCGTCGATCGACGTGCTTCGTCGATTTCGCGCGACGCGTCGGTTTCGTCGCGGCGTCGACCGACGATTTCCGGCGTCGTCGACTGCGTCTCGGCCGCGTCGGTGCGCGTCGTTCGGCGATTCGTCGACGTCGGCGCTTCTGGTCGCGCGCGCGACGCGTCCGTTTCGCGCGAGAGTTTCGTCACGCGTCGTCGGCCGTTCGTCGGTCGCGTCTCGCGTTCGAAACGTTTTTCGCGTGCGCGACGTCGCGTCGCGGAGCGTCGATTCGTCGGGGCGTCGTTCGACGTTCGTCGATTCTTCGGCGCGTTCGCGATCTGCGTCGTCGGATCGTCGTTGTCGTCGTCGTCGTCGCGTCAGTCTGTCGTCGCGCGATCGGCCGTCGTCGCGTTCGTCGTCGTTCTGTCGTTCGTTCGTCGGACGTCGTCGGCGGATCGCGTCGTCCGCGTCGCGATCGGTTTCGTTCGGTCGCGTCGGGCGTCGCGTTCGTGTCGCGAAATAACAGCGTCCGACGTAAAATCAGAAAGGAAAGGAATCAAATACGCGTCGTCGATCGTCGTCGTCGCGTCGTCTACCGAGTCTCGTGACTTCCGCGCGCGGTGGACGATCGGTCGCGACCGTCGCGACGTTCGGCGAGCGTCTGGTCGTCGTCGTCGTGTCGATCGATCCGTTCGTCGCGCGTCGCGGCTTCGTCGATCGGCGCGTCGGCGGATCGACCGGTCGATCGTCGTCGCGAGGCGATCCGCGCGCGCGTCGACGATTCGACGCGTCGTCGCGACGTTCGCGTCGACGATCGACGCGACGATCGTCGTTCGATCGAACGAAATGTTCGCGACGCGCGCTCGCGTCGTCGGTCGCTTTTCGTCGTCGACGACGATTCGAACGCGGACGCTGGACGTCATCATTTCGCCGTGACGTCGATCGACGATTCGACGTCGCGTTTCGACGAACTCGTTCGATTCCGTCGATCGACGGTCGTTCGTTTGTCGTCGTTGGCGACCGTTTCGTCGCGATTTCCTCGTCGAATGTTCGTCGTCGACGCGCGCGACGATCGACGGATCGCGCGATCGATCGCGTCGCCGCGCGTCGTTCGTCGATCGCCCGTCGGCCGAGTCCGTCGCGCGAGCGTCGATTCCGGTTCGATCGTCGTCGCGCGTCGACGATTCGCGCGTCGTCGCGGATCGTCAGTCGGAGATCGATCGCGCGTTCGACGACGATCGTCCGCGTCGTCGATCGCTCCGACGGACTCGGTCAAAGTTCGATCGACGATCGCGCATCGCCGATCGAACGATCGCGCGGATCGAATTCGGATCGAGTCGGCGATCGAATTCGCCGACTATCCGATCGCGCGCGCGTCGATCCCGATCGATTCCCGACCCGTCGTCCGTCGCGCGTTTCGCGTTCGAAGATTTTCGTCGATCGTCGTTCGATCGCGCGACGATCGATTCGATGTCGTCATTCGTCTGTCGCGGAGTCTCGTCGCGACGACGATCGGCGCCGTCGAACGATCGTCGAACATCGTCGACGATTTCGGTCGATCGTCGGTCGATTCGTCGCGTTCGCTATCGAATCGTCGTCGTTCGCCCGCGCGATTGCTCGTCAGAATCGTCGATCGTTCGTTCGTCGTCTCTTCGCGAACGTCGTCGAAGAGTCGTCGTCGCGATTCGACTTCTTGCGATCGAACGACGAAACAAATTTCAACGACGATCGTTGACAATCCTCATATCGATCGAACGTGCGCGACTCGTCCGCGTTCGATCGTCGGGTTTCAGATTCGATCGACGCTATCGATCGATTCGTTTCTCGAATTCGCGCGAATCTCGTCGATCGTCGATCGAACGTCCGGCGTTCGGTCTCGTTCCGTTCGTCGTCGATCGTTTCGCTTCGTCGATCGCGTCCGATCGATCGCGTCGCGGTTTCGACGAGTTTTCGCGCGCGCGGCTGTCGTCGAAAAATCGCGCTCCGCGTCGATCGTTCGATCGAATTCTCGGTTCGCGATTTCCGATTCGAGTCCGTTCTTTCGTCGTTTTCGTTCGTCGTTCTCGCGGACGATCGTTCCGTTTCCGGTTTCGATCGAAGATCGTCGACGATTCGACAAAAGTTCGTCGGCGTCGCTACGTCGTCTTTCGATCTCGATTCGATCGTCAGTCGGTTCGTCGTCGACGGACGATCGTCGAGCGCGACATCGTCGCTTCGTCGAATCGATCTTCCGCGATCGATCGAACGCCCCCCGATCGTCGGACGTCGCGCGACGTCGATCGACCTCTCGTCGAACGTCGCGCGATCGTTCGAAAAACTCGCGATCCGGTGCCGTTCGACTCGATGGTCGTGCGAGATCGACGCCGTGTCGATCGAGTCGTCCGACGTTGACGTCGTCGATTCGTTTTCGAGTTTCGTTCGATTCCGACGACGATCGCTCCGATGCGGCGTCTCGCGACGTTCGCGATTTCGGTCGTCTTGCGCCCTCGCGATCGTCCGATTGTCTTCCGCGTTTCTCGCGAATCGCGAATTCGTCGTCGACGATTCCGCCTTTCCCGATCGAACGACCGACGTCGTTCGATTTCGTTCGTTCGTTTTCGTCCGCGGATTCGCGTCTTCGATCGCGTCGATTTCGCGCGGTCGTCGTTTCGTCGTTCGCGCGTCGTCGTCGATCGCTTCGTCGCTTTCCGCGATGCGTCGCGTCGCGACGATCGATCGTCGTCGCTCGTCGTTAGTACCGTCGATCCGTCACACGATCGTTCGATCGCGAATTTCGATTCGAACCGTCGACGCGCGCGACGCCGATCGTTCGATCGTCGACGATTCTCGAGACCCGGAGTCGCGGAACGGACGCGCGGCGCTCGCGCGTTCTTTCGCGTCGCGCGCCGTCGAACGCGGCGTCCGACGTTCGTCGTTCGACGCGTGCGATTTCGATTCGTCGAGCGTACGGAACGCGTTCGGCGACGATCGATCGTCGTCGGTGTCGTTCGCTGATTCGCAGCTCCGAGTCCGTCGATCGTCGCGGCGTCGTCGTCGGCGGGCCGTCGGTTTCGCGTCGTCGTCGTTCGGACGACGATCGCCGCGTCGGTCGGCGATTTCGCGTCGCGACGACGCTATCGAAGTCCGTCTCCTGACGCTGCGTTCGACGCTCGTCGCATCTTCGGACGGGTTCGCCTCGGTTCGCGACGATCGGTCGATCGATTCGACGATTTCGATCGATCGCGATCGATCGTCGAGTCGCGTCGCGTCGTTCCGTCCGTCGCGTCGACTCGTTCGTCGCGCGTCGTCGTTTCGGAATTTCGATCGACGATTCGTCGTCGATCGTCGCGATCGTCGAGACGTCGTTTCTTCTATTCGTTTCGACTTCGACGGTCGATCGTCGGTCGAGTTTCGCCGATTCCGTCGTCCGACGTTCGTCGCCGGTTCGATCGGCGAATCGATCGGCGCGCGTCGATCGTCGTCCGTCGCGCGCGATCGCGACGTCTCGTCGTCGCGCGTCCGATTTCGCGATTTTCGAATCGATCGAGTTCGACGCCGTTTCGAGATTTTCGAGTTCGTCGTCGGTCGGATCGCGAGATCGATCGTTCGTCGTCGACGATCCGATCGAATCCGAGTTCGAGAGCGCGCGCGTTCGCGTCGCGACGCGATTTCGATTTCGTCGACTTCTGCGATTCGACGTCGATCGATCGTCGGCGATCTCGTTCGCGAACCGATTCGATCGACTTGGTTCGGTCGTTTTTCGATTCGTTCGCGTCACGTCGACGACGTCGTCGATTCGCCGATCGTCGCGACGATCGGTGTCGGCGTCGACGTCGAAATTCGGCGACGCGACGATTCGTTCGATTCGCGAAGGTCGTCGATCGCGCTCGCGTCGATTCGAAGGAATCGATCGAATTTCGGCCGTCTTTCGAATCGATTCGATTCGTCGTCGTCGATTCCGCGCGTCGATTTCGATCTCGCTTTCCGGCGTTTCGATCGTTCGTCGGATCGAATCGTTCGCGTCGATTTCGACGTCGAATCGCGTCATTCGCGTCGCGTCGGTCGTAGACGCGCGTCGAGTCGTCGTCCGTCGCGCGATTCCGTCGACTCCTCGTCGATTTCTTCCGCCGATCGCGTCGAAGCCGTCGACGCGGTTCGCGTCGTGTCGCACGAACGACGGGTTTCTGTCGTCGCGGATTTCCTCGTCGATCGGTCGTCGACGCGAAATCGACGATCGACGTATTCGCTCGTTCGTCGGGTCGTCTCCGAATCGTTCATCCGATCGACGATTCGATTCAGAATCGAATCGGCGTCGCGTCTCGTCGTTTCGCGACGAGGCGGCGACGTTCGATCGTTCGTTCGCATTTTCGCCCGTTTCGATCGCTCGAGTTTCGACGTTCGGCCCGCGTCGTCGCGCGAATCGTCCGTTTCGATCGCGATGCGCTCGCGATTTCGATCGTTTCCGACGTCGTCGTCGATCCGACGTTCGATCGCGGATCGGTCGATTCTCTTCGACCGCGCGCGCTCGCCGTCATGCGATTCGCGCGTCGCGTCGATCGCGCGGATCGCGATTCGCGTCGTCCGCGTCGAAATCGCGTCGTCGTCGTCGAATCGATCGCGCGCGACGTCCGGTTCGCGACCGTCGGGCGTCTCGACGCGTCCGCGACGCCTCGTCGACGTCGTCGTCGGTCGGTCGTCGACGCGCGTCGTCGGTTCCGGACGTCGAAGTTCTTCGTCGCGGTCGCGATCGCGTCCGTCGAGCGCGGCTCGTCTGCCGTTTCGATCGATTCGTTTCGTTTCGGCGCGCGGTCGGCGATCCGGATCGGTCGCGCGTCGTCGTCGAGTCGTCGGTCGGCGCGTCGTTTCGTCGCGCTTCGTTCGTCGATGTCCGATCGCGCCGCGCGCGCGGATTCCGCGTCGCGTTCGTCGCGGGGCGTTCGCGGCGATCGTCCGCTTCGTCGCGTCGCGTCCGCTTCGGGCGCGATCGGTCGCGTCGGCTTTTCGTCGGTCGAATCGCGTTCGGTCGTCGAGTCGTCGTTTCCGCGCGAATCGCGTCGTCGCGTTTTCGTCCGTCGATCGCGTTTCGGTCGGATCGTCGTCGTATCGGGTCGACGAGTGCCGTTCGTTCGTCGGATTCGAATCGCGCGAGTTTCGATTCGGCGCGCGATTCATCGGTCGACGCCGTCGCGACGTCGTTTCGCGTCGTTCGCCGCGCGTCTGTCGTTCGCGAGTTCGCGTCGCGTCGTCCGATCTGTCGCGCGTCGTCGCGTTCGCTCGCGTCGGGTTTCGCTGTCGCGGATCTACCGCGCGAGTGACGTCGTCGATCGCGCGTTCGTCAGCGGCGGAGCGACGTTCGTCGTGGTTCGGCGTCCGGGGTTCGACGTTCGGTTCGTCGCGTCGGGCGTTCGCGTCGTCGTCGCGTCGCGTCGCGCTTCGACGTAGTCGTCGAATGATTTTCGCTTCGCGTCGCGGAATCTAGCGCGATTCGTTCGGTCGTCGCGCCGGAGGTCGATCGCTTCGGCGCGAACGATCTTCGCGTCGACGGCGAACGCGGCATCGTCGATCGTCGCGTTCGTTCGGCGTCGCGCGCGTCGTCGCGCGTTTCGGTCGTCGCGTTCGTCGTCGACGACGCTTCTTTCGCTTCGATCGAACGTCGATCGTCGATTCCGGTCGGACCGCCGATCGCGTCGTGATTTCGCGAAATCGTACGTCGATTTCGTTTCGATCACCGGCGCGACGCGTTCGTCGATTCGATCGAATCGATTCGCCGATTCGTCGATCGTTCGATCGTCGGTTCGTTCGACGTCGCCAGTTTCGGCCGCGTCGAATTGTTCGGGTTCGCGTCGGACGACGTCTCGACGCGTTTCGATTCGCCGCTTCGTCTCGCGAATTCTTCGTCGTCCGTCGTCGCGCGTCGTCGTCGATCGTCGTTCGTCGCGATTCCGATCGAGCGTCGTTCGAACGGATCGTTCGCGTCGCTTCGGCGACGACTCGTCGCGGATCGCGCGCGTCGTCGTCGACTCGATCGATAATTCGCGTCGATCGCGTCGATCGACGTTCGCCGGTCACGTCGTTCGATCCGGCCGTCGCGCGGAATCGCGTTCGTCGACCGCGACGTCCGCCGACGCGTCGGCTCGCGCGACGTCGACGGCTTTCGCGTCGCGACGCGCGGTCGTTCGTCGGTCGGGCTACCGTCGGAATCGCGGTCGTATCGTTCGCGTCGCTCCGGCGATTTCGCTCGCGTCGCGTCCTCGATCACGCGCGTCGTCGCGTTGATCGACGCGTCGTTCGGCGTTTCGTCTTCGAGACGGTTTCGTCGTCGATCGAATCGTCGTCGCGTCGACGTTCGTCGACGCGCGACGCGACGGTTCGCGTTCGCGCGTCTTTCTCGTTCGCGCGCCGATCGTCGGCGCGCGACGGTCCGCCGTCGCGCGGATCGATCTCGATTCCCGATCGGTTCGTCGTCGTCTCGAATCGCCGCGCGACGTCGATTCGTTCGTTCCGTCGTTCGTCGGGCGTCGATTCTTCTCGTTTCGTCGTCGTCGATCGAAATCGCTCGTCGATCGATCGTTCGTTCGAATTTTCGTCGCGCGATCGGATTTCCGTTTCGTCTTCGTCGTCGTCGTCCGCGCGTCGGCGGTCCCGTCGACGCGTTCGTTCGCCGTCCGACGTTCGATTCTTTCGCGTTTCGATTCGAGTTCGTCGAGAGAAGTTCGATCGGATTCCGTTCGTCGAACGTCGAACGAATCGAAGTCGGGATCGCGCGAATTCGTCGGTTTCGACTAGGTCCGAACCGCCGGAACGATCGATCGATTCGATTCCGTTCGAGTACGATTCGTCTCGAGATCGAGGAGGTCGATCGCCGTCCGAGGCGAGCGGACGCGATTCCGGATCGATCGATTCGGTCGGTTCCTTTCGCGTCGTCGAGTTCGGTCGAAGCGTTCGTCGGACGGTCGATTTCGTCTGACGGCGCGTCGTCGTTCGTCGCGGTTTCGCTTTCGGAATTCGTGTTCGCGATCGGAGCGTTCGGCGTCCGGGGACGCGGTCGACGTCGAATCGAAGACGCGAAATTTCGATCGTCTGCGAATCGATCGTCGTTCGACGTTTCGATCGATTCGTCGTCGATTTCGAGGTCGGACGTCTTTCTCGTTTCGATCGCGATCGTTCGTCGATTTTCGACGATTCGATCGGCGACGTCGGAAATCGTCGGATCTTCGTCGTTCTGACGCTCCGATTCGTTTCGATTTTCGTTCACGTCGCGATCTGATCGTCGTTGTCGTCGAGCGTCGTCGGGTCGAGACGATTCGCGCGTTTCGCGATTCGTCCGCGTCGACCAGATGCGTCGACGCGCGTCGCGTCGCCTTCGGCGTCGACCGTTTCGATTTCGTCCGTTCGTTCGATTCCGCGTCGATCGTCGCCCCGTCGATCTCGTCGTTCGGGGTCGAGATAGGACGTCGTCGTCGACGTTCGACGATTCGATTTCGATTCGATCGATCGATCGCTTCGGATCGGAATCGCGATTCGTCGTACCGTCGGTCGTCGGAATCGTCTGTCGAGACGAGGATCGTCGAGTCGTTCCGTCGATCGCGAACGATTTCGACGGTCGTCGTCAGATCCGTCGTCGCGTCGATCGTCGTCGACGTTCGAGACTCGGTTCGATTCGATTTCGATCGTCGTTTCGTTCGGACGGTTTCGTCGATTCGTCGACGTCGCGATCGATGCCGTTTCGATCGAACCGAGTTTCGATCGTCTCGGATTTCGGAGTTTCCGACGGTGCGACGACTTCGTCGATCGGTCGCCGTTTCGTCGTCGTTCGATCGATCCCGAAGATCGATCATCGATTCGAGGTTCGTCGTGTTCGACGATCGTCGCGTTCGTCGATCGCACGACCGAATTTCGTCGATCGCGGTCGTCGTTCGGGATCGTCGATGCGACCGATCGCGATCTCGATCGACCGCGAGTTCGACCGTCCGCGATTCGATCGTCGGAGTTCTCGATTTCGACGAGTCGATTTCGACGTTCGATAGGTTTCGATCGTTCGTCGATTCGTCGTCGATCCGATCGACGAATCGATCGTCGAGAAGCGTCCGTTTCGATCGTCGCCGCCGTCGTTCGCCTATTCTCCCGCGCCGTCCGAAGTTAGAATATCGAGAGTAGTAGACGTTCCCGTTTAGATTAGAGTGTGGGTCGGCGTTCGTTTCGATCGACGATCGCGCGCGTCGTCGACGAGTCGTTTCGACGACGCCGTTTCGAATCGTCGCGGGAGCGGTCGGTCGTCGATTTCGACTATCGATCTTGTTCGATTCGACGTTTCGCGTTCCGTCGATTTCGTCCGTTCGAGACGTCGATCCGATCGATCGTCGTCGTCGTTCGATTCGATCGTCGGCGACCGTCTTCGACGACGATTCGTCTTCGTCGAGACGACGACGCTCATCGATCGGAGGTTTCGCGTTGCGAGCGACGAGTTCGAGTCGATTCGCGGACGCCGGTTCGTCGATCGCCGGAACGAGTCGTTCGCGTCGCGGCGATCGCTCGTGTTCTGACGTCTCGCGTCTTCGGTCGACGAGCGTTCGTTTCGTCGTCGGCCTCGATTCGTTCGACGATTTCGTCGTTCGATCCGGATCGAAATCGACGCTTGACGTCGTCGTCGTACGATTCCGCGAACGACGCGGTCGTCGAGTTCGTTCGCTTCGATCGTTCGAGTCGACGCGACGCGTCGGAAAGTTTCGTCGTCGTCGAAGTCGGTCGTCGAAGTTTGTCGGAATCGTCCGTTCGTCGATCGTCGATCGCGATTTCGTCGATCGCGACGATCGCGTCGACGTCGTTCGAATTCGATTTCGCGCGTTCGCGTTTCGAAGTCGATCGCGCGTCGACGATCGGTTCGACGACGATTTCGCGACGACGTCGATTTCGGTTCGACGCGAGCGGGTCTCGATCGACGCGAATCGTCGTGGGTCGATCGCGTCGATCGAATTTCCGATCGCGACGCGCGTTTCGTTCGCCGTCGTTCGAACAGAGACAAAAAAAAAAAAACAAGAAAAAACAAAACGTCGACGAAGCCGTCGACCGGTTCGTCGTCAGATCGATCGACGCTCGTCGACGTGCGTTTCGCGTTCAGCGCGTTCGTCTATCGAACGGCGTCGAGAATCGCCTTTCGACGATTCGTTCGCGATCGTTCGCGTTTCGACGTCCGTCGTTCGTCGCGTCGATCGCGAACGTCCGACGTCGTCGTCGAATTCGTCGATTTCGACGTCGTTCGCGACACGCGTTCGTCGATTTCGATCGTTCGGTCGTCGTCTTCGCGTCCTCGTCGGTTCGTCCGTCGATTTCGAATCGATCGTTTCGCGTCGCGTTCGTCGTTCGAGACGTCGTCCGACTTCGAACGTTTCGTTCGATCGTCGCGCTCCGATTCGATCGGTAATCGCTTCGAAGTTCGATCGAGTCGAGACGTTCGATTTCGGTCGAGATCGCGTCGGCGATAGTCGCGATCATCGATTCGCGATCGTTTCGCGTTTCGTCGTTCGTCGCCAGATCGGTCGTCGTCGTTCCGTCGTCGCGATTCGTCGATTTCGTCGGATTCTCGAGGATCGACGAAAGGCGATCGACGATTCGTCGTTCGATCGCGACGTCCGTTTCGTCGCGTCGTCGTCGATCGTCCGCGGTTTCGCTCGAATTTCGTCGACGGCGAGCGGTTCGATCTCGATCGGAGTTCGTTTTCGGACGTCGCGTCGAGTTCGACGCACGGGTCGCTTCTCGTCGTCGAACGAAGAGACGCGATCGCGGTCCGGATCGACGATCGGAGTCGTCGGCGTCGTCGACCGGACGATTCGATCGCGAACGTTCGGGGCGTATTTCGTTCGCGGTTTCGATCGCGTCCGAAATCGAATTCGATCGTTCGTTTCGGTCTTCGCGATCGGCGAGATTCGATCGTTCGGATTCGGTTTCGACGGTCGTTTCGATTCGATCGTCGACGATTCGAGAAAGATCGGCGTCGGTCGCGCGGATCGGTCGATTTCGACGTCGTCGTCGTTCGATCGAGATCGAGATCGTAATCGCCGTGTTCGGACGTCGGGATCTAAATCGACGTCGTCGTTCGAGTAGTCGACGATCGATCGCGACTTGCGATCCAGTTTCGTTCGGCGTCTCGTTTCGTTTCGGTCGCGAATCGATCGTCGCCGAGTCGGTCGATTCGTCGTTCGCCGAGATCGATCGTCGAATGTTCGAAAGTCGCGATTCGATCGCGTCGATTCGATTCGACGGATCCGTTCCGCGTCGCGAATCGTCGATCGATCGATCGAATCGTCGAATTTCGACTACGCGATCGATTTCGTTCCGGTCGTCGACTTCGTCGTTCCGTCGTCGTCGGTTCGTTCATCGGTCGTTCGATCGTTTCGTCGATCGATCGATTCGTCCGCGACGTCCGAGTCGATCGTTTCCGTTTTCGCGTCGAGCGTCGCGAGTCGGCCGGTTCGGTCGTCGCCGGTCGAGATTCGTTTCGACGTCGCGTCGTTCGTCGATTCGGTCGATCGTCGAGTCGATCGTCGCCGAAGTTCGATAGATTCGCGAATCGACGAATTCGGGGGTTCCGCGCGCGCGTCGCTTCCGTTTCGCGTTTCGTTCGATTCGTGTTCGATCGATCGTCGTCGCGAATTTCGCGCGGCGAATCGTCGGGATCGATTTTCGACGTTCGTGAAGCGCGTCGTCGATTTCGTCGTCGATCGATCTAGGATTTCTATCGCGCGTCGATCGTTCGATCGTTCCTAACGGTCGAGTTCGATTCTGTCGATTTCGCGTCGACGTTCGAGTCGACGTCGACGTCGGTTTCGTCGATCGACGCGTGCGATCGACGATCGATCGATCGATCAGTCGATTTCGTCGATTCGGCGAGATCGGTCGACGCGCGGTTTCGTTCGACGTCGGCGACGATCGATCGTCGCGTCGACGATTCGTCGATCGGGCGTTTCGAGATCGAGTCCCGATCCGCGTCCGCTTCGTCGATCGATTTCCCGGTCGTCGGTTTCTTTCGTTCGGATCGATTCGGTTTCGATCCGCGACGATCCGATTCTCGTCGGAGTTTCGCGCGCGTTTCGTCGGTCGATCGAGTCGTTCGGACGTTTCGTGCGACTAATCGGTCCGTCGTCGATTTTCGATCGGATTCGACGATCGTCGAGGTCGATTCGTCGTCGTCGCGGTCGTACGAAGGCGCGTCGCGAGTCGAATCTCGTCGGCGATCGCGACGTCGTTCGATTCGAGTCGCGATCAGACGCGGTTTCGCGCGATTGTCGGTTCGACGTCGTTCGCGAGGACGATTTTCGTCGTCGACGTTTCGTCGTTCGATTTCGCGTCGAGTCGATCGATGACGATTTCGTTCCGATCGTCGCGTCTCGGCGTCGCGAGAGAAAGATCGATTCGGAAATTCGATTCGTTCGGTCGGCGATCGATCGATCGCGATTCGTTCGTCGAATCGAATCGTTCGTCGTTCCGCGAGAAGTTTTCCGATCGTCGATCGTTCGTCGTCGCGCGATTTCGATTCGTGTCGACGTCCGTCGAATCGATTCGCGTCGCGACGTCGCGTCGTTGCACAAAATCGAGAACGCGATTTCGTTCTCGGTTCGTGCAGCGCGCGAATCGGATCTCGATTTCGAACTGATCGTCGATCGTTCGACGGATCGTTCGCGATCCGGACGTCGTCGGTCCCGATCGCGATCGTCGATCGTTCGTTTCGCGAATTTCGCGTCGCGTCGGCGTCGACGTCGTCGGCGGTCGACGCGCGATTTCGATCGCCGTTCGACGTTTCGTCGATTCGAAGCGATTCTAATTCGCGATCGAAGTTTCGCTATCGCGATCGCGTAATTCGAGGATGCCGTCCGAAATTCGAGTTCGCGTTTCGTTCGAACGTCCGATCGATCGTCGACGAATGCGACGCGATCGCGTCCGACTTCGCGTCGCGCGACGTCGTTTCGACGATTCGTTCGCGCCGCGGGTTTCGTTCGTGAATTTCTGTTCGATTTCGTCGTCGATCGATTCGACGACGGTCGACTTCGATTCGCGTTCGTCTATTTCGGTTCGTCGTTCGTTTCTGTCGACGTCGCGATTCTTCGTCGAATCGAGATCGCCGCGAGTGCGCGTTTCGATTTCGATCGCGACGCGTCGATCCGGATTCGATTCGGTTCGATCGTCGGTCGTCGAGTCGTGTCGTTCGCGAAATCGACGACGCGTCGGTCGCCGAGTGTCTTCGATTCGTTCGTTCGGCGGCGGACGAGCGAACGCGTCGTCCGTTCGATCGATCGCGCGACTATCGAGACGACGGAGTTCGCGTCTTTCCGTCGCCGTCGATCGACGTTCGATCGAGTTTCGACGACGATCGATTTCCCGTCGTTCGATCGAATTTCGCAACGATCGTCGACCGATCGTCAGTCGTCGCGCCGTTCGATTCGAATCGATTTCGCTTCGATTACAGATCGCGACGTCGTTCGTCGTCGATCGATCGGTTCGAGTCGTCGACGGATCGACAGATCGACGATCGTCGCGGGTCGCCCGGTTTCGCGATCGCGTTTCGAGGACGTCGATTGCGACTGGATAGCGTCGTCGATTTCGGAGTCGGCGTTTCGGCGATCGTCGCGACGTCGTCGACGCGTCGATTTCTCGTCGCGAGATCGATCGTCGGATCGGTTTCGATCGTCGTCCGTCGTCGAGCGACCGAGTCGACGGAACGATCGATCGTCGTTCGTCGTCTATCGTTCGTTGTCGATTGCGAGTTTCCGTCGTCGATCGTTTCGTTTCGTCGACCCGACGACGACGAGCCGATCGACGATTCGACGACGATAACGATTATCGATCGATCGACGTCGCGATCGCGTCGATCGAATCGTTCGATCGTCGTTCGACGCGTCGTACAGATCGCGCCGTTCCGCGTTCGTCGATCGCGCAGTCTTCGACGGCGTTTCGCGTCCCGCGCTCGTCGTCGAATCGATTCCGAGCGCGATTCGACGCGATCGAGATTTCGTTTCGTCGTCGATTTTCGATCGTCGAATCGACGTTTCGTTCGACGTCGGAGCGACGTTCGCGCGTTTCGACGTTTCGTCGATGCGGTCGGTCGACGAATCGACGCGCGTGTCGGGAGGTTTCGATCGAATCGTCGAGCGTTTCGTCGCGCGAATCGTCGCGAGAGACGGCCGTTCGTTCGAATTCGATCGTTCCGTCGTCGGTCGTCTTCGTCGGTCGACTTTCGTTTCGGCGGTCCGTTCGTCGTCGTCGAAACGCGTCGATCGTCGTCGTTTCGGTTGTTCGATCGATCGTCGTTCGTGCCGCGAAAGTCGACGTCGCGATCCGGATCGCAGAACGATCTTTCGTCGCGTCCGTTCGGTCGGCGGAAATCGATCGGCCGTCGTCGGAGAAGAAATCGTTCGCGACGTTTCGTTTCGCGATTTCGAATCGAGGATCCGATTCGCGCGTCGTCGTTTCGCGTTACGAGTCGTCGGTCCGTCGTCGCGGTCGCGTCATCGATTCGATCGGTCGCGCGTCGGATTCGCGCATCGATCGATCGCAATTCGTTTCGATCGTTCGCGTTCGTTCCGACGTCGTTCGCGATTGCCGCGTCGTTCGACGTCGGGGATCGACTCGTCGAGACGATCGATTCGATCGATCGAAGACGATCGCCGTTCGGCGGTCGTGTTCGTTTCGTCGAACGACGGCGAGCTCGTCGAGACGAACGTCGGGAGACGCGCGAGTCCCGTCGCGAAACATCGAAACGTCCCGATCGAACGGGCGTCGACGATCGGACTCGTTCGTCGAAAATCGGACGTTGCGTCGTCGAGCGACGACGTCGCGACGATTTCGCGATCTCCCGTTCTATTCCGAAGTTCGATCGTCGTCGGAGAGATGTCGTTCGTCGACGTCGATTCCGACGAACTGAAGATTCGATCTATTTCGTCGTCGATCGTCGTCGTCCGAAGAGTCGTCGATCGCGACGTCGATTTCGAAGACGTCACGGACGCGATTCGTTCGCGTCCGATTCGTCGACGCGTCGCGGCGGATCGCGTTCGTTCGTCCGTTCGAATTCGTTCGGAGAGATTCGGATCGAAATTCGAGAGAGTTCGAATGGGTTTATTCGTCGTTCGTCGGTCGCGTTTTCGTTCGTCGTCGCGAATTCGAGTTGCGCGAACGATCGAACGATCGCGTCGATTTTCGATTCGAACGAATCGATCGTTCGTCTTCGTCGCCGATTCGATTCGCGCGATCGATCGCGTTCGATCGTCGGTCGACGATTCTACGAGTCGTCGTCGCGTCGGTCGCGCGTTCGTCTCGGTGCGTCGATTCGATCGATCGCGTCGATCGTCGCGTCGATCGATTCGCGTTCCACAAAAAGGAAGAGGGAGAAAAGAACGTCTTTCGACGGGAGATCGACGAATCTACGGACGTTCGTCGTCGACGCGGTTCGATCGAGTCGATTCGTTCGGATCGACGCGGAACGATTCGCGACGATCGCGTTTCGCGTCCGGTCGCGGGTCGACGCGAATCAGCGATTCGCCGGCGACGCGTCGAGAGAGATTCGTCGTTCGAAGTCACGTTCGATCGTCGATCGTCGATCCGTTTCGATTTCGATTTCGATCCTTCGACGACGATCCGCGCGAAGTCGTCGAGGAAGATCGTCGTCCCCCGATGTTCGATCGGCATTTCGCGTTCGCGAGTCGCATCGTTCGTCGCGTCGCGTCGATTCCGGCGCGTCGTCGGCGTTCGTCCGTTCGGTTTCGATTCGATCGCGCGCCGTTTCGTCATTTCTCGAGTCGATCGTTTTCGGCGCGATCGACGCGTCGTCGTTTCGAGAGCGAATCGATCGTCGTTCGTTTCGAATCGAACACACGAAGATCGTCGCGTCGTTTCCCGTCGCTCGTCGAATCGACGAACGACGACGTGCGTCCGAATCGGGATTCGTCGTCGATTTCGCGCCGATCGTCGCGCGTACGAATCGTCGATCCGGTCGTCCGAGTTTGATCGAGCGTCGTCGTCTCGCGTCGTTCTCTACGCCGATCGTCGTTCGTCGAGTCGGACGCGAATCGTCAGCGTCGTCGTTCGCGACGCGCGTCGATCGGTCCGACGATTTCGATCGATTTCGCGGCGTTTCGATCGTCGCCCGATTTCGAGAGGACGATCGATCGATTTTCGCGTTCGATCTTCGTCGACGGTCGCGAATCGTTCGATTCGGATCCGTCGCTATTCGAATTTCGATCGATCGATCGTCGATCGAGACTCGTCGACGACGACGTCGAATCGTTCGACGATCGCTCGATTCGACGTCGACGCCGCCGTCGATTTCGGTCCGACCGTCGTTCCGACCGATCGTTTCGCGAAGTTCGATCCGTTCGTTCGACGAGTTTCGCGTTTCGTCTACGCGCGTTCGACGTCGTCGACGCGACGAACGTTCGTCGTCGTCCGATCGACTCGCGGGCGTTTCGATCGAGTCGATCGCGTTCGAAATCGTCGCGTGAATCGGCGTCGATCAAGTTCGATCGGATCGCTTCGTCGATCGTTCGTCGTCGCGAGACGGCGATCGTTTTCGCGTCGGTCGATCGTCGCGTTCGGTTTCGCCGACGACGATCGATTTCGATCGATCGTCGTTCGCGTCGCCGGTCGGATTCGCGCACGCGATCGATCGAAGTCGTTCGTTTCGTCGAGTCGCCTTCGCTCGCGATCGTCGACCGTCGTCGTCGGTTTCGGGTCGTCGATCCCGATCGTCGTCGTTCGTCCAGCGTCGATTTCGGATCGTCCGGCGACGATCGACGTCGCGTTCGTCGAAGTTCGATCGCGTCAGTTCTTCGATTCCGTCGATTCGATCGCGGATTCGATCGCGATTTCGTCGTCGACGAATCGATTCGATTCGACGCGGATCGCGATCGAGAGTCGCGCGAGATCGTCGTCTTCGTCGAAGCGCGGATGCGATCGTTTCGACGGCGTCGCGCGACGTCGTTCGATCGGCGTCGATCGATGCGTCGCCGGTCGTTCGACCGGAGCGCGACGCGTTTCGTCGCGACGCGAATCGCGTCGGTCTCGCGATCGACCGAGTCGTCGTTGCGTTCGGCGATCCGTCGAATCGTCGATCGCGAGTCGTCGTCGATCGTCGGATTTCGTTCGACGCGTCGGAGTTTCGTCGCTGTTCGCGTCGTGCGCGTCGTTTCGATCGCGCGGGTTCGTTCGTTCGGATTCGAGTCGCTTCTCGACGTCGATCGCGATTCGTCGCGTCGATCGCGATCGTCGGATCGAACGATCGGAATCGGCTACGAGATCGATTCGTCGTCGGCGGTCGCGCTCGCGAGGGCTTCGATCGAGTCGATTTCGTCGACGTCGATTCCGTTTCGTGTCGTCGATGTCGTCGTTTCCGGTCGCGACGCGAATCGTCGCGGACGAATCTCGACGATCGACGGTCGATCGTGCACGTCGATCAACGTCGGCGTTCGGAATTCGGATTCGTACGTTCCGAAGTTCGTCGACGACGATCGACGTCGACGACGATCGTCGTTTCGTCGGATCGAGTCGTCGAGAGATTCGTTCGATCCGGATCGCGATTCGATCGCGCGCGACGATCTTCGTCGTCGACGCGATCGGCGACGTTTCGCGCGATTTCGACCCGTTCGGCGTTTCGGCGTTCGAGGTCGGGGTCTCCGTCGACGCGTCGAGGGCGTTTCGACGAGTCGTTCGTCGTTTCGTCTCGTCGGTCGCCGTCGTTCGGTTCGTCGCATCGTTCGTCGGTTCCGTCGATCGCCGATCGTTCGAGCGTCGCGTTTCGTCCGTTCGACGTTCGTTCGTCGACGATTCGATTCGTTTCGGTCGTTCGCGAACGCGAACGGTTTCTCGGCGTCCTGGTTTCGTCGGTCGAGATGTCGATCGATTCGTCTCGGATCGAGTCGAGCGTCGCGCGATCGCGCGTTCGAACGCGTCGGATCGCGTTCGCGTCGGTCGGCGCGTCGATTCTCGATCGTTCGCGTCGGTGCGCGTTCGTCGTTTCTTCGAACTTTCGGGATTCGCGAATCGGCTGCGTCGACGATCGATCGTCGTCGTTCTTCATTTCGTTCGTTCCGAAACCGATCGCGATCGATGCCTACGGCGTCGTCGTCGTTTCGAAAGATCTCGGCGATCGTGCGATTGCGATCGATCGCGTCGACCGCGCGTTCGCCGGTCAGGTTCGTTCGTTCGATTCGTCGTCGAAGTTTCGAGACGACGATTCGATTTCCGACGGATCGTCCCGCCGGTTCGGTCGTCGCGATCGATTCGTTGCGTCGTCGATTCGGAGCGATTTCCGTTTCCGATCGATTTCGATCGAATCGTGTTCGCCGAGTCGTTCGACATCGTCGATCGCATCGGATCGATCGTCTCGTGTCGCGATCGACGCGAACGATTCGTCGACGTCGTTCGGAATGTTCGCGAGATCGTTTTCGGCGACGAGTTCGTCTCGTTCGTCGGCGCGACGATCGCTCGTCGTCGACGCGTCGACGGAGCCGTCGCGAATCGATTCGCGAACGAATCGTTCGCGTCGATCGAGTTTCGGCGAATCGATTCGCTCGTCGATTCGCGTTCGTTCTGTCGTCGATCGATCGTCGTTCGTCGTCGTCGTCGAACGTCGTCGATCGTTCGTCGTTCCGTCGAGTTCGCTTTCGCGATCGTCGATCGATCGGTCCGTCGATTCGTCGAAGTCGACGCGTTTCGGTCGAGCGCGTCGATTCTCGTGTCGAATCCGCGACGTCGATCGGCGGTCGATCGACGACGAGTCGACGAGACACGTTCGATCGATCGTCGCGTCACGTCGTTTCCGCGCGATCGTCGGTCGTCGTCGACGGATCGGAGCGATCGCGATTCCGATCGCGACGTTCGTCGCTTCGAAGATCGATCGTCCGGTTGCTCGATCGATTGCCGAGCGAATCGTCGATTCGCGATCGCGCGTCGTCGACGCCGAGTCGGCGATTCGGACGATTTCGGCGGCCGTTTTCGACGTCGAAGCGTCGATCGTCGACGTTCCGTCGTTTCGTCGAGGTCGTCGTCGTTCGTTCGTTTCGGTTCGGTCGTCGATTCGCGCGGAGTCGATCGGAGTTCGATGTTTCGCGCCCGACGCGTGCCTAATTTCGAGCGATTCGATCCGGTCGTCGACGATCGAACGTCGGACGTCGCGTCGCGATCGTCCGATCGCCGATCGATCGAGAGCGGTTCGCGTTTTCGATTTCCGTCGATCGTCGTCGACGATCGATCGATCGTCGATTTCGTCGACGATTCCGTTCGTTCGCGATCGATTTCGCACGATTTCGACGAGTTTCGTTCCGGTTTCGTCGTCGACCGGCGCGATTTCGACGAGAGCGTCGAAGTCATCGGATTCGTTTCGCGATCGTCGTCGTCGATTCGACGACGACGCGAATCGATCGCGAACGTTCGTCGATTTCGTCGTCGCGTTTCGAAGACGAGGAGAATTCCTTCGTCAAAAAGTTCGTTTCGACAACGATCGCGATCGTCGAATTCGTCGCGCTTTCGATTCGAAAGTTCGATCGTCGGTTCGCGATCGTGTCGACGGTTCGGAGTTCGGTCGCGCACGTTCGAATCGTCGTCGTGCGGTTCGACGATCGGGCGATCGAGTCGCGTCGTCGCGTCGATTGTTTCGTTTCGAACGATCGTCGACGGCGTTCGTCGTCGACGTCGATCGTCGTCGCGTCGTTCGTGCCCGATTTCGTTCGATCGCTCGTTTTCGATCCGATTCGTTCGGTCGATTTCTACGATCGTCGCGATCGTCGTCGGTCCTGAATCGTCACGTCGTCGCCCGTCCCGTCGTCGTCGTCGTCGGCGCGTTCGACCGATTCGACGAACGACGCGTTCGTTTCCTTCGTCGTTCGATTCCGGTCGGAACGTTCGATCGAACGCGAGATTCGAGATGCGATCGTCGTCTGAGAATCGAGCGTCGAGTCGGATTTCGACGTTCCGACGATCGACATCGTCGGATCGACCGTCGATCGATCGTCCGAACGATTCGACGACGCGAACTCGATCGGATCGTCGATCCTACCCGAGTCGAACTGCGACGGGTCGTCGTCGATCGCCGGTCTCGTCGCGTTCGAGTTCGTGATTCGCGATCGATCGACGTTCGATCGCGACGATTCGGGTGGATCGACGCGACGACGAACCCTCCTCGGTCGAGCGATCGTCGTTTCGGACGCGTTTCCGTTTCGATCGCGTTCGTCGCGACGATTGTTCGACGAGCGCGTGCTTCGCGTTCGCGACGTCGACGATCGCCTTTTCGTCGATCGTTCGATCGAATATCCGATCGATTCGCGGCGCCGAGAGACGTGAGCGCCGATTCGAACGTTTTCGAGTCTTCGATTCGAGGTCGATCGATCGTCGTTCGACGGTTTTTCCGACTTCGTCCGATTCGTCTATTCGATCGATCGACGCGTCGGACGATCGGATTCGTCGTCGATCGTCGTCGAATCGTTTTCGCCGCTTCGGTCGGTCCGTTCGGCGCGACGCCGATTCGATTCGGCGACCGCGTCGCGATCGGTCGTTACGACGTCGATCGTCGTTGCGATCGACGTCGGTCCGGATCGATCGTCGACCGATGTCGAGTCCGTTTTCGTCGTTTCGTCGATCGTCGTTCCCGCGATTTCGATTCGTCGGACGTCCGTTCGACGACGACGAGATCGTTTGCGACGACGTCGATCCGTCGATTCGATCGGCGTTTCGTCGAAGTTTCGTGCGTCGGCCGTGCGGGAAACGAGCGGTTCGCGATTCCGGCGACGTCGTCGCGTTCGCGAACGTCGTCGTCGCGTCCGTCGATCGCAGACGTCGCGATCGATTCGTCGATCGTTTTCCGAGAGAAATTTCGTCGCGGATCGGGTTCGCGCGTGCGATCCGTTTCGTCGTCGACGAGTCGTCGTCGATCCAGCGGTCGAGATGCGGTCGCGGTTTCGGATCGTCCGCGGATTTCGTCGTTCGACCGCGACTCGACGCTACGGCGAGCGTCGCGTTCGAAAGGACGCGAGGGTTCGTTTCGACGATCGCGTGTCGACGGACGACTTGCGATCCGATCGATCGCGTCCGACGCGGTCGAGTTCGGCTATTCCGTCGGTCGACGTCGATCGCGTTTCCGAATCGTGATTCGATTTAGTCCGGAACGATTCCGTTCGAGAACGATTGGTGCGATCGACGCGGTCCGTCGTCGCGCGACCGATCCGCGGCGGATCGAGTCGCCGCTGATTCGGTTTCGGTCGTCGTCGCAATTCGCGATCGTTCGATCGTTCGTTCGGCGGAATCGTCGTCGCGTCGTTCTTTGAGTCGGTTCCGTTTCGGGGCCGCGCCGTTGCGATCGACGATTCGTCGATTCGATTCGTTCGTCGAGTCGCGGTTTCGATCGGTCGCGACGTCGACCTCGTCGAAGTCGCGCTTCGCGATTCGCGTTCGTCGTCGATTCGCGCGTCGATCGCGGATTCGTTCGTCGATTTCGTCGTCGTTCGTTTTCGCGAGTCGACTTCGATCGGACGTCGAGTTTCGAACGACGTCGTCGATCGATCCGTCGAATCGTCGATTTCGATCGTCGGCGATCCGCGATTCTGTCTCGATTCGGACGTGCGAAGTCGTTTTTCGTTTCGGATTCGTGCCGAATCGTCGTTTCGAAGAGACCGTCGTTCGAGCGTCGTCGTCGAAGTCGTCGCGCGCGTTCGGGCGCGTTCGATCGCGATTTCGACGACGGAGTCGTCGATCGGTCGTCGCGAAGATCGATCGAGATCCGACGTCGTCGGTCGCGGGACGAGCCGTTAACGATCGTCGGATTTCGAACGGTCGCGCGATCGATTCGGCGACGCCCGCGTTCGTCGATCGTCGCGGTCGGAATCGAGCAACGTTCGAGTTCGATCGCGATTCGACGTTTCGATCGATTTCGAACGCGACGATTTCGAAACGAATCGATTCGTTCGACTCGACGTCGATCGCGTCGTCGAGCGTCCGTTTCGTCTTCGTCGATTCGACGTTTCGCGATTCGAATCGGTTTTCGATTCGATTCCGTTCGATCGATCTCGTCGACGTCGCGCGCGCGATCGACGCGGTTCGTCGGCGTCGATTTCGAACCGATGCGGATTCGCGTTTCGATCGCGATTCGTTCGCCGATTCGACGACCGGGTTCCGCCGATCAAAAAAAAAAAAGGTCGTTTCGCGTCGCGCGACCCGCGTCGATTCGCGTTCGCGAGAATCGATCGGCGCCTTCGACGTTTTTTCGACCGGCGACGACGATCGTCGCGTGCGATCGTCGACGACGTCGTTCGTTCGAATCCGATCGGATCGATCGTTTCCGCGGGATCGACGTTTCGAGCGGTTGCGTTTCGATTCGATCGACGTCGATCGTTCGATCGTCGTCGGATCGATCGTCGTCGTTCGGTCGCGAATCGATCGACGGGGATCGTCGGCGACGACGACGCGCGTCCGCGACGGAGTCCGATCGTTCGTCGAACGGGAATCGTTCGATTCGAGTCGATTCGACGCGCGCGAATCGCGCGCCGTCCGATCGACGACGAACCGATCGAATCGATCTATCGATTCGCCTTCGAATTCGATTCGATTCGGCGATCGCTCCTATTTCGATCGATCGAACCGCGATTTCGACGTCGTCGTCGTTCGTGCGCCCGTTCGTTTCGGGCGACGGCGACTCGAACGTTCGATCGATTCGTCTAATCGATGATTTTCGATCGCGTCGCGGTCGCCGTCGATTCGATCGATCGTTCGTCGAGTTTCGAATCGCGATCGCGGATCGCGCGCGTCGATCGACGTTCGAAGAGTTTTCTACCGCGTCGTTCGTCGTCGTCGATCGTCGAACGCGACGTTCGCTTCGTCGACGACGTCGACATTTCGCATTCGAATTTGGAAATCCCTCATCGGCGTCGTTCGATTCGTCTGACGAATCGTCGATTCGCGTCGACGCGTTTTTCGTCGCCGTCGAGCGAGACGGCGTCGTCGATTTTCGCCGCTATTCGAGCGAGTTTCGTTCGAGATTCGATCGAATTTTCGAAAATAATCGAGTTTCGATCGAGTCGTCGAGGCGCGATTTCGATCGTTCGAAACGTTCTCGAGATTCGCGATTCGATACATCGCGTCGTTCGTCGATCCGTCGGATTTCGCTCGCGTTTTCGTTTTTCGATCGTCGCGCTTTCCGCGATCAGGAATCCGTCCTTTTCGGGTCGAACTGGTCGGTTCGTTCGATTTCGAGCGCGTTCGTTCGGTTCGAATCTCTTTCGGTTCGCGATTCGTCCGACGTTCCGTTTGCGAGTTTCGCGGATTCGATTCACGCCGTTTCGTGCGAACGTCTATCGTCGAGCTCGTCGAGTCGGATTTTCGTCGAGCGGGCGTCGAGAGTCGACGCGATCGATCGATCGTTTCGATTTACGGATCGAATCGTCGACGAATCGATTCGTTTCGAGTTCCGTCGATTCCGATCGAGGTCGATTTCGGATTCTTCGATCGGTCGAGCGTTCGATCGCGCGAAGTCAATGTCGATTTTCGCGGCAGTACGGTCCGAGCGATCGCGTCGTTCGCGATCGTCGTCGATCTATTCGTCGTTTCCGTGCGATCGGTTCGTTCGTCGAATTTCGTTTCGTCGCTATCGATTCGTTCGTCGTTCGTCGTCGTTTCGTCGTCGAAATCGACGTTCGTCTGGACGCGTCGCGATCGCGATTCGCACGGATTTCGTCGTTCGTCGCCGTCGGCGTCCGTCGTCGATATTTTCGCGTCGGACAGATCGATCGATCTCGTTCGATCGCTCGATCCGTTCATCGCGCGACGATCATTCGATCGGTCGACGTTCGATTCGTTTCGGCCGTCGTTCGATCGCGATCGACGTTCGAGTCGCAGCGCGATCGTTCGCACGTTCGTTCGATCGACGTCCGCCGTCGAATCGCGATTTCGATCGTTCGCACGTCGATTTCGACGGATTCGAGATTCCGATTCGCGTCGAAGTATTCGATCGCGCGAATTTCGACTCGTCGATCGGCGGACGGGCGACTCCGATCGATCGACGAGATTCGGAGATTTTCGCCCGATTCGATCGATCGTCGTCGATTTCGTCGCGACGAATTTCGTTCCGTTTTCGCGGTCGATCGGGTCGCGCGTCGTCGGATCGAGACGATTTCGGATCGATCTTCGCGGTTCGGTTCGACATCGATTTCGAATTTCGTTCGACGTTCGATTTCGATTTCGTCGTCGGCCGTCGATCGTCGCTTCGTCGCGCGCGGTTTCGAATCGCGAACTTTCGAGACGGTCGATCGATCGGCGGTCGATCGACCGTCTCGTCGTAACGTTCGCCGTTCGACGATTTCGACGCGATCGTTCGGTCCGATCGCCCGACGCGTCGACGTCGATCGTCGTTCGCTCGCTTCCGTCCGCGAACCGTTTCGAGCGACCGAACGAAACGTCGTCGCGCGATCGTTCGAGCGACGACTCGAATCGTCGGCGTTCGGTTTCGTCGCTTCCGACGCGAATTACGACGATCACGAGATCGAAGTTTCGGCGAAATTTCTCGATCGAAGTCGGATTCGATCGTCGAGGATTTCGTTCGAATCGCGTTCGATGCGATCGATCGTTCGGAGTCGTCTCGTCGGTTCCGTCGATCGTCGTCGAACGAAAACATCGGTTTCCGATCGAATTCGCGATTCGTCTCGAACGATTTCGTTCCGTCGAAATCGATCGATCGGTGTCGCGAATTTTCGATCGACGTCGGTCGATCGTTCGTCGACGTTCGAAAACGCGTCGTGCGTTTCGTTTCGATCGAGTCGCTCGGTTCGTTCGATCAGATTCCGTAGATCGGCGATCGATCGGACGAGTTCGACCGTCGAACGTCGCGATTCCGTTCGCGTCGAACGTCGGTCGCCGCCGGATCGAACGACGACTTCGAACGACGTTTCGGATTCGCGTTTCGTCGTTCGGATCGAATACGATCGATCGTCGGCGAATCCGTCGACGTCGTTTTCGCGGTCGCGTCGTTCGGATCGTTCGCGGGTTCGATTCGATCGAATCGAGTTCGATTCGAACGGAATCATCGAGATCGTTTCGAATTCGTTCGTCGCTTTCGCGTCGAATCGACGAGTTCGTTCGTTTCGATCGATCGTCGATCCGTCGGCGGATCGTCAACGCCGTCGCACGATCTTTCGATCGCGATCAGCGCGTTTCGATCGATTCGTCGTCGACGATTTTTCGGTCTCGATCGCGTCGCGAATCGATCGACGATCGAGTTTCCGAAACGTCGTTCGTCGAGAGCGTCGATCGCCGACGGTTCGAGAACGATCGATCGATCGATCGGACGACGCGTCGGATCGATCGGACGTCGACCGATCGTTCGTCGTATCGGTTGTTCGTTCTACGTTCGGCGTTCGTCGTCGAGTCGCGGATTCGAGCCGGATCGGAATTCGACGGGCCGTTTCGTCGAACGAATCGTGCGTCGTCGCCCGTTCTAGCCGTCGTCGATCGTCGTCGTTCCGTCGATCGATTTCGTCGTCGGACGCGACGATCGATCGCGAATTTCGATTCGTCGCGGCGCGATTTCCGTTTCGCGTCGATTTTCGACGATTTCGTCGGAGCGACGATCGAGTCGCGACGCGATTTCGAGAGATCGCCTCGTTCAATTCGATCGATCGCGTCGGACGATCGTCGGAATCGAGCGCGTCGACGCATCCGATCGACGCGTCGCGGTCGTTCGTTTCGTCGAAATTCGCGACGTCGATTCGACGCTCGCTTCGATCGATCGTCGATCGTCGTTCCGTTCGTTTCGGCCGATCGATTTTCGTCGATTCTCGAATTTCGTCGAGCGCGAGGCGTTGTCGATCGTTTCGAGTCGATTCGAGTTCGCGCGTCGCGTCCGATCGGCGTCGGCGTCCTTCGCGATCGATCCGTCGTTCGATTCGTCACGATATCGGTTTTCGTTTCGGTCGTGCGATCGAACGACCGACGAATTCGATCCGTTCGACGTCGACGTCGTCGACGATTCGTCATCGCCGTCGTTCGGGGTCGTTCGTCGATCGCCGTCGTCGCGTCGCGAGTCGAACGTCAAGAAAGATCGGTGTCGAATCGTCGTTCGATCGGCGGCGAATCGAATCGTCGATAGAACGGTCGTCGTTCGATCGGTTTCGATCGTCGATTCGACGTCGTCGATCGCGTCGCGCGACGCGACGTCGCGTCGATTCGATTCGATCGTCATTTCGATTCGCGACGTCGCTCGAATCCGATTTTCGTCGAGTTTCGACGACCGGATCGCGATTCGTCGAAGATCGTTTCGTTCGCGCGCGTCATCGTCGCGTTTCGTGAGCGTTTCGAACGTTCGTCAGTCGTCGTTTCGTTCCGTTTCGCGTCGCGTCGCGCGTCGTCTTCGACGTTCGTCGAGACGATCGTCGACGATCGTTTCGCGTCGTTCGCGTCGCGCGCCGCGCGTCGCGTACGCGCGGGCTCGCTATCGACCCGATTCGATCGATTCGCGTCGGTCGCCGGTCGCTCGTCGATCGCGACGGATCGATCGTCGTCGTCACGCCGACGGCGAAATCCTCGAAGTTTCGAGCGTTCGATCGACTATTCGTCCGACGATCGTCGATTCGATCACGACGTTTCGACTCCGAATCCCGGACGTTCGTCGATTCTCGTTCGATCGCGCGATCGTCGGAATTCGGTTCGTTCGGCCGATCGATCGATCGGTCTCGATCGTTCGGGTTCCGAAGTCGCGATTCGCGCGTCGAATTCGTCGATCCGACGCTGCGTTTCGAATCGACGTCGATTCCGTTCGATCGAATCGTCGACGGAGCGTTCGACGATCGTCGTTCCGCGCGTCGCGTTTCCGTTTCCGACGATCGATCGATTCGATCATCGTTTCGGCGGATCGTCGCGATCGATCGATCGTTCGATTCGTTTCGAACGTCGTCGCGGTTTTCGTCGATTCCGTTTTCGTCGTCGTTCGCCGTTCGTCGTCGCGTTCTATCGATTTCGGTCGAGTTCGACGGAATCGATTCGAGTTCGTTCCAATTCGATCGGTCGCGACGATTCGACGATCCGTCGATCGAGTTTCGATTTCGACGCGTGACGCCAGAACGCGAGTTCGTCGGAGGGACGATCGTGATTTTCGATCGATCGTCGCGTCGCGAATCGTCGAGATCGTCGACGTTCGATCGTCCGATCGTCGATCGTTTCGAAATCGATCGTCGCGTTCGAGCGGAACTCGGGTTCGTTCGAAATCAGACCCCCCCCCCCGGTCTGCGGCGATCGAACGCGTTCGAATTTCGACCGCGGTCGCGATCGGTCGACGATTTCGACGACGATGCGAATCTTCGATTCGACGATCGACGAACGTCGTTGTCGATTTCGACGTCGGCGTCGACGGCGTCGTCGGACAGTTCGAGTCGATTCGCGTCGGGATTTCCGACGCGTCCGTCGACGACGACGCCGACGACGTTCCGTCGCGGCGTCGGATCGCGAGTTTCGTCGTCGTGTCTCGTTCCGATCCGGTCGCGTCGATGCGACGAGTCGCATGCGCGATTCGTTCGTTCGTCGAGAATCGATTGCCGATCGATTCGAGATCGATTCGTCGCGAGTTCGTCGTTTCGACGTTCGCGTCGATCGTCTACGTCGCACGGATCGAGTCGTCGGTCGCGTCGTCGGACTCTACGCGTCGTTTTTCGTCGAACGGCGAAGTTCGCCGTCGTTCGTCGCGATCGTCGGTTCGTTTCCGACGGAATTCCGTCGAAATCGTCGTCGCGTCGGACGATTCGTCGCGACGATCGATCGACGTTCGAAGATTCGATTCGTTCGCGATCGATTCCGTTTCGTCGACGTCGTCGGATTCGACGACGGTCGTCGGTCGATTCGATCGTCGACGTCGTCGTCGACGAGCGTCGATCGTTCGGGTCGTCGAAATCAACCGATCGCGAGAATTCGATTTTCGATCGCGCGATCGACTCGACGGGGTCGTCGAAGACGACGGTTTCGTCGACGCTCGACTCGCGATTCGTTCGTTCGAGATCGATCGACGCGCTTTCGATCCGATCGACGATCGTTTCGTCGCGTCGGTCGGGTTTCGTCGATCATAACGACGGAACGATCGCGTCGTCGAGGTTTCGTCGATTTCGCACGGTCGCGGTTTCGAATCGCGATTTCCGACGTCGACCGTTCGTCGTCGACGTTCGAAACGATCGCGGTCGTTCGAAACGTCGTCGTCGAGTCGTCATTCGATCGATCGTCGCGTCGTTCGTTCGACGCGGAACGTTTCGTCGTCCGATCGAATTTCGCGTCGAACGCGATACGAATTCGAGGCGTCGAACGTTCGATCGCGTTCGCGAATTCGCGTCCGAATCGACTCGGATCGTCGTTCGAGGTCGTTTCGACGACGTTCGCGTCGCGTTTCGTTCGTTTCGATCGACCGTTTCGGGCGACGAGTTCGATTCCAAGTTTTCCGAACGATCGATCGACGTTTCGAGAGTCGCGTTCCGCGACGCGATTCGTTTCGATCGTTCGTCGTCGCTGATAACGTTTCGTCGTTTCGTTCGTCGTTCGATTCGTCGCGGTTTCGTCGAAGTCACGAGTTCTATCGTCGTCCGCGAGTCGTTTCGTCGAGTCGCGAGATCCGCGTCGAGATCGCTCGGCGTTTCGATTTCGCTTCGAGTCGTTTCGATCGACGAATCGTTTCGATTCACCGTCGTCAAAAAAAAAAAAAAAAAAAAAGAACGACGAGCGTCGAACGTCGGCGGGGCGTCTTTCGGCGTCGGATCGGCCGGTCGACGCGCTCGACCGTTCGATTCGATTTCGACCGGAATCGCGTCGTCGCGCCGAAAATCCGCGGCGCGATCGCGTTCGTCGTTTTCGCGTCCGTCGTCGACGCGTTTCGACGTCGAATCGGTTCGTCGAATCGTCGACGTCGGCGACGTCGCGGTCGCCGATCGTCGATTCGCCGTCGATCGGTGATCGAATCGTCGAATTCGTCGGAAATCCGAGTCGCGATCGATCGAGGCGGGCGGGGTCGAGTCGATTTCGTCGTTTCGTCGACGATCGTGACGGAAGTCGTCGTCGATTCGATCGGATCGTTTGTGATTTTTTTTTTTCAGACGTGCGGTTCTTTCGAATCGAGCTCGATTCGCGGATTTCGTCGTCGCGTTTCGGTTTCGTTTCTATCGTCGCGCCGACGTCGTCGCGCGTCGATCGACGACGTTCGTTTCGATTCTGATCGTCTCGTCGGTCGATTCGTCGAATCCGAACGCGTCGTCGGTTTTGTCGATTCGGCGTCGATCCCGACCGATTCGCGATTTTCGTCGATTCGTCGTCGATTTCGTCGAATTCACGTCGAGTCGAGAGTTTCGATCGGGCTTCGGCGGCGTTTCGATCGTTCGTTCGATCGTTTCGTTCGATTCGCGATCGATCTCGATCGTTTCCGATTTCGATCGAACGTTTCGACGATCGATTCGTCGCGAATCGGTCGTTTCGGTCCGTTCGAATTTCGCGGCTTCGTCGGCGGTCCGGCGAGTCGCGATCGTCGCGTTCGTCGTTTCGGTCGTCGTCTTCGATCGTCGATTCGTTTTCGACGGCCTTCGGGATCGCGTTCGTCGTCCGTCGCGTCGTTCGTCGATTCGACGCACGTCGAGACGCGATCGCTGTCGACGGATCGTCGCGATTTCGACGTCGCGCGCGTCGCGGTCGTCGTCCGATTCGAATCGTCCGCGTCGATTCGTCGATCGTCGATCGCGCTACCGACTCGCGCGTCGCGCCGGCGTCGATCGTGCGCGATCGATCTTCGTCGCTATTTTCGGCTCCTTTTCCGTCGATCGACCGAATTTCGTCCGTCCGCGTTCGAAGACGTCGAGCCGATTCCGTCGATTTCGTCGAAATTCGGCGGTCGCGCGTTCGTTTTCGATCCGATCGTGACGAATTTCGATTTCGCGTCGCGCGGACTCGATTTTCGCGACGTCGTTTCGAGAAGGCGACGCGTCGATTTCGCGCGGGATGCTCGAACGTTTCGGATCGATCGATTCGTCGTTCGTTCTTCGTTCGCGGAAGATCGGACGCGTCGTCGGGATTCGTCGTTCGCGTTTCTGTCGGGTCGTTCCGCGCGCGTCCGCCGACGAGTCTCGAACCGTTCGATCGATCGATCGTTTTCGAACGCGTCGACGATCCGAATTTCGAGTCGCGGCGCGATTTCGACGCGTTTCGGTCGTCGGTTCGTTTTCGATCGATCGTTTCGAGCGCTCGATCCGATTCGAGTTCGCGATCGGATCGTTCGCGGTCGTTCCGAGTCTCGCCGCGATCGTCCGGCATCGTTCGGGATCGCCTCGTCGTCGTCGATCGTTTCGATTCGGAAATCGTTCGATCGCGTTCGTTCGCTGTCGATCGTCCGTCGTCGTTCCGAGCGCGTTCGTCGGATCGAGATCGATTCGGCGTCGATCGATCCGCGAGCGCGTCGCGAAGCGATCCGTCGATTCGAATTCGCGATCGGACGTCGGGATCGACGACTCGCGTCGGTTTTCGCGATTTTTCGACGTCATCGACGGGTCGGTCTCGAATCGCGATCGAATCGGTCTATCGACGCGTCGTTCGCGACGACGGATCGGTCCGTCGATCCCGGTTCTTCGTCCGATCGATTCGTCGCGACGCGACGCGAATCGTCGTCGTCGACGATTCGTTCGTCGATCTCCGTCGTCGACCGCGCGCGATCGACGTCCGTTTCCGAGGTCGATCGCGTCGCGTCGCGACGTTCCGTTTCGTCGAATTTCCCGAGCGATTTCGTCGATCGTTCGTTTCCGAGATGTTCGTCGGAGGTTTCGATCGTCCGACTCGCCCGGCGCATTCGCGTTCGCGCGGATCCGTCGACGATCCGATCGGTCTACGTCGATCACGACGTCGATTCGCGTCGAAGCACCGAGTCCGCGCCCGTCCCGTGCGATTCGTCGCGATTCGTTCGTCGTTTTCATCGAGTTTCGTCGTCGGTGATTCGTTCGTCGATCGTCGAAC
>Ga0179591_1262055_pt1 | contig 31195 bp, 27 predicted proteins | sample CZOMad2_1_08_16f_FD_182891 | JGI IMG/M metagenome (GOLD analysis project Ga0179591, IMG submission 182891) | Vadose zone soil fungal communities from Angelo Coast Range Reserve, California, USA - CZOMad2_1_08_16fungal (PacBio error correction) | ecosystem: Environmental > Terrestrial > Soil >...
CTGATTGTCCCTTGTGTAGAATCAAAGAGGGGAAGGGGTAACTCAAGTCCAAAAAGGGCTCTCGACGAAGCGGAGGAAGATTAGCGAACATGACCAGGGGCACGGAGAGAGGGCAAAGGAGGAAGATGACAATAGAGAAGCAGGCTTTTGACCAATCTGGAACGACATTCGCGCTGCAAAACTCGACCCAGAGAAAAGGAAATTCAGGCCACCCTGTACAAGCAGTAGTTGAGAAGTTCCACGAGAGCCCCTCACTCCTTGTTGCATTGGAAAGTTCAAGTTTGAGGAGGGGATTGGTTTCCCCTCTACTGGGGACCCGGGTCAAAAAAGAGAACCGGACAAAACCAGCACACTCCTTGTAGGAATAAGATAGAGGGCCATCGGGAGGTAAAGATAGAGTGGGGGGTCTTTAGAGTTTCGCGGGAAGAGACGGCCGTAATGGCTAGCAAAAGCTTTGGATCCTCTATTTCGCTCAAGTTTGGGCGGGCAACGCAAAGAAGATCAACCTGAAGAATAACCTAACCCTCGAAACTTTCACAATGTAGGGAGGAGAAAAAGCAGGAAAATAGAACGCGGAAAAAGAGTATGTTTAACTAGGTCGCTGAGCCACGTCAAGCGCCTGGGAAGGGAAAAAAAAATCGTGGTGCCGTACGAGCATCGGCTGGACTTCATAGGCACCGCCGGGAAACTTGCCTGTCGAAAGGGATCAAACCTAGAGAGGAAGGCAGGGCATCTGACCAGCTGAATATGAGGATGAGAGAATTCACAACAAGAATGCTCAGGAGTCCGCAAAAGAACCTTCAAAGGAAACGAGAGGAAGGGGGTGCGGTGCCGGGGGGCCTCGCCTCGATAGGAGGGGCGGAGGGACAAGGAAAAATCGATAATTACAAAAGTCCTGAACCGCAGGAGGGGGTAGCGGACATGGGATGTGGGGGCGTCGTCGAGGATGGCGAGAAGCCAGAGCGGAAAAACACACATCAAGAGCGACTCACGGGGGTAGCTAGGAAAGGGGGCTTGAGGCAAAAGCTGCTCTAAAAGAATGTAATAAAGTACCGCGAAATGACGGGGGGCGGGTCCGGAAAAAAGGAGAGGCACGAGGAACGATCCTTCTTTTTAACCCATTGAGGAGGGGATGAAAAAAATGAAGAGGCGAGAAAAACATAAGACTTTCGAGTGAAGGAGGACTAGGGGTTAGAGAGAAAGAAGGGTCACTTGCAAAGAAAATAAAAAGAAGGTGTTCTGCTCTTTGTGTCAAGTCTGAGGAGCAAGACCGTCAGGCGGACGGTTTAGCATGAACCAAGAATTGACACCCGGAGGGGGGGTCAGGCGAGAGAAACTCCCAGAACAAAAAAAAAAATTCGGTGGTCGAGGAGAACCTTGGGGGAACGCAGATGAGCCTTACGCTCCGTGGTGATCGGAATCGGTAACAGAAGCATCAGTCAGTAAAAAAGGATGTAGAAGGGGAAGAAATAAGAACTTAACCTCTGATGGTCCCACCCTCCCATTTGGGTCAGGGGCCTGGGGGAAAAAAAAAAGTGACTAATGGTGTGAAACAAAAGAAAACGCGAAATGGAGGGGGGGCCTAGGGGAAAAAAAAGAATACGACCGCGAATGGTTGTAAAAAAAACAGCGGCTAGTCCAACGACCCTTCAAATCAATTGGCATCGGAAAAGGGAGAAATCTCTAGTTTTCCAACAGATTGGGGGGGGCCAGTTGGGAATTGGGGAGAAAAAAGAACACAACTTGAAAGGGCGGTGACACCATAGCTGAAGGGAAAAAGAAAGCACAGGGAGGGCTCCCTTCTACTGAAGAGGAAACCCAACTATCGGAAAGCCCAAAAATCAAAGTTCTCCTATGATGACTCAGTAAAAATCGGCGCGTCAACCATTATTGATCGTCGGAGTATGTTTAACAGGCTTCGTTATTATAGTGAAATTGGAGTAAAGACTAGCGGCAGTGAGAAGAGGTTGCACACTAGTTTGTCACAGGCGTAGCAGTAGGACATTCCAACCAAGGCCAGAAACAATCGGTCTCCTGTTTTGTCAAAAAGGCGCCACCAAAAAGCGTACAAAAAAAAAAAACGCGAGATAATCGTGAATAAAAAAGAAAGACGTAGGGCAGTCGAACGCCTCCGGCGTCAAATAGCGGTAGGGAGACAGTAACGCAGTTAAAACAAGGGCGTCCGGTAAATCATCAAGAGCCCAAGCCTCAATTTCGAAACGAAAGACGGGACAGAAAAAACCCTTTCCTGTGGGTCAGCATCGGCAAGATCCGACGATTAGAAAACGGGGGAAAAGGGACAATCACTGCAACAGAGTCCGAAGGGGAACACTCGTGCGCCGATTAGGTACCGAAGGGCGGGGAAGGTTGGGAAAATGGGGGGCGTCGGAACGATCAGCACATAAACCCGCTTACGGGCGCAGGAAACAATAAGGGAGTCACGAAAAACCGCCCGGGGGAAAAAAAAGTACGCACGGAATTGCACGAAGTATTTCATGGTGCTAACACAAAGGGAACAAGACCTGATCAAAGTCTCGCGTCAACTCTAGAGGGGAGACAAGTCTGAAAAAAAACGGGAGAGATCCATGTCCCGTGGTTTGACTGAAAGAGAGAGTTATTTCACACAATGGCTCTACAGTAAAGGAGACCGCCTTCGCCGGCGGCCAGCTGCACGGTGGAGAAGGCGGGGGGGTGGCAAAAAGAATCGATGAGGGGGGGGTAGATATGTAAGCGCGAAAATTGACAGAACATATTAACCTGACGGGAACCCCTAGGGCCTTCACCTTCCAGAAACCCTGTACTTTTCCAGTTCAATCGATTTTTTGTTATTCAAAAGGTAAAAGCGCGCACGGAGAAAAACAAAGTCGAGTGGCTTCGCCATCAAGCTAGATGGGGGGGCACACAGTGACTCAAATGGAAAAAAAAAAGACCACTATCTTCCGGTCCCCTACAAAAGTTTCTTAGAAGAAAGAAAGTGAGGGATGTTCCGAACGAGAAGACCTGAGGGACCTCGGTGTTTTGGAGTTTCCGCCGACCGCTCTCTAATGGCGGGAGAAAAAAGCATGTCCGGTCCATGCGGGAAAACCAAAAACAGAAGCAAGGTGAAAGGCCTGTCCTGTCTGGGGATATTTCACGGAGTTGGTTCGAAGAGGGGTACCGCCAAGAAATCGAGAAAAGACACAAAGGAGGAGTATCGCATTCGTGGCGGGGGCCCAGATCGGAAAACTAAGGGAAATAATCACAAATAAGGCGGAAATTCAAACCAGGGAAGTTTTTATGGGTCGCATTGGGCCTGCCGCTTCAGAAAAGCTAAGAAGCGCGAAATTACAATCAAACCCAAGTCTCCAGGGAAAAGAAAAAAAAAAAAAAAAAAGTCTGCCGCCTTAACGAGGGTCCTTAAAAAAAGACCAGGGTGATCCCCCATAGATTAAACATCTGCAGAATTCTTGAGTTAATAAGGGGGGAGGAAAAATGAAGAGCAGAGCATCAGGGAATGGCTGAAAGTAGGTTCGAAGTGGGGCCGTACTCCACCATCTATCCTTGCAAACTAGCGGACGGGCAGGAGCCGGTAAAGGACGGGGAAGGGGTTGAAGGCCGGCGGCTTGGATCGGAAGCATCGATCATCCAGCTAAACAAGAGTAGAAACACGGCGTTGCCGCTGGCCGGCGGAGAAGTTCACGGGGATCATGGAGAGCACCGAAGTGAGACATAAAAAAAAAAAACAAAAGAATATGCATGGGACGAGGGGGAGAAAATGGACCTTTGGGGGGACAAGGCAGGTGCACTGCCGTGGGGCAGAACTCAGTTCAAGGTTATCGCGAAGGCGATGGAGGACAGTGTTAAAAAAGGGAGCGGATTCAGCTGATGGTGGAGCAGTAAGGGAGGGCCGGAGAAGGGGGATAAGAGCCGAAACAATGGAATAAGAAGAAAAGGACCCATCGTCAAACACCTTCGCTTGCCGAGGGACAGCGTTGCAGAGGGACTATCGCGTCACCTGGGGGTTGGAAGGAGTCAGTCTTGAAGATGCAAGGAGGGAAAAAAACCGGGCGGATTCACCTTTTTCGCGAAAAAGGAAGGGCTGGATCGGGCGCTTATGGCTCCTTACTCGGAAAGGGAGCCGTCATGAGGAAATAGGTAAACCGGGAGGTGCCTAGAGGCGACTGGAGAATAAGAGCAAAAGGTTGCCGGGGCCAAAGGGTACCGGATAGCGCGATTGGGTACCCGGTGGCGATGGGGGGACACAAAAGACCAGGGGGGGGAATGTTACGAGAAGGAAAGGAAGGGAACCAAATATGTGTGCAATACGCTTTTACACCGTAGAGGGGGGGAATCTCAATTAAACGACATGAACCGTCCTCCAATAAAGATATATAGAAAGGGGTTGAAACAAGTGGCTCGCAGCAGGAGAAATTGTTGAGTTGGTGGGCTACACTCACTCGCATTGCGAAAAAACAGTGGGTCAAGTCAGCTCGGTTTCAAAAAAGTGGGGTTCGGGTGGACGGGCAGAGAATGCAAACAATAGGAACCAACTAGCGAAGAACTATGAAGCGGGGAAGAACGTGAAACACATTGGAGATGGTTCCAATGTAATGGACGGCTAAACATGCGGCGGCTGGATAGTTTGGAAAAAAAGTAGCAAAACTCATTAGCGAGGTCTTGGGTGGAAGTGGCCTAGAGGGGAACAGGGTGAGAACCAATGGGAAGGGGTGGGGACATCTCTATGATTAATGGTAGGACGCAAATTTTCGACAACCACTGTAATCCCGGATACGTCTTAAAGGGGGGTCTCCAAATGTCACGGAGCAGAGAAATCAATTTGGAAAAAAAAAAAATGGGTCGCCCGACTTGCAAAATGAGATGGATAGAGGAAGAAAAAAGGCGAATGACGTCCTGCTACACCCAAACGTCAAGGAGGTGAAGCAGAACGAAAGCAGACACAAACAAGCGTTGAAAAGTCGGCCAGTCGAGTTATTGATACTACCAGAAGGTAGTAAGACCTGGATAGACTAAATGTGGCACATTAATCAAAGGGGGACCAGAAAGGAAATTGAAAAGGTTCCGCTGGCTATTCGTTTTATAAAAGAAGAATAGGAAGTTTAAATGCTAGAACAGACGGGAACTCCATCGGGAAGAGCGACAGAGGAGCAAGGGAGTGCGAAAGGAGGTAGGAAGTCCACAGCATCAGAACCAGGTAATAAAACACAAAGATTCTCCGGAAAATTGTAATTATATAGCTGGTACGCGCACGAGAAAGGTCAGACATGAGGGAAACTTCAACGACAAAACATGAGAAGTAGGATTGAAATGACTTTTGTGGAGGATGGGGGAGGGAGGTGGAATTGAAAGGGACATAGCAGAAGGACTAACGGTAAGATTCTATTGCCTATCACCGAAGAGGGAAGGCTATGAAGTGCCACCAGAGTGGTTTGACATAAATCGGGGAGTCCCCAGTGTGTCGGCCTTCGAGAGAGGAGCAAAGTTGAGTAAAAAATTAAAATAGGTAACGACGAACAAAATCACCTATTGTTCACAATAAAGATGACGCGGCAGGAAACACGGCACTAAAGCAAAGCGAAAAAGGGAAATAATCAGTTTGGACATTCACTTGGGACGGGGGGAGAGGGGGTTCATTATTGCGACAGACGCGCAGAAAAAAATTCAAAAATGTCTGTTTCGCGAGACACGTGACGTGAAGTAGGGAAGAAAGCGCGAACTACCGGCAAAGACTCAAATCTATCGTTGGATATGGGACCAGAAACTGCTTCTGCAAAGCGATTTTGCGGGGGGGGACGTTCTCGTTGCGAGGAAACTAGTCGTAAACACAAACCGGAACGGGCACCTAAAACTGAAACACCAGGAGGGGGATATGGGAAAACTCACCAACCTCCTTTCTCTTAAATGGCAGCCTGCTAACTAGAAAGGGAAGAGAGGTGTTAGAAACAATGTAGCTTCAAATTTGACCAGAAACGGGATTCCGATTGGCGACGATTAGGCAGGGCGAGAATGGGACGCAACATAGTAAGGCGCGGAAAGGAGATACTGAATGTAATTAGAATGGAAGGGTGGAAAAAGGCATAGAGCTCTCCGCAAGGCGAAAGCCAGAAGAAAATGGCCAGTCCAAAGTCAACTCGAAGTACGTATGGCACTGGAGAGCTGGGGGTGAAGTTAAGGCCCGGAGCAAAAGAGGCGAAAACAACATTCCTCCACGCAATCAAGGAAAGCCACGCAGAAAGCCTGGGGCTAACATCCAGCACGCAGAAAAAGGAGGGACAAGGCAGCACAGCAAAAAAACAGCTTTAATATCATGATCAAACCCCATAATTAGGGCTGGCCGGATCTTGGTCGCGAGCGTTGACTGAAACGGGGACCAGGAATAGAAAGGGGACAATGAAAACATTTTCTCAAGTCTACGCCTAAAAGGCGGGAGTTGAACTGAGCAAAATCTGGGATCGCTACCGGTCGGAAACTGGGAAACCGGCCGGGTTGTATGCGGAAAATCACAGGGGGGGGGTAATATTGCCGAAGGCTTTTCAGAGAGAAGTCTGGGGGGCCAGGCATCGGCCTGGTCTAAACTGTAGCAAGAACTCTCTAACATGCTGCAATCTAGAGTAACACCTGAAGCTCAGCGCCTTATCAAGAAACCAAAGTCAGCAGTTACGGGACGTACTCGTTGGCAGCAACCTTGAAGCATAGGCGCCAAGCACGAGGGCAGCGTCAGATTGAAGGGGCCGTCCCAAGCAAGTAACACCGACAAGCGTTTGGGAGAAAAACGGAACAGGACGATTGCTCGAAGGCTCCAGAAACTCTAATCGGGGAAAAACTTGCTCGTAAAACAACAACGGCTTAGAAAAAGGAGAAAAAGGGAGGAGGGGTGGCGACAAGAAGAAATAGGTTGACTGGGAGGCAAGAGGTGGTTTGACGGCCAACTGGCTTGGAGAGGGGGGCATCCGCTCAGCTGGGACGGAGAAAATCTCAGGTACGTACCAGAGCCAGGAGGGCATCTATTCTCATTTCTAAGTTGAAAGAAGGGTCTAAAAGGACACGGCTTGAAGGGTGGTCATGAGGGGGGGCTGATGAAAAGGAAGAGGACTGGGGAGACTGTTCGAGCGTAGGGTAAGAAAATCAGTTTGTCAAAGCTTGAGTAGGCCTGGGACAGACCCGCGGCACACACCCTCTTAACAAAGGGGAGAGAACTATACCAAAAAAGGATGCGGAAAAGTCCAAGACTTAACTTCAAGCTACAAAAAAAGGGAAGTCGCCCGTGAGCGAGGCCGATCAGTCCGTTGAGGGGCAAGGTTGACCGCCAACGGGGGGGATTGTAATGCTGCGAGAGTAACGCTTCATAGGCCTGTCCAAGGGTGATGGGAGTTTCTTAGCCTGATACCGCTGGGGGGTCGCGTGAGTGACTTTTGCCCTCCGGGGGGATGCGGTCGGGTCCTATTTTTAAGTCTTAGGGGGGCAGGGAGGGGCGGGAGAATTAGGGCTCCTTCGTCTCCTGCCAGGGCAACCAATCCGCTCCGGGGGCAAGTGCAGCCGTAGAGAGGTTAGCTTGAGTCCAATGCGCTGGATGTTCGCCGTATAGATCTCTTTATCCTGAAAAAGATATGACGACATTCAGCGCTCGGAAACGCCAACTCTGGGAACGTTCAGCAGGCAATTCGGTCGAAAAACTATGCAAAGCATCGAACTCAAAAGTCAGGTTGACAATCTAAAGGCGCAGGAACCGACGACGTCTCCCGAGAAGGGAATTCTACCACAGGGAAAAGGTATTAGAGCCCGGACCTAACCACTCTCATGTGGATTTTTCCTTTTCGGTCCCGTCAGGGTTGTGTTTGGCCTCGTAAGGAAAAGGGGTGCAAGGGGGAGACCACAATGTCCTAAAAACACTTGAAAAGGCCAATGTTCGGGGTAAAGATAGTTGTCTTGGGGAGAGTTCAACGGTACGTGGCCTCTTCAGGAAGTCCGCGTTTTCTTCTAAAACTCAGTTGCTCCCTCATGGAAAGGGAGGACGCAGCGTTGGTTAGGAGAAGAATACTCCCCCGGGAATCGAGACGTGTCAAAAGGAAAATATGAACTTGCCTTGTCGGAGCCTGGCTTTACGTGACAAGGACTGGAGCATCAAAGGAGGAGGGTGAAAAAATCTGCGAGGACCTTGTTTAAGGGAAATCGAATTATGGGACTTAGGGTGAGCAATGATCTCGAAAGGCTCCTCGCCCACCTCGGCAGATGTCGATACGCGTCCAATGAAAACGGAAGGCGCAAGGTTAAGGCCCCGAAAGGCTGGGGAGAGGGGGGAAAGCATCTGAAAGAGCGTCAGAGCAAAAGTAAGCTGTGAACTCAATTGGAAAATCAGAACCATAATGCTCAGAGTCAAAGCCAAAGGGGAAGTCAGGCAACTTCTCAGGAGATCTAGCTTGGGCCAATCACATGTCTAACGAATCGCTCGCGGTCGCGTACCACGCAATAAATTACAAGGAAAGATCCTCGTTTGGGAGAACAGTGTAGGGTGGGAGTCGTAAAGGAAAGAGCGAGCGTCTCTTGAAAAAGCAGAGCGTACGCCTTCGAACGAATGCTTGCTTCCGCGCTAAGGGAAGGGTCACAACAACGAAGTGCTGCGCTCTTCAAAAACCGCATGTCACGCCTCACCGAAATACTGCCAGTTGACTTCGGGTACCATGAGCGGCGATCAAAGAGCCGTAGGCGTAGACTCTGTCGGCTCATCGGACGTGGAGAAACGCCACACCTTGTGTGTCTTAGTGTGTCTGATTAGCGAACTCCCTGAACGTGGAGGGGGGGTGGCATGAACAGTAGATGAAACTACGCGGTTTTCGCCTACGTCCCTGCGCTCATTCGGGTCGGAAGGGAAATCAAAAAAAAGGGGAGACGAGGATGGATTTCTTCAAATCAGGTATGAAAAAGTATAAAAGACGTGAAATAAGGACGGACCATTAATGGGGGTTAACATTTGCGTCAACTTAATACCTTAAAGCTGGAAAGAAGGAAGAAACGTAAAAAAACCAAAGAAAATTGTGTTAGGACCCGGGAAAAAAAACTCATAATACTGACTCCCTTGAACAAAAAAGAACTGTCTCCGATGGATGGGTCCTACTCCCACAGAAAGGACTGGGGAAAGCGTGCGGAACTATTCTTCGCTGGGGACAGACTAAATGGTACACGGGTGGGCCCCTCTTCTCTACTCTTCAAGGATTTGTGGTCCTCGGATATGTGGCCGGGAACTAACACAGTGGGCCACCATAATGCTTAAAAACGTTCGCGCGAATAGAGCTTAATCGTTTACCCGAGGAGATGAAAAAAAGAACATGGTCTTCCTATGATAAAACATCGATTAACATTCTTGTTTCTCTAATCGGCGTGAAGAACAGGTCCTATGATAGAGGATTGAAAAAAAAGTCACGCGTGAAAACAATAAGGTTCAAAAGAGCACTCCAGGGTCGGAAGAGGTTAATAACATCCAAGGGCCATAAGCAAGACGGGGGAGCAGGTGTTGTTCAAAGATGCGACAAAAGGCGTACACACTCGGAAAATACGTGCCTCGAACATTGAGCCATCGCGTATTTGTCTGCAGGCGATTAGAAAGTCCTTCTGCGGGAAGGGTCAGACCATGACCACGCAGAAGGTGAAGCGGAACAGAATCGAGCAACAGCAGTTTTCGCTTAGAAGAAAAACCCCACGGCGGGGGTATAAAGGGTCCTGTTGGAAGGCAGGTGGGCACATATCCTACAGGAAGGTCCATGTGCCCTCGAGAACACCGGAACGAAGGACCTAAACAGAAGTGCTCACTTCCATTTGGGATGGGGGTTTCTGATGGATAGTCAATGGGGGGGTGAGGGGTTCATGCCAAGGACCCGACATAGGCGATAATCAGCGGAATCGACCAGGACCGGTTTTAACACAAGGGACCATGAAAACAGTGGAAAGGTGATGGCAGGACACTAAATTGGCCAATACCGGAGAATCCATTAGCCACAAGAGAGAGAACGTAGGGAAAACCGGCAGAATTACGCATTGGAGTACGGTTCTTAGCGGCTCGGTAGTCTCACTCTGGTTAGCTAAGGGATCCCCCTGACAGCACGGGAAAACGGGCCAGCGGAAAAAGTCGGGGACAGAACGCTGGGGGGGAATGGGGAAGGCAAAATGACTGGGAGATAACCGGGCCAGTACGTGACTCCGGCCCGTCGCGCTAACAAGCCGGTAAGTGGAAAGGGATCGATTGGGGGAACCGAAAGCAACGGCGAATCTACATCAAGTGGCGAGAGGCGCACCGAAAAAGGGGGAGCCAGGAGGAATCAGAATTCAAACGGCAGAAATGCACCGGGACAGGGCTAGGGAAAAGAGAATTCGGCTTTGTTCCTAAAGCTCGGATTTCCGGAGACGCAGGGTTGTGGGCTTTAAAATCTTCCTGTCGCGCGGCCGGGTGTCTGCCGCGATGGCATGAAAGTGACGAAAATCACCGAGCAAGAAATAGGCGCGCCTTCGGCCGGGTGGGATATTTCACGGTCGTGTTTCCTGTTACAGAAGTGAGGACAACACACACATGGGAGGAGGAAAGGAAAAGATATCTGATACCGAAAAATCAAACCCGCAGAAGGCGGCAAAAAAAATCATTCAACCTTTATCGGGTATGGGGCAAAAAATTGGGAGCCAGAGGAAGAAAAAAGATATAATCGGTCAGGAAAAAATCGCAGATCGTCAGCCGGGAGTACAAAAAGGGGCTCTTCTCTAAAAACACGTATGGATACATTCAAGAAGAGGAAGGGGCATGGACTTGGTTCATGTTAGGAGCAATAATATAGGGAGAACTAGTGTGAGTAAACACTTGGGAGGGGTCTCGAGTCTGGTTGACAAGGGGGGAATGAAATCAAAAAAAGAGATGACGGGAAAGATGTACGGAAGGATCCGAAAAACGGAGAAACTGCCAATATGGGCGGTTCTTTCAACGGGGCGCGCGTGATAAGCAAATACATCAGAAGGGGGATGCGGAACATCCACGTGAAACACCTTGGACGGGGAACGGCAGGGTCAACGTGGAATCGACTGCCAGGAGAATAGAGGATTCAGAAAGGGGACGAAATCAACTAAGGGGTAGCGCGAGAGTTTGGCGGCTAATGGGCAAGGATCTTTTATAAGGTTTCCCTGGGATTGGGAATCCCTTGGACAGAAAGACCGTTAGGGCTAGAAGTGATCGGTCAGAAAAAAATTTAGGAGCAGATGATGGTTGGACGCCTTACGGTTAGTATTGAGGGATTCCCATCTTTAGAACGACAATTTAATAGCTAAGCAAACGGCGAAGAAAATGCTGGAAATTCGCAAAGCGTTTGTGCATTCGGGAATCCTTGCAGGAGGACAATCTCGAGTGAAACCGGTTTAATGAGGAGAGCCAGAGGCACTGCGCCCAACTTCTATTCGGTACCAGTTTGGGAAAAGACTCATAGCTGGAGTATTCTGTGGCTCTTGAGGAAAAAATCTCGTTAAGGGGAGTCCGGCAGGGTAGAATACTTTCCAGGAAAGAAAGCGACTGTCTCAAGGCAATACGCGATGGCCGTTGTTTCGAGTCAACGATTGTATGGATCTGGATTTGCGCGGGGTTGGGGACGAGAAACGGTGCAAAAAACAAACGGGGAATGGCTTATTGGAAAGTGGGTGGAGGTAAATACGATAGATGCCGGACACAGCTGTGGGCCAGAACGAGTGAAGAGGGCCGGTGTCAGCAATCTTAAAAGGTTACCTTGCACAAGAAAAGGGAGAGAAAGAATTGGTGACTGGAGCGGATGGGAGAAAACATAAAAGGAAGAAAAACTTGGGGGTGAGGGGGGTGAAGTCACGCCTCGCTGATCCCAGCGCAGTACGCGAAAACGTGGGGCAGCAGCCTCTAGGATAATGTTGTTGAGTATCACTAGAATACCAACGCCCCGAGGAGGACCACCTAAAGAAGCGTATACCTAAACCGTCACATGAGTCGGGTTCACTAAGGTTCCTGGGACGGGAGAAGAAAGATCTTAAACTTCGAAAGAGGTTGGGTACAAAAGTAGGCACAGAAATTTAGCTAGTGTGGCAGCAACAGGATTCAGAGCGAGTTGTTTGGGACCCTTAGGAAAAAAAGGGGGAGGGTGTCTCGAGGTTAATTACGTTAAGTGATCGAAAAGGCTAAAAGCATGGGAATCAAACTCGGGTACCGGTTCTCCTCAAATTCACTGAGCAAAGGACAGCCGAGTTGTGTTCTCAAGAAAAAATTCTGGAGAGGGGAAGAAGGTAGGAAAAACGAGATATTTAAGACCCTTCGCCAAGAGTGGAGAAATGAAGAACGAACACACAAGGCGTTGAAGCTGAGCACGTCGACCTTATAGTCAGAACACGAGGCTCCAAAGAAGTCTAGGGGAAAAGAGAAGGAAAAAGGGAAGACAGCGGAAAGGTCACACTTTAAAGAAAAGGAAGTGACGTGGACAGCCGTAACTAGGAGGGTTAAAGAAGCCAGAAAAAAAGAGTTCGTCGGAAGGATGAAAGCAATCCCGACCGAGAGTTTAGAGAAGGAAGTCGCTAGGGTATTTGGTTGTCACACGCCAAGTGGCAATCCGCCACTTCACGAACGCCAACTCACTGTTCAAAATGCGTATCAAGACAGTGGGTAGCGCCGTTAAAAAGTAGAGAGGGAGAAGATCAGGTGCTGGGACACACCCAAACGAGAGGTGGAAGGGGGAAGGCGGTGGGGGAAAAGCGCATTTATTAGGAAGGTTGGGGAATTGAAGTGTCAAATGAAGCCTTACTTGAAGGATGGCCGATCGAGCGAAAATCGTATGGATTACCGTGAGCGGTGCAGAAGAGGGGATCGCTATCGGTAACAAAAACCGATTTTGTTGAACTTCGCGATGGGAGAACCACGGAAATTTCTTCCATGGAAAAAGAAAAAATCACGAGTGGGAACGAAACATAAGATGTTAAGGGCGGGGCGAAAATTTATTAACGGCGAAGAGAAACAAGGAAAAGAATAATCAGTTGAAAGTCTGACTGGTATCGGGGGGGGGGTGGTATTCGAGGGAGTCCAAACAAAATTCTGGAAAAATTCAGTTAGAAAGCTGCTTGTGGACGAAGAGCCACGTACGTACTGAGGAGAATCGCGGTATCTCGATAAAGGAAAAAATACACAAAAAAAAAAAAAAAAAAAAAACACAAAAAAAAAAAAAACATACACAAAAAAGGAAAAAATCTGCACAATTCTTTGGGGGGAGGTGAACGGTGCTCGGGGATAAAGAAAGGGAAAGTGACACACATTCACCGAAAGGAAAACACAAAGCAGGGGTATAGTTAAAGACCTCACCCTCCTATTCGCTGGGGGCAGGGGGAAGACTGGGACGGGAGAGGTTGGAAAATGGACAAGGGGAGGGGGAAATGGAGGCGACATCAGCAAGTTGTAAACGGGGGGGGAGTTCACGAGGGGGAAGGGGCATCGAGTGATCCGTATTTCGGATACCTGGAAGTGCAATTGGATGGAAAAAAAAAATACGGAGCGAGGGGAGCTTTGAATAAGTGGAAGAATCCGAAGAAGGGGGACGAAAAAATCAAGGAAAAGGGACGCAACGCAAGCTCCACCGATGGCACGCAGGGATGGGGGGTCATTGAAAAGGAAGTATTCCTACGGAGTATTCCAAAAAATAAAGAGGGGGATCTGAGAAACGAGGACGGCAAGAGGCCAGAGAACAAAGACGGAATCGGCCACATACAACCACAAGACTGCACGAGCAGGATCAAGACCCGTGGAAGGCACGGATAGGGCGTAAAGGATTTCTCAGCCTGTAGGAAGACCTTGGAGGAGAAACGGGAAAGGAATACGGGGAGCGCAAATTCTTGGTCCCTGGCAGAAGGAGTGGGGGAGCGGTCAAATTAAAGGAGAGGACGTGACGCAGCCGGGTGTGGTTTACAGCTATTTCTCGGGGGGGGGTAAGGCCGAGAGGGATGTGTAAAAGCCTAAAAACTAAGAGGACAGACAAGCAGAAAAAGAAAAGTGCTCCGACCTAATCCCGACCCACGACAGCCGTCGGAAATTGGAACTTCCAACTTTGCAAACTCGCAGCCGATCAGGAAGGAAGGAGATTTGGCCGGGGTCAGAAAAGAGGAGAGCCTGGTAAAAAAAGAATCTTTGGAACATTAAAAGGGGAAAAAAATGCCTCGAAGAAGAGCAAAGCGAGGAGGAGAACACCCTAGAGGCCTCGCAAACACAACAAAAGTTTAGAAAAGGGGGGAGGGGACCGAAGATAAGTTGAATTTCGAAAGAAAGGTTTCCTGAAAAAGGGCGGGGAGTGGTAAAAGCAGCTCAATGTTACTACTGGGGGTAAACCACCAGAGGGAGGAGGGGCATAGGACGCAAAAGAGGACCGGGGAATCAGTCCAAATGGGCAATTGGACGGGGGGGGGGGGGTAATGGGAGACGAGCGCACGTGGTCGAAGACCACTTTCTACCTACAGTAGCAGGTTCGAGAATGGGGAAAAAGGAAAGGGGGCCTGAAACCCAAAATGCGCCATGGCCTCATGATTACCTAACAAAAAAAAAAAAAAAAAACAACTTAGAGGAGGACGCGAAGCTACGGGGGAGGAAGGGGAGAAAAAATTCAAAGAGAAACCGATCACGTACGGGAAGAAAGGGTTTGACAAAGGACACCGTATTATTAATGGCTTCGCTCAGTCAAGTTCGAAAGAAAGCCGGGCAAAAACTTTCTTGGCGTTTTCATTGGCCGGCTATTCATCGGGGACGTACCGGTGGCCGCCTGTTGGGAACGTCGTGGGACTATTGACTTGCTTCGAGTGGAGACGAATTCCAGTGGTTGACGGTCGTGATTGCTTGGAGAAAGGAATGGTCAAACTTAGGGATCTTTGACCTTAATCTACGGAGGCCGAGAGAAAGGTTGACTTGGACAGGGCCATCTCGGGAGGGGGGGAACGCCTTGGGCGGAGAGCTAGGCGGACCAATATTAAAGATTAGGAAGGGGGGGAACGTTTTAGGAAGAAGAAAACTATGGGGGAACATCTCTGCTCTCGGAAGAGAGGAAAATCTCGGAACTCAAACCGGTCGTGTTGTCACCATTGATGAGCTAGCAGAAGGCTGAAGACAAGCCTACCCACCTGAGTTAAAAAAACCTAAAAAGAGGGAATATAGAGGTTATGGCGGGGGGAGACTTAAAACTATAAGTCGGGGGGAGGGGTCAGGTGGGGTTAGGTGTCCAGGTCCGGATTGTTGAAACATCTTCACTGTACCGTCGGAGACCCAGAGAACACCCAAACCTCAAAACGTGCAGAAGCACAGACTGAGGAAGCGGTTAATCGTACAGATATGTTTGGGAGTGTGGAAGAGAAAACGTGAATTCGCCCGAGTCCCTACGGGAGGGCGAAACCAGCATGGGAAAAAAAACACTGCATTGCTAATCATAGTTTCGGCACGAAAAAACGATACAACCCCGATTCAGGAAAATTTTCCAAATGAAGGTATTTGAGGATTGCTTCGCATGACCGGGGCCCGCAGGGAGCCGCGGGCAAGGCGTGATGGTCTCAACAAAAAATCGACCCTTGGAAGAATCGAATGGCGGGGAATCAGGCTTCGGAAGGCGCTCGACAAAAAAGATTTAGGTTGAAGAGAACAGACGGGAGGGAAACTTCAGGTCCTTGCAATTTAATCGGGCCAACTAAAATGTGAAAATCTGCCGTGAAGCTTCAAGGAGAATAGAAAAATCCACAGGCGCAGTACCGCAAAAAGACTTCCTTCAATAAAAGCCTTCTTTCAGTGTGTGAAGGTGGGGCCTCCATACATGGAAAAGCCGAGGGGGCACGGGAGGATGCGGAGCTCTCTAAAAATGCCAGGGAGAAGATAGTGGTGGTGGAGAAAAAAAAATGTATGTGGGTCGTCGATGGCGGAGATTATCAATTCGGGGAACAAAGAATTCGAAGAAGGGTGAGGAATTAAGGGGTGAGTGAAAAATAATCATTTAACTTCCGAAACATTTCGGGACTGGCTCGCACCACCGCATAGTCACTCTACACAAAAAAAGTGAAAAATTGAACTATGAGAAAGGGTAGGCCACTAGAGGCTATCCACGTTAGTCGAATCAGGGGGGGGAGGAAAATCAAGGAGAAGTGCGAATGAAACCTTGTGTGCTCATTTTGAATTAACTCAAAGGGGGCGGGCTTTGGCAAAAATAAACGTATAATGGTCAAAAAAACGCGTTTGTCTCTGAAAAGCGCAGCAATTAGGGAAGAAGATAAAGCGATTTTCTTCATCCGGGGGCTCGGAGAAGGGAAGCGTGTCATTAGCAGGAGGCTGGTTGGACTTCGGGAAGAAATTACGGAACAGAAAAAAAACCACAACGACCCATTGTTGGGACAACTGGGACAAAAAGAAAAGAAAGAAAGACCAGGTGTGAAACAAAGAAAAAGCTAAATGGAGTGAAAACTTCAAAAAACTATAATGAGAAAGCTCATGACAGCGAAAGCAGAAAGGACATTCGTGAACCGAAGAAATTACGGGGCCCATCTCCTAAAATTAGATATGGGGGACTAGGGAAGGGCCGTTTGGGCATGTTGGCAATGCTGAAAAGCAAAGGGGAAATCGTGCAAACGAGCGTTTAACTTAGAAGAGAAAATGAAGGAGAGGTTCAAAAAAGTCAAACCCATCAAAATGGGAGAAGAGGAAGCGCGGAAAATCTGGCGTCAAACAACTTGAGAGAGAAGAGAGGGGGAAGAACGGGCTCTTTCGGGTTGATTGGGGATGAAACGGAGGGAGACCGACGGGGGGAGGCAGCGGAGGGACACACATATTGTTTCCAGGAGAATCGAAATACAGGAAAAAAAAAGGGAAGAAAGCAAGTCTCATGTGTTCCCACGCGGACGCCACACCGCCCAAGCGCGCTGATGAACGGGAAAGGCAGAGAAAACATTCGGGACAGGGTCAGACAAGAGGTTTGGACGCGGACGAAAGAACTCGATCCCTCTTAGTGGAATGCACTGGCAGGGGGAACCGCGTAATTGGCCTGGGTCGAATACACGCAAAGAATAGAAGCCCTCCGTCATCTAGAACTCTAACATCTGGGACATAAACAGCAAGGGACATGTGGGTGGCCAGTTGGAGGCGAGGACGAAGAGTCCGGAGGGGACCGGTGACAGAAGATAACACACAACGTATTTCACTAAGGTCAACCGCGAAGTGCGATGAGGCAAAGAAAATTTCGGGGGGGGACCGGCTTGATATATTGGTCAGCAAAAAGAGGGGGACAGCACGAGAACGCCCCCAGTACAGAAGATAAACCATCTGGACTTGAGCCGGGGCAACGGTTTTAACAAAAATGTAACGGAGTCCCAGGGAAAAAATTGGGGTTTGGGAGGCGCCAATACCGATCTGAAGGGTAGTGACATGGGCAAAGCCATGACCACGTCAGACAAAAATTATCGACATGTGGGGGAAAAAAAGGAAAGGAAAAAATTTAGTCGACTTTGCTTAAGCAGCTCGGTTTCCTGAGCAGAATCGGCCTTACAAGAACCGACGAAAGCGCAACGATTTTTGGCGTGGAGATTGAACGACTTGGGTGGTAACGCAGCCTGCAGGGGACGTTTGATACTACAAAAAGCGGAAAGTACAGAATGAAACAAAAAACGTCAGAAGGACCTGGGAAAGGAAAATTGGAGCAGGTCAAAGTTGGAGGAGCGGGAAAAAAATATCGCAATGGCAATCCGCGAAGGATTGTCTCTAAAAGTCCGAATAGAAAGGCTCATCACTGCTGAAGAATAAATGCCAGAAGGAAGAAGGCGGGATCCCAGTCTAGGTAATAGAAACTTCGCGGTTGTTCAACAACCGGAGGGCCGATTTCCTGGAGGGGAATACGGGGGTGCTCATTCATCTGACGGAATGTGAGACGGAAATGAAGGTCCAAGGGGCGCATCACCTAAAGGGTGAAATGTATTACCTTGTCGTTGGGGCGTAGTCGTGAGGGGGAAGAAAACAATTAGATATCCAACAAAACGTGATGATGAAAGAAAAATATAGCTGCGGCAGCATGAATAGCCACACCGACAAACATTCAGTTGAAATGGGGGAGAAGTGGGGAAACGGGACATACCAAAATTCTATAGAATGGCGGCTGAAAGCACACCAGGAAAGGTCTCAATGGAAAAAACAAGGGTTTAGGAATAAAAAGTTCTCTTACTTCAGAAGGGGAAAACCAGGATCCATTCATATAGTCAAGGGTGAAGGGGGGAAGGGAAACTGGGAGGGGCCGAGAGTCTTACGAAAAATAGAAGTTGGATTTGATTAAGTGGCGCGTTTCTGGCGTTTGAAATGGAAAATGCACCGCCATCTTAAAACCGGCGTTAAGGGGGAAGGAGCCGTGAAGGGAGAGGGACGAGTGGAATGGGAAGGACGCGCTCTTATGTGAATTCGTATCATCGAAGGAAAAATCCAAAAGAGGCGAAACACGCGGGGGGGGGGAGGGGATTAAAAAGTCCAGGTCAAAGGGGGTACAAAAAAAGCAGGGGGAGAGAAGCCACTTGCTTAAGAAAATGGCATTATGAATCTGATTTAAAATGATTCAGGGGTAAGAAGACAGGGGGGTATGAAGATGGGGAGAAAAGCGGGGAATGCACCTGGAACGATCCTTTTAGGTCTCTAAATTCGCTCGGGGGGAAACAGGGGCGAAGCTATGGAGGGGGAGGGTAAGAGCCGGAAGGGGGCCGGGGTTTGGGTTCGTCGATGGGACGAAATTGGGAGAACCAAAAGAATTCGGAAAAACTAGCCTTCTCTGGCTTCTGGACATAGTTGCAGGGGATTTCGAGAGAAATGAACAGTCTTCTGAAGGAGGGCATAAGGGTTAAGGGAGGAAACAAAAAGGGACCGTTGAGGTTTATTCAGCAAAAAAGTAGAAGAAATGGAGGGGGAGGAGATGAGGGCGCTTGGATTAACATCCAGAATCGTTGGTACTTTCTTATTAAATCAGGCAGAGTGGCCGCATCGGAAGAAGGTTCGGCCTTCCGAGCTCTAGGGCTTTCGAGGAAGAGGAGAGAAGGGCGAGGGCATAGCATGGAGAGGGAACGAAAGGGGCGAATAGTGGTGACAAAAACAAAAAAAAAAAAAGATTGGAAAATGGTTGGTGGGAAAGGGGAGACCTCAAAAGCCGGGAAACAAGCGGTTGGCAGACACTGTTTGAATGCACGAGCGGGAGCCGGTTTTTTTTGGTTATCAATCAGAGATAAAGGAACAGAGACTTTCCTGCACAAAGATGAGAAAAAAAGAAAGGGGGGTAACGAGGTTCGAGGGAAGGAAAAGCATAGGAGAATTTGTTGGTTATCGAGGCCGGGGAAAACGTGAAGAGCCGAAAGCAAACTTGTCAATGAGAGGGGGGGGGGAACGCAAGTGGGGGCTATAAAGTCCCGAAAAAACAAGCACATCGAGGGGGGAAGAAGAGCCGGGAAGAAGGAGGGCCACGGGCACCAGGTGCCGGTTCTAGGTTACTTCTTGGAAGAGGTCCGGATGACATCGCGGGTCGCACTGGGGATAGTGTGGGACAGTCGTCAACCTTAGAGAGGGGAAAAAAAGGAGTCAAAGAGCTGAGTGTTTCAGAGAACCATGTGGGGTGGGGTTCCGGGGCTTGAAGTGAAGGGAGGACGAAAAGGTCAGAACTTGAATGACCTTAGGGGGGAAAGAGGAATAACGAAACAACCATTACGGAGAAAGAAAAATCCATCCGTTTGTCAAAGGTTCTCAAAGCCCCGAATTGCTAGAGGAGGGATAGAGTAAACGCGTCGGAAATACTGGTTAACCAGCAGAGTGAAGGATCAGAAAAAAGAGCAAAACAAAAGGAAAGGAGCCCTCGACTTATTTGATAACCGCTAACAACACAGATCTTGGGAAGACGATGAAAGGGGGGAAGAAGCGTAAAACTAGGACGGAAAAAAAAAAGGTGACCAGGAACGATGATGTGGGGAAAAGCAATCAATATTCTTTAAAAAGGGATTGAAAAATCATGGGGAAAACATCCATGAAGCTCGACAAGGAGGAGGAATTTTTGGGTGGAAAAAAGAGAAGGAGGGGACGCGATTCGGATCCTTCATCTACGACACCACAACCTTGCTCAAAAAAGGTAAGACTTGGAGTAATAGCTCCTGGGGGAAAGCGCCCGAGGAGAATAAGAGTTTATCACGGTCCCCGAAAAAAACTGAAAGTGACGGAAGGGGGCGTTGGAGCTGCGCAAGGATGGATGAGTTTGAGAAAGCATCTGGGAACTGAGCTTAGGGAAAAAGATGCGAAACCCAGAGAAAAACAAGGGGACGCAAGAGTGGGGGAAAGCCGGCTTATCTTAAAGTCCAAAAGAAAAAAAATCGAGTGCCTAAAGGGCCACCACGTTGGAACCACATTCAAACTTCGGGTAACACCAGTTAGACAAAAAATAAAAAGGGGGAAAAAAGTGGGAGGGGAAAACAGAGGGGGGAACGGAAGGCCAGGAGGAGAAGCCAGCAAAAAATGTTTGAAAGTCTCAGGTGGGACACGGGGGGAGGCATTCTTTAAAAAAACGATGCTGGCTCAATGCCGGGGACGGAAAAGGCTGAGGTGTCAGCCTAGCAAAGTGGGTGGGGGGGGGGGGAGGGAAGGAGGGAAAAAGACGCGCAAGATACGGCAAAGAGAAAAGCAAATCTATAGGGGCTGATCCTAGAGAGGGAGTCAGGCCCGGAGGGATGCTGAGAAAGACGTGAGCAAGTAAGATGGACAACAGGGCAAGGAAAAAAAACGGGAAAAGAAATGAAAAAAATCAAAGAGAAGGGGAGATATGGGAAAAGAGACGCACTCAAACACTCTGTGGAAGTTTGTAAGTTAAGAAGGTGGAGGGTGGGTTGAACTGAAGGTAGTCATAAAAATTTTATTCAAAACGTAGGTGAAGAAAGGGGAAAAAATGGAAGAGAGTTGGGAGCCTGAGATCCTGGGCAACAAGTGCATTCGCGCAGGGAAGCGAACTTTAGAACTGTGGGGAAGAATGGAAAAGGAAGAAGAAGGCTCTCCGCAACAGAGGTGCTCATCAACAAGAATCCTACGAGGCAAAAGGGAGGAGGAATGGGGGAAGGGTAAAAGAAATGTAGAAGGGAGGGGAACCCATTCTCACGCCACCTCCCGAGAAAAAAAGGGAAACGGAACGGAACGAGGCCAGCGTACAAAAGACAGAAGACAAAATGGGGCCATTCAGCACAAAAATGCCATAAGAGAGAAGAACGCAAAAAAAAGGAGGCTGGCAAGGATCTGGGGTTCGAAAAGCGTTTGATGGAAGGGGCCTAGATCGTTTCTAGGCGCGAAAGAAGATCGGAACGCAGAACTGGGCTGGTCGCTCGAACTTTGGTGTCAGAGGACGAGGGGGGAAGGGCCGCAGCCGTGGGGGGGAATTCGTCACAAAAGTGGCCCAGAGTAAATCAGTATCAAAAAGGGCGGCAAAAGCATGCTAAAAGCAGTCGAAAAACGGGGGGGGGAGGGGGGGGTAGCAACTAAAAAGTTGCAAGGCAGAAAAATCGCGAGAGGCCTTAAGCAACTCAACACAAGGAATCCGTCGTACAGGAAAATGACTTCAGTTGCAAGAACGGAGCCGTCGCCAGCCGGGAAAAGCCGAGATTGGGAAGGGACGTCAGCGAGCGCAGGGAAGCAGCCAGGGGCTAAATGCCCAGGATTGCCCTCGAACAAGAAAAAAACGAGATTAGGAGGACACCCATAGCAGAGAGAGAAACAAAAAAAGGAGAGAGGAAAAAATAGAGAATGCTAGTGGTTGCGCAAAAAAAGAATGGATGTCGAGGAGTCCACGTCCAAGCCAAAAAAAAGGCAGGAACAACTGATTTGAGTGGTTAACAAGAACGACAAAAAACGCAAAATCTCAACAACTTCGGGGAGGAAAATGAGGGGAAGGGGAGACCAGGGCTGAAAGAGGTGAATGAAGGGGAAAAATTTACGAGCTTCCTTTGGAGATGGAGGGAGCGCGAGCTCACGAACTCATAAAAAATCGGCGGCGTAGACGAAAAACCGGGTCGAAAAAGCTTTCAGAAGCGGAAAAGAAAAAAGTCACCGATACTTTGGAGGAAAAAGGGAAAAGGGGGGAGATACAACAAACGGTACTTGAGTGAAAATGGACCGAAAAGGAACGAAAAGAGACACAACTTTTGATCAACTCAGCTCGATCAAAAGCAAAAAAAATTTCCCTTACCAAAGTATTCATTCATGATGGACGACTCAGTCAACGCTTGAGAAAATCCGTTAAAGAGAAGGAAAAAGAGGGCAGGGGAGGGAGAAGGCTAAACCAGGGAAGCAATGACTTTTGGCCAGAAGTGAAGCACTCGCGAATGTCGGAGGCCGATTCCAGTGCGTGGAGGTTCTGTCGGGATATGTCCACCCTTGTCCGGTGGCAAAGGAAAAGTCCGGAGAGCAGGGAAAGAAGTTAGGGGAAAGCTTGAAGGGGGACCGGATCTGATTTTCGACCTTGGCAAGGACTTTTACACCTCACGGCCATGCCCAAAAGCAAGACTAAGGCCTGGATAAAGAGGACTCGCCACGAAAAGGAAACTCTTTTGCCGATCGTCAAGCAACTCTATAATCCATCGGAACTCAAATCGGGGTACAAAAAGGCCTTATCAGCGCGAAGAAAAAACGAGAGAAAGTCTACCGAAGATTAAGGGTTCAACCAACATCGAATGAAGTGAGCGCTGAAAATAAGACTCAAGTAATTTTATTTGAAAAAGAAAGGGAAGGTGGTGGGGGACAAAAAGATAACTTGCCAGTAAACAGAACCGGGGAAGAAAAAGAAAAGAAAGCCTGGCATAGCAAGAGCGAGGCGCGGGGGGCAGATATAGTTGTGGTGCAGGGATTTGGGAAGGCCGGTCGAAAAGGAAAGAGAACCGTGTGCAGACATCGAAGGGGGGAGTCCGCAAGGCATTGGCGAAATCAAATTTTGCTGGACCAGCAAAGTAACACCCAGTCCCAACATCGCAGACGTCAAAAAGGTAGGCTTCCTTGCTTCGCAATGCCGGCTTCAGTCGAGAGGAAAAGAGGAGTGTGTTGAGAAAAGCTCGGGGACCTGGGCGTACAAGGAATGGATGGGAAGTAACGTGTCAAAAGAAAACGTAGCGAGAAGCGTGTACTTCAGAGGCGAGCTCCAAGCCCGGTCACTGCAATGGATCCGAAAAAAGACTATGGGAGGAACTGCAAGAGCATCTGAAACCGAAAAAAAGGAAAATTCTTCGCTTATGAAAAGCAAGGTCCACCATCCCATTGCTCAGGGCGAAAAAAAGGAAACCTGAATTCGAACTTCTTCAGGGGGAGGTGGGGAAAAGAATCACTTTCTGAAATCACGGCTTCAAGAGGGGCAGCGAACAAGGAGCATCGAGAAGGACTTGAATTATAAAGAACTTCGACATGGCTCGTCGGAAGCAGGAGATGAATACTCGAAAGGGGTAGCTTCAAATAAACTACTGAAGAAGGAAAGGGCGGTGCGTTAGAGGCGGAGAAAGAAGTGAATACGTGGACTGACCTTCTTAAAAAAAAGCAGAGGAAACACGACACTGGCCAGTTAAAGAGTAGAGGAGCCACTTCATCAGAGTCATAAGATTCTCTGATAACGGAGAAGTCGGGGAGTATCAATCGTCGAACGTGCGAAGACTGAAAAAGAAGGTTGGGGCTCGGGGGTTCGATGGAGTAAAACCTGAAAGCCGGTTGGACAGGACCGGATAAAACGACTCAGGGGGGGAAAAATACGACCGTGGATAAGTTCTGGGTAGGGAAAACGAGAACAACGCGGGATTGATGTCTGGGACACGGCGCTAAGGAAGGAAACAGAGAATTCCATCATCATGAACAAGCTGGGTGGGAAAGGTGGAGGACTCCCGAACGTCAGACGGAAAGACGAATTCAATGCCCCCAAAGAAAATTGGTGGACTGACAATGGGAAAAAACTCCTGACAAAAAAACAGACGAAAAGGGGGGAAAGGTTACAGACAGGGGCAAAAGAGCCTGCGCGAGCCTGTTTAATCAGCGGGTAAGGACTTGAGAACCGGAAAGGGAAGGGGGGAATAAGGAAAGTGCAGTAAGTAACTAGGGGGGGGGGGCCTCGAGGGCGGTAATTGCTCGTGACAGAAAGAACACACTGGAGATGCCACCAAGCAAGGGAAAACGTGTCCGCAAAGGGACTGACGAGGTCATACGGGCTCGAGCGAAGGGAACCCCAGAAAAACAATGCTCATGCTGCACATCCAAATCGATCGAGGAAAAAAAGTCTTTCTCTGCCTTGGGGAAAAGGAGAGGGAGGGAGTAGATTGGGAGATAAACGGCTAACCGCCCCCATACAGATTGAAACAGAGGGTGGCCCGGCAGGAGGAGAGGGTAAAAGAGTCCAAAAAGTGCATCCACTGCTACAGGTGGTGGGGTCCACCTTAAAAAGAGGACAAAAGGGCGCTAGGAACTGACCATAGCTAACAATTAAAAGAGACGGGGGGATGGTCTGGGCCGAAAGTCGAATTCGGGAAAAAAAGGTATTGCGACGGACGGCAAGCAGTGAAACCTAGTTACGCCTGGGTTCCCGAAAAAGAGAAGAAGACTTTCGGAGATGAGCGAGAAAACTCGGGACAGAAACGGTCCTGGGGGAACAGGGGGAACATAGTCAAATCGGAAGGGAAAAGTCCGGGGGTGACATAGAGAGCAACCTTCAACGGAGGCCCCAATCAACACAAAGTGCGCGGGGATGAGGTCCAGAAAGTGAAATGTTGAAGGGTCTATAGTCAGGGGGGGGCTGGCACAAAACTCACGTGCAAAATCAAGAACATAAAAAGAAAAAAAAGTCGTGCAATAAACCTCAGAGGCAATAAAGGGATGGGGAAAAAAAACCTGGCGAGCGCATGGTCTCCCTAACAACGTATATGAAAAAGGGGGTCAAAAATTGTCCACACGCCGGTCATCTCCGAAAGCTCCCCCTCAGAAATCCTCGTTAAAATCCTCCTTGCGGTACTTAGGAGGAAAAGCTTCGTATGGAAACGCGGGTTGGCTCTTAACATAAAACTTGGACTGCACCGCAAGGAAATCGCAAAAAGGTTTACGAAAAGGAGGTGTAAGAAGAAGCCAGGAGGGCGTATCGAACGTAAAGGCCCGGGCCCTTACAGAAACTCGGCAAACCATGACGCCCTAACCATCCAACGTAAGGGGACCAGGTCAAAGTTGTAAAGAAAACAATAACTCACGTGGGGTCCAGCCAAAGGAGGGAGGCGGAGGAGCCGCCGCTAGAAAAGCAACCTTCTTCAAGGGTCGGGGGAAGGAAAACTCTCTGGGCCGGGATAAACGTAAAGATACTTAGGGAGGGGGTGTAAGAAAAGGCTGCAGTTACTACACGGGTGTGGAGTCATAAAGGACTCTGATCTCTGCCTTTTAGGGGGCTTGCCCACGCAAAAGGGGAAACCAAGAATAACTAATCAAGGTTTAATGGGTAAGTTCTATCTGAGTGAAAGAATTTGGACGAAGCGGGGGGGGCCGCACCAACTCCGTCAAAACTTAAGAGAAATAGAGAGTTCGTGTTGAGCCTCAGCCTAAAATAAGGATGACAACCCGCAATTAGGTCCTCCCAAAGGAAAAGGGATGTCGAAACGGTTTAACATGAAAGAGCGGCAGCAAAATCTATATAAAGGCATGTCTGTAAACAAATTATGACCAGGAAAATACGTCAGACGTGGGCGATCAGCAGAGGGGATCTAGTCCGATACAAGGGGTATCAAATTTTTAAGGAAGCAGTGGTCACTGTCAGAAATTGGGGATGAGGAAATATAGCTAGTCGGACAATGCGCCATCACTGCGGATGAAGTGCGCCGGTCGTAGAAGGCGTGTGTAAAAAGTCCGACAAAATCTAGAGGAAGTACGTAGACTGTATTTACAAGGGCCTGGTGTCATCGGTGGGCACTTCTCCTCGGCTTGAAGTGAAAGAGGGAAAGAATCGAAGTCGTCAACATCCTCGACTTAGGAACGTCGCGGGCCCAGAGAGTGGGACACGGTATCGGGACGGGGACGCAACCACGTGGGGTGTACATACCTCGAAAGTGAAAAAGGGGGAGAAAAAAGGGAATCTGGGAAGGTTTACGAAAGGGACTAGTTGGGATCGAAATGCGTTGAAAAAAAAGTCGTGGGCAAAAATGGGGGGTTTTCAGAAAGGGGGGAATAGGGGGACCTCTAAAAAGGATACGACGTGTAAAAAAAACCTTAGCTCTCGCGGGGGATTGGGGTGAGCGCTTACGTAAAGGTAGTGGGGGAGCAAGAGGTTTGACGACAAGTTAATTCGGAAGAAACAAATAAGTTCTTGAACGAAAGAAGTCAAGGGGGACGCGGGGGCATTCGGTAAATCATGTGACATGGTATACACCTGGAAGAATGGGGCGGCTCTGCCTATGCATTCCCGCACCACAAGGGACGAGGGGAGGTGCCGTACCCGCATTGTTACAGAGATTCGGCAAAAAGATTAAACGGCGGCGTTAAAAATCGCTAGGCGCAGGAAAACGCGGAAGGGCAGCATCAGGAAGAGAATTCTCCTGCCGATACAATACGATGGGGGGAACGATGGAAAAATGAAACAGGCATAATCGAACGAGGGGTGGACGGAGGGCAATAGTTGACAAAACATTTAGGAGGGGGGGAAGGGTGGAAAAGGGGATACGTCCGAATGCCGTAAAATGGAAAATTGCGCTGCCGTGGGAATCACTCGCAAAGACAGAACAGTTCCCTGAACCTCCGATGATAGCTTGAAAGGAGAGGGGAAGGTGGAAAGATAATAAAATTGTTTGTGGGGCACTCGGGTTCGCCGCAGGGGCAAGACTAACGTTGGGTAAAGCAGCGAAACAAGGGGGTTTCGAGGAGGTCCCGGTCAATGGAAAGGCACCGACACAGAAATGATCCACCGGGACAAAAACGGGCACTAAGTTCCGTCTGGGGGAAGATGGAACAGGTAGGAAGGCGTCTCACTGTAGGGATAGTCACCTCAAGGGGCGCGGGGATTTGGGGGGGGACACAGGAGAGGACGATTGGTTTGCAAGGTTGACCCAAAAACGGTGGGGGACGAAGCGAGGGGGAGGGAGGGATGGAAGCAAGTTTCCCAGAACAGCAGACGTAAAAAAGCCTGGATGAACACGTCATCTCGAAAACATAAAGGAAAAAGCCCAGGAAAGGGGAAATCTTCTCCACAAAGGAAGCGGTAAATATAGCGAAAAAAAACGAGGGATGATTACGGGGGGTCACATAGAAGAAAAAAGGCACGATGTAGAAAAGAAAGGAACACAAGTTCGATAAAAAGTCATTGATTGATACAGAACAAAAGTTGGTCGACGTTCCTCACGTCTATGGATTCCTTTGCCGACGAGGAGGGAAACCAGGGACAAGAAAGAACTGGAAGGGGAAGCTACTCGTGGGGGGGGGAAGACCCAGAAAAAAACGCGGAACTTAAAGTTCGCAGCAGCGGGCGAACGCACTTTAAGAAGTCTCCTCTGGGGCAAAAGCAAAAGGGGCGCGGAAAGGAGGGAAATCGCCCAGCGGATCAAGACCTACCCTGTGTACAAACAAAGATCAGGACAGGTAATTAAACGCATCGAGAAAAGAGCTTAATATCCATGTTAAGGGGCAACCACCGCAAGGAGGTATAATGATAACGCGGAATGAGCAAAAGGTAGAAGTGGGGGGAAGGGAGTTCATCAAAGCTGACATCTTAAGGACGGGTAAGCGGTCCGGACTCTCGCGATCGAAGACGTAATTGGGCGCAATTAAGGGGGGGGGGAACCTCGGAAAAGATGAATTACCAGAGAAAAGGTTGGGAAAGGACAGTCGAAGGAGGATCACAATTGTAATCTGCATCGTTTACCAAACAGCGCCAAGTTGGTTAACATAAGGTCGCAGGGCCGGAACATGCCTGGAAAACAGTCATGCTAAAATCAGTGAAAAGTAGGAGGGAGGTTATCGGGGGGGGAGGGGCGGGTGGAAAAGATGTTGGGGCTGCCCGCAAACTAATGTAAGGCACTGCCTGATGCAGAAAGGGAGCCCGTGGGGCGACGTCGTATCAGCGCTGACGAGAACTGCAAAAGAGAAAAAGAGCTACGATACCTGAAGAGATTCTGCTTCCCGGGGAGGTTGCGGTTGGGAAAGGGGGAGAGGTTATATGAAGGGAATATATGTGAAAACAAGGAATTACTCACCGGGGGAAGGGGTGGATATTGTGACCGCACTAAAAGACCTATAGAGGGGAGTGTATCAGAAAAAAGGACTCGTATAAGAGAGGGCGGGGGGGGAGTCAATAAGGAAAAGGTAATAAAACAGCAATTGTTGACGAAAACGTTAGTTCCGAGGGAATCGATTTACGCGACTTGCAAACGTAAAAAAAGTTCAACGGTCAGGAGCGTGATCAAGGACTGAATCGCGGGGGAGGGACTTTGGGAAAGGGGAATAATTTGGAAAGTAACTAGAGCTCTTCCAAAGTAAAAAAAAGAAAGGGAAGTCCAGGAAAAACTCAACAAACCTCTACTACCTGTCATTCGGATGGGGTGAAGGTGAAAAATGGGAAAGGAGCGCGACCAGCAAACACTCATCAAACGGAAAAGAAAAACCGAGGAAAAGCAGTTCTGAAACTTAACGGGAATCACCCTCCGACATCAGCGCTTTAAAGCCTTAAATCAATAACGAAAGAAGGAAAGTAGTCGGGAAAATCGTGTTCAACGTTTCTAGCGGGGAAAGGGAGGGAAGTCAAACCAAAACAAACCCCCACACAACCAAATGGAATAAAGAGGGTACAAAAACGTTTTGGCGATCAAGTAAACTGGAAAAACTCACGTTCTTAGTTCCCTGCACCACGTTGGGGGGAATGGAGAATCAGAGGAGGGACGGGAACGGGGAAGCAGGTGGTTTCTTTCAAGGGCATAGGGGGAGGACATTCGGGGGACGGAGCCTTGGGTGTTCAAACCTCGAAAGCTGGTGGAGAAAAGGCACCGAAAAAAAAGCTGCAAGTCGATCGTCACGCTGTGAATCACTCTCAAGGAGAAAACTAGAAAAAGAAAGCACCGGAGGAATTGGGGGAACTGATCCGGGAGCCCCTTGAGCAGCGGGCGCCGATTCGGAGGCAGATGGGGCAAGCGAGCGGCGGGGACGCCAAGCAGTTGTGTAACAAACAAACGGGGAAAAAGGTGGCCTCGAAAATCTCCAGAAACAAAAAAGACAGAGCACCCCGAGACAGAGAAAAAACCAAACAACGAGGTAGGGGAAAAGAGAGAGAGGAACATAGGTTCCCTAAGAATAGAGGGTCAATGGAGAGATCGATACAAGCACGTGGGGGGAGTCACACTGGGATTTGTGGGGACACCCCGCAGAAAGTGGACGGAAGAAAAATAATCCGGGAGAAAGAAAAATGAGGCCGATCGAGGCTAAGCGGTCACGCTGGGGGAAAGTCCCGGGTTAATGAGGAGGGGGGTCGAGCGCACGGAAATCTAGAAGGAAACTGGCTATTCCTACCTCAGTTTAACGGGGAAGAGGTCGGAAAGGGAGAAGGGAAAAAACAGGTTCAAGAACGCTTGCAAAAGTGAACTAGACAAAAAGGACTGCGACAGTCCGCAATGGACGAAGAGAAACAAGCTGGCAACAGGACTCAAGCACGAAAAGTCAGTAAACGGGAAGCAAACAAGGGAAAGGAAAAATTATTATATTAGCTCATTCAAACGATTCGGAAAAGGACACCATATAAATCGGAGGGGAGTAAGGAATCCAAGGGAAAGAAAGGACTTTTGCACCAAAGGGGGTGCCGGAGGGGGGGGAAGCCTTTAAAGGCACTTCTCCTTGGCCGATTCTAGCGTGGGAACGATTACTGGAATGGGGGTACGAATTCAGGGCCCAAATTGAATGAAAAAAGAAGATAGAAAAGCCAGACAGGAGGAGGTTGAGCAGGGGACGGGAACATTCTCTGATGGGGAAAAGAGCGACTCGAAAATTTTCCCAAAGCACATTCAAAAAAAAAAAGATCGGATCAGAAGAGACTCATTGCTAAAGGCAAAGAGGGACACCGAAGATGCGGAAAGGAAGAAGACGATAACAATCGTAACTCCATGGTCAACGGTCCAGAGCTAGAAATGCATACAACGTTGCAGAAACCAGCGATGCTCCAACACACCATGAATAAGATGGGAAGGTCAGGGGGAGGAGGAAAAGAAAACGAGGCACTTTGTGGGGGGGGGTTCCTGTTCCGTCAGGTTCCAAGGGAAGGGGGATGTGGTCCATCGAACGTCAAAGTAGAAAAAAGCCGGTCCTCCCGCGGAAAAAAACCCGTGCATAGCATACGAGGACATCGGTAAGAGGAAAATGATTTTTCTGTAGGGGGAAGGTCGTGCAGAGGTAGAAAAAGGAAGGGAAAACGTGGTGGGCTAACCATGACATAAGTGCTTACGGCATTTCACAGAAAGGAAATGAACGAGGGCCCAACAAAACCTCGAACGTCCAAAATAGTAGAAATGCCTGAGGCGCCTGCTTACCAACCGCTGTCTCCCCGAGAAAACCTCAAACCACTCTTCGAGAGCACATGGGGGGAAAGTAAGGGGAGGATGGTAATTCTGTCCAATATTGCTAAGGGGGCGAAGTCGGAGAGAACAAACTAGGGGGGATTGAAGGAGGCTAGATTCAGGTCCAAGTAAAACTTCCTGGAACGAAGTTAAATCGCAATAAAAGAGTTGAAAGACAAAAGAAGACAAGTACGGTGAATCAGTCACTTACGCTATGAATCTTCCAACATCTCATCCAGGGAAACGACGCCTGTCAGAATTCTTTATTCGGGGGGGGGGACGTGGCCGGGGGAAAGAAAAGGGGGGGGAATACTTCAGCCTCGCTAGGATGGAACGTAGCGAAAATGACAACTGTAAAGACCGAGCATGGTTGTTCGCAATGGTTTTGAGTCGATGCAAAGAGGGGAGGATGAGGGGGGAATCGCGAACCGTGTGCCGTGGTAACAAATCGAAAGAATGTCGCTCCTTGAAAGGGCGTGAGGTTCACATATTCGATGCAAGTAAAGAGGACACGCGATCTGCTGCAGGGGGGAGTCGTCAAACTGCGTGAAAAGGAAAGGAACTGAGGGGGGGGGTCTCCATGGGAAGATGATGTAGGCCACTTAAGTCGGGCTATCACCATAGACTT
>Ga0179591_1310659_pt1 | contig 30884 bp, 29 predicted proteins | sample CZOMad2_1_08_16f_FD_182891 | JGI IMG/M metagenome (GOLD analysis project Ga0179591, IMG submission 182891) | Vadose zone soil fungal communities from Angelo Coast Range Reserve, California, USA - CZOMad2_1_08_16fungal (PacBio error correction) | ecosystem: Environmental > Terrestrial > Soil >...
TGTAAAATGAAGATTAGGCGTCCCCGGCCGACTCACTTATCCAGTTGAGCCGCGCTGGCTCCGGGTCGCCCACATGGTCGGACTGATGATGGGACGCGGACGACGACTTGAACTAATTGCGGGGGAAGTATCTTGGCCTACAGGGAGCAAACAAACCGGACCATAGAGCCGTTAAGATGTAGGGTTGTGGACGTGGATGACGAGGAAGGTGTGGAGACACTTTTGTTCCCTCTCTAAAAAACCGGGAGGATGATGTGTGTGGGGGGTTGTTGCAATAGAAAGAGTCTCCACTTACTCCTAACGATCAGTGTGCGAGCAGGGGGATTAACTAAATAGAAAAATAAAAAATAACAAAAATCGCATCCTTAAGAGTGGAAAACACCTTATATACAAGGGACGATAGGTGGAACTATGCTAAGGGGAGTCTAAAGCCTCAGGAAAGGGAACAACATCGTCCTGCATCAACTGCAGGGAAGCAGTGGAAGGGGGGGTAACGGCTCATTCAGGGAAGAATGACTCCTCCGAGATCAGGAAGGAAAACGAGGGTGGGGGTACGGGGTAGAAAGACTGAGGGGAAAAAGGGAATTTTAAAAATGAGGAACCTGTACAAAGGGAGATTTTGAGGTGTGACTGGTGTTAATATCGAAGAATAGAAACGGGTTTAGGGTTGAGACTGGCTATGTAAGTTGAAAAGGAAAGCTTACAAAAAATGACATAAAACCCCCGAATGTGGGGGGGTTTTGTGGTGTGGTTGGGGGGGGGGGGGGTCCAACGAAAAGAAAGGGAGAAGTGAAAGGGGTGCCGACCGTGATATATGAAATGGGAAAAAAAGGCGGATCTCATTCAGGCATTCGCACAACGAAGAAAAAGGGGGGATGTTGGGTGTATTGATGGGGGACACAAAAGGGAAGGGGATGGAGGAAAGACCTCGAAAGAAAAAAGGCGGAAGGACCATGGTTTTTCCTGTTCGGTAAAGGGTAACTGTGAAAAAGTGCGCGGAGAGCTGCTGTATAATAAGGGGAAGATGTCAAGGACATCTAATTGGTGGGGGGCTACCAAAATCGTCTAATCTCTTGACGGAAGCTCGTCGAACCCAGCGTGCAGGGACAGATGGAAAACTGACTTGACGTCGAAGAAACAAAAAAGTGTTTCTTGGTCAGCGTAAATCAGGAGGGGGAATCGTGACGATTAATCCTCCTCAGGAAGAGGGGGTTCCCTGTCATGTGGAAGTCTTGCACAGAGGAGGAGAAAATGCTTCAGAGGGAAGATGAGGGGGGTGGGATCTGTCGTATCAGTTGGTTCTGAAGAAAAGAGTCACTCGAACATCGTGCACAATAAAAAGTAGGAGACCTTAATTGGTTGGAGGTTTTTGCGTCGAAACAGGGGAAGGGTCAGGGTTGACACCAGGCGAGGGTTGGGCTACGTGTTCGTCCGCACGGGGGTCTCTATTGACTGGGGACGGCCACTCGACTCGTCGAGATATTAGAAAAGGGAAAGGTCATTGCTGAACGAACGTTAAGTCAAAGTCCATTAATCAGGAAATTGAATAGTATCACAAATTAGAAAAGGAAATCGCCAGTCTGCCAGAAAAGGGGAAAAGGGGGCTTCGGAAATGCTTTCCTGCTTCTGTGGGTCGAATTAGACTGCTGGGCAAGCGGAATCTAAAAAAAGGGCCCATAATTGGGCTCATTTTAGGCTCTACTAAAGAGGGATTTGAGTAGCCCCTCGTGCGGCCGCGCAGGGGGGGTCCTGCTTATTGAGGGATATCGTTGGTTCTTGTCTACGGGTCAGGGGAAAAAGGGGGGCACAATCTCCCTTTGTGTCCGTTGAAACAGGTGATTCTGATTTTCCTACTGTGCAAACTTCAAAGCAAGATCCTTCTGGGAGAGAGAACACAAGGAGGAAGGAAAGTCAGGAGGGGGCCGCTGGAAGGAACAAGGAGAAAACCGAAAGAGCCAAGGTATTCACGACACAAGGAGTAATTCCTGGGGCGGAATGACGGGGGTCAAGCAAGAAGAGAGCAAGAGAAAACGGCACGACTGTCGCTATACTGAAAAACAGAAACTGGAGGAGAGCAGGGAAACAAATGCTTGTAAAAAAAGACTGCCGCTAGGTGACAACAAAAAGAGTCAAAAGAAGGGAGAGCATGAGGGCCAAAGGGGGTTAGGGGCAGCCTTGAGATGTCATGAATGTGGAATCCAAAATGAATTATGGTCAAGGAAAATTATTGAAGGTTTTTACCGGTCGCAGAAGACGGATTCATGTAGTCATATCTCGATAAGAGGTTGACAGGGACAAGGGGGGATACTCACAATTCGCTCACTCAGCGACCGAAGACCACGAGTTGGGTTTAAAAGCAAAAGGACAGTGGAATACAACAAAACTCGGCCAACTTAGTGAACGTAGATAGTGTATCAGTGATTGGACTGGGCCCTTGACAGGTGACGGGGCGCTCATCCACATGTCAAAGAACACGTTAAAACTAAAAAAATAGAAAGCGCCGGTGGACGCAAAGGCTATAGTCCACCATGAATGCCGGGGAGGGTGTTAAGGATTAGAGAGGAAAACGAATTTCGCGCTTTATTGGGATGTGTCAATGCAATAAAGACTTTGTTCACTGTTCAAGGAGAAGGAGCATTGCAGCTCATGGCCCATCGGGTCAATCCGGGAAAAGGTGTTAAAGAATGGACATCATAAGGGAGGAAGCCGCCGTGAAACCGACGACAAAAAGATATTCAATGGACAGCGGTCAAGCCTGCGATGAACGCCTACCCTTACTTGGGACCGCAAAGAAGAAGCCAGACGCAAAGATGTTCGTAGCCTGGGGAGAAATCCATTCCTGTTGAGCAAACCAAATCAAAACTTGCCTACGGAGATGGGGGAACTGAGAAGGCCAGAGACGCAAGGACACCAGACGAGGCAAAAAAAGTCTCGCATTCGTTTACTGGGGAATTGGGGGGGCCGGTTCTTTTACGGGGGTGAGACTGCGACACGGACGACGTTCACAAAATACTCAACTATCGGGGATTCAAACCAAGACCCGCCACCCAAAAATCAGAAAGTATGTCCATGAGTTCATTGTTACAGGGTTAAGGGAGATACAAAAACCCTCGCTCCTATCTGCAGGATACAAGTCACCGGCCTGAGTGCAGGAGAAACGAACCGTATTTCAGGACAAAGGCTGCGGCAGGATGCCCGACTTCTCAAAAAAAAGACAAAAAGCAACTCAGAAGCAAAGATAGGGGAGTGGATGCTGCTGGGTTACTTTGGGGGAAAAGGAGAACTAAGATCATGAATACGGGAGACATGGACAGGTACGAAAACACGACTCCGAGATCATTGGTTCAATTCTCCTCTGTGTACTGGCGGTTCCGCCACGGAAGGGATAACGTTGAGCGTTCTCCAAAGTCTCGCAAATCGGAATGATTTTATGGAAGGGGGAGAGTATTCACCCCTCGGCCCAAAAGGGTAAGACTTCAGTTTTGGAGGAGAAGACGAAAAATACATTCCCGAAGAATCCAACAGGCTCAACTTTCCTTAACGTGAGGAATCAAGGACTGTAACATGGGTCTCCCGGGAAAATAGAAGGGGGGTGACCCTTCACTTTATGGAAAAAGTCTTAGGGCGTTCACCGCTGAGATCCTTGAGGGGGGGTGTGCGACAAAATGTATAAGAGGGACTGCTAACTGGGGATTGCCTGAGGACGGGAAGCGTCAGGGGGATGGTAAAAGACTAAAAAAGCAGGAGCAATGGGAGGAGTATAACCCCGCTTCCTCTGGTGTAGAAGGCAAATGCGCAGGAGATCTTTCTTAAGTGCGATAAATTTAGAAGAAGAGGCACGACTTCAATCCGTAAAAGGGGTACACCGAGTCAACAGCCGACCATCGGGGAATGGAGGGTATCCGCCCGGAGAAAGTCAATCAAACCGGCTATGAGGGGCCTTCAATGAATTCGTAAGATGACTAAAAATTTGGGGGGGGTCTGAACGTCAGGAGGGGCGTAGCAAGATGATCTAGACGACTTTGTGGATTCGGAGAATTGAAGCAAGGGGGGACAAGAGATACCCCCCGCTTGAGAACCCAGAGAGCGGACTGAGTCGGTCCTCCTTGAGGGGGGGGGTCAGAACGAAACTTATAATCAAAGGGGGGTTCACTCTAACAGAGTAAAAAGAGACTGAACGCTGATGGTGCAGGGATGGAATGGAGAGGTCTGTTGCTCTAGAGAAAATCAATAAGAATTGGAGGAAGGGGAAGAAAACGCTTTCCAATACTCACACTGACGGAGTGGCATTCAAAGGGGGCCACCAAATTACTCCAACACCGAGGGTAATCGAGCGCGTTTAGTCAGTTTTGAAAGCAATCAAGCGTAAAATTCCGGGGTCGTAAAAAAGGTAAATGGACAGCGAGGAGGGGGGAAATCTGGGAAGAGAGTGAAACAAAAAGGTCGACCGAGGGGGGAGGCAAAAAAAGCGGTATATCAGGTCTGTGGGGAACTCAGGAGAATGTATATCCTAAACATATGGACCCTTTCTCAAGAGGAGTTAGGAGAAGATGAACTGAGGTAGGACCAGCTATCAATGTGGGTCGGATAGCTTTGACGGAAAGCAATCAAAGGACATGCGCACGGATATTATCAGTCCATGCTGGTTTGGGACCCAGATGTTTCGTGAAGGATAAGACGAGACTTCCTCGACCAGGGGACAGTCTTACGAGTAGCAGGGGGGATAGGAATCGGGGGAATGGCTGAGGACAACAAAGAGAGAGGAGGATTCGGGAAACTCTGAAGTTAGGAAAAGGGTCCGGGCCCCAATTCGGGGTGTTTACTTAAAAGACGCGAACCCAAAAGGATGGCGAGTGGGGCAGGATGGGCAGGGGGGAGGGGACAACAAACACAGGCCCACGTGCGAAGATACGAAAAAAACAACAACGTGGAGGGGGAAGCGCGAGAAGGGAAGGGGGGTTGGGGGGGGGGGGGGGGAGGGGGGGAAAAAAAAAAAAAAAACAGGGGGGAGGGTATATAACCGGGGGGGGGTTAAAAGAAGCCCTTCGCCAGTCGCAAACCAAGGGTCGCAATGAGGTAACGAAAACTTCGAAAGGGACTGGCAACTGAAAAAAAGGGAGGGAAAAGAAAGCAGAACGGGTGGGTGCGGAAGAATAAAAGCGTGCCTAAGTCTACTCCTCTAAAAGATCGCATCGATTTCACTGGGACTAGTTCCTCTCGGGCATCGCTAACGGACACTCCGAACAATGTCAAAGGGGGGACATGGAGACCCGGCGCGACTTCCGGGAGGTCATCCCCACCAGAGGAGAGAAAGGAGAGGGGCTTTGTGTAAAAGAGACTGAGGAAGGAATGTGCTTAGAAGCCGGTGTTCTGAGGGGCTGCTCTACAACCTGGGAGAGAAAAATTCTCTCAGGGGGGTGGACAAAATAAATCTTATACTGGAGGGTCCGCATGAAATCCGGCGATTCCGGGGAAGGAAAAAAAGGGGGAATGGCAAACGACTTACGCATGGCGGGAAAAAATGGGTGAGAAAATAACCGAGCAAAGATCGATACCGTCGTAGTGGGAGGGGGTCAATATGTTGGAATGGCAACTACTGGAAAAGGGAAAAGGATTGGGTGATGCCAGGCCGGCAACCTTGCGGGCTTCAAAAGTCTTATTGGGAGGGAGTCAAGGAAGATCGAACAAAACATTACAGAGACGGATCACTTACCCGGGAACACTTAAGGAGAAGTGGGCAGCTTGGAAGATGGAGAACAAAAGTAAGGTTATAAGTTTTGTCGAGCAGAATGTACATCCGTGCGCCAACATTCTATAGAGAGGCGAGAGGGAACTTTTTCCTAAGGGGGAATTATTGGGGATTGCGGAAAGTCTAGGAAAAACAACGTAAGATCAAAGAAACAAACGAAAAGGGCAGAAATGTCTGAGGGACCTCACAAATAGTAGCAGCATCGCACTGCTAACAAGGGAACGTTCGCATGGGCTGCGGGGGAAAAACGGCTTAGTGAGGCGAAACAAGTGGGTCATTCTGATAAAGGGGGGTAGTTTTAAAGGGTGAAAGTACTTAGAGAATCTCCTAAGAAATCCAAAGGTGAACGAATCTTGATCATAAGAGAGACAGGCTTGACGCTATACGTGCCATCAAAGAAGACGGCCTGATTCTGCATGGGGAAGTAAAAAGAAAAAAAAAAATAAAGACTTATAAAGGGAGGGGGCTGCCCGCTGAAGCCTGTGGAAGTCCCACTGGGCAATATCGGGGAAACTCCTTCTTTTAACTCTCCGAGGATTGGAAATTTCAGATAGTTGGACCTCACAAGGCGACCTCCAAGTCAAAAGGGGAGCTTCAAGAAGGCAATATTCGGGTTGGCGGGGAAAAAAAAAGAGGTGATCAAGATTGGGAAGTTTCCTGGGGAAAGGATCGAGGACCAAGGCTTAGATGCTAAGATTTTCAAAGACGTCCACAAAGACTTCCGAAAGGGGGTTCGGCGCCCTTTTAGGAAAAGGAAAAGTGGGCATGAATAAACATCGTCATAGGAAGGGGGAGGTTAGAATGAACCAAGGAACGGGATGTCCAATGGTTTTACTTAACCAGATGATTCTTCTCATTAAGAGGAGGTCGTCATGAAAACAAAAGAACATCGGAGAGCAGCGTAGGTGGGGCAGGGGGACGAAACTTGTGCGTAGACCTCGCATGGTCTGGGGTTCCTCCTGCTCAGAACTGCTCGGCATCGGGGAGTTAATATAATTCAAGCCCCGGGGGGTCCTTGTAGAAAAAAGCGTAGCGAGTAGCAAGGAGTAAAAACAAGATAAAGCCGGAAAAAGTCAGCTGTGGGAAGTCCTTTGTGAAATTTGAACAAATGAGAGACACGTTCCGATTTTGGGGAAATTTGGCCGAAAGGGGGTACGGCGAAGTCTCCCGTCTACACCAGGGAAAGGGGCAAAAAAGCAATGACCAAGGAGCTGTTTAGGGTGGTCAATTTGCGAGTTCTTTCGGGGGCAGGGGAGAGACCTCGCATTCAAGGAGATACAAAAGAATCGGTTCCAGGGGGGGATTATGGTCAGGATCAACAGGAAGGGGTTTAGTACTCACTCAAAGGAACGCCAGTTTTGATGTGCCGGGTAACGTCCTGGTATGCCTGAAGGCAGAGGGCCTTCTTTATAATATGAAATTAGAAGGAGTCTTAAGGTTTGGCTCTACCTGGGCAGGGGAGGGGAGGATCTCTACTTAATACGTTCACGCCGGCCAGGTGGTGCCAGATGTCAAGTAGCTTGTGAAAAAAAAAAAAGAAAACTTAACTCAGGGGGAGAAGTCGAAAAGACAAAGGCTGTCTCGAACCGAAAGGGGGGAGCGGCGAGTGATTAATAGGGAAAAACTCCATTAATAAGAACGGCACGGTTGTAATCTCTTCCAAGAAAGGTGAGTCAAGGGGGAGATTCATAGGGACTGAGGGGAAAGTGTTCCAGGTGATGCATGTGGGTTACGGGAAAAAAAGATCAAAAAAAAATTCAATTGCGAAAAAATGACAGGATTGATCAGTTAAGATAAGTGGATTTTTGTAGGGAGCAAATGTGAAAGGGGACTGGTTTTGACACAATCCCTAGGTGCGGGCTTCCGGAAAAGTAGCGAATTGCTCTGATTGGGGAGTGCTGAGTCGAATTTACTGGCCACCTTCAAAAAGGTCCAGTTTTCGCTAGAAGGTTAACGGGGTTCCATGGAGACAAGTCGTTTAATACCAACACGCCGCTGAAAAAAAAAGAAAGCAAAAATCGGACATAAAAAGGTTGCCTGGAGGGCTTCCAACTACAGGGGTGGGGGCACAGGGATTGGATTCCAGGGGGATCTGTCTGGCAAAAGGAAGGGGTGAGAGAAAATCATGGGTGCAGTGCTACTACATGATTCCGGTCGCCCCGAAGGGGAAAGAAAAAGTTTTTTCGCTTATTGGGGGGTCGCGTCTTTGGCGTGAAAAGTAGGTCCAAGCGGAAAAAGGATCTCGTGGGGTGGGAAACTTGACCATCTATTGATTGGTGCTCACGGATAAGGAGGAAAGGAGAAATGAGGGATCACATCTAAACAACAAGATTAAGTTAAAAGGAATGAAAACCTCATCGTAGAAGTCTCTTTGAAAGAAACTGAATACAAGTCAAGCAAGGGCTAGGAAAAAGAATTATCAGTTGCATAATTTGGCCAGGGAGGTCACACTAAAAAAAATCCTCAAATCATCAATAACGAAGAGTATCGGAAATCAGAAAAATTAAGACATTTCTTCTCTCATGGAAGATTATTAGTAGATTTACACTCAGTGATATTTCAGAAAGGAGTAGACTACCTTACAAAACATACTGCAGGAAAAAAGGGCAAGGCACATGTCTTTTCGCATTGGAGATAAATTAGGGACATTGTGAGCAGAAATTTTTGGCTCCTAGATCAAGTACATCGTTTGTAAAGGGGTCTCGCAGAAAGAAGTTTGAAGTTTTCTTCAGCAGGGGAAGTCCTAGTGCCTTTACTATCTATAGCGGGGGAGAAGCAAAAAAAAACGGGAACCCACTCCATACAGACGTAGAAACTACATTTTTCGAATCAAACCCAATTGAAATGACATGAGAAGAAGTGGTAATAGGGAAAAAGAGGGGAATACTTTACTTTGGCTCATTGAAAGGACACCAAGGAAGCAGCCAGAAAATTTCAAAGAAGCTACCCGTCGGGATTTGACTCAAGGCGATGGCTGGAAAGAGCTTTCCACCACCGGATGCCGGGAAAGGAAGGAGTCTCTATCTAGGAAAAACACTAGGCTTTACGGTGGGGAGACAAACAGCAGTCTGGGGAAGTCTAATTTAAGGAAAAGCAGCATAGGGAAAAGAAACCGGGGGAAGGGTCGACAGGGGGGTCTCAGCATTGAAGAGAGTCACTGGCGAAGGGGTCTCTTGACCTAAAAAACAGACTCTTTAGGAAAAGGGACAGCGGGAAAAAACAATTGAGAATGCCGCATGACTCTTAACGGATAAAAAAACCAAAAAAGGAAACTATCTCAAGATTTCAAGTGGCGCCGGATTACTACAAATCCTAGAGGGGTGGGGGGGCCCAATCAAGAAAAAAAAGTTGGGGTATCTCGAGGGAGGGAAGCAAGAGAATTCGCGCATCAGAAATATATAGTGGACGACACTTCACGTGCGAGGATCGGAGGGGTGAAACCCTTTGGGGGGGTTAAGGTGTATAGGAGAGAACTTTCGCCGAATTGAAAACCAACTACAAATCGTCAAGGAAAGGAGGGAGCTGTGGGCAGGAAAAAAATACGTCCAAACAAAGAGAACTGTTCCCATGGAAGGGGGGGAGGGTGTGAGAGAAATTCAACGAGAAAGAGGCGACAATCCCCCGGCCTAGCTGCAATTATATTAAAGAACTTGTCAAGATATCAATTCTTCGCATGGAAGGGAAAGAAGTGAAATAAAATACCATAAAGAAAAGATGAAAAAAAATCAAGAATATAGGTACATTCGGCTGTTCGGGCAGTTTTCATTGACATAGGCATTATACCGCAGAGGAGTACTAAACCACTCTCAAGAGGTGATCAAAAGGTTTCATGTCAGACAAGCGGGGGGGGATGTGCATGGTGCAGAAAAAGCTTCTAACGGGGGTTAGAAAGGGCAAACTGTCTCTTAAAAAGGAGAAGAAGTGGCTACGATTGCTCACCGCATGAAAAAAACAGCAGACTTGGGTGAATTTTTGATAAGTGCAACCAATAGAAAATGCAGAAGCCAACTAGGAGAACGCTTCAGTAACTTGAAAATCACTTGTCCCTTTTGGTCGACCGTTGGTGGGTCAAAGGAGAGGGAATCACTTGGCTGGTGAGTCAAGCGTACATGCGGAGCACGCATTAACGATTCTTAAATGGTGTGGAAAACGGGACATACTTATCAATCTGGGAGGTGTCGGTTGGTTCCAACCTCATAACTTTATGCAGGGGCCCTTTACCGGGAAAAGAAAAGTAAGGGGAAATCTGCACAAAAATCAGCCAGGAGTATTGCGGCGAGAGAACGAATGGCTTCAAAAACTCAGGGTTTTTAAGAATTGCGTCAAGAGTCGGGGGAACCTACTGTGAGGAGATAAGCTATTTAAGAGCAAAAAGGATTCACCTCAAGGGGTAAAAGGGGACAAACAGGGGACATGGACCACCAATCGGGGCGTGAAGGAAACAGCCGAGAAAAACAGCCATGCAACCCAGGATAGGACGTCTTTCAAGGGAGGGACTGAAAGAATTTTGTGCAGCCTCAAACAAAAAAAGCTGGGCTGTCTGAAAAATGATACGAGACTTACGTTTGGGGTCGATAATTGCCAGAAAAGAAGGAAATAAGACACCGAAAGGACGCCGACCAATAGAGGCGTTCCAAGCGTCCGATGCGGTTCGCAAAAAGAACGTATAACAGCAAACTGGTGGTGATCACTAAAGAAAGGGGAAAAGGAGGGGAAGCGTCACTCATGAGGGGCAGGGAAATAAGGGCATTTTCGCAGGGGAGAGGTTGAATTGCAACGCAATAAAAGCCGTCGAAAGCCAGGCACGGTACATTTCATCCCGGCGGTAGGACAAGATCAACCTGCTGAGCCGTCTGGAGGACTACTTCCAAATAGGAAAAACGACACTACTACGGGGAGCTCAGGTCTCGGGTTTTCAAAAGAAAACTCAAAAGCATCGGGAGAAGCCAAGTTTCTTGCCGTCCCAGGCCAGGGGACAGAGTTCGCCTAGGCCGGGTAAATGAAGAAAGCAACCTATTATTGGGGGGGGAAACAGGAAAAGCGGAAGCATTTTGAGAAAAAGAGGAAAAGCCAGCAAAGATATAAAGGGAGACCTCAATCCAGAACAAGGCCGCTTCCTGCTGTAGTAGCTCTAATATCATCACCGGGTATCAAGTGGAAAGACCAGGGGGGGGAAAAGCCACTATTCTCTTAGGATCAAGTAAATGGTTTGACCAGAGGGTTCAGGGACGAGTAAGTAGCGGGGGAAACTCTAGGGGAAAAAGGGGAAAGGGGGGCAGAAAGCGTGGATCCTCAATCTTTATTCAAGCGAATTCTTCCACCAAACAACAGAAGAGCTTTCGAGGGGACTGAAAGAGAAAGTCCAGACCTTCGAATGGGGGGAACCACTGCGGGGAGAAAGACCCCTGGGCATGGAGTCACACGGTAAACGGGACTTTTATTTGAAAAAAAAAAACGCAAAACACCCGAGGGAGAAAGCACTGTGCACGCAATAGACTAAAGAAAAACGGAGGGGATCGCACGGGGGGAGGGGGGGATAGCCTGGGTTGCGAAAAAGTCCAAGGGCCACGCAATCAAAAAGGAAAAAATGTTCCGTCCTGGGAACTTCAAAAACTTCGGGGGAAGTTTGGGGGGGGCACTACTCTTGACCTTCGGAGAAGAAGCCAATCGAGGGGGTGGTCGGCAGCATCGCGGAATAAGAGATCGAGCCACATAGGAGACTGTGAAGACGTTCCTTGTCTCTTTTCCGCGATAAGAGGTCTACCGTTCATCAAAAAGAGGGGGGGAACACATGCTGGTATCACTCCTGCGCATCGAAGAAGTATCCAAAAAGAAAAAAAAAAACTACGTTGAGCTTGGGGAAGAAGCAGTAAGGCGGAAAAAGACTTTCGGAGTGGAAGATTAAATCCTTGAAGTGATGTGGCGGAGCAAACCATAAACTGAGTTGGAAAAAACGACCGCGAGGCTTGCCAATCATAGGAGGGCAGGGGGGGGAAAGGGACCGCTACGGGGAAGGAGGGGAAGGGGGGAAGGCCGAGAAAGACTGTAGTCTCTTGCGTGGAGGGAAAGAAAAAAAACCTCAAACCGGAAGGGGCGTGGGTCATGGGGGGGAAATTACATGCAATACATCAAAGTGGGTTTGCCCGGACGGACCTTTCTCCTTTAAGGGGAAGCCTCTCAGAGGGGAGTTAGGGAAGCTCTATCTCTACAAAAGGACATTAAATCAGGGAGAAAAGTAAATCAGCGGGAACGGTTCTAAGGGTGGGTGAGTGCGCGTGAAGAAAAAATATTGAAGTTGGCGACAACTCATATTACTAGTGCAAAAAGGTCTCAGAGTAGGGGAGGGAGATAAGTTGGGGGTTCAATATCTTTAAAAATGGGGGGGGGGACAAATAGATAGGGCCAAACACAGGCGCGATTCTTGTAGAGAAATCTTCCGTAAGAAAGTCTCTATTCTCCCACAATAGTAGAAATCAACGTCTTCAATACGAGAAGGGTGGAAGGCTGCTTATGATCGCAGACTATAAACAGAAAAGGAAATAATGGTTTGTCTGGGTACCTTCAGTGGTGTACCCAAGGACCCGTGGAGGGGGAAAGTTCTTTCATATCCTCTAAAAACAGGAAGACACCCATCGGTCGCCTCCTAAACGCAGGGGACGTAGCAAAAAGAGAAAAAAAAGGGAGGAGGCTATACTCAGCCAGACCTAGGCTGTAGGAAAGCGGTAACCATTGAATCTTTAAACCTGGGAAATTCACGAGAAAGGTGTTGGATGGCAAATGGCTCCGTTTCGTGAAAAAAAGTGACAAGAGTTGATGGCGGAAAAGGGAAGTGGAGCAAAAGCGACTTTGTAAATTGCATAAAGGGATGATGGAAACCCAATAAAAGAAATTTTGATGAAGTAAGATATTCTTTTGGCTGAAGCCGGTGGATCGCGGCAGGGTCTCTTGCCACCGGGAAGGTAACGCACATGCCATTTAAAAAGGGGGGGGAAAAGCTGATTGGCATCAGACTTGAACAGGGAGTCTCATCAGTGAGCGAGGCTCACCGTTAGCAGGAAAATGGGGGGCCCCTCACCATCGCATCAAAGGTAACCGATAATGAAAAAATTGATAAAACGGGTGGGGTCGGATGGGGGGTTGATAGGCTTCGAAAAAAAAAGGGGCTCGAGTTCTCTGCCCCAAAAACGTTGCCAGAACAGAAGGAAAAAAAGAAAGAACGCTATCTTTTGCAGAAAAGGGGTGCTTAATTGGAAACTGAGGGGGAAGACCTTCCTCATCCGTAAAAGAATCAGGTCGTGAATATCCTGACAAGGAGGCCGGGGGTAGGCCACCCCTTGGGTAAGCTCGTAGCTAGGGGGGAGGTCACATCGGAAGAAGGGATTAGGGGGAAGGGGGGAGGGGCGTCCTGGGTGAAGTTTGAAAAGAAGAAGAAAAGGGAACGAAGGTTTGGGGGGGGGATCGGTACGTTTCCGCAGTCGACGGAGAACACCTGAAAGAAACCAACACAAGTTGACACCATCGTCAGCGAAAGTGGGGGCTTACCTTTTAGTATAGAAGGAAAGGGAACGACCGCATGCAGGAGGGATAATTTGCAATTTTTTTTTATTTTATAGAAGGAATTTATGTGGGAGAAGGATACAACTACAGCTTGGAGGAGCAAAGGGCCAGTTATTTCCTGGGATACGTCTCGGGTAGGGACTGGAAGGGAAAAAGAAGAGGCTTTAAAAGGGTCCTCTTTCCATTCTACGGAGGGGAGGGGGTTGTCTGCGGGGGGGGTCTGCTGCGTAAGACTCGGGAAATATTCAAAGGTCAAAAGAGGGAAAATGCCAGTTTGCATAGCTTACGGTACAAGTCGCCTTCGTAAGGAAAAAAAGCATGGGGGGATTCGCTCAGCACAGGGGGAAAAACGAGAGTAGTGGGAAGAGTTCGTACTACTACAGCAGGGAAACTGATCCAGTGGTGAAGTATTAGCAATCACTTTGCGTCCCGGCGGGGGAGCCTGATTGGAGAGGGCTTTGTTGGAAGGGTTAAATGAGAAAAGGGCAAAACGGGGGCACAAATAATACACGTCGTAGCACGTTTAAATTAAAGGGTGTGGGCGTCGAAACGGAACTAGTTGGTGACACCATCACGGGGAAATGGGGGGAGACGGTGTGAGTGCAAGGGGCTAGGAGAGGATAGGGAGCTCAATCGATCGTCGGTATGCCGCCACCTGAACTGAATTTCTTTACCGGAAGAGAGTCAGGGAAAAGAGGGCTTGACATAAGAAACAAAACAGGTCAAAGGGAAGTCCACGATGACCAAACGTCCTTGAATGATGCTTCCTGCAGTGTCAGGGGGGGGGGCGAAGAGGCGGGGGGAAGAGCGTCCATCTTAGGTAAAGAAGCAGACTGTGCATAAAAAAAGAGGAAATTCGGGTAGTCGCCCGCGGCCGCGATGTTGTGTGGGGGGGCCTGCTGATGCTGATCTCGGGAGGGGAGGGGCTGGTATGGAAACATCTTCAAATATAACCGGTGGGACGTGAAAGCCATGCTTAGTCTCGTTCAGAAAGAAAGGGGGAAGAAAGAGCTGGGTGTAGAGACCAAACAACACCGGGCAAAAAGTAGACAGCAGCTCTGGGGGGACGGGGGGAAAAAAGGGTCTTTTACAGGAGAAAAAAGAAAAAAATCAAGGAGGAAAGGGGTCATGACACAAAGGTAGCAGGGGAGAGGAGCAGGTCAGCAAAAACGGATCATCGAAACAGAGGCGGCGGACGTCTAGGGATAACTAAAGCTGAGTAGAGAAGAAATTGATTAGTAAAATAAAAAAAGAAAGGGGACAGAGGTCCGATTGGAAAAATACCCCTTAAAAATAAAAAAAGACATGGCACCGGCAAAACTTCTGTGCACCTGGTGATATTCATTGTGAAAAGGGGGGAACAGGAAATTATTCAAGAAGGGAATGAAGTTAACTGAGTTGAAACCGGGCGAAAAAAAAAACAAACTTGTTTGCAGGGAGCTATCGACTTCCGAGTGAACTGAGATCCAAAAGCCGACGCAGAACTCCCAAAAAAGGCCACTCGACAGAAAAAAAGGGAATGGTTCAAAAAATCATCCCATTGAGACAAAGAATTAATCAAGAGTAACGGAGAGAAGGGAGGAAAACCGTGGTCGGAAGGGACGTGACTTTGCTCTCATGGAAGTGGAAAAAAAAAACAGGACAAGCAAACTGAAAAGAAAGGATCTGAAAGAGCCGGTTGCGCCAAAGGATTTCAGGAAGAGCTTCCAAAATAACTCGTAAGGGCAATGTCTTTAGATCGTTCAACTACTTCACTACGAAGCTTTACGAAAGGAAGGAAAAGGGGACCAATGTTTCTGGGGGGGGGAAAAAAATTGCGGGGGCGAATAACATTGCAAGGGGGGAGGCAACGCACTGGAATGGTAAAGCTTTCTCAGTATGTCAGAAGTAAGCTCCGCCCGGTCAAAAAAAAAAAACTAGGGCAGAAGGGACATCTGACCATCCTTCTCGCGATGAGTCAGCAAAGAAGGAGTGACCAGCTCAAAGGTCTTCCCGAGGGGAAAAGTTTTCAAGGGGGAATCATTCCTTTGGAATCTGCCTCAAATCAAAACGGGTGGCAGGGAGAGTAGAACGGCTCTGCATTCGAGGGAGGAGGAACCCATAAAATATCGAAAGGTTCAAACACGCCTCAGGATCTCATTTCTTTGAAGAGGGGAACTGATGGGTTTTTGACTTGAAGGGGGGAGGACAGCAAGTACAGACCATTGCACAATGGACCTGGTCCTTCGATCTTGGATGTCAAATTAAAGACCCCCGCACAAAACATGAGGGAGGGGGCAGGCCGGGGGGGGAGAAAACCCGGAGCGCTTCTACACAAAGAGAAAGATGAAGTTTTGAAGGATATTCCACCCCTTCAGCAGAAACTTGGAAGGACAAAAAAGGGGAAGGGAAAAGGGGAAAGACACTCTTCGAACGAAAAAGAATAGGCTTTACTGGCGAGTACTTATTTCAGGGGGGAAAAGGGTTCATTGAGAAAAAAGGTCATTATAAACTAAGGATCAGTACTAAAACCAAAGAAGAATAGGATTTCAGGGGAGGTCCAGCTTTACAGGTGTCTGTTGGTGACGGCACGTGAATTATAACTTGAAGGGAAAAAGGCACAGACAACACTTAAAAAAAAAAGGGTTTGAAAAGTGGGGGACTATATGTCACCGCAGCAGGAATACTTAGATGTGGTGGTATTAGGGCCCAGACATTGAGCGATCCAAAGCTTAGCAAACCTACAGCCTAACTGAGAAGTGTCCTTAACGGTAATTGGGGGTTCAATAGCGGAGTCCGATTTGAGTTAAAGGGTGAGCGTTAACCGGGAAGGAGCCAAGCACAGAACGGTTGTTAAACCAACTTAAAAGGTCCCAGAAGGGGAAATTCGTTATGGACTGCGGTTTTCCCGGTAAAGCTGCCGAAAAAACTTATAGCGACCGCTCGTCTGGAGGGGTTTTCTAGCAATGCGTTTTTGAAAGGAAAAGAAAGATTGTATAACTATGGGAGGGGGGATATGGCATGATTATTTCAAACGTAGGAAAAGTAACAGTTGGGTACCAAGGGGAATCACCACCAGTCTGGAGGCCGAACGGTATACCAGATCATCTCCGAGGAAACCTGGCGGGAGGAGGACAATTATAGGGCTGTATAACTATGTTTGGGGGGACGTAGCCTCTATATTGGGAGGCATGAGAGATAGACGGACGGGTTTCTAAAGGGGGTCCTGCAACAATCCAATAAGGAGGGGGAAAAAAATAAAGGTCTAGAGAGGTGCACGGTGGAAAGGGAAAAGGGAATGGAACTACTCTTATCGTTTTCGAAAAGAAACCAGACCACCGGGGGGTTCACTCGAAAAGAACTTGATCGGACTTATGTGTCAGGGAAACTAAGGATGGCCTCTGTCCTGGGGGGGAAGAATATTCTAATCAAATACCTCTCTTTCCTAAATGGCCAGTGGCCCGGCGAGGGAAGAGCACGCGCTGATCCAGTTAGTTGCAAGGCATACGGGGCACAAATTAACAGAAAATAAACGACGGGGAATATAGGGAATGCGAAAGAGTGGGGAAGAACGAATCATCGAGATAAGAGGAGTGGGCGAGGGCCAAAGGAAAAGTCGGAGCGTCATTCGGAGCTAAGTCTAAGGCCGATATGGGGAAGAAAAAACACTGAAAGATCATTTTCCTGAAAAGTCCATCCGGATAAGGAGAGAAAAAAGATCAACGGCTCTAGGAAGGAAAAGGGAAAATAGAAAGCAGCTCGCTGACGGCTCTTAACCATCATAAAACTCTATTGGTATCTCTATGCTGTAGGGGGGAAGGCCGTGCGACCGGGGGAGAGAAAGAGTCCAGGGGAGTTTTTGGAACCATAATGGGGAGGGTAAATTTAGCTGAGGCCGAGAAGGGGGAAGATGAACAGTGAACCTGAAGAAACAGATCCATATCTTGAAGTGAAAAAGCAAGAGAAGAACAACCAAGAGGGGGAGCTCTCTTGGAATCTTCGGGAGCAAAGAAGGGCCCCAATTTCGGGATTTTTTACGTTACCAAAACTCATTACAGACCGGTTTGGACTTATGAATACTGGTCTAAGGATTTGCGGGAAAAAAAGGAAGTATCATCAACTTTTCTCTCCTCAGAATAAAAAACCACTTATATTTTAGAAGAGATTCGAAGTTTTACTTGATATAAGAGGGGGTGGTTGAAACAAATCCCAGAGCCAGTCGCAATCGCCAGGCCGTTCTATTCCAGGGTAAATTGACACAAAGGCGTAATTTTGGCCGAGGGGCTCCGTCAAAGATTCAAACACAAACGGATATTTGGTGGGGGGAATCACGGACTTTGCATAAAAAACCTCTCCACGTCTTAAGAGATGTCAGCTTTTTCCCTTGCAGGGGGGGGGGGGAAGCATCTCTACAGGTGGAGACAGACGAGGCAAGCATGAAGGAGCACTGACCGCTCATTGGCGGAGGGTTACGTCATCCCACCTCGATATAAAAGCGTTTTATGCTGTAAGAGCGGAGGAGGCATTCAGAAGGGAAAGATGAACGACCTTTGAGTGGGATATAGTCTCAGGGGGGGGGAAAAATGCAGCCATAAGGGCGTACAATCATCGGATCCTTAGAGTAGTTCACAGGAAAGGGGAGAAAAAAAAAAAGCTAATCGCGGGGAGTGACCATCCTATCACTCACTCAGGGGAAGGGATAGAAGGGTGATGAGAGAAAAGAGGAATACCCTCAGTGAACTAATACCGTCGTAGGGGGGAGGGGGGTTCCTAGGGGGGGGGGCGCCGGGGGACGAATAATCACGGGGAGGAGGGGGACTGACTACTGGGATTAATGTCCCTTTGACTGGACCTTAAAAGAATGTACTTCGAAAAAACTCAAGACAAGCGAAATAAAGGAGGAAGCACCTAAAACGCGTTCACGTATTCGAGGGAAAGAGAAATCCCAAAGTTTTATTCGGGGGAAAAAAAGAACGCCGTTGCGGAAAAATCCAAGAAGAAAAGGGGCGCGAGAAGTCGGGTCTCGAGGGGGGAAAAAAAGTTTGGATTGCGGAGGAGAAATCCAAAGTCCGTTCGATAATGGACAGAATGCCAGGGGGAAAATGTTAGAGGGACTTCCCGAAAAAAAGGGTTCTCATTCCTCATCCAGGCAAAGGAAAGGGGGTAGCTGCTGATGAAGAAGGGAGGAAATACGAAGACCGCCCGATGGGGGAGAGAACAAGGTGGGACTGGGCTTGGGCCAATATCCCATTAGGCGCATCCCTCGGCGAGGGTTAACGCGGCATGAGAACACATTAAAAAAAAGGGAAAAACCCGTAGAGGAAAAGTAAGAAACGCCATGCCTCCTCTATGGCTTTCAGCGTTACAAAAAAGGTGATCGCTTACATGAATAAGGGGGAAGGGCAATTTGAGGAGGACCCGGTTCTTCCTGTACGAACGCCGCCGTTCAGGGCAGAGAAAGGGCTAACGACAGCGACTTGCTAAGGCCGGAACAAAAGAATCGCATCAAACAAAGGAAAAAAAAGGAAACTGCCAAAGGCAAGTAATTGAGAGTAAAAATGGTATCGGAAAGTGCCAAAGGGGGGGGGAACGGGCGCTAATAACCATCCGTCATACTGACTGTGGTTATCTGCGGAGAACTCTCACGGGAAAAGCTCGGAATCAGTGTGCGCACGGGTAGGAACTTCAAGGATCCGAACCATCGGCAACTGTACCGCGGAAATGCACCCTTACCGAGGTAGAGAGTGGGGGGAAAGGGGGAAATTAGAGTGCAGGGAGAACAGGCAAAGGGATTTTCATCCACCAGGGAAGAAACCGGAAGGAAGCAACAAACACAAACTAGGCTGTGCTTGCGACATTTTGAAGGGGGATGGTCCTGGGCTCAGTCGTGCCGAAGGGCCAACTTGCTAGAGGAAAGAAGGGGGGATATCCTTCCAACAAAACGGGGATGTGGGCACCAGGGGAGAGGGGGTTGGAGTTCTTCAGGTCAATTAACTCAGGGTACAGAATAAAGGGATTTTGATGGTGTCGGGGAAGGGGGGGGAATTATAAGATAGAGACTCATCCAATTTATTTGTTAAGGACGGTTGTAAGGAAGAAAGGAAACACTACCGTTGACCCAGCGTCACCTGAGCTAATTTAGTGTTGCCGAGTCTCGATCTCTGGGTCCTGCGCGAAAAAAGGAGACAGTTCTAACGAGAAAGGAAGGCAGTTGGGAAGGTTGACTTAAAGGATCAAGGAGGATGGTAGGGGACCTGAGGCTGGGGCTTCCGCCAGGACCTTTTGAATACTGTGGGGGGGGGGGGGGGACGATTGTCCTCTAACGGCGAGAATAGTGGGACGCGGTCATGGAGCTTCTGGGTTGTCGGAGAAAGGGGAGGCTGCTTCAGCTCTGCTGAGAACGCGTAAAAAAAAGGGGGGGCCACGTGAGGAAAGAGGGCATGAAGAGACGATATCCGTAGAAAGGAAGAGACCAGGAGGTCATTTTGTCCTCAACGTAAAGCGCGTAGTGGGAGGGGGGGGGGAAAGGGAGAGCCTCAAGAAAAGGAAAGAGGAAAGGCAGTGTTGAAGGCTCATAGATTACTTCAGGGAAGGGGGGAAAATGAACGGTTGTGGGAAGGGGCTGAAATGTTGTACTTGACCAATGGAGAGAAAACAATAAGGAAGTAAAATCGGGAAAGGAACTGTCTCCTTACAGGGGGTGATAGGGGAAGTTTTTGAGTCGCAAGAAAGAGGATTTTTGGACATTAAGGAGGGGGGAATGGGGCGAATTGTTCAAACGGCTCCGCAAACGTGAAGAAGGAGCATAATTGGCGTGATAGGAAGGGAGGGGACATCTATGAGTCGATATATGAACCAACCTGCAAACGGTCAAGGGAGGGGGAGAAAGGTAAAAACGATAGGGTAGGTATCTATTGGGCCCGATCAACAGGCTCACCATTGGACCGGAAAGCCACTTTCCCAGAAACGGAAAAGGGGGAAAGGGGAAGCTTCCTGAAAATTTAGTATGAGTTTGGAAGAAAGGGAGGGAATGGTTAAGGGGGGGGGAATCCATCCGGGGGTGAACGATACATGTCTTTAGTCGCCCCTCAACGCTTCGCGCGGTGCGATTGCTGGGAGGAGGGGCTGCTGACCGGTCAGGGGGAAAAAGGCAAATGCGAAGTTGGGGGTTAATTGAACTCATCACCTGGGAGGGTAAGTCCGCAGCGATAAAGCCAAGAAGATGTATTCTACAACACAAACAAAAAACGAGTATTGAGGGAATGAGACAAGCATGCTCTGCAAGTACAGGAGGAAAAGGAAAAACCAGGCTCAATGGGGGAAAAGGACGTAACTTTTTGCAGATCCCGAAGGCAAGAAGAACCGATAAGACAATCATCAGGGACACAAGGCTAGAAGGCGACTAAATGTCTTCCGAGTCATGCAAAGAATCCACCAATATGGAAGATGGAAAAAAAAGGGGGGAGCGGCAATCTTACACTCAAGATGAGAAACTTCGGGAATCATTCCAGAAGGAGGCGAATGTGGGGAGCAGGATGGGGGGGCCGTTTTATAGGAATATGTCAAACTATGATCAAAATACGAGTCGGGGGAAAAGGGGACATAAGTAACGTTTGCAGGACTGTCAATAATAGGAAGGTCACCGTTGTCAAAAATCAGAAAAGACTCCAACGCGCCGAACCACTTCACCCTCTGTGAGGTGTCAAAGCAGAAGTGGGGCGTACAAACGACAATTATCAACCAAATGTAGAAGTCAGGGTATTCTTCACTCAAAAGGTAAGGACGGGAAGAGAGTTGGAATGACACCAAAAATTATCATCCATAGCAGTTCAATCAGCTTCACAAGGAAGAGGGGAAGGGGGAACGCAAGAGATCTACACCACTGATGCCAGACTCTGTAGAAGAAGGAAAAAGTCACTAACTAACGAAAAGGGTTCTGCGCCAAAAGGTACAAAAACGTGACGGGAAAAGACAGTCAGCAAGGGGAAAGAGGCACCAAGCAATCCGTTCCAAAGGGGGGATCGATTTCCGCACAAGGGGGGGAGGGGAACGAATTCACCCCGGTTCCGACATAAACAAAAAGAACTCCTTTGCAATTACATCTGACCATCTTGAGGCAAGAACGGGGAGGTACATCTGCAACTAACCTGAAGGGGACCGAAGGAGAACTTCGGCCGAAGGAGGAAAGAAACTGGATATAAATCCATTCGATCCTTCCCATCAAATAAACTGGCACGGAAAGCGAGGTAACTGGCAAGAAAAGGCGAGTCCTGAAAGGAAAAAAAATCGGATAACACGTCGTTAACAACCCCCGTGGTGAAAGGAAGGAGAAGGGTGTCTATGTGTATGAAGATAAACTGAGCCGTACATCAAAGGGGAAAAAGAATCCCGTGAGAGAAGAGTGGTTCAAATTCACAAAAGGACCCAAAAACAGTTCGGAAAGGGGGGGTTCCGGAGGGTTTGGGAAGAATCCACCGGCTCCGATACAGGAGATTCATCCCTGCCGTGAGACGTGCATTAAAGGCCCTTAGGGCACGTTAGACTGAACGGGGAGGCACGATTAAAAAAGGGGTAAGAACAACTCGCAAAAAGGAGACGGGGGGACTCGAACGGATGTTGTTCAATGAGGAAAGAAATTAGAAGCACTCATGATACAGTCAAAAGACGCGACGGGGAGAGGGGTGATTCAGGCTCCGCGGGAAAGGGCCGATGGTGAAACCAGAAACGGTGAGGACTAACACATGTGCGCAAAAAGTGAGAAGCTTGTCCTTGCGAAAAATGCGTCAAAGAAAGAAACACGCATAATAACTGGAAGGTGGGAGGGATCCTGCAAAATGAGGGGGCGATCCACCGTTCTCACAAAAAAGGGGTGATTACCTTGAAAAAAGAAGAACTTGGGCTCTTTCTCCTTGGTAAAAGCTCGGAGTTAAAGTCCGCACTTTTCGTTCAAAGTCTGTGCGTTTCAGCCTTAAAAGGAAGGGGGGGAATGGAACTGTTTTGGCGAAAAACCGGGCACTGGCCAAAATGAAAAGGGGACTTTGACAGGGAATAAGGGAATGGAGAACGTACAGCCGAGTGCGATTCTTCTTGAGCGCAGCCTGTCTGATCTGTTGTAGAGAGACTGGGAAGAGATGGCGTATGGTGTGACGCTGTAAGGAGAAACGTCTTAGTCGCCTTTTGTTAAAAGTACATCATTACCACATTCAGGTGAGGGGAAGGGAACCGTTATACTCCGGGGAAGAAGGAGGAAGCGAACTGGCTCTTAGTCATGCAAGGAAGCTAGAAAATTGGGGGGGAGGGGGGGAGCAGAGAAACTTTTTCTTAACGCAGATTGCAATGATACGAAAGTTTTGGGGGAGAGAATGGAAAAATCAATCCGAGAGCAAGAACTTCGAAGAAAGCATGCGACGGCACTGTTCCCTCGGTGGCGTTGTCGCCGAAACTTAGACCGGGATTCACGAAAAAGGAAAAAGGCGAGTGCAACGATGTGGGGAGGGTGATCCGGGTAAGGTCCTGTTGGGCAAATGGAATCCCCGAGGTCAAGGAAGGGCAACCGGGGGGTCATAAAGGGGAGAACAAATACCAAAGGAGAGTCTGGCATGCCATACGGCCAACCAAAAAGAGAAAACAACAACTACGGTAATAAGCGGTGTCATCAAGGAGAAAGAAAATAGGAATTTAGGGGATAGCCCAATGGGTCAATTACAAGATCTGAGAAACGGTCAGGAGAAAAAAGGTGAAATCCGATTAGCACTAGGGACCCCTCTTAGTATATTTGTTAAGATCAGGAAGGAACTTGGAGAGGCAAGGAAAAGTAAAAAAAGCTGAATTCGAGGAAGTAGTACGAAACCGCCGGGAGGGAGGATCTGCTCTTACCGAGAAAAGGCGAAAGGGTCGGCTATTCTGGTATTGAGGGAAACACCGGTGAGGAAGGATTTTTGCCAGGGGGGGGTTCGACCGGTATCGATGCAGGGATCGGTCTACATGGGAAGAGGGGCATCTTATCAGATCGGGGAGGGAGTAAATCAAAATGATTCAAAAGAATGAACGTAAAACAAAGAGGGAAAGGATGGCTCGTTTCGAATGAAACAGAATACCCCAAGGGGTAATTTACCCGGCGAGCAGTGCTGGACGATAGACAGAAAGGTGATTTGGGAAAAAACGAACCCCACCCGGAGTAGAGATCAAAAACTTTTCAAAAAGCTATAACAACGAAAAAGGATGAGAAAGATGCTCACAGGGGGCGTTATATTCGGTGTTTGAGGAAAAGAACTTCTCCATGAAGATCGAAAGCAATTTGAAGGGAAGAGGAACGTCAAAACAAATTCTAAGTTTGAAGACGCTGGCTCACTGTCGAAGTTCCGAGCCAGCGTGAAGGGGGTGTTGGGTTGGGAGGGCATCATTCAGTTGGAAAGAGAATCAGAGCCGACTGCTCAGTAAGGGAAATGGGGTGTCCGGAAGGATAGACTTTCACGCATAACCATCTGTTCAAAAGAAGGGGGGGGGGAGTTATAAGCTAATCTCATTGGAGTTAAGATCAAAGAGGGGGGGGAAAGTTATAGAGTTTGCTTGTGAATTTAAGCTGACTGTTGAAGGGGGAGGCCAAATTAGAGCCTGTGATAGGATGGGCGGGCACTCCTTCTCAAAATGATGGGCAAAAAAAAGGATCTCGGGTAAAGGGGAAAAGCCATCATAGGGGGGGACTGGGGTAAGCCTGCCTCTCCGGCGAATGGACCCGGGAAAGAAAAAAACTCATTTATGATAGGGAGGAGTGAGGAAAAGTTGAAACGAACCGCTCTCGTATGACGTCGGGGGGGGGGAAAAAAGTTGGTCACTGTGGGTCCCTTATGCAACAAGGGATCATCCTTTGTATTTTGTGAATGCAAGGGGGGAAGGGGACCCTTGCCAAGGGGGACGAGTGGGTTCTTCCGCATATCGCGCAAAGGAAAAGAACAGTAGGAGCCCTACCCCTCACGGTCAAAGGGGAGGAGGAATGTGGGCAAGGGGGAGGAGTGAAATCCACCAGGAGGTTTATAATTTTCTGACAACGCAGAAGTGCACCGTCCGAAGAGAGGGGGGCGGAGGGGGGATAAGGCGGGGACTATCTTGTTAAAGTATTGGTTCAGAAAACGTAATCCAAAACGTCCGTCGAATACTCATAAGGGACATCAAAAAAGGGGTAAAGCCGGTTCTCTATGCTCGCCGAAAAAAAAAAAATTTCTAAAAGAAGAGCAAGAATAGCCGGGTTTCTCATTGCTGCGATATCCGTGCGTGAAAGGGTATACCGCAAGATGGGGGTCAGGGTATACAATGGGGTTGAAAGAGGGAAAGTGGGTTAAAAACTTAGGAAATAAGCCCTTACGCACATCAACCATCTTTACGAATGCTCCTGAAACACAAGGAATCGAAAACCAAAACATAGCATCATCGCTAAACACAAAAATCCAGGGGGCTGATGGCGTACCTCGGTTTACGAGTGACCTTTCTGAGGGAAAGGTCACCTAACTGAAATGGATCAAAGGGATGGCCCGTAGTTCTCCAGTGGGCAAAACCATTTTCGGGGGGGTCTGTCGTCTACAGTTTACGCGCTAACAAGACTGTTACAGGGGGAGGTATCGATAGGGGTGGAAATCCGACAATAAAAGGAATGATCAATTAAAATATTGTGCGACGCAGGATAAGGTGCGGCATTGAATTGGTCTCTCGAGAAAAAGGGGGAAAGCTTGATGGGGGGAAAAATCTGATGAATCAGAACTCGCGAACACGAAAAAGGACCTTGTCGGGATCAAGGTTTGGAGGCACAAATCAAGGGGGGATAAGCACCTCGGCATCCTTGAACAGAGAAAAATGAACCCTGAATATCAACGGGGGGGGAAGGAAGGGGTTCTGTAAGGAAGACTGAGCTCTCATTCTCGGGGAGGGTATGAAAAAATACACGAAAGGGAAGGAAAAAAGACCCTGCACTCGTGTTCTTTAATGGGTCCTTTCAAAGGTGACTCCTTCGCAGCAAGGCCTATAGGGAAATCATGGCAGGGAGAGAAGGACACAAACGCTCAGTCCTTAGATCAGATAAAGGGTAGGTGTCGGAAAGGGAAAAAAAAATTAACACCTGGGGCATACAAGGACTCGTGTGGAGGGTGGACTTGGATGTGAATTTGGAGGAAAAGATCACGCGTTCCGATTTGTGGGAACGGGCGATTGGTGTGAAGGTCATACAAAAGAAGAAAACCAAAAAATCAAGGTCCCGCAACGAACTTCAGGAGAAGGGGAGTGGACCGGCGAGGGCTTCCCTTCCGAGAAGAGCATGCGGAACATTTCTACATCGGAAAATTGGGATTTGATGTCAGGTCAACAGGAATGTTTAAAAGAGAGAAGCCAACGACCATGAGCCTACCGGGCCTTGGATTTCCTTGGGCGGGCCACGGGAGGACGCGGGGGGAGGACCAAGAGGGCCATTCAGGTGAGGATGGGTCACGCTGTCCATGACGAAAGCTTCGGGGGGGGGACAGGGGTCCGGGCGCATACTCTCATGAGAATCGGTAGAAACACCGGGGGAACGGCAGGGGGAAGGGAAAGATGGCACGAGCGAACTGAATGCGCCGACGATTCCCATAAACAGAGTTGATTTTCTAGACACCGTAAAGGAGGCGCTGTAGTGAGAAGGGTAAAACTCCGCGAGTCCACATTAATCATTGGTTAGCTAGAGACTTTGAGTACCAAGGAAGGTGGATTGTAAGTGCTGAGGGTTGGCTCTGGCTGAAAGTGTGGGGCCAAGCGCCCCAGAGAAAGGTGCGAACATCCCCGGGGGAAAATACTGGTAACTTTACATTGTTTGAAAATGGGAGGGGGGGGACGTACTAAAGGAAGCGGCAGTTTTGAATTCACGAGGTGAGGGGCGACGGTTCAGGTCGGGAGCGAGAAGGTGCCTTAATATAGAAACGTGAGGAAGGGGATCGGCGGATTTACGCAAACACGGGAAGGGGGCTAAAGGGGGGGGGGAAACTCGTAAGTGAATCATGGGAGCCCCTTGGTTTTTGGTCCTACAACATTACTCAAAAATTCCTGAATCATAAAAAGGATGCAAAAACTGGGGTGCCTTGTGGAGGGAGGGGGGTGGGTCAAGGAGGGAAGGTGCCTTGGTGATGAGGGGGGAAATCGCTTCGCATAGGGACTCAGGTGGGCACTCGACTAAGCGTGGTGAGAAAAGAGCGGCAGACTGTTGTGCAGGGTGATGAAGATCAGTTTCTTGCTGACCTTACAAATACGAAGTGTCCCGGAAGAAAAAAAGGGGGAGGCTGAGGTTCGAACTGGAAGACATCGAGAGCCTTCTTGTACTCTTAAAAAAAAACACGTAGGAGGAGGAAGTATGAAAAAAATCTGAAAAGGAATAGGGGGGGGGTCTTCAAGCCAGAGAGCGGAGAGGGACAAGAAAAGGGAGGGGAGATTGAAAATGTTTAAACCCGGTCATAATGATAATCATCAGAGCATTCAGACTGAATGTGACTACAGAAGAAAGGGAAAGAGCAAGCCAAGGATGAAAGTACAACAATAGGATCGAGGTGAACCGCTCTGGGCAAAGAAGGAATCAAAGAACCGGAGGGGAAAATGACAGAACTTTTCTGTTCAGCCACTGTTTTAGAATTAAGGGGAAAGGGGACCTGAGTTGTCAAAAGGGGACTTCAAGTACAGAGTGGGTTAAAACGGGTTCTCAAGAAAAGGAAAGGGGGCGTCAAAAGGGAGGAAACATGAAGGAAGTCTGAACTCAATTCTCTCATCTAAGTAAAAACGAACCACTTCGCCCACCCTCGTGGGGGGGGAAAATCATACATTTTGAAAACTCTTAACACAAATTTACCGGATAATGTATTAAGGAAGATTTTCAGGGCTGGAGGGAAGAAGGTGAAAAGGAACCCATGAGCCATAGCCACAGGTCCCGAGGAACTCCTTCGGCCGGTGAGGAAAAGGTGCGGAAGAGATGAAAAAAACTGCGGGACTCTTCCATGAGGGATGATCCGGCAACGATTCAATGGAGAAGACTAGTGGGGTTCGACATACGCCTTTTTAAGGGGGGGGGGGCTACGGGATGCAGACTCAGGGACCATCCTGGGGGCCAAGCAACGGTGCCGGGTTCGACGCGATTTCCACTGTCCTCATGAGAGGAAGTCAGCCTAACTACGGCTCCGTACAACACAAAAAGGGAGGTCTTACAGCGGACCAGAACCGGGGCCTTCAGAGACTACCAGGAAAAGTCAAAGGAAGAAGGAAAGGGGAAGGGCCAAAATATTCTTTGGCGACCTACTAAATCCATTCAGGGTTATATCCTGAAAAGACATCCAAACTTGAAGGTACTAAAACTAACGAACCGCGGCGAGGGTGAAGGAACCAGAAATCTGAAAGGAAATAGAAATGTACGCGAATTCGGGTCGGGGGAAACGGGGTTTTCGGTAACGTGGGGGGAGGACTTAGAAACTTATCCCGTTAAATACTCGTAAGACCTTGGAGTTTCATGAAAAAGGGGGAAAAAGCCAAACTTCCATGCAGAAAGAGAAATTCCTTGGGAAGGATCACCTCGACAGGGCGGGCGGAAGAGAAAAGGACCTATCCCGCCTGAGCGTGGGGGCAGGAGGGCCCTTATTGCTAAAGAGGGGTCTCTTATTATTCACAGAAAGGGAGACCTACATAAGAATCATCCCGAGGAGCAAGCAAAGGGAAGGGGGGGGAAGGCTTTCGTCGTACTGTAGTCATTGGGCATGAGACTCAAGAGAAAACTAAACTCCGGGAAGGTACGAAAAAAAACTCCTACCTCTTTTATATTCGGGGTGGGCGGCAGGGAAGGAAATGAAGGGGAGCACAGTCCTGAGGAAAGCGTTTAGGGTTCCTAGCTCGCAACTGGAAGCTTGTCAGGAGGAGAAGGGGGGAATCCAGGGAGGAAGAACAAACAGCATAAGAAAAGGGGAAAATAAAATGAAACTAAACCGCGTCGCAAACAAAAAAGCTATTCCTAGAGCATCAGGAAGACGGTGGCCTTGTAGGGAAAAAGATCAGGGGGGGGCCTTCACTGTCAGGGTAAAGGCTCGCTTTGAAATAGGGGAGCCTCAGAAAGTAACTTTGGCGACCGACCAGGTCGGAAAAGTTCTTCCCTTTAGGCGGAATTATTGGTACTGGTAACGCGACGAAAATAAATAAAGAAGAGTTTGCCGGGAGACCGCCTTTCTAGTCTGTTGGCCTACAAATGCGGGGAAAAGTTTATCTGGGGGGTAAATTTTTAGGAGCTAGGTGGAATAGGGGGGGGGGGGGGGGAACCGTTTCCCTCATCCCCCGGGTGGTACAAGGAACAATTATCAAATACCATGAGGAGGTGTCACTGGAACGTATAAAAATTCAAAAAAAGAAAAATTCATGTCGTCTTTCATGTCTTAGAATAGGTTTGAACTGTCTCGATCGGGGGAAAGGGAAACGTAAGATGTGCTGGGGGGTGTCATAAGATCGGACAGGGAAGGTGGAAGGCGAGTAATGAACTTCCATCAATAAGACAAAGAGAACCCGAACGACTAATCCGCCAGGCCAGAAGTGGCTCAACGCTTGAAGAGGGGGGGGGAGGTTTCAGCCATAAACGTATAAAGACTTGTTTTATTATAATGACAACTTCGAAGAGTGACTATTAGGTCAGGGAAAAGCAAGGGATTTCAAGGGATTGCCCATATGCGTACGGAATCAATCCGCGGAATCCAGTCACTGGGCCAGGGTCAAGGACGGGCGCAACAAGTCACCGGCTGAGACCTCTTGGCAAAAAAAAGACAAGTAGTACACAACTCCACCAAATACTAGGTATCCGGCAGTATAGGGGGAATTTCGATAAAACAGAAAGAGTCTAGAACAATATGAGTTGGCGTGCAGGCCCAATGGTTAGAAAGGCGAATTGCCTGCTGTCAGGTAGTACCGAAGAGGCTAAGAATCAGGATTGGGAAAGGAAAACAGAGATCAATGTTGAAGAAAACTGCAGGAGAGGAGAAATTCACAGAGGATCGCTTAAATAAGAAGGAGGCCGCCGTCTTACTTGCTGAAATCATCACCGCTATCAGGTTAAAAATAGGGACGGGATGCGGAGTGGCTAGGAGAAGGGAAAGGGGAACATGAGTTGTACGCGATGTGGCTGAGTGAATTGCTAATGTCAGAAGGACAAAGTTAACATAGTTAGATGGAGAAGGAGAGTTGAGGTAATCGAATTCCTGACCGCAACCAACATCGAATCGCTGGGGGATCGTGGAATACTCAATTGCTAATTTAGGGGCCAGCGAGGGCTGATATTTTTGGGGGAGGGGGGCCACGGATCGCAAAGGGATTAGGTCTACCGAATAAATGGGAGGGGAAAAAAAACCCCTCGTATTCCTCAACTGTGGCAAGCGAGAGAAAGAAAGATTATGTGTGATATAAAATAGAGTTGCTGACAAAAGTTGCGGGTACGAAATAAAGACTTCGGCACTACGCACAGGGTCGCTTCAAAGGAGTTTAAGATTCGAATGGAAGGGGGGGGAACTGTGCAAAGGAGCAATGAGGCCATAGCCCTCTACAGATTTTTGGGCTGGAGGAAGGGAAGATGCATCAAGACCACCCTCTCAATGATCGAGTTTTCATACTGTGGGGAAAGGGGGGGTTGGGGGGGGGGGGGGGGGGGGGGGTGTCGAGGACCGATAGGCTGTAAACTCCTAAAAGCTTGGGGAAACAGGACTGGACCTCTCCGCGATGTCTTCTCGTTACGGCAGCCCATCGCGATGAAAGAAAGGAGGGAATTCATTGTGTAAGAAGAGGTAAAGGGGAGGAGTAAAGCTTGGAAAGGTTATGTGAGGGGGGGGGGGCTCTCCATTCTCCTGAGGGTCAAAAGGATCTCCTGGGTAAAAGAAAAGGAAAGATTATCCTTGCTAAGGGTTTGTTCAGATGCGCAAGAGCGGGAAGGGGAACCATGAAGGGGAAAAACTACATTTGATAAAACGAGAGTAAAGTAAAGAAAGAAAGAACGCCGGCTGGAGGGTTGGGGGGTGTGGTCCTATGGAAAGTAGATGAACGAGGGGAACACCTGTGGAGTAGGGGGAGAAGAGGGGATGTACCGGGGGCTTCACCGAAAGGTGATGCGTTGCATATGAAAAAAGGGAATAAAATCCTCTTAGGAAGAAAATACCCATGCGTTCACGTATTCTATGGGTAAGGGAAAAAAAGAAGGGGGTGGGGGTCATGGGAACAAACAAGGCCGTTTCTCCACAGTCCTGAAGAGGGGCGAGAAGTTTGGTCGATCGGTCAAAAAAAAGGGGGGGTTGGAGCATGAAAAAAATCAAGTCATTCCTGAGCGAGGGGTGAAGAAGGTGAAAAGAAGTTCAGCGGAGAACGAACACAATAGGCTCTCATCCTGCAAGACGAAGAAAAGAACGTGAATGGCTGCGCTGACAGGAAGAACCTTCCTGAAAGCCTTTGGTTCTGGGCTGGATAACGTTCGGTAACCAAAGACCGGGGGGGGAGGGGGAAGCGGTGGCTTGAAGCTCTCATTAGTTCTCCGCCCAATAAAAGAATCCACTCCGAACTCTTTGGGGAGGGAGTACAAAAGTCA
>Ga0179591_1439783_pt1 | contig 30861 bp, 46 predicted proteins | sample CZOMad2_1_08_16f_FD_182891 | JGI IMG/M metagenome (GOLD analysis project Ga0179591, IMG submission 182891) | Vadose zone soil fungal communities from Angelo Coast Range Reserve, California, USA - CZOMad2_1_08_16fungal (PacBio error correction) | ecosystem: Environmental > Terrestrial > Soil >...
GATCGTGGGGTCCCTTTTTCATCTGTTTCTGTGGTTATGTTGCTCTTTCTACGTGTCTTGTGAGGTGGGTGTTCTTCTAGCGGCCCAGTTACCTGGTGCCAAAGAATCGATCTCGCCGGTTGGGTGGGGGCGCTAGAAGTCACCGTTATTTGACACGTTCTACGGCTGTGGCGCCTATTTGTGTGACACTTGCAGGTTCTTTCTGCGCTTCTAAAGCCACATGCGGATTGGTTCCGCGACGGAGCTCCTTCGCCCCCCCCCCTCCCTCCAGCTTCCACCGTCACCCCCCCGCACCTTACAGGTAGGATAGCCCTTTTCTCCCTCCCCCCGTGGGCTCTAGCGATCCCTGTCTCCCCTCCCGACTCCCGCCTCTTCCCCCAGCCCCCCCGGAACCTCCGTCTCGTCCCGTGCCCAGATGCTCCTACCTCCGCCATACTACTCCACTCACCGCGACGTCCCCCCGCCCCGCCCCCCGCATCCCACCTGCATCCTGCACTCCTTCCCACCACCTCCTCCCCCCGCTCCGGCCCTGGCGCCCGCAACGCGCTACACCCCTCCTCCCATATTCACCCCGGCCCGGCGCCCCCTCTGCGCCTCCAGCCTCCCGCCCACCCCTCCCCCCCCCATCCCCCCCGTTCTCCGCCCCCCCACCCCCTACCCCCGCCGCTCGCCGCTGGTGTCAATCAGCAGGCCAATAACGCAGTTTCCGCCGGCACTGCGCTGAGGGGAGGATGAGAGACTCCGGTGAGCAGAGTTCTGGTTGGTTCTTTTTCTTGTGCGTCGCGTCGTGTAGCTAGCCAGACTGTCCTAATGGGGCAGTGGGAATTCGCGCATTCTCGCTCTTTAGTACGCCGGTCCCTCTCCCCACCACTTCCTACTCGTGCTTCGCTGTTCCTCCCCCCACTCCCTCTCCCCCCCTCTGCGCCCAGGCCGCGTAGTCTGGGCTTGTAGTAAGTGGGCATTCGGCACTCCGTCCTAGCCCCCCCCCCCCCCCCCCCCCCGCCCCCCCCCGATCCCTCCCTCCGCACGCCCCTCCCCACCCCTGCGTTTTCCCCCCCTCTCCTCCCCCTAGGTGTGCAGTGCTCGCCTGTTGGGGTGGGCGTTCTGCGATGGTTTTTGTTGTTGGCTCTAGCGTTTTTTTCTCTACGGGCCCCCCCCCCCCCCCCCCCCCCCTAACGTCCCCACCCCTCCCCCCTTACACCTCTGTTTCGTTTCTATTGTTCTTGGTTGTTTGGTTTTTTACGGTGTTTACTTATAGTTATCTGTTTTTTTTTTGTTCTTGTTAGCATGGTTATATTTGTCGGTGGTTCAAGAAAGAACTGGCCCCCTTCTCCCCCCGTTTCTTTCGGCAACCCGTGCTGTGGAATGTTGGTATTATGTTTTGCGCTGTCTTTTGGTTCGTGTGGTGCTTTTTGCTGTAGCTACTGTTGTTTTTGACTGTGTTTTTCGTGTCGGGCGTGGTGTGTTCGTTTCTCCCCTCATTCTTTTCTTCGCTCGCTCCCTCCCCGCCCACGCCCCTCCCGCCCCCCCGCCCCCTGTCTCCGCCCCCGCTCACGCGGGTGTAGCGCACACTGGTACCGCGGGTTGTGTTGCTTTGTTTGTTGGGGATTATTCCCGGGTTCGGTGTGGGGGGCCGCTCCCATTCCGCCCCTTGCCCGCCGGCCCTCGCCCTTGCTAGTTCGACATATCAGTGAGGGGATCCCCCTTCTCCTTCCCCCTTCCCTCACGGTTAATCTGTTTTTTTAGGGTTTTTTGTCTTTGTTTTTTTTGTGTGGTCGCTTTTTTTTGTTTGTTTTGTTTGGGTTTGTTCTTTGTGTCGTTTGTCGCGGGTATAGAGTCTGTCGTCTTTGTTTGTGTCGGCACTTTCTATCCACTCCCCCCTCTCCCTACTGATCTACCCCTCTCCCTCTCGTCCATCGTGACACTCTGAAATCGGGCCGACCGTGGTATTCTTTTGGTGGTTGGGGGGAGTGCTTTCACTATTTGGAATTACAGAGCATCTTGGGTGCGCGGTTTTTTGTTGCGGTATGTTAAGTCTTGTTTGGTTTGCTTTTCCTTGGTTTTTTTTGGTTGGTTGTTTTTGTCCCTCCTCCTCTCCCCCCCCGCATGACGCCCCCCTGTGCTGCCCCCCAGAGGATATGAATGATCACTTATGCGTGCGTATTTTTTTTTTGAGTGGGCAGTCAATTGTTTGCGAGACTTTTTCGCCTGTTTTTGGATTCTGGTGGTTTTTTGGTTTGTTGTTATGTGAGGGCCGGTGCAATCGTATTTGCGGGGTTTGGGCTTGATCGGTGACTGGCGGCATTCCCGGGCGTGGGGGTTTTGCCCTTGTCGGCCTCGCTTTGTGTCTGTGGTTTCGGGCCGAGATGGATGTGGTTTATATTGATTTGTGGCCTCCTTCCCCTTTGCCCCCTGGCCCCCCCGCTTCGCCGGGACCCGCTAGGCCGTCCTAAGGGTTTTCTGATGGTTCGCCTTGTGCGGCTGTAACTTCCGTCTGCGCCGCTTTGATGCCCGTCCAGTCCAGGGGAAGACGGGGTAGGAGTTAGGGACGCGGTCTCGTTTTGGCATTGATTTTACGCGGTGCAGATTGTTGTGACCGTTCGTTTTGGTGGAAGGGATTGTGCCTATTGTTGTTTGTTTTTTGCTTTGATTGTTGTTTTGATCCTTAGTCGGGAGTGGTGCCCTACATAGGTCGGGGGTTGCGTTTGTCTCTGTGGTGTTGCCCTGTAGGGATCCTCCGCTCCCCTGTTTTGGATTTTTTTGTGCTTTCTGGGTGTTTGGTGCTGTGTGTGGACGGGTGGTTGGCTCTTGCTAGCCCACACTGGCGCGTAGTGCCCCACCTGCCACCTACTCCCCTCCCGTTCCGGCCGCGCCTACCCCCTCGGCACTCTCCCCCCTACACCGCCCCGCCACCCCCTCACAGCCCTCATCCCCTCGGCCCCCCCGCCCCCGCCTCGCGCTTCTGCGCCCTGCCTCGCCCTGTCCCGCTACCCCGCTCCTCCCCCCCCCGTCCTCCCATGCCCCGCCGCCGCCTCACTCGTTGCCCGGCTGAAAGCCCCCGGCCCTGGCTCCCGCCCGATGGTTTTTTTTTCTCTCGTAGCTACGTATCCGGGTCTTGTCTGGTACGGTTTCTTTGCGTTTGTACTTTGCTGTCATGAGGATGGTTTAAGTTCCTTCGTTTCTGTTCGTTATTCGATGTTCTTCATCTTTTCCTGCCGCATCAGCACTCTGGACCCTTATTATCTTTGAGTGCGGTATTAGTCCGGAGTCGTAACCGTCCCCTCCTCCCCACGCCGCCCCCCCCCGCCGTCCGCTCCCCTCGGTCCAGGTTTTTTTGTCTTTATTGGTTTTTCCTGTAGGGTTATTTTCACTTGTGCAATATTTTCATCTAGTGTTTCGTTTCTTCTTCTTTTTTTATACTGGGCTCTAATTTTGTGTTGTGTTTGAGTTCTCTATTCTTTTTTGAGCAGATTTACAGAGCGTCTATTTTTTTGGCCCAACTTCCCCGCTTTCGCCGATCCCTAGGCTGACTGCCATCACCCCTTCACATGCGAACCCTGGCTGACAATCCCTCTGTCCTGCTCGTTTTGTTTGGCTTGCGGGCGGTTCTCCTCGCCCCTCCCCTCCCCCCCCCTCGTGCCGCCCTCCTTCCCCCCTCCCTCTTTCCCCACTCCGCAGTCCCCCCCTACCCCATCACCCACCCTCCCCCTCTTCCCTGTCCCCCCCCTCCCCCTCCCCCCCCTCCTCTCTTTCACCTCCCCCCACCTCCCCCCCCTCCCCATTCCCTTCTTCTTCCCCCTCTCCCTCCTCGCCCCCTCTAGGTTTGCTTTTTCTTTCCGCCCGACATTGCCTCTACTCTCGATACTTCGCAATAGGACGCGGTTGTTGGTTTGGCTTTTTTTTTGTTTTTTGCTTTTCGGCGAACCCTTCTCATCATCGCCTCTTTCTCCCTCCTCCCCCCTCCTGACCCCCGACCGCCTCCGTCTCCCCCCCCCCCCTAGGCTCCCCTCTCCTCCCTAGTCCACCCCGTCCTCCCCCAGGTATTTCGATGATCCCCCCCCACCTTGCCTCCCCCTCCTACTCTCCATCCCCCTTTGCCCCCCACTCGTCCGGCCCGCCCTCACCTCCCACCCACCCCCCCTCCCCTCCTTCCCCCCCCCAACCCCCTCCCTCTCGCTCGCCCCCTCCCCCTCCTCTCATCTCCCCGCGCGCCCTCCGCACCCCTCCCCTCCCCTCCTCCATCCGAGGGTTTTGTTTGGTTATTTTTTTTTGGTGTGGTGTGTTTAGGTGTGCTTGTTTTTGTTATGGGGTGTGTGGGATCCCGTACTGTACCCGCCCTTCCCCCCGCCCTCCTCCTTCTCCGGGTCAGTCGCGTGTTTTTTTTTTTTTTTTGTTTTAGGCGTGTTTGATTTGGTTTTTTTACGTTTTGGTTGTTTTGCGTTTTTTGTGTCTTATTTTTGTTGTTTGGTTCCTTCTTTCATTTCCTCGTTTTAGTTCGGACTTTTTTGTCTTTGTCCTTGGCTGTTTGTGCCTTGGTTTTTTTCGGTTCTGGTAGCTAATCCTACCACCGCCCCCCCATGCCCTCCGCTCCCCCCTCCAGTGCTATCCTCCTGCTATCCCCCACCCCCCCCCCCCCCCCTCCCCGTGAGCTGGGGGTTTTTTCTTGTTTGGTTTTTTTTATCCCCCCTCCCCGCCCCCCTGCCCCCCTCCTCCCTTCTCCCCCCCCCTCGCGTCAACAAGTTTTTTTTTTTTTTGGTGATTTTTTTTTATAGTTTTGTTGTTTTTTTTTATGGGGGTTTTTGTTGCGTCCCCCCTCCCCCTATGTCCCGATCGCCCCTCTGCTCCCGCCGCCCTCCCCTCCTCTTCCCCCCCTCTCCCGCGTCCCTGCCCACTCGCCCTCCTCTACCTCACCCCGATCTCGCGCCTCCTCTCAGGTTTTTTTGTTTCATAGTATCGGATTTTTTTTTTGTTTTGATTGTTTTTTTTTTTGTTTGTTTTTCTACTTCTTTGTCTTTTTTTTTTTTATCTCTTTTTTTGTGGGTTTTATTCTTTTATTTGGTTAGTGGAGAGGTCCTTCTTTTACTTTAATTCTAAGTGCCACCCGGACCCAGGCAGAGACTCCCCACGTAACAATCGTTAGCCTTTCCGGGTGGTTTGTTCTATTTTTGTTATTTCTGGGTTGCCCCCTCCCGAGCTGGGTCCCCCCCCTTGGTTCTTGTGCTTTTGTTGTGTTTTTTGCTGTTTGGGTGGTTGTTGGTTTTTTTGTTGGCTGGCTTATTCCATTTGTTTTTTTTTTACCCGTCCTATTTTTTTTTTTTGAATTCTACCTTCTTACCGGCGTCGGCTCCTTGGTTTTATTGTGGGTTGTTCTTTTGTTGTTCTGTTTCTTTCGACATAATTTCGTAGAGCCACCCCCCTTCCCCCCTTTCCCCTACTCCCCTCCCCCCCCCAACCCCCTACCCCCCCCTCCCCTCCCCCCTCTTCGCCAGCTCTGCTCCCCCGCCAGCCTGTGAGATTATTGGAGTTGGGGGGGGGAAGAGAACAGACTCATCGTCCTCCATTTCTCTTCGTGGATTTTTTTGCGAAATTGGAATCTTTTACTTTTTTCAAGTCATTCTTGTGTTTTGTACTGGTGGGAACGTCCCCGCCCGCCCCCTTGCCGCTCGCGCCCCGAGGCCCCTCTCCCGCGTTTATTTTTTAGCAGCCGGCTTGGTTTTTTTTTTTTGTAGGGGTCTCTTTTGGTTTTTATCTCTGTTTTTCTGTTGGTTATTCGCTGCCCTTTCTTCTCTCTCACTCCCTTTCTCTACAACCCCCACTCCCGCTTTTCATACCGCGCCCACTTTCCACCCCCCGCCTTCCCCTCCTCCCTCTATTTGCCTCGGCTTGAGGCGGGGTTTTTTGTTTTGTGGCGTATTTTTGTTGTCTAGTTTTTTTTTATTTTTTCCTCTTTATTAGTGCTGTTCCCCTCCAGTCTACTTCTTCGGTGAGGGATCCGGTGTTTTTTGTTAGTATTCCATTTTTTGGCCTTTCGAAGCTTTTCTTTTTCGATCTGAGTGAGGTCTCGTGAATGCCTGTTGGTTCTTCAATTTTCCCCGCCACCATCACCCCCTCCACTCCACCCCAGTCCGTGCCTGGCCCACCCTCTTCTTACTACGAGTTAAGTTGTTGGGTCCTTGCCCCCTTTCTCACGCCTCCCCCACGCTTCCCCCTCCCTCCCCATCCCCCCCGATTTATTTTTGGTGTTGTTTAGGCGTGAGCTAGGCGCTTTCGGGTTTTGGTTAAGTGCGGGCCAGCCCGACCACTCCTTCTCCCACCCTCTCCTCCCACTCTTTCTGCGGTACCCCTTTTTGGGTGGTTCCCTTCAGCCCCTGCCTCCGACCCCCCCCGGCCCGCCCCCCCGCTGCTGGCCCTTTTACCTTCTCTCCCATGGCCTAGCCTACTGGCCCCTTTCCGTCCCCCCCTTCTCCCCCTCTCTGCCCTTCCCCCCTACCCCTCCCCACCACCCCCCATAATTTTTGTGTTTTTTTTTGGTTTTGTGTGTGTTTTTTTGTTTTTAGCGCCCCCCCCCTCCCTCTCGGGATCTAAGCTGAGGGTTTTTGGTTGTTTTTGGTTTTTATTTGGTGGCTCTTGTTTTTGCGTTTTCTTGTTTTGTTGTTTGTTCTTTTACTTGTTTCTGCGGATTTTCCTCCCCGAATTCCGTATGTTGATGTATTTGTCGTTGTTTGTGGCGGAGTTGACCGCGCGTTCTTCTCCGTATGTCATTACCGTACGTATTGGGGGACCCCTAGTTTCCCCCCCCCTCGCCGCCGCCCCCCTCCGTCCCTTTACCTCTCTCCAACTCCCCCCCCCCGCCGCCGGTTAGTTTGGGTTTGTTGTTTTTTGTTTTTGAGTGGGCGCTTTATTTGGTTTTCGTTCTGGGCTTGTTATTATTGTGGTTTTCCCCGTCGGCCACGAGTGAGGGGTCTCCAACCCTCCCCACCCACCCCACCTACCTGCATCCCCCTACACCCCTTCCCCCCCCCCTCGCCACCCTCACTCTACACCCCCTATGCATGTCTTGCACGTAATTCTGCTATTCAGTCTCTAGTTATTTGCACTATCGGGTCTGCTTTCCGATTCGGGCATCGTCTCTCATCTTCCACCCCCCCGCCCTCACTCCGCCCCTCCTCCCCCCCCTGCCCCCCCCTAACGCCCCCTCTCCCCCCCATCCCGGAGCTCAACCCTCTTCCCGTACATTTCCCCCACCCGCCCACCCCCCTTCCCTGTCCCCGTCCCGTGACGTGCTCCAGGCACTCCCCCCTCTTCCCCCCCTCTCGCTGTCCTCCGCTCCGACCCCCGCTGGCTCGGGTGCTGGTTGCTAGATGTCTCTTGTCCCCGGCCGCACCGTCTCACCATCTCCCCCTGCCTACTTACCCTCCTGCGCCGTATCCCCGCCGCCGATCTCTCGTGGTTTGGCCTCTTGTTGTTCGACGGGGACTCCTTGTTGCGACTCCGCTTCGGGCAGGTCTTTTGGTGTTTTTTTTATGTTACGGGCGTCTGGTGAATAGCGTTTTGTACGTTTCTTTGTATACCTTACGGGTGTGTGTCTAGGCCCCCCCCTCTTTCCCCCTTCACTCTTCCTCGTGTGCACCTGGTTCTGCCTGTCTTTTAGTACCTTGGTCATTTGTTTTCTTTGTACGGATCTTTTTTTTTCAGGGTCCTGTTTTTTTGGGATCATTGTTTATTGGCGAGTGATTGGGCGGCCAGCCCTAGGTCTTGGGCACTTTTTTCGTCTTTTGTTTTTTTTTATTTCAGTTTTAAGACCTGATTGGTCGGCGGGCGCGTCTCCAGGATGGGGCTCGCCGTTGATAGGCGCCTGTCACATGGCGACTTATTCTATATTTGTTTTCGACTGTTTTACTGGGGATTCTGGCATTAACTTTTTTTCTGATGACCCCCCCCTCCCCCCTCCCCTGGTCCCTGTCTTTACGATCCCCCTCTCGCCCTCCCTCCCCTCCCCCTTCTCCGCCATCCTACCTCCTACCTCCTCCCGCCTCTCCCACCCCTCCCTTCGTCGCCCCCTCCGCCCCCCTCCCCCCTTCTGCTCGTTCCGGGGTTCCCTTTTTCGTTTTTTTTTTTTTTGTTGTTATATGTTTTTTGTTTGGTTTGGTTGGTTGGGAGTTTGCTTTTTTTCTGTTTTTTTTTTCTTTCTTTTTTCTTTGGCATCCTTACAGTTTTTTTTTTTGGAGTTTTTTTTTGTTTTTTATTCTTGTTCCGTTGTTTGTTTTTTTTTTTTTTTTTATTCTTTGTCGCTCCTCCCCCCTCCCATCACCTTCCGCCCCTCCCCCCCTCCCTCCCATTCCCCCTCGGCTCTCTCTTTTTTTTGTATGTTGGTTTTTTAGATTATTTCTCCTGTTTTGCGTGCGCCTTGGCCTGGAAGGGATAGTTCATGTTTGTTTTGTTTTGTACGGATGTGTGTTTTTTTTCCTCGGTTTTTTTACGTGGTAGGGGTTTTTTTCTTTGGTCGTAATGTTGAGTTCTTCCCCCCTCCCCCCTCCCCCCGCTTCCCACTCCCCCCTTCTCTCCACCTCTTCCCCTACGCCTCTTTTTTGTGTTTTGTTTTGTGTTATTTTTGTTTTTAGGATGTTTGTCTGTTGTTTTTTATGGTCTTTGGAGTGATTCTGATTCTTTTCTGATATTTTCGTTTTTGATTTGCGTCGGGCCATTTGTGTAGATTGGTCTATACGCGTCAGGTTGGTCGGCGCTTTTCGAAATCTGGCGATTTGTTGTTGGGTCGCTCAGAGTCGGCCCCCGGCCCGCTCTCCGCCCCCTGCACGTCCTCCATTCTCCCACCCCTCCGTGATCCCCCCGCCTCCCCCGACGGTTTGCCTCCCCCCCGCCCCTTGCCTTTCCGACCCCTCCCACACCCTTCTCTCATCCCCCCGCGGGTCTCGCCTTATTGCTTTCTACTCCCCCCCCCCCCCCCTCCTCGCCCCCCCCATTCGCTGACTTCTCAACCCCCCCCTCCCACCACCCCAGCTCCCTTCACCCATCCTGCTCCCCAGTCAGCCCAAAAGCCGTGTGTCGGTCGTCTAGCTGTTGCTTGTTCCTTCGCTTAATTGGTGTGAGTTCTTTGTTGTTTATCTTAGTCCTTTGAGCGGGTCTTCTTTTCTTCCGTTGTGGTTTCTTTTTTGCTTGTGCCCTCTCCGCCCCCTCCCACCCAGTTCCCGCCCCCTCTCCCAACGCAACCCCCCCCCTTCCCTTGCTCCCCCTCTCCCAGAAGCTAGCCGCTATCTTGTATACCTGGTGTCGTTGTGGTGGTTTTTTTCTGGTGTTTTGATTTCCCTTTTTTTATGTTTTTTGTGTTTGTGCTGCTTGTGTCCCACCCCTGGCTTTTTTGTGAGGCCTCGACCTAGGTATGACCCTTCCCTTCTCCCCCCCCCGTCCCCCGCCGCCACCCCCTCCCCGGTCACGGCGCGGCCACCCCTGGTTCTTTGGTTTCGAGAGGAGGAGCACGAGTCCTCGTTGGCCGACTGGGGCGCCCCGCTATCCCCCCCAATGGGGCACCTCTGTCCCATGAAGTGATCAATGCGCTTGGTTTTTTTCCGTGCTGGCTAGAGTTCTTGTTGGGGGTGTGTTTTTTTTCGACCGCATTTACGTCCCTGGGTGGTCCCCTGCCTTTTCTATTTTCGTTCTCTGGTTTTGCGCTGCGGCTTTGCTCTGCATGTATTTCCTCCCCCGCTGTCCTGTCTTTTTTGGTTTTTCTTTTTTCTTTTTTTTTTTTTGATCTCCGTTTACCCACCCTCCCCCTTTGCCCGCTCTCGTCCTCCCACTCCCCCCCCCCCTTCACCCCCCCCTCCCTCCTCGCCCCTCCGTCCTCCCACCCCTTCCCCCTCCTCTCCCCTCCGTCCCCCTGCCCCGCCCTCTGTGGGTTGTTCTTTGTTTTTTTATTTTTGGTGTTTTTTGTCTTTTTTTGGTTTCTGTTTTCTTCCTGTTTTTTTTTGCCCTTCTTGCTCTGGCCTTCGTCCACCGGCCCCCTTTTTTTGTTTTACTTCGCTTGTCTCGTTTCCTTGTCTTTGGTTCGGCGTTTTTGCCCTCCCTCCCCCTCTCCGCCCCCGGCAATCCCTTTCCCCCCCCTTCTCCCCCACTCCCTCCCCCTGCCCTCTCTCCTTTCCCCCCTCTCCTCTTCGTGCACAAATGCGGTGCGTGGTCTTGTCTTTTATTTTTGCTCTTTATTGTTTCTTTTTTCGTCTTTCTCGCGTTGTTTTTCTTTTTTTTTATTTTGGTGCTTGTTTCCGGCGGTCCCGCCTGTTGGTCCACTATCAACTGTCCACCCCCTCCCGGCTTCCCCTCTCCCCCCGCTCCCTCCCCCCCCTCCCCCCCCGCTCTAGTCTTCCCCCTCTCCCTCCTCTCTCCCCTTTCTCGTTACCATACCTCACGTCTTCACCAACTCATTGCTGCTACTTCCTCACACGCTTATTTTTTTTCCCGTTATCTTTTCGGTGTTCTTTTCTCTTTATTTCGGCCGTTCATCCGGTTTACTAATCCCCGATCCCCGTCTGTAGTTGGCCGCTATCGTTTTTTCTCCTCCCATCTTTTTTCATTCCCTTTGGGTGTTTTTCGATTTTTTGTTTTTCTTGTTGTGTATTTTTTGTTTTTTTCCTGTGTCCTAGGGTTTGATGTTTCCGTGTGTGTTACATCGGGGTGTTTCGTTTTTTTTGTGTCTTGTGGGGTCGTCGTGAGTGGAGTTTGATTTGGGGGTCGTGAGGTGTGTTTTTTTTTTTTATTGGACCATTGTTATCGCGTCACCCTCCCAGCCGCATCTCCCCTAGGGCGCGCAGGATCTGTAGTCTTTGTTCATGTGGGGGAAGCGGGGCCGGCTTTCTGTACTATCTGATCATTTACCCGCACCCCCCCCTCTCCCCCCGCATCCTTTCCCCCATCCACCTTGCCTACGTTACGCTTTTTGTACTTAGAGAGAGGTGGCATAGGACGAGGTGGTTGGCCCCACCCTCTACACTCCTCCTGTCCCCTCCCCCCGCATACTGGAGGAGGGCATTATATTTGGGTTTTTACGGGCGGTATGTCTTCGGCTGTGCTAATTTTTGTGGATTATTAGGGTGCCTGTTTCCTTATCGTCGGACAGGATGCGTGGGTTTATCTTGGGGGTGTTTTTGCCGCGTGTGTTGAAGCCCGGATTCTTGGCGCGTCTGGGGATTTGCTTTCCGGTGCTACCGCCAGACTCCCCTCCTCCTCTTCCTTCCCTCTTCTCCCCCCACCCCCCTCCCTCGCAGTCTCTTGGTTCTCGCGTCGCCCGTAATCCAGTGCATCCCCGCGCAGTAAATTAATTTATTCTTTCTGGTAGGCTATCTTACTAATTTTGGTATTAGTTGATCTCGGACCCTATACCTAACCCTTCCCTCCTCTCCCCCTCGGCATCCCCCCTTCGTCACCCCCACCAGGCGAAGAGGTGTGCATGTCATATTTTTTTTTAAGTGTTTTTTTTTGCTCTTTCCCCCCCTCCGTTCTTCCGCCTACGGCTGCCTCCCCTTTTCGCCCCCCCTCTTTCCCCTCCTTCGCACCCACCCCTCCCCCCCCCCCCCCGTCCCTCCCCCCCTCTCCCTTACCCTCCCCCCCTCCTCCCCACCCCTACTTCCCCTCTCGTCCCCTCCCGCCCCCCTTTCCCTCCCTTTGCTTTATTTGTAAGGGGGTACGAACCCGTCCTCCCCCCCCCCCCCCCACCGGATTGTTCTGTTTTTTTTGTTACCGTTTGTTCCCTGTCACTCCCCCCCTCCCCCCTCCACCCACCCCCCCCTCCCCTCTCCCCCGCCCGTGCTGCTCCTCCCCCGCCCACGGCCTCGGCGGACCTTCGTCCTCCGCTCCCCGGCCCCGCGTCCCCGCCCGCCCCTTCCCTGCCCGCCCGCGGGTCTCCACCCACTCGCTTACACCTGATACTCCTCCCTCCCGCCCCCCCTCCCCCTACCCTCCTCTACTCCCCCCTCCCCCGCACCCTCCCCCCCCGGGGCGGAAGACTATGCTCTGTCTGCGGGGCGTTTATCGCGGTGGGCGTAAGTGTTGGGCTTTGTTCGTGCTTGTTGGACGGCCTCCACTCGCCTCCCTCGCTGCCTTGACCCCTCTCCCCCACCTCCCGCGTTCGTGCGGTTATCCGAGTGTGGTCGTTCTGGTCTGATTGCCGGTGGTTTTGTGGTCTTGTATGTGGGGGTCCTGCTTGTGTGACCAAACTTATCTCGCGCTCTGGGCCCTGACATCCCCTTGGTGTTTATGCCTCTTCAGTGCTGCGTGCAGCCTGCTGATTGACGGCGATCTCTGTGGTGTCTTGTTTCTTGTAACAGCGGTTCTTTTTGTTGGCTTTTTTTTTGTTTATTTTTTTTTTTTTTTTTTGGTCGTGGTTGTTTGTTTTTCTATTTGTGTTTGGTGCCCCCGCTCAACCTTCCGCTACCATCCAAACCCGTCCGCCTCGAGGTGATCGCCCTGACCGCCCCGACCGCCTACTGACACTGGACTCTACGTCACGACTCCTCCCCCCCTCCCCTCGCCCCGCCTGTTTTTTGCATTCTTTTTTTGTGAAAGGCTCCGAAGGTCGTCGCTAACTTGGCAGTACCGGGCCCGGCGACGGTTAGGCTAATTTGTAGTATTTCTACGCTTCCTCCGGTACACGGGGGATGCTTAGCTATTCTTAGAGAGGGGGTGGGTGGGTGGGGTTGCCTTTGTCCGGCCCCCCTCCTTTCCCCGTTCCCGCCCGTCCCACTTCCCCCTTCTCCCCTGGGACCCTCCGACCCGCGGTCCCGCCCCCCGTCGCCCCTTCCCTCCCCCTTTCTTGGCCCTCCCGCCCCCTCCCCCCAATTCCCTGCTCGTCCCTCCCGCCCTCGTGGGGAGGGGGGGTGGTTTTTGTCTGTGTTTCTTTTGTTTTGTTTTTTGCCCCCCTCTCCCTCCCCTCCCCTTTTTCTTTGCGTGGGGCGTGCCTGTGTTTTTTTTTTTGGTTTTTGTTGTTTTATTCGTTCAGGTTGTGTTTTTTTTTTTCTTGTTCTGTCTACTACCTTTTTTCTCTATGTTTGCTTTTTCCTTTTTCTCTTTCTCTTTCCGGGGCTTTTCTCTGTAGATTTGTATTTTTTTTTATTTTTTGATCTTTTCTTGGGGATGCCTGTTGGTTTTCTCCGGTCGGCGTCTGGATGCCGCGCTCCTTTCCGGATCCTATCCGGGGACCCCGGTCTGCTCGCCCCCCCTCTTCATATGCACTCCTGCACCCCCGCCCCAGTTTCGCCTGCCTCCTTGCGGCCGGTAACGGTGGCGTCGCACCGTTAATGTTTCTCGTTCTTGGTCAGTTTTTAGGTGTTATTTTGCTTAGGGGATATTTGTTCGCTTTTTCCGCCTCCCGTCGTCCGTCTAGGGCGAGCATCCGGCCCCCTCATTCCCCTGCCTTCTCCCGGGTGGTAGGTGTCAACGTGTGTGTTTTCTCTGTATTGGTTCGGGGGGCTCCTGATAGGCAGGGTGTCCCCGAGACGCTCACCCTCGCCTCGCCCATCTTTTACTTCAACGCCGCGGGACCCTTTCCCTCCCTTGAGCATAAGGCAGCCGGCCCCCCTTTCACCCTTCCCACTCCCTTTAGACCTGCCATCGGTTTGTTTATTTTCTTTGCGTCTTTTTTAGTGTTTTTGTCCTTGTTTTTTGCCTTACGTTATTTCGTGCGCGTTTGCTTGTTGATTTCGGTTTTGGGGTTTGTTTTTTTTGTGTTCTGCCGGTGTTTGGTTCGTATGGTGGTTTTGGGTTTGCTGGGGAGGCGGTCTAGTTCTAGGATCCGTTTTTTCTAGTTATTAGTAGCCATGACAGCCCTCCTGGTCAGCGATGGCATGGTGCGGACATTTAACTTTCATCGGGAGCCTCTGTGGGAGTATGTAGGTTTCGTCTCCTTGGCGTGCTGGTTTTTTTTTTTTTTTGTGCGTATGGGCGTGCGAGCTCTAAGATTGTGGTGAATCCTGTTGGATTGGACTGTTTTTGCTTCTTTTCCTTTTTAGGCCTTCGGGTATATTCTGGCCCCTCCTCGCCTCCCGCCGCTCCCACCCTCCCTCCCACTCTGTGTCGCTCCCGTCCCCGCCCGACTCCCCCGGTACCAGGCCCGCCCCCTCCCCCCCTCCTTCGCCTTTCCGCCCCCGCCGCCCCGCTCCACGCTCCCCTTCTCCCTCTCCCGTGCCCCCGTTGGTCTACTCTATCCTTTGGCTCCGGCGCGCAGCAGCGACACAGATATTCCACGATGAGTTCTTGCTTTGGTATCTCGGTGTTTCTTTGGCTTTTTGCTAGCATTTTTGGATGATGTCGGTTTCTCATCAGGTTTCTCGCGTGTCCGGCATAGGAGTTTTTTTGTGAGGTTGCTCCCGCCCCCCCAGCGCCTTTCGTGGTCCCGATGCGTCGCTGGCTGGCGCGTGCGGACCTTTATGTACCATTGTCGGCCTTTAGCCCACCCCGCCGGGTGTGTGGTTATGACTTTTGTTTTTTTTTTTTTTTTATGGTGTTTTTAGGTATCGGCCCCTCTTCCCCCCTTTCTGACTCCCCCCCTCCCTGCGTACCTCGCGGTCTCCTTCTCCCCCCCCCCAGGCCTCCCCCCCCCGGTACTCCCCTTGGGCTGTTTGTCTTTTCGTATTTTTGCTTCTTATTGAGTCCCCAGTGTTTTCCGCACGGCGTCCTTCCCGCCCGCCCTCGCGCGCGACACCGTCCCAGCCCCGGATTTTACCACCCCGGGCCCCCCCTGGCCCCCTGCCCGTGCACATTCTCCCCCTCCCCCCTCCCGTGGGGGGCTAGTGTGAATCTTGTTCATTCCCCCTCTTACGCGAGTGTGCTTTTGTCCGCATCGTGGTACGCTCCCTTCTACGCACTGGAGCCGCAGACTTCTACTCGCCTCCCTCCTCCGCCCCCCCCTCTCCCACCCCTCGCCTTCGCCCCTCCCCGCCCCCGCGCCCTTCTCCCCCCTCATTGGTTCTCCCTCTACGCCCGCTTCCTGTCGCCCCGCCCACTCCGGCTCTAGGCCACTTCGTACGCAGTAGTCGGCCGGGCGCTCGTTTATTCCTGGATTCTTGGTGGGCAGCCACCGCCCCCCTCCGGCCCCTCCCCGGTGTCGTGTTGTGGTAGTGAGACCAGCTGGGGGTGCTTGGGGTTTTGCTTTCGTCTGTGTTGGGGTGGGGGTTTTATTCTCGGTTTTAGTTGGTGGTTCTTGTCGTGGATGTACTGCGGTGGTCGGTTTTTTTTTAGGGTCGGGGATTGTTGTTACTTTGCGTCTTTGCTTCATGTGCTGCTGTGGGATTTACGTACGAGGACTGCCGGCGTGGCCCCCCGGCCCGTTGTCCAGCGGTAGCCGCGTGGTTTGTAACGTATCGGCGGTTACATTGTGACTCCTTTGTGGCTGTCTCTTTGATTGTTTATGCCCGCCCCTGGGAGGGCCTGTATTTTTTCATCTGGTCACGTGTTTCAGCATGTGGGGGTTTGTTTCTTTTTGGTTTGCTTTGATTCTTTTACTCCCTTTCTTCATTGCATAAGGGATTGGTGTTTTTTTTTATGGGTGTGCTTGGGGGTTTGTTGGGCTCTCCCTCCCGGGGACTAAGTACGCCCCCCCCGTGTTGTTGGGGTTTTTCCAGTCTCAGAGACGCGATCGTTCCATTCCCTTCTTTGTCGCTAGACCCTCCTCCAACCGCTGCTGCGCTTTTTACTTTGGGGCTGTTGGATGTTTTCTGGGTTTTTTTTTTTTTTGCTGGATATGGTGCAGCGGTCTGTTGCTCTCCGCTGGCCATTTTCCGTTCACTTCTTAGTCGCCGTATGTTGGATAATCTTTCACTTTTTTTTTTACATTTCCTTTTGCCTTTGTTTGTATCGGTCGCCTCATTCTCGCCCCCTCTCCCCGCCCCCGGCCTCCTCCCCGTGCTGGAGTCTCCCTTCTACCGCTTGCCTGCACCTTCCCCCTCATAGCCCTCCCCTCCGGCCCTTGCGAGCCCTACTCACCCGGCCCTTCATCTCGACAATTACTGCGCACGCTCTCCTCCCCTTCGTTGTGGTGGGTGGTTGTGATCCCCCCCCCCCTCCCTCTCCTTCGAGCGCGTCCGCTAACCCACGCACCTCGGTTGTCTTCGTCCGGCGCCTCCGCCCCCCCGCGGCACCCCCCCCACATGCCTATGTGTCTTGTCGGTGTCTCGCGTGTAGCGTCCTCTTTTGCATTTCTGACTGGTATCTCGTGCCGAGCTCCTTTCTCGGTTACAGTCGTGTGTTGGTGCGTGTCTAGTGTTGTGTTGCGTGTCGTGTTTTCTCGTTGCTTAGTGCGCAGGAGTGGTCCGCGTCGTTGCACGGCAGGGGGGATCGGTGCCCGTGCACGCCGGTTGTGATCAAAGTTGGTATCCGGCACGTCACGCTGTGGAGAATGGTCTGGGGGCTTCGCGCGTACGCAGGAGTTGCTGACCACCCCTCTGCGGTCTTTTTGGCGTTTTGTTGGGTGATTAGGAGTTGTGAGGGTGCTCGGTATGCCCGGCCCCTCCATCTCCTGGCCATCCAATGTTCGGATTACGGTGTGTGTTGAAGTCTTTTTACGTTTCCTTAGGAGTTGACATACTCCTGTTTCTCCTTGTTTAGGTTCTATAGGATCATTATATGAGTCTCGGGGGCCTGGTTCTGTTGTTGTGTTTTGTCGGTTTTTTTTTTTCTGTTTCTTGGAGGCGTTGAGTTGCCTCGGGGAGAGAAGGCCCACCGCCTCCCCCCGCCGGACTGAGTCCTCCCCGCCTCTCTGGATCGCCCCCCTCCCCCCTTCCCCTTCCTTTCCCAACCCCCCCCCGCCCCTTCGCCCTCCCCTCCCTCGCCTCCCGCGCCTGCCGACAGGTGATTGTTTTTATTTTTTGTGGTGGAGGTTAGGGGGGGCGCCACCGTGCCCCTCCCCTGACGCCTCCGTCCGCGCCCCGTGGAGTGGTTTGTTGGGGGGGTTGGTTTTTTTTTTTGTCTCTTGTCGCTAGTTTGGTGGGGCGTTCTGCGGTGTTTGCACGGACGAATGTTATTCCCACTCTGCCTCCGCGGGGCTATCGTCGTCTGTGGGGGAGTCGTGCGGGGTTTTTCTTGAGCCCCTTTCCCCTTTCACGCCCCGGCCGCCCGGTCCCCCCCCCCCACGCCGCCGTCTCTCTTCGCCTCTCCCGCTCCTCTTCGTGCGTGATTAAGTTATGGTTGCTTTTGTCTGTTTTTTTTCTGCATGATTCACTATTTCTTGTAGGTGCCGTTGCATCGTTATTCCACTCTAAAGATGCTCTTTTCGTTGTGCTTTGTGTGGTTTTTTGCTTGTCGTGTGTTATTTTGGGTGTCTGGACTTATTGGTTTTTATTGGGAGCGTGTGTGGGTCTTTTTGTTTTGCGGTGCGGATTAGGTTTTTATTTCTGTTTGTTAGCAGGCGTCTGTCAGCGACCCTGTTGAGTACTCTAGAATTGAGAGAGCGGTGTGCTCCTTCGCCCCTGCATCCCCCCCCCCCCTTCTCACCGCTCGCCACGCTCCCGCCAGACGTTCCTACGTTCACGTCAGTGGTTCTTTGGTTTTTTCTTCTTTTCTATGTTTTGTTTTTTGGTGGTCGGATTGTATTTTGGCAGGCCTCCAGGTCTTTTTTAGTTGTGGTCTATTCCACTCGTCCCGCCGTCCGCCTCCTGCCCTCTTTCTACCTCATTGTCTTCGTTTTTCTTTCCCTTTTTTTTCTTCGATTTGTTTTGGGGGTTTAGGTCATTCTTTTTCGTTTCTTTTGTTTTCCTGTTGTTTTTTTTTTTTTGGTTGTCTGTATGGGGCGTGGGTTTGCTGCTGTGATGATGTTTGGTGTCGGTTGTGCTGCGTTCCGCTGTCTCCTGATTCCTCACAGGCCCTTGCTGCTCCCTATCTCTCTAATCTGGGTTTTTCTGCTTGCGCTTCCCCTCCTCCCCCCCCCTGCCAACCCCCCATCTCGCCCCCCCCTCGCCACCTCCCTGCCTTCCGGGGACACTTGCCCAGCGCCTGGCGCGCCCCTCAATCCCCCCCCCCTCTCCTGACTGTTGCCCGCTGAATCCGCTCCAGCCCCCCCCCCGGCCCCCGCTCCATCTCTGGCTCCTTGCACGGGGGATCACCCGACTGTTTTGATGTTCTGGGGTCCAGAGGCGGCGTCGGACCATCCTGCCTCAGTCGCGTAGTCGCTCCCGCCCTGCCGCGTTCCGCCCTCGCCTTCGGTCCCTGCCTCCCCGCGTCCCGTCCCGGACCTCCGTTGCGGGATCCTTCCCCCTTCCCCCACCCGTCCACCATCCTCCCAGGCGGACGGCGCCTTCCCTTGGGCGGTCCGGGCACGCATACGCACGGTACTGGGAGCCCGCCGCTCCCACCCCCCACTTTCGGCCTCCTCTCTTTGCGCGTCTACTCTCACCCTCCCTCCCCTTACCCTGCGTGGCGTCCCGTTTGTATGGTGCTTACGAATGCCTTTATGGACGTGGTGGCCTTTTTTTCTGCTTAGGATACTCTCGAAATTTTGCTGTTTAATTTTCCTTTTTTTTCTCTTGGTTGTTTGGAAGGTAGGGGCTAGGCCGGCGGCTGAAATCTAGTGTGCTGTTTCTGTCGTTTGAGGGTTACCCAGTGATCGGTGCTGCTTTGTCGTGGGCTGGGTGTGGGGGTCTTTGCATCCGTTTGTCGGCGCGATGGCTGATTGTGATTTCTGTAGGTAGGTGGGTGCCTCTCGTTCTCGTTGGCTGCAGTTTCCGCGACGTGTTACTCTTACTAGTATTTTTGATGGTCCTCTTTCCTTTCTGATGCACGCTGTTTGTCGGGTTCGGACCGCCCGTATGCGGCCCGTCCCGTCGTTCGCTCCGGCTTCTTTCCACCCTGCCGCCGGCAGCCCGCACGCAGCACCTCCCCGGTATGTCCTTCCGTTCTACCCTCCTCTTCCCCAGTCGACTACACCGTACCAGGCCCCCCACGACGCACCGCCTCCATAGGCCGCCCGGTCCTACGCCGCTATCCTGGCGTTCGTCCTAGTTAATCCCTCCTGCTTGCCGCACCCCACTTCTTCCTCGTGTCTCACTGCCGCTCCTCGCGCCACGGCTCTGATCCGCCCGATCCGCATCTCCCCCCGTTCGTCGCCGAATTCGCCCCCGGGCGCTCGTCTGGCCCCCCTCGCCCCGCTCTCGTCCCGGGCCGCTCCCGCGCCAGGGTCTCCTCTCCCGCGCCTCCCCCTCTCTTTCCCGCCCGCTCCCTGTCCGCATTATGCGGGTGGTGAGATTGAGTTGTTTTGGGGTTATGTTGGGGTCCTTTTTTAGTGTGTTGTTTGGATTCGCCTCGCGGCGCTAATTTCTGTGTCCTAGGGGCGTCTCGGTGGTCAAAGGGGGCACCTCTGGGTTCGCTCGTCGTTCCCTTTCCTCTATCTCTCTGGGAGGTTTGTGGTTGTTATTTTTCACTGTCGTTCACGAATGTTGCTTGCTCCCGGTTGGTTGGTGCTGGTGGGGTTGTTTATTTCCGTCTTATGGATCTTTTACGGGTGTATCTTTGTGACCATGAGGGTTCCTGGCTGTTCTCGTTATTCCCCTTAACGTTTGTCTTTTGTTGTGCGACGGTGTCGCTCCCCCCGCTTCTCCCCGCGCCCCCTCTCCGTCCCCATTCTCCCCGCCCCACTCCAGGGGGCTGGTTGTAGGTTGGTTCTGTGCGGGCTAATACTTTGGCGCTCCTATGGTGGGTAATTTCCGTCTTAGGTTTGTTTGGGTCTCCTTCCCGGTTGTCCGCCTGCCCGGCGTATGAGGGGTTGGTTTTCTGCGCTGTTGGAAGTGTTCATTTGGGGCTTACGGTACCTAGAGGGGGTTTCGTAGGGTTGGGCGGGTGGGCATTGCTTTTTTGTTATTTTTGCTTGGTGTGCGGAGGGGTGTATTTGTTCGCTGTGTGTGGCTTTGTGTTTGTTTCTCGTTGGCTTCATGTTTTGTCAGGAGGGTATTTATGTAGTCATGGGGTTTGGGGGTTCTTTCTCTTGTCGGAGTGGCTTGTTTGTTGTGGCAGTTTGTCGTTGTGGTGTGTGGTTGTCCTGCGTTCTTGATTTTGGGTGCGTCTGATGTCATTGTTCTGCCTCTGTTTGGTTTGGTCCTTCATCGGATTTAGGGGTTTGCGCTGGTTGTGTTTGGGGTGCTGAGTGGATTGGCCGGTCTAATGTTTGTGGATCTCCGGGGTGGTGATGGTTGTCTATTCTCGAGGGGTATGACAATCTCCTCTCTTCTGGCCCCGCTCTCTTGCCCTGGTCCCTGCAGCACACACCACACGCGTCCCTCCACCCTCCTCGGCCCTCCCCGCGCTCTAATGCCATGACCTCTACCGCCCCCCCTCGTTGCCTCGCCCTCTTACCCTCCCTACTCCCTACCAAGTCCCTCCCTCCGCCGCGCCTCCATTTTCGCAACACTCCCCGCCCCTCACCCGCCCGCACCCTCCCTTTCCCCCATGCGCCCTGCCCCCTCGCTCTCCCGCGCCCCGTGCCCCCACCTCTCCCCCGCGATCCCCCCCCTCCCTCCTCTTCTCCCTTTCATCCCTCCTGTCGGCATGCTCCCTCGCTCCCGTGAGGAGGCACAACCCTCCTCCCTTGTCGCCTCTCTCCGCTCCCTGCCCTCGTACCCTGCTCTTCGTCCGCACCCCCGCTCCATCGCGGCGAGGGTGGGGGCTCTCTTGCGTCTTCGCGGGGGAAGGGATGGGCGCCTTTTTGTGGGTTTATCTGGTCGGGTTTTCGTTTATTATTTTTCTAAGATTTAATTTTGCGGCTCTTCTTTTTTGGCGTCTGTTGCAGCCCATCGCTGTGTCGGGCCTCGTATGTTGCGGGTTTGGTGGCTGTTCAGACAAGTTTTATCTTGAGTGTGTTGTGTATCTCCGCCGTTGCCCCCTTCCCCCCTCTGCGCACGCCCCCCGGCCCCCGCCACTCCGCCACCCCACCCCCCCCTGCCGAGCAACCTCGCCCATTCTGCTCCAACCGGGTCCCCCCTCGTGCCCTTCTTAGCGCCCACCTAATGACGGCCTTCCCCGGACGCTGGGGTCGCAATCCCCACACGTATCCTTCCAGCTCCGCTCCCCTCGCGGCTAGAGTTAAATTTTTTTTTTCTTTTCCCATGTCTGTGTGGGGGTTTTGGTAGAGTTCTGGTTTTTTCCTTAGTAGGGCGCGTTTCCATGTTGTTTCTGTTCTCGCGGTTGGTATCTTGTTTGTGCTGCTGGCCGTCCCGGATGACGCTCTGGCCGCGATGACTCCCCCCTTCCGCCGTCCTCTCCGTCCTCCCCCCCGACCTCTTCTTTGTTGTGCTGGGTTTTTCGTGTGTTCTCGATCCGCTGTTTTTCATTGGGTGAGGGGGCGCCCCCTTTTAAGGTTTTGGTTTCGTTGGGCTGGGATGGGGGTTGACATCGTCTCCTCCTTCCCCATGGGGCCCGTCTTCTCCATCACGGTCGATTGGTGGGGGGCTTGCCTTCCCTGCTCCCCCCCTGTCCCTTCCTTTTTGGAGTTGGTTTTTGTGTGTTCCTTATTAGGGGCAAGCAGTGGTCACTGGCTTCTCATTCTACTACCTCTTTCTGTGCTCCATTTCCATTTGACTCTTTTGCTTTCCATTTCACCCGTTTCGTCCTCGTCTGGGTAGAGTCTCTTTCCTAGGCTCTTGCTAGGGCCCTGCTCTGCCGTCTTTCGTCTCTTCGTTTTCTCCTTCTTCTTTTTACTTTCGCATCTCTTGTTTCATTTGTTCTATTTTGTTTTTTTTTGTTTTTTTTTGTTTGGTTGCTGGTTTAGGGTTTTTTTTTTTTTTTTTTTCTTATGTTTATTTTTTTTTTGGTATAAGTGTGGACGGTACTTTTCTATCGTTTTTTCTCTCCCCAGGTTCCGTTCTGGTCGCCTTCCTTTTCGCTGCCTTTCTTCCCCCCCCTGGCGCCTCCTTTCTCCGCTTCTTACCGTTCCCGCCCCTTTTATTCTCTTTATCACCTTTTGAGTTCTCTTTTTTACTGGTTGGGCTGCTTGCGGTCGTCTTGGAGCGTAATGGTCTTTTTGTCTGAATGTGTGTTCTTCTTGCTGGAGATTCCCGCACGTTATGCTTTTTATGCTGCTTCGTTGTCTTGCTTTTTTTACTTTTCTCTTTTCTTTTTTTTTTATGTCTTCTGGTCCTTGGCCGTCTGGTTGGCCGTTCTTACGTCGTTTCCGGCTCCCTTGCTTTTGTTGACCGCGGCGTGTTTTCGCACCTGTGCACGGACGTCTGGTTGTCCCCTGGCTCCTAGAGGGTGTGTGTGGGGTGTTTGTTGTTTGTTGGTGTGCGCGGTCTTTTTTTGTTTTTTGTTTTTGGTCATTGCTCTTGTCGGGGTAGGGGGCAATGTGTTTGTGTGTCGGTCTGGTTGTGTTTATTTCTCGCGGGGTGGTCTGCTAACTCTTTCTCTTCTCTTCCGTTTTGCGTGTGGGGCTCGCTATTACGATTTAGGGCGTAGTTTGGCGGCGCCGTGTGTGGTTGTCTGCTTCTTCTGTCTTCTCGTTGCTGGACCTTTTTCGTGGTTCTGAGTCGGTTGCGAGTCTTTTTGTTCTATTAGATCCTGGGTAGTAGGTCGATATGCTTGCATTCCTGTTGTGGGTGTTTTTTATTGTGTGGTGTGTCGCTTAGTTAGTTGATTTTTTTTTTGATTTGGTGGAGGAGTTGGGCGTTTTTGTGGTTGTGGGTTAGTGGTTTGTTTGGGTTGTGCGTTGTGTCCTTCTTGTGGTGTCGGGTTTGGGCTTGGTGTGTGATTCGTGCTCTCTTTTTTGTTGTGTTTCGTTATTTGTGTTGTATTGTTTTGATTTGGAGCCTCAGCGCCTTGGTGTGGTTTCGCCGGGTCGTGTCGTGTCTGTTCCGCCAGTTACCGTACCGGAGAGAGGGGGGCTGGATGGTCGCGCCCCGGTTTTCCTTTGTTTTTTTTTGTGTTTGTGTTTTATGTTGCAGTTTTTCTAGTATTCTAGCCCATTCACGCCCTTGCCGGCGGAGGGTAAGACTAGTTGTTTTTGTGCGTTTGGGTTGTTGTTACGCGTTTGGTTTGGTCAATGTTAATTATTTTTGTCCCTTTTTTTTTCTTTGTATTTCTTGGATCAGCATCGTGGGGGGGGGATCCCCCCTTCCCTCCCCGTCCCTCTTACCCTCCCCCTCCCCCCTCCCTTTCTTCCCCGGCCCCCCTCCTCCCTTCCCCCCCCACCGCCCCCTCCCCTCGCGTATCCCCTCACGTATGGCCTGATAGGGGAGGTTGTCCCCCGCCCCCCTCGCACCCCCTGCACCCCTATGAGGGGGGGTGGTGCGAGGGAGAGGGTGATGGTTTTCTATCTTTGCGGTTTTGTTGCGTTTTGTGTTTTCTTTTCATCCTTTTCTTTCTATTTTTGTTGTTTTTTTCTTTATTTTGTGACATTGCCTTTTTTGAGTTTTTCCTTGTTTTTTTTTGTGTTGGTTTGTTGTTGTGTAGGACGGCTGCGCGCCCCCTTTCACTCGCCCCTTCCGGCCCGGGCCGGGTGGTTTGCCTTATGTTTTCTTTGGTTTTTTTGTTTGTTGTCTTTTGTTGTGAGTGTTTTTGGGAGTTCTTTGAGTGACGTTGGGGGGGGTTGAGTGATTTGTGCAAGGTGGGCTCATCCCCTGCCCCCCCCTGCCTTCTCGTCTCCCCCCCCTCATCGCGCCTCCGCCCTGCCCACCCTCCATTCCCTCCCGCCCTTCCTCCCCCTTTCCCCTCCCCCCTCGGCCCCCGTTCTCTCCTCCCCCCTCCTCTCGCCCCCTCCGACCCCCCCCCCATAACGTCTGAGGCCTCTCTCTTTCTTTTTTGACCTCTCCATACGGTGGTATATAGGCAATTGGCTTGGTTTGGTTCGCGCCTCCCTTTTTTCAAGCGTCTTAGTCTGGCTCGTCCTGTGATATCCACACGGGTCTATTCTCTGTACAGTGTTGGTCCTCCGTTTTTGGGAAGGGGGGGGCGGTCGGTTTTTTTTGTATGGTCGGGCGTTCCCCCTCTGCTTGCCTTCCTGCCTCCCCCCTCTCCCCCCCCTCTAGCCTTTCCCCCATTCCCCCCTCCATTAGGAAGTCAGTTCTACGGGTTTGTCAGTTGGGGGGGTGAGGGCCCTCTCTCGGCCGCCCTCGCCCCCACCTCGCCCCTCCCCTACGCCTCTCCTCTCCCCCTTTCCTGCCCTCCCCCGCGTTCCCCTCGCCTCACACCTCCTCCCTCCTCTCTCCCGCCCCACCTCCCCCCCCCCCCCTGCGCCTTCCCCACTTCCACCCCCCACTCTCCTTCACCCCCGCCCTCCTTCCACCGGGATCGATGCGGATGTCTCTCTTCCGCGTCCACCTCGTCTGTTGGACCGAGGGCTCTCTAGCAGGACCTACGTAAAACGTTCACTTCCCCCGGGGGGGCGACAGGAAATTTTGTCAATGAGTGGTGTTGTTCTTTGGTTTTTCTGGAGGAGGGCTGGATCGTTCTCGGCTCTCTGGGCCTCCACACATCCATTCTTAGCTGGGGTGAAGGGGGGTTGCGGACTGCGGATGTACCATTTCCGACATTTTGACTGGGTTTTCACCCTCTTGTGCCCCCTTATTTTGTCACGACTGATGTCTTGCCGGGGCCCGCTTCATCTTGTCTATCTTGCCTCTGCCCGTCTGGCTCCTCCAGGTCCGTTGTTGTTGTTGTTTCTGCTGGCTTTTTATTCTTTTCTTCTATCGCCGTCCGCGCCTCATCTCATCCCCGTTTCGGGCTGGGTCCTAGATGTGACTTCTTGGTCGTAGTGTACTCCTGGCGCCCCCGATGCTCGCCATGCCTGTCGGAGGGAATGACTTCCGGTCAGGGTTGGAGATATTCTTGTCGTTTGTGCCTTTTGTGTTCTGGCTGTTTGGTTTTGGCTCTGCGCCCTCCCCCCTCGGAGGGGGTCGGCGGGTTTGGTTGTTTCTTTGTTCTGTTTGTTTCGGTTGTTTCATGTTCGTGTTGTGTCCCTGTGTGGTTTGGTTGGGTGGGTGGGAAGACCCGCTTTCGGCCCTCCCCTCTTCGCTCCTCCCCTTTGGTCCCATTGCTCCCCCCCCCCCCCCTTCCCCTTCTTTCGCTCCTCCTCCCCCCGCCTCCGTCCTCCACCCTCCGCCTCATACCCCCGCCCCCCCCCCTCCCCTTCCTCTCCCCAGGTAAGGGGTAGCATCTGTTCCGCGTGTCTGTGGCCACCTTCTACACCTTAGCTCGTATTTCTTTTCTTAATGCCCAGCCTTTTATTAGGCCACGGGGTCCCTGGCAGGGGAACTCTCTACGTCTTTTAGGCTCCTTTTCGCCTTCGTCGCTCGCTCTCCTTCTTCGAGGTGGTAAGGTGGATTTTTTATTTGTGGGTTTTTGATTTTGGGGAGCGAGGGGTTTTTTTGGCCTTTTGTTCTCGTTATTAGTGTATTTTTTGTTTATTTCTGTTTTGGTGCCTGTGTTTTTTCTTTGGCGTTGTGGCACGTAGCCTCTCCGGTCTGTTGTCTACGCGTTTCCCCCTCCGTGTTCGTTCTTCGGTCATCCACATTCGGCCAGTTCAATGTCTCCCCTATTCTCCTCCTTGGGCCGCCTTCTCTGGTTCTTCTCTCTGATCTCTTGGTTGGATATTCGGCTACTGGCATGAGGGAGCCTGTGGTCTCTGTCAACTTTTCTCCGGGGTTGCTTAGGCGGCCCTTCAGTAATCTTTCGGCCATTGTGCGAGAGCCTTATAGCCAAGCATCCTCCTTTTCTGTTGATCGCCGTTCGGTAGCAGCCAGTGCCTTCTCGGCCCCGCATTCTTCACCACTCTCCTCCCCTAAGCTTCTTGTACTTTCGTGCGTCTCCCCGCCGCCCATGCGGTTCTCGTCCTCACCTCGAAATGTTGGTTGGGTTTTTGTTTTTGTGTTGCTTTTTTTCCTGAGGTGCTGGTTGTTCTTTAGTTAGTTTTCTGGGTCAGTTTTTGCGTGGGTATTGTTGTTTTTTGTTTGTTGTTGCTTTGTTTTTTTTTTTTTTGTTTGGTGTGTTTTTTGGGTGTGTTTGGTTTTTGTTCTTTTTTGTTTGTTAGGATTGAGGGTCCGTCGGTCCTTCCCTGTATGTGTGGTTCTGTTGTCCTCTCTGTTTCCTCGGTGCCCCCACGGGGTCAAGCTTCGCCTCCCTTTGGCTCAACATCTCGCCGTGCATCCTGCTTTCCATCTTCTGTCGATTTCCGTATTGTGCTTTGCATTCCATCCTTCGCTCGTTTTTTGAGGGATTTGTTTTTTGGTGTTTGTTGTTGTGGGTTATTGTTTGTCTGGTGGGTGTTTTTGGTCGTGCTGGTGTCGGTTTTTTTTAATCATTTTTTTCGGTGTTTGGGGGGGGTCGGGTAGGTTTGCCCTCGTGATGCTCTACGCTTTGGGTGGACTTGCATTAGGTCAAGGTAGCTACCTGCGCTCCTCCCCTCCACCTCCTCCCTCCTCGCCCCGACGCCCCTCCTCCCTCGCCTCCCCCCTCTCCTCTACCGCCTCCTCGCGTTCTTACACATGGTTGTTCGGTGTGTTTACTTCTCTATTTTTGATAAGGTCCAATTGGGCCGTTCCAGCTCTAGGTATTAGTTTCTTTCCTATCTTATGTCTTATTTCTTTTTGTTTTTGTTTTTTCTTTTATTTCTGGCGTTTTTCTTTTTTCTGGTTTTTTTGCGTTTGTTTTCTGTTTCCTTGTTTTTCTTTCTTTTTTTCTTGCGTTTTTTTATTTGCTGGCGTATCGTTATTTTCTTTTACTTTTTTTTTTTTTATCCTTTTAGTTACGGTGCCCTCTCCGCTTTTCCCCCCCCTTTGGCCGCCCTCGCCCCTCCCTTCCTCCCTCCCACTGCTCCCCCGTTCCCTCGCCCCCCTCCACGTCGCGCGCCTACTCCTTCCCCCCCCCGTCCTCCCACACTTTACTCTTCACGCCCTTCCTCACCCCCTCCGCCCTCTCCCATCTCCCCTCCCCCGCCCCAACCGCGCCCCCCCCGTCCGAGTGTTTTACTTTTTTCATTGTCATTTGGATTTCTTTATTTTTTTTCTCTGGTTTCATTTCTGTTTTTTGTTGCTTGTGTGGTTCTTCCCTTTTCATTTTTTATACCGTTTTTATTCACCATCAACCCCGCCGGGTACCCTCCGGTATGACTTCCCTTCCCCGCCTCTCCCGCTACTCGTGGTTGTTTGTTGGTCTTTGTTTTTTTTGTTTGTTGTTTGTTTTTGTTTTGTGTTCGTTCGTTTGGTGGTTGGGTTTGGGTGGGTCTCGCCGTGTCAAATAAGCTCTATTTGATGTTGTGTCTTTCTGTGCTTTTTGTTTTTTTTGTTTGTTTGTTTTTGATTTTGAGTGGGAGGTTGTGCTGTTTTTTATTTGGTGCAGTTTGCTGGTGTTTCGTTGTTTCGTTTGGTAATTTTGATCAGTGTTTGGCAGCCCGCTTCTTATTACACACCTATCGTCCCGTTTAGCACGAGGCGTTAGGCCCTCTCCTCGCCCTGCTCCCCTCATTCCTCTGCACTCGCCCCACGCCTCCACCCTGGTCGCCTTCCCGTCACCTCCCACCCCCCCCCTCCAATCTCCCTCCCTGCTCCCCTCGGCCTCCCCTCGCGGGGTCAGGCTCTTCCTTTTCCGCTCTTTCCCCCTCGCCCCGGGTCCCGTCCGCCCCGTCCCCCTCCTCCCTCGCTCCCTCACCCCCCCCTACTCCCAACCCTCCGCCGTGCCCCCCCACTTTCCCCTCGCACCACTTCCGCTCCCCCCCCCACCTTCCTTCTCCTCCCTTCCACTGTCCCTGCCGCTCTCCCTTCCGTCGCGCCCCTCTCGCCTCTCTCCCTTTCCACCCTCCTACCCTCTCGCTGCCCACTCCCACGTACCCCGCGCCTTCGGCTTTTTGTTGCGTTAGCTTGGTGGTTTTTATTTGTGTGTTGATTGGCCGTGTGAGGAGTGACGTTGGTTTCGGTCGTGGTTGAGGCGGTCATGCTGTTCCTGCAATTTGTCGTAGGGTTGGGGTAATTTTTGGTTTTCGATGTTATTTTTGTGGTTTTGTTTTTATCTTTTTTTTTTGGTTGATTGGTTTCTTTTTATTTTTTCTATTTTTTTTGTGATTGTTGTTTTCGATTTTTTAGGTTATTCTTGTTTATGTAGTCTGTAGCTGCTGTTGCTTTTGGTTGTGGCGGCACAGTGCACGCTTTCTAGTTGATACTCCGTCTGTCGTTTAATGGGCTCCTTTGCCCTCCCCACACAACTCTACTTTACACACCCTCTTTCCTCCCGTCCCCTTCCTCACACTCCTTCCCTCCCCCACTCTCCCACCCTCCGTCCTCATCGTCGGGTTTCTGTTGTTTGTTTGTTGGACAGGCAAGTATCGTCGCTCTCTCCCTGCGTCCCCCCCCTCCCTCCGCCCCTCCTGCCTTCTTCCTGTCCCCCCATCGGGCCCCCCCCCTCCCTCGCACCCCCCGCTCAGCCGCCCGCCCTGCCTCGTCTACGCACCCCCACCCCACCACTCCCCCATCACGCTTCCACTTTTTTATTACATTTTTACTGTCTTTTGTATTTTTTAGGTTTATTTATATTGGCTTTTTGGCTGCGTTATTGTTTTTTTTTTCCCTTCTTCCTTTTTGTCTGGGTTCTTATGGTATTTGGAGTTTTTATTTTTTTTGTTTCATTTTTGTTTTTTACGCTTATGTTTAGTGTCTTTATTTGGGGTTGATTTTTTTTTCTTTTTTTTTGGTTACCGTCCCTGCTTCCCCTCCCACTCGCGCCCCCCGTCCCTTCCCTCCCCGCCCTCCAGCCTCCCGCTCCCCCTCAGGCCCCCCCCCCCACTCTATCCCCGCCCCTCCCCGGTGATTATTTTCTTGAGTGTCGGGTGTTTCTTCTTTCGGGAAGTTGTGGGGTTGGTCTGTTTTTGCTTGGTTGTTGGGGTGTCTTAGCGTACCGGTGGAGGTCCCCCCCCCGCCCCCCCTCGCCCTGGCCCCTGCCTCCCCCCCGCTCTCCGCACCCCTTTCCTCTGATCCCGCACCTCCCTTTCGCGTCAGCGTGCCGGGGGGGCATTCCCTGGACATCTTGTGTAACGCTCGCAGCAGCGTGAAGGCGGTTGGTGTGTGGCTAGGTTCGCCTCTGTACGGCTCCATCTCCTCTTCGCCCCCACCCCTAGGAGCCTACGCTCCCTCCAGAAGGGCACTGGCGTGACTCCCCCTTTTTTTTGCGTGGTGTGTCACATTGTGCCACGCGTCTTCGCTTCTTCCGGCGCGGGCCGCGTGCTCTGTATAGGTATTTCCCAGGTAGTGTCTCCTGATAAGTTGGCTCGTTACGAGGAAGGGGGAGGGGGAAGTCATATGCGGTTTGTAGAGTGCAGAGGCCTTGGGTTTTTGAGTTTGGTCCCCGCCCGTCCCCTCACCCTTTTCTCTTCGATGCCCCCGATTTATTTGTTTCACCCTCCGTTTTTCTCTTAGGGGGGTTTCGATGACCGCCCCCCCGCCCCCTCAAGGCTACAGCCACTTGTTGTCACGCTACATGTGCGCTGGATAGGTTTGTCTTTGTGCACGGGTCGCTGCCTCCTCCCTCTCCCCGCTTCATTCCCCGATGATCTATATTTTTTCTTTTGTTTTATTGTTTCTGTTTTATTCATTTGTTTTATTTTTTTATCTGTGGAGTCCCCCGTCTGTTACTTCCCCCGCCCCCTCTCCCCCCCCCCCATCCTCTCTACGCTCCCCCCCCGCGGGTCATGTTGTTTTATGTGGTTTTTGTTTCTTGTGTCGTGTAGGGTTTGGTTATTGTTTCAGAGTTTCGTTTTTTTGTTCCATTCGGTGTACATCGTCGAAAGTGCGGATTTTATAGGAGGAGCAACTTGTGCGCGCGCATGGACTTATCTCCCGTCTCTGAATGTAGATCCTCCTTCCCCCTTCCGTGTAAATCACCCCCCCCTCCACCCCCCCCGCCTACCTTCCCTTCCTCGCTGCCCTCCTTCCCCCGCGTAGACCCGCCTGGCCTCCCCCTGCACCTTCTCATCTCCCCTACCCGCGACCGCCCCCGGTATTAGTTATTATTTTTCTTTTTAGTTTGCTTGTGTTTAGTTTGTTCGGTCGCCGCCCTGGCATTCTTCCTCCGGTGGGGGACGAGGTATTCCCGGGTTTCTCGGGCAGGGTTTTTTTTGTTGGAATCGGTCCTGGGGGGATGCGTCTTCATTAGGGGTACTGTTCTTATTTCGCGCTCTCCTTTGTGGCGGGTCATTTGGACCCGTCTTGGTTGCTAGCCGGCAGCGTCGTCCTCTCCCCTCCACCTTCCGATTACCGCCTTCCTGCCTGCCTTCGTTTTGTTTGTTTTTTTTTTCTTTTTTTTTATTTGCTTACGCTGCGGAGCTTATTGTTTTTTGTAATTCATGTCGGGCTCCCCCTTGTTTAGGGTTTTTTTTTGCTTTTTGGTGAGAGGGGTTTGGTTGCAGAGGAGGGGGCTAGATGGTTGATTATATTAGTTCTTTTTTTTTTTGGTTTCCGGCTGTGCGTCTTTTCCGTCCCCGACTTCCCTTCGGTTGAGTCCTTGTCGGTGCTGGTGATTTGGCTCTTTGTCTGCTTGTTCTTCTTTGGGTTCTGGTTCCTTGCTGTTATTTATTTTTGTTTTTTTTTGTATTGCTTTCGTCTTGTTTGTTGTTGGGTTTCTTTTGATTTGGGGTTTTTTGCTGGTCCAATTGTTTTCGGGTGATCTGTTTTTTGTTGTGTTGGGGGTTGGTTTTATTGGCCTTGGGGGGGCGGTTTTTGTTTTCGGTTTTTGGGTGTCCCTCGTGCGGGTAACTGAGGCTTTCGCTTTTGCCCCACCCCCGCTCCGCCGACGTCCCCGCCCCCCCTCCTCACCGCTCCCCCCACTTCCGCCCGGAGGGTCGTTGATTTCTTACCCTTGGGTCCTCCGATGGCGTGATGTCTAGTCGCCGGTCTGCTTCGCTTC
>Ga0179591_1200063_pt1 | contig 30746 bp, 30 predicted proteins | sample CZOMad2_1_08_16f_FD_182891 | JGI IMG/M metagenome (GOLD analysis project Ga0179591, IMG submission 182891) | Vadose zone soil fungal communities from Angelo Coast Range Reserve, California, USA - CZOMad2_1_08_16fungal (PacBio error correction) | ecosystem: Environmental > Terrestrial > Soil >...
GCGAGAGAGAGGATGGGGAACTGAGCACTCATTAAGGGGAGAAGAGGTAATAACTAGCTAGGAACTTCCTTCTTCTTAATAAGTTCAGGATGGTTATTCTTGTGTCTATCGCTCAGAAAGTCAACTGAATTGACCGGGGCGCTGGACAAGAGTGTCAAACACAGGATCCAGGAAAATCGTCGGGGCAGCAAAGCGCGATTGACGTCGAAACAGAGGGAAGGAAGCCTGAGAAATCCGGTACTTGCAGCGGATGAGTAGGCCCCCAAGTAACAAGGCTGGAGCAGTAAAACAACCTCGAAAAGTACGAAAATCATCCTAAAGACCATGAAAAAAGGGCCACTCAAGCAAGGGAAAAATTAGGTAGTCTGGGCAACTTCTTTCGAGCCAATGCCCTCTCCAACCTCACGGAGCCCAAGAACCAGGGAGAAGGGGATGTGGGATGGGGTGCGAAAAAACCTCCCCACCGCCAACTTTCAACACAAAACCGCACCGCGTAAGGAAGTCTCAAAAGCCAGACCTCCCTATAGACGACATAGGAGGGGCTATTGCCAGCGCCATGACAGAGGAGAAAGACCAGACTTCTACGTTTCTCCCTCCATAAACAAGTTAAAAAACCAAAGATCAGCCAGAATCTCTTCTTCAGGGTGGCGCTACGCCAGGAGAAGAAGGAGAGATGGAGACTGGAGACATGATGCTGGGTTCCATCTGTCATTAGAGGCATCCGCCGACGGAACGAAGGGAAAAAAAGATATCTAACGGAGCTGGAATAGACTTGCGCAAAGGCCACAAAAGAGACAGCCGACGATCCTAAAGAGATGGAATGCGGGCAACCAGCCTCACACATAACTACTCCGTGCAGAAGGAAGGAAAAAGCAGAATCATATGCGACGGTAATCAGGGCTCGGAGATCTCAGGACAAGTGAGAAGCCATAGAAGCGCCACAAAATAAGAAGACCAGACGCCAGATCGATAAAAGAACACACTCCCAATGGGTAATATGAAGGACAAAGAAAAAAGAACATCGGGAGACGGGTCTAAAATGAGAATTCGCGCAAGGCCATCCGATGCGTAAGACTGGCCCGTTCACTTAAACTCTCATTCAAGAACAGGGGGGGGAAAAAACAGAAAGGGAGGGGAAGGAGACTGATAGATGCCCTGATCAGAAGAGAAAGAAAGAGACGCGCATATGCAATCAGGGGGGTTTACTGGACCTTCATCCACTCTCCAAGGAAGGAATAGACAATAGACCAGAGAAGTACCAGTAAAACGAAGAGGGCAAACGTCAAAAAAGATGTGTACAAGGAACTAGTAGAGTGAACCTGAGGCAGGATCTCTCAACGAAGCAAGTCGAATCAGCAGGATAGGTACTTCAGAACGAAAACAAAAGGTCAGAAAAAAAAAGCTTAACTGGTCTTCAGAGGCTAACACATCTGTTTCAGCCACTAGCAAAGGACACGGCCATAGGGGGTGACCGATCTTTAATACAAAGAGGACCGGAAGATTGATTGAGGTCATAGGAGCCAGAGCACACAACGGAAACTACAGAAAAATCTTTCCTTGTGACGTTTAAACGAAAAAAGAAAACACGAAAAGGGGGATCGGGGGAGAGTAGGCGAAACTGTTGGGGAAAAAGGGAATCGTAAGGAAAGGCAAGGGGGAGGACTAAGACCCAGGAATAAAGGTAAATTGAAATTGGATTCTCGTCGATAAAACAACAAAACGTTAAGTGGAAACAGAAAATACAATCCTTGACATAAAAAAATGATTGTCCAATGGAATCGGGGTGGTAAAACTACACAATCTCTGTCTATTTTGCGAAAGGGGTCTGACCAAGACGTTTATGCCGGACATGGACCAGAGAAAGAGGGACAACTGAAGCAGAGAGTCACATCTTGAACTTCATGAAGAAATGAGTGACTACTTAATCGAAGGAGAAAAAAAGCGAGTGACGGAGAGAAGAGCTCTATACGATAAGGGGAAGAGAGGACGTAAGGAAGATGGACCGACCGTTCTCTCAAATATATAGAAGGGAGGACATGGAGGACGCAATAAACCAAAAGCGGGTGAAAGTCGCTAAAAGAAAACGAAGGAGATGTAGATCCTGGAAAGTTATGAGGGGAACGGGCAAGGCTGTCAGTGGCTGAAAATGGGATCCATTGTAAACCTCTGCACGATCTTCAGGTCCGCAAGAGACAGGGGTTCCGGAAAGGTCTTTCGGCCGTGGAAAAGGGAACGTGGCTTGGCATATGAGAGGACGAGCCTCCGGAAGATCCCTGAGAAAGCAAGAATCGGGAAGGGAGCCGGGAAGAAGGAAACCTATCTCCCGTAATCGAAAATACGGGGGACGCAGATGTAAACTGAGGGGGTATGGGAAAGAATATAGCCTAAACCTGATTCATATCTGAACAGGAAAAAAGAATGATATGACCCTATAGAAATTGCTGGACGCCTGGGTCGGCCCCTGGAAAAAAAGAGAGGATAGGGTACTAGACCTCCACGCACTACCGGTGAGAAGGGGAAAAAACTCGTCTGGGATCGTCACATTTCCCTTCTTCTTTGCGACTTTTTATCCAAAGGATCGAAATGAAAAAAAGAAAAAAACAAAGATAGGGAAAAAATCGGAAAGTTTGCGAAAAACGCACAAAAAGCCGCCATCAGATAAAAGAGATTGGAGGTTCCTCGCTCTTGGCAGCTCGTTTCGAGAAAGGATAGGGTTGAAAGCGCCCAGTTGGACCCCCGGGGGCAAGAAACAAATACTCTCGGGGGAAGCTAATTAAGATGACGGCGCGGCTATAGAAGGATGGAAGAGGGAAAAGAGAGACGGGATCGATACGTATTAGCAGGTGGACAGGCTTACGAGGAACGAAAGGGGGAACTGTACAAAGGACTAATATCGTGTTCTCAAAAAAAACGAACTACCGGCGCCCGTTTAAACGAAGAAAGCATGTGAAGAAGAGGGGACTCAAACCTGAGGATAATGAAGAGTACGCATCAGGGAGAATCGTTCTCAGAGAAGAATCAAATAAAGGGGGAACGTCCATCATAAACAGAAGCGCCTAAGCGAGCGAGGGTGTAGCGGGGACGCTTCATCCCGGATGAAGGCATGCTCCTCGGGAGATCTTGATCGAAATGTCTAGGGACTGAAAGGACAAGGATCTCTTTATTAAATTAGCGCGTACGAGCGAAAAGAAGAGAGCGAGGGATATTCTTAGAACGCTTACGAATTCCTGAAGGGAAGATGGAGAACTATGAAAGGGGGAGGCCTTGAGTTAAGGGAAGACTTCCCTTTCTGTGATACGGCGGCGAAAAAGTGGTTTTTGTCAGTGTTGGGGGGAGAGGAACAAGGGAAAATTTGAAGGGGGCATCAGTCTTGTAGAGTAGGAAGAAGAGGGATGATAGAATCAAAAAAAAAGACCTGGAGGATAGGGTCTGGGGTGCGGAGATTGTATTGAGGGTCATAGCGAGTGGCAAACAGACCAACCGATCACCAAAAGAGGTGGATTGGGCGAGAACAGACAGCCATCTTTTAAGGGGAGGGGCGGCCTTCCTCGGGGGCGCAGGGATGATCCTCAATAGGTAGAAAGAGTGGCTTAAAATCTCTTAAATAAGGCTAGAGGAACAACTAGCGTTGCTCACATCTGCTGGTAAGGAGCAGAGAAAGACCATGGTCCAGTTTTTCTACGTGTGGGGGGGGGGGGCTCAGGAGGCAAGCGGTGAGATATCTTCAGACATTGGGGCTGTCGAATCAGTTCAGCTATATGTCCAGTCTTAGAAAATAGGGGGGGCCGGGGGCTGAACGGTTTCAAGTGTCACATCTTGTCTATTTCTATTTGTGTAAGGATCAGGGAAAAATTGCGGGAACCTAGTCGGAAAAATGTAAGGTCCTCTTGTAAGGCTGGTGGACTAATGGAAAAAAATATCCCAGAGAAATCTACTGGAGGTCATGAACGCGAGGATTCTAAGAACGGGAAGTGTCTGAAGAATTGGTTCTCTTCGCTGAACATTGGCAGGGCTTCGCTATGTGCGTGTATGGAGTGGACAGCAACTTTTTGCGGTTAAGTGAGGGGTGTTGGAGGGATCCGAAATGGTTAAAAAACTTATTAGGGTCGGAGGAAGTAGGAGGAAAAAGGTGAAGCTTCTTTCCGGGAGGAGCACTGTGGCAGGCGAAACTGTCGGGGCAAGAGAATAGCCATGAGGAAAGGCGGGTGCTATGTCGTCTCAGTTGTAACATCGCGTTGAGGGAGAGGTACGGATGGTAAGGGGTGCATTTCTTCGCAAACGACGTCCTCGAAAGAGGTGGATTTGTCGAGCTCATAAGGGTTTAAATCGCGTCTCCATTACTAGTCACACAAGAGAGAATATCAATCTAGATCTAAAGGAGCGGAAGAGGAACAGACCGAGGCGCTCTGGTCAGGATCGTCTTTGTGTCCCCGCTTGGGGGGATGGAGGAGCTGCGAAGACGTCTGAATCGTCTGGGAGGAGTCGGTCAGAGGGGAGAATCTCTGTAAGGCATACGGTCGGGGAGGGTAGGGAATTCGACCTGCGAGTTTTTTGAAAAAAACGCGGGAAAGGAGCTTCGCGGAATAAAATCCATCCGACAAATTCGGGGAGGGGGGCTTCGGTCGGCTTCTAGAGACGGTCGAAGAAGGTTGGCAGATCTGAATGAAAAAAGGAAGAAATATCGGGGGCAGCCAGAAGGAAAGGGCAAATTTCGGCCGAGCTAGGTCAGGATGGGGAGCGGTTGTTTCCAGGAACAAATTCATGTTGGAAGAAGAATACCGAGGCCACTCTTAAGCAGCCCGCTCACCTCAGGAAATATATAACCTTGCAGCGTCAACGCGGTAAACGGTCTCCAACAAACTGGCCGAAGTGGGGAAAAATGTTAAAGTTGCCCCATCATAAAGAAAGAAGGACATAAGAAGCAACCCCCGGTAAGAAGCTCTACCCACATGGGGGGCATTCGGCGGCTTCGAGCTCTCCGATGATAAAGGGGAAAAAAAAGAGCGAACAGTCGACGATGAAGTTTAACCCTGCGATGACGCCGAACGTATAAACGCAGCTTCTCTCGACTCACCAAGGCCATGGGCGACCAGGAAGAGATAGGACTCAAAACAAAGAAACGGGGGGGGAGGAAGAGATAGAGATTGTGGATAGGGGACCGTCAGGGGGAAGGGTTTCCGGGTGTTACCGCGGCTCTTACTCCTGAAGGCTAACCAAAGGGGAGAACGGGAGGATCGGGAACTGGGGAAGGGACATCTTCTGGATAGACTCAAGGATGAAGAAGGGAGAGCCTATTCTGGGCTGGGGACGAGTCATAAGAGAAATGACAACGTCTTCGTACGGATTACCTTTGTGATTTAGGTCAGCGAGATCATTCAACAGAGTTCCAGGTTAAATCAAAAGCAGTGGTCAAAAACCGGGGGAAATAAAAGAAGGAGGGCTCAGGGGAATTTGGACTGGGGACCAGATTGGGTTTCCCTGGGACGACCTTGACAGAGCAACGTGGAATAGATTAAAGCCCCATTACCAAAGAAAAAGAAACCCGATCGAAATAAGGACTCTATAAGGCCGAAAATAGGCCTATCCGAGGGAAGGCGGAACACTCAACAACAATATAAATAGGGCGACTTGAGGAACACAAGATCTCGCTGGTGCAAAAACCACACCAGGTGAAGGAGGGGGGGGAGTTCGAAAAGCACGCCAAAGCACGGGGGTCAACACCCGGTAGTTGAGAAGGTCTAATCTCGACTCCATAAAGCCGATTCAAAGGACATTGTTACTAAGTGAGAAGAGTCAAGAAGCCCGCAAATCCAGTCGCGGAGGGAAGGGAAGAAGATGAGAGCTCCAGAGGAAAGAGACTACAACCTAAAGGACACTAGCGAGGTCTTCGAGGAGTCCGATAGAGACATATTGAGTCTGAATGATGCTTGTGCCAAGTCCCAGGGCGCGAGGCCGCCAACAATGGAGGAAACAACACTATCTACCTCGAGTCTAGAACTGGCAGGGGAGATAAACACACCAGCGAAAGAAGACTAGAGAAAAAGCTATGGAAACGGAGACTCAGAGGCAACAGAGGACGACGCCTTCTTAGGAGGTGCCAGCAGACTATGCGAGAAAATCTAGAATCCGGTCAAAGACTGAGGAAGAATATCAAATCGCAGAAAGACTAACGTACGCCCGCCCAGATCGAAATAGATAAAAAACCACGCAAGGAGAACATTTTTGAGTGGGACACGGAGACACGCCCGCGAGGGAAGGCGAAAATGAGTCCAATGTCCTAGAAAGGACTCAACGATGCGCCGACGAATGGGAAACGTCATAAGGGATCGGCCTGGGAAACCCGGGCTGATAAAAAATTAGTAGCTTGAGAGGATCAGCAACCACCAACATCTAAAGAAATTACTCCAGCTTCGCGTGTTGGGTGAAGGTACTGAGGCCACAGAAATACATCTCCGGACAAGGCCAAGGGAGACAAAAGGGCATATAACATAGGATAGAGAGGAAAATGGAAAGCAGCTGCCACGAGGGCGATATAAAGACACTAGTGCAGGTCCTGGCGACCCAATCATACAAAAAATATGAAAGGGAGACTGGAGGAGAACACCGAAGCAGTGCTTCCGATCAAAAGGGAGGCCGCCCATACTATCTACTACCCATATCCCTAGAAGGAGAGACGAACCTGAGGACTACTCCCACCAATCCTTTAAGGAGACAACAGAAAAATACTTTTTTATATTAGGGATAATGAGGGGTGAAACGGATCAGTACCATTTCCTTCAGAAAAACGCAAAAGGAAGGACCCGGAGGGTCAGTCTCGCAACCTCCCCACTCGCTGACCCAATCGAAAGACAGAGGACCGAAAAGAAAAAGTCTTTTCAAGTTACCGCTAGTAGGGAGTAACGACCACATCTCAGAGTCATTGTCAAAACTGGCCTCTTCAAAGAAAAAAGTTATCGATACCGTTTTCATATCCAGCGTGCAACCAAAGTTACCCGCGGATCTCGCCGTGACCTCGGGGGTCAGATAGGAGGAAAGCTGGCTCAGATTAAGATAGTAGATAGAGAGAGAGAGAACCGAGAGAACTAACTAGAGAGAGAGGGGAAAGTCACTGGGTCAAGGCGAACGATTCCTCCTGGACCTTTCGAATTATATGCGAGGTCCGAGGCGAGATCCAGAGGGTTGAAGGTAGAAAGGACAAAAAATGGAGGGAGGGAGAGTAAATAGGGGAAGTCTTGCTTCAGGACCTTCAGCCATTTATCTAGGTGAAAATGTAATGGCGGGAAGAATTCCGGAAGAAAGGGAGCGAGGAGAGGGAATGCTCTTTCATAGGCGGCAGGCCTCCCGCCCAAAGAACGAGCCACTTAACCGGAGAAAGTAGAGGGACATATTAGCGGAAACGCAGGAAAAAGGGAGATCCGACCGCGAAATCCCAGAACGGCTGAGGAAATCTCTACTAGCCCGCAAGGAACAGTGATGAACATATAGGGGCAGAAAAGAATCACCATATACGGGGCTGACGGGCGGGGAACCAGAGAAGACGCGCGCACGCAGAGTACCAAAATAAAAACGCGTGGGATCGGTCAAAGGGGGGAGTGCCCGTTGTTGTCTCCGCACGTATCTCCTTCAAAAACCAGGGAAGGGAGGAGAAAGATGAGTGGGGGGAAAGGAAGAAAAAAACCAAGAGAAGCGGCGGTTGGGGGAGGGAAATCTCTGCGTGGGTGCTACTACACTATCCTTCATGGGAAAGACGGAAAGCGGGACAAGAAAGGTTGGGTAGCTCTGGGAGCAGAGGAGGAAGTGGAGGCGCGTCGGATAGGAGGAGGAAAAGTGACGCCTATGGCGGATGTCTATTAGTGGGAGAGATCATGGTGCTAAAGTCGTTGAAGGTAAGGGAGCGCCGAGGAGGCGGGACGAAGTCTCAAATATGAACGACGAGGACGGAGCCCTTTTTCCACCCTCAATATGGAATCTTAGTCTCAAGGGAACTTATCGAGAGGCGATAGTTCCGAAGTGGAGCAAGTGGAAAGACAACGAAAGAACAGTCATATAAAGCCTACCCGCAGAGGGGGGGGCCGGACAGGGCACCGAGTATTGCAGCTCCAGGATGAGAATCTGAGGAAACGGGGGGCGAGGGGAGTCGTAAGACGATCTGGTGGGGAGACTGCGGATCTAAACGTACGTCCGCGATATTATGACGTCCAAGAAAAGAAAGTCTTCAAGCGAAAAGGGGTCACGGACTTAATATTTCTGGGGGTGGGGCAAAGGAGCTAATGGGTCATAGGAAAGACGTCTTGGAAAAAGTCGGGAAAGAGGGGGAACGAGGATTGTGGGGCAAGGGGAAGAGAGTACAGTGAAAAGATTAGTGACAGCCGGTCTGTTGGGGGAAGAAAAGCGGGGGGGAGAGCAGAAGAAGACTGCAGCCATCTAAAATCGACTACCGGTCGTACCGGAAGTTTTCAGAACGTTGGAGAAAACCCAGCAAAAGTGTGTTGTGCTTCGAGGTGAACGGAAAAACGGAAAGTGTACAATCTGACCAAGGACAGACGGAGAGAGGAGAACTCAATATTAGGGAATCTGGTCGTAACGCAGGGAACGAGGGAGTGAAAGAACGTATCGTGGCTGCCCTGCTGAGGGGACGTCCAGAGAAAGAAACAAATGTGTTTGGGAGGCCTTGGCGGTCAAAGGAGGGCCGAAGGCTGATAGGAGGGAGGAGGGGGGCGCTGGCCATCTTCGAATTCTAAGGAGGCAGGTAGGTTGCCTTGGTTTAAGCCTTTCATCGGAAGGGGTCACTGGGAAGTTTGGAAGAGAGGTGGAAGGGAAGGGGGGTACGTTGCAAAGTCAACTGGCTCTCCTTGCATCGGTTGGCGGCTGAGGGGGGGTGCAGCTCAGGGCCACGGATCCGGAGGCCCCGGACGGAGTGTCTGCAAGGGAGCGCGTCTAGCGGGACAGTCAAGGAAGAGTCGGGGGGGGCGCAAGGGCGCGACCGGTTCTTCTTGAGAGATTGATTTGGGGAAGGTTGGCCAGCTGATGAAGGAATGTTTGGGGCGAATAAGAGGAGGCGAGGACGTAGATTTTCGGAGGAAAGGGGCGGCGGGGAATCCCTATATGGCCGAGTTCTTGTTCGGAGAGATGATGCGGGCACCGGGCTTGGGCGCCGGAGGAGTAGGGCATGGCGGCGCCGTGGTGCCATCGCGGTAGGGACGTCGGAGGTCAGGGGGGGGCGTCGAGCAGCCCCGTCAGAGGAGCGGTCGATTCGAATGGGGGGGGGGGGGGGGGTGGAGGGCTCGACGGGTGGAGGCCACGAAGCCATGACGCAAGAAAAGAATTGCTAAGAGCAATCGGTCGAGAAAAATCGTATCGTCGAAGCGCCCGAACGCTCTTTCTTGAGAACTGCGCTCTTTAAGAGGGAGCGAGGCGACCTTCCTGCAAGATGTCATTAGAGACTGGCGCTGGAAATCGGGGCCTTCATAATTCTTCTGGCTGTCGGAGAAGACCGGAGAGTAACGGGGTGTTTGACCGCTGCGGGGCGCTGGTGTCAATCACATCGGAGAAGGGGGTCGGAGGGGCAGGCGCCGAGGTAGAGGAAGGTCCCGAAGGGCAAGTCGATCGAATCTTTGTGTCAAACCTGTCGAGGCAGGGGCAGTTCGGCTTGCGCGATTTACAAAACTTAGTGGGGAAAAGATCGCATCAGGTGGGGGAACTATCCTAAAGGGGGATGACAAGCGCTGGGGGATCTCCCGCTAGAGAAAGGAAGATCAACTTTTCGAACAGCGTCGCGCCGAACTAAATAGGCCTTATCAAGCCCGGGGTAGGGACTGCCAGCGAACGGAAGAGGCACTTGGAGGAAGAGAGATACGAAGAGAAAAAAAAGTAGAGACGCGCGCAAGCGGACTTTCAGATCGACGGAAAGAGGGAGGTCAAAGTTCAAACGCTTCTCGGTCAAAAAGCAAAGCAGATAAGCGAAAACAGGAGACGCGGACAGCGACGCGAACACCCAGGGCAAAAGAAACTGGCACAAAAAAACCACAATTAGGAGGGGAAAGATATTGATCTTCCGTCTACCATTAACTGGGTTTCGACTAAGCAAGGTATGAGGGAGAGCTGAAAGGCGTCATCGTCGTTGATTCATTGAAAGGAAGGCCTCGAAGAGGACTGTGAAACAGTCGCTTCGGGGGAACGAGGCTCTACGGGCCGCGAAATTATGTCGCCTTAATACTCAGAGGAGGGGGGGAAGTCAGTGGCGGTCGATCGGCAAATCCAAAAGGTATTGGTTCAAAAAAAAATTTCAAAAAACCGGATTTATCATTCCAAGATTGAAGGGGGGGGAATTGCTTCTAACATTAGATCGAAGAAGAAAGCTCGGACGGAAAGGAGCATCGGGGGCATAGGTAGTGAGAATATTGCTACCCCAGAAAAATGATCCGAAAACCACGCGAACCGAAGGACGCCGAAGCGAAATGCCGAAAGGATTGGGATAGAAGCACACAGAGGCAGGAGAGTCGAGGAATGGGTTAAACGACCGCTGCTAACGCTCTTCCGAACGCCACCGACAAGGGTCTTGGTGATGCTAAAAATCACGACGTTTGCAGAAAAAAGAAAACATCAGGACGAAAGTCTCGACCGCCAGAACCAGACAAGTATCAAAAGAAGGGGCCGCAGCGCCAGAGAGCAACCCATCGCTGCAAGGGAAAAGGGCCACCTATTCGCCTAAGATAAGCGGCAGGAAAGAACAGAACGAGAATGGCCGAGAAAGGATTAAGGAGGAGGAGAAAAGAAGAGAGCCGAAGAGATTGACAAACTCAGAAATGTAAACTGTTCAATCTGGCCAGATTTCGGAGATCCTCACAAAAGAGAAAAGGACGAATCGATCTAACCTCTCGATACGGCTGAGAGGAAAAGGAATCCACCAGACGAAAATCCCGAACATAATTTAAAACGGCGAGCCAGGGGCCTCGGGGACCGACCTAGCGTAAACATCAGAATAGGAGAAGCAAAGGAGACGGCCTTTCTCAGGAAGAGAGAGGGAATCGGACGACAAAAGACTGAAGAATAAGACTCCGCAAATAAACCAATCTGCTCTATACACCACGCCACGAGGGGCTGAAACGACATACAATGCTAGGACTAGGATGTAGCCCTTCGCAGCTAGGCAACATAAATGGGAAAAACTACTTCACCGTTCAACGCAGCTCGCGACACTGTAAGACCATGAAAGGGTTAGGAGGGCCGGAGGACTGATATAATGGGTCAAAAAAAGACAGAGAACAAAGGCCCAGACGCAGGAACTTCATGGGGGGGGAACGGACCTTCAGTCCACAGGCCTTCAAAAGTACTCATCTAAACAAGAACTGTAGCGCACGGTTTTGGTCGGGGGTTAAGCTGAAAAGGAATTTCAGAAGAGAACAAAACGCTGCACCGGAGAAGCAGCGACATACTTCGCGACCAGCAAAAACTCACGCCAAAAATCTGGAAATTGGGTCATAGTTCACGAAAAAAGAAAGGAACAAAAAAAGCAACAACGAAATAACCTCCATCGTTTGACGGAGCGTGACAGAAAATAGGGGCCATTGGAATTGAGGGGAGAGAGGGAAAGGCTGCCGCCGAAACAATCTTGTCGGTTTTTCTGGATCTAAGCCAACCACACTACTTTTTGGGGAAAAAGGTAAAATCGATGAAACTAGGCGTAAGAAAAGTGGGAAGGGACAGAAAACCCAAAGCCAAAAAAGAAAGTGCTGAATCTCTCTCCAATTGTCTTCAAAACAAGTCAAAAAACCGCTGGCCATCATGAGCAGTGTTCGGCGAAAGAGAGACGGGAACACACAATCGCTGTCCGAGTGCGGAAAAGCCGTAGTCATACATTCTGCCGATAATTCCAGAGACATCGCAAAAATCCGGACTCGTCAGAAAAGTCGGAACAATGAAGAAAGATTACTTCTTGAAAGGAAGTAAGAAGAAGCGTAGAAGAGCGTCTTTCAGCGAGACCGAGAAGAAGAACAGAGTCGTCTTAGACGACGACGATTACCTCGAGACCGTCTCAAAGTCTCTCCTCTCTTAGAAACCTCAGCGGGGGGAAGGGAGCAGAGGAAACCACACGCCGGAAGGATGCGGTCGTGACTGGGGGGGGATAGGCCGTCAAAAGCGACTGACAGGCGCCTCCAAGTTGAAGAGACTCAGGAAGCCGTCCTATGAAGCCATGCGGTAAGTGGGGAGGAGGAAACGGCGTAGGTGCAAGGCGGAAACACGCCCTGGCTATCCCTTGACTCCATAACTTTCATGTTCGGAGGAAACAACAACAGCGCAGGTCATCACAAGAGGAAAATTGAGGGCGAATTTCACGCTAGATAAAAAAGGAAAGATTCAACTAAAAAAGAGCCGAATTCTGGAGAGCTGAAAGAGATGAATCTCCTCCTGGTCGAGACTAAAAAATCAGTCAAAGTAAGAAGAACAAAAAACGAAGCGAAAATCAACTAGGGAGGGTGAGGGGTCCTTGCGTAGGGCGGTTTTCCACAAGAGAGAAAACAACCGAGCGGGGGGTAAAGGAGGGGAGGTTGGGCGAAAAACGCGGCACGACAGATACAAAAGGGAAACAGCAATTTCGCAGGCTCAGAGGTGGTGCAAGCACGTATAAATGGTTAAGCCGACCCAGGGAAAAACACAGTATCGAGGATGAGATCGTAGAATGGAGTCAAGACAGGGCGGCGCGGGATGAGCTTGAGCGGCAAAGAAAGACGCAGGATATATTGACGGATCAAGTTTGATATCGGAAAGAGAAAGGACGAAGGCTTGACGTGTGACAGGGCTCAAAGACTTGAAGAACAGCCGAGCCTTTTCACCGCCCGCAATCAGCCGAGTCTGGGAGAGGGTATCAGGAGGAAGATATTGGACGAGGAGGAAAGGAAGACAAGACGCATGCACGGCCAGAATAAAAAACCGAACTGCGGGTGGCTCGGAAAGGACACCGCTATGGAGGCGGGCAAATCTCGATGGGCTTTAACGAAGGGGGGGCGGAGGAATCGGGTAAAAAAACGAGCGTCGTAGAAGTATGGCTAGATAGGCTAATACGCGCGAAGGAGGATAGGTATTCTTGAATGTCCTACTGAGGGGGGCACGATGAGGAAGTGCGGGCACCAACATGGTTCAAAACCGATCTCTGTAATTGTCGAGAAGACGCGACTTGAGAGCTTCGTCTCAATCGGAGGCGATTGAGGGGGCAGTTGTGGAGAGATTAAGGTGGAGAAGGTGAGTGGGTTAGAGTGGGGAAAGAAACAGCTGGGGGAGGGAGATCAAGAAGTTATCTCCTGGAGGGTGGAAGTTTGGGAGCCGGAACCTTGAAAGGGTCGAAGGGATTTTTACCCCATCTCAAATAGAACAAAGAGGTGGGGGCTTCCGCTTCCGAAACCGCCATGGGGAGTTCTTAACCAAAGATACGCTTCTCCCATGAGAGACGAATAGGAACGCGTCGATGAGGGCTAACGGCGGTGCTGCCAGTGCGGAAAAAAGTCGTTCTGACGACCTGGAACTGTTTGGGTCGTGCGGTTCGGGGGGGGGGATTGCCTTCTGTCAGCGTTTGGGGGCGGAGAGCGGAAGCGTTGGCGCGCTGAGGAAGGTCAACTCTATGGAAAAGTAGAAATATGGTGGGAGTGCTCATTACGTTTTCGAACTCGCGTCAGGTGGAAAGGAGAGGGGACTGAGGTCCGTCAAACCTCTCGTCCCGCGTCTTTCCTCGGTGAGAGGCGGTTGTGGCGATTTCCACGATCCAGGAAAACCTAATTCGGGGATCTCTGGAAAGGTTTGACGGGCCGTCGTGCAGAATCAGGGAGGGATCTGGGCAGAAGAATCAGTTCGCGTCGCTATGCGTGTGAAGGTCTTGGCAAGCAGAAAGGGCGTAAGACGGGCGTGTTGGTTAGCGATGGGCTCGGCTAGTGTGGAGGAGTCAAGGGACTATGGGGATTCGATTGGGTAGGACGATATGAAGGAGGGGGACGCCTTGGGAGAAAGACACGAGATGACTGTCTGAAAATCGACTATCGCAACGCAGGGGAAAGGGGGTCTGTGCTCGACGGGAGGGGACACGGTTTCAATCGTCAATGGGTCTAGGATCTGGGGGAGGGGTCACGTCCGCCCTTAGAGAAGGGTCAAGCTATAGAGGGTATGCTGGAGTGAGGAAGCGAGCACGAAAGACGAGGGGAAGCAAAAAAAGGCTAATACAATCGTCAGAGGAGATCTGCGGGGGTCTCACTCCCTAATCGGGACCTTGAGGAGTTGGTCTCGGGGGCTGGGAAGAGGAGGCGAAAAGTCGAGCAGGGGCTGGGAGCGTCACTGGAGATGAAAAAAAAAAGTCAACATACGGGGGGCTTTACGTCAGGAAAAAATTCGACCGAGGAACCGGGGGGGGGAAAAGAAAAATCGAGGAGGAGTCACTGACAAAAGAGTGTAGTTGTTGAAGGAAGGCGAGGCGAAGACTGGTAGACCCAGGGAACGAATAGTCTTACCTGTGCGTTGTTGGAAATCCCTTACGGGGGCAGGGGCTGGTTCGCTGCTATATTGAAAACTTGGGGGCCGGATAAAATGGGCAGGGGAAGATCAGAAACTCGAGGATCAACGTCTACTTCATACTGAGAGTCCGTCAACTCTAAATCTGAAAACCTACTAATGGATACACCGGTGTAAAATAAGAAGGCCAAGAAAAAGGTAAATCGGCAACGTGGAAGGATAGTCTGTCTAAATGGACAAACCTAGACCAGGGAAAAGGGGGCTAAAAGGTGTCGTAGCTGTGCGGGAGACCAAGGAGAGACGATAAGTTTTAAAAGGCCGCTCCAGGAGCAATTCACCGACGATACCGTATACATAGACGAGATACTCGCGTCAAATCGGCGCGAACACCCAGGGAAAAACTTCACATCGTCTAGCTCAAAAAAAGGGAAGTAAAATAGAGGGCAGAAAAGGGAAGGGTTGTAGTTCGCGCGCTTAAAAAACGCGATGTCGTGGCAATCGCGGAGCAGTCGTGGATTCAATCGGAAGTCCGAGGCTGCATTGGACTGATAAAACGGACGGGAGGAAGCCGCCAGAAAGGTGAAAAATGGAGAAGATACCCGGACTCATGTACGGAGGGGATTAGACAGCCACTGCATATTACCTGTGCTCAGGGCAGGCGCATTTGAACCGGGTGACAGAAAAGGGTCCTGTCCAGAGACGATTGGAACCATCTGTATCGGAATGAGATAGGACCGTACAGGGAAGAGGAGTGGGGTGGGCACGGTATAAATAGGCTCCGAAAGAGACACATGAATGATCCTACACCCTGACTAACCGATCGGAAATGTAAGAATCAAAAGGTCAACACAGGGAGGGAGGCATGGCTGTACGACTAAAACCCGATCCTAATTCAGGATAGGCAAAACTTTGTAGGAAACAAAGGAGACGCGCTCGCCGCAAGAAGAAAAAACGGAGCCGGAATTGGGCTTGCAAAAAAAACGAGGGTTTTCAAGGCACACAGGATACGCAGGTCGAATACGGAGCGTGGACCGCAGACCCGTAGCCCTTAACAAAGCAGCCGCAGAACAGCGGGAAACGGTCGTCCATCCGTCAAGAAAAAAACAAAGGCTACAAAAAGATCCCAGCGCTTGATCGCGGACGATCCGAGGCCTATAGATGGCAGACTCATTAGGCTGGTAAAGAGGAGGGAAAAAAGAACGGCCGGAAACCAGATCCAAAAAAAGGATCATAAAGGAAGGATGAACATGGAGTGCGAGGCAACGCCACCAGCCCACCGGCATGTAACAAACTCCTACATATCCAAGCGCAAAAGAGACAGATGTGACACATAATATCGCGACGTAGAGTCTCAGGAGAAAGCGGCCATATCGGAGAACAATTTCGAGGAAAGGCGCGGAACGCCGAAAGATAAAACATCCTCCTGGAAAGCCTCAAATCTATAAACAACAAACTAATAGTTGGGGGCAAGAAAATAAAAAACGCGAGACGCAGAAAGGAGACCCGAGGAGACAATTCCCAGACTTGCCCTTGCACACTAGAACGCTCTCCGTGAAACCATCCCAGGAAAGGGGAAGTCATGAGGAGGGAAGGGATCTAAAAAGACTATCCCAAGGAAGAGAGCGCAAGCGGTTTGAAAAGGGGACTCGAAAGAAAGGGGAAGTCCCAAAGAAAATATACCACATCTGTACACGTCAATAGCAAAAAATAAAAGGGGGTTAACTAACATAAATCGTACGAGGAATGGCATCGAAGACGAACGCAGTCGATCAAGCAGCGCGAAGAAAGTAAAAAAACGGCGACAACCGGTGGGAAAAAATGACGGAAAAGTTTAATCTCTGGGGAGTACCTACCAACAGAAAATTCCTCCGGGAAAGGGGTATCAACCGCCAATTGACTGGGATCGTTTAAGAACCTGAATAATTTAGGACAGCGGCCCGACGCGTAGAGTACCCTGGCTGGCTTTTAGTAAAAACCACACAAGGGGTTTCGGAGGGGATAAAGAGTGGTGGAAACTCGAAGCGTGACGACAAGTTGAAACCATAGAGAGATAAGCAACGGCGAGTGCATTTCGTAGATCGGCGCACCCGCAGTTAAACTCTAACCAATACTTTCAAATAAGATAGGGAAAAAATGGGAAGCTAGAAAGGAAGCGCTAGAAAAATCTGTCGTGCAGAAGCATCTACGAAGGGATGCCGGGCAAAATTACAAAAGGAAGAAGGTGCCCCCCATGAAAGAAAAGTCAGACTCGGTGACGCGAAAGTGCAGGGAAGTGGAAGAAGGTCTTGCGAATGAAATCAGAATTACGATAGCGGAAGGAAAAGTACGAGCCTAAACAAAAGATCTTCAAAGGCTGGGATCTCACTATTCCTCATCCACAGGTTAGCTCAAGAGGAGTACAGCCAGGAAAAAAAAGGGTGAGGTCGAGAAACCATCTGAGGTCGTTCGGTATGCAACTGATATGGGGGACGAAGGAGGCAGGGAGGAGGCATATCGAAAATATGAGTAATATCGGAGCACCTGAAGGTTTCAGACCGGAAGGGGACGCGCAGTTAGTTCTCTAAAGGCAGATGAGACGGGTCGATCCTAAAGACTTTCAACGGCAATAGCTTTAATGGAGAGGAACGCATGAAGCAACCATTATCGACAGGAAAGAAAAAGCGGGTTCGATTTCAAAGCTCTCTGGACCGGGGGAAGACCTGATTCATATCAGGGACGGGTCCAAGAACTAGTCCTAGAAGGTGGGCATTGCCGACCTCACTCAGGAGGCGAGAATAAAGGCGAGGAACAAAAAACTCCGGCAAAAAAATCCAAACGCGACGGTGATATAGGAGGGTTGACGAGGTTGGGTCACAAGAGGATACTAACAACACAAAGAGAAGAGAGTAGATTCTGTTTAGAGAAATATTCGCGCCTAACCGGGTCCCGCAGGGATGGGGGGTCGCCGGCGCTTATGTGGTGCGCGCGACGGAATGGCTATTCATGATCTTGTCCACCCAGGAGCAAGACCCCCGGAGGGAGAGGAATCACATTGGACAGGATAAGAGATGAAGCATTGGAAAATTCTAGAGAGAGGGAAAGGCCGGAATCCTTCGGATAGATTAGGGAGGGAACAGGAGGGATATTAACAGAATGGACGTGGGAGGACAGGATCGCCGGGGGAATGCGAAGGTCGCATTAAACAATACACCGTCAAGGTTTCACACTACTCAAGCAGGGCCGGAATCGGAGAACGTCTGAATAGCGCAGGAGCTAGGATGTGGCTCGTCGCCGAGCAAGCAGGCAAAATCAAAGGCATGGGACGCCAAGTCTCAGTCGTATTGGATGACCCACCCTCTTAGTTCTGGTAAGGCTCCCCCAGAGGGTAAATGACGGAGTAAAGGAAACGGTAAATCTTAGTCAAGGTCTACGCTAGTCGAGACGTCTTCGAGAGAAGTAGATCGACGGTCTTTGGAGGAATATTCGGATCGTTCCTGTAATGGGAGATAAAGTATGACGCGAGGAATTGGGCCTATTAAAAGGAATGGAGCGCAAGAAGTCGGTGTCTGAAAAGAACGGCGTCGCAAGGAAAGTTTTGAGTGGTGAGATAGGGACAAGACTTTGTTTACACTTAAAACAACCCAAGCCCCAAACGAGACAACACAACCCCCCAGACGCAGAGCCCGCAAGCAAAACACAACACACAGAAGGATTTTGCTAGGAAAACTTGGGAAGAGCGGGGGGGAGAGAGGAGGATGGCGGGTAGGGAAAAGTTTGGGTAGACCTACCTTTCTGAAAGAGGCGCGTGGGGGTAGCTGGGGGACTTCCTACGACACCGATCCCAAGTGGGAAGTGGTTGTGGGATGGGGCTTCCACGAAACGGAAAGACTTTCAGGGGAACCGGCAGGAAGAAAAGAATGCGAGCGGACAAGTCAGACGCTGGGCGTAGACTCGTAAGTCACGTGACCGTTGGCTGGACAAGGCTGCTGGTCGTTCGACTACCAGTGTCCGCATGGGGGTCGGCGTGTGCGGGGGCCTGTCTGCCGAACTGCGGATTTAAAAGATATCGCTGGAGGCCATCCGGTAGGGATTCCGGAGGACTGCACAAATGGCAGGGGCGGAGGACGGTTGACAGGGGGTAAAATCTTGCTAAAGTGAGGTTGGACTTCAGTGGAAACATTTCCATCAACGGGGGCATCTGGGGAGCCTGGACTCGGGTGGATCTGGATGGTGGAGAGAAGCCATAAACAAGACGTCCCTATGCTTCTTTAAAGACTTCAACGCGCGTAAAAGAGAAGGGGTCGTCAAGGGAACGAAATCTGGGAGGGGGGGAGGACTCGAACGGCAATTGAAGGGGGAGAAGGGTGGGAGTTGCACACAAAAGGGTATTACATTCAGTTAGGGGGGATGATCGGGTCGTCAGACGTCCTGAGGATGGGACTCTGTCAGAATTGTCGAATGGTTTTATAGGAAGGACTAAAGGGGTGAGGAGAATTCTAGGGGAAAACAGCGCTAAATACTTCTAGGTGGCTCTGCGGTCGCGTTTTCCAGAGGAGTTCTGATCTTCTTCAATGGTCCCTGACAGTCGAAGCCAGAGAAGAAGGGAGATCGCGGGTCGGCCTAAGGTGGAGGAACGCGATCGAACAAAGTGCCCCGAATGGAGGAGATGCAAGCTGAGCGTATATCGTATACATACAGACAACTAAGGAAACTACTGATAAAGGGAGTTGGATCCGAGAAGGACTCAAGAGAGGCGAAAAAGCTGAAGACGCTGGGCTGTGAGGAGGAAGGAGACGCGGGAAAGCGTGAAGAATCTGTATTGTCGGTCAGACTGAAAACTGCGATTACCGGGTGGGTGGGAGCATTCTTCGAATGGTTAGCAAACAACAAGAGACTACAATGGCGTGGAGTGGGGTCAGCCGAAAAGGAGAAATACATCAAAAATAATAAGTTTCCTATCTATATTCCCAGAGGGGATTGGTACATACAATTACCTTCAACAAAGGACTTTGTAATGGCGATATTGTAGGAGAGGGGGAGGGGGTTGAAGGATCAGCATGGTTCATTGGGAGTAACTAAAAGGGCACGACTCTTCTCAATGAGCACAGAAGAAGCCCCGAGGTGACATGTTCGAATCAAACGATAATAAATTGAAATAACTACAAGGGGTGGGGGAAAAAAGGGCGACTTCACCAGAGGAAACGGCTTGCGGTATGAAATGGAAGAATCACGAACGACTACTGTAAGAAACGGTCTACCATCATTCGGAGGACTGGGAGATATCTGGAGCCCACCGCCTCGAATCTAAGATCAGTTTAACAAAGGAACCTCTCCTAAAGAATTCACAGGGGGGGGAAAATTCGGAGGAAGAAACGAACGAAAAACCCCAGGACATGGGACGAGAACGGCACAAAATCAAATATAGTAAAACAACAACAAAAACGGAAAAGAGAGTTATCGTTGCAATCGACGGGCCTGGGTGTTCTCAAAGGAGCCGCTATCTCTTGGGAAGGGCAGGCATCAGTCTGTGGGGGAGAGGCGCAGGACGCGGAGAGGGGGGACGGGTCGGATGAGAAGCGGGAAAGGGACAGAAATTATGGTCGCCAGGAGGGTATCGTGGCTTCGTAGGTAGGATGAGCGGGAGAGGGCAGATGAACTGGTTCAGGACAGAGCGCATTAAAAAACCGAAGGAACCTAGTATGACTCCTCGCCGAGGAAGTATGACCACACGTGATATCGTGACGGGCAAGGAAGAGAAAGAAGTTGGAAGGGGATAGGCAACAAGACAAATAAGGAGACGGAAAACCCACCAAGCAAAAAGAGCGAAAAGAACGAAAATCAGCCAGCCGATGGGCTTCTTACAGGTCAAAAATGCCAAAAGAGGGCCGGGATATCTTCAACCTAAAGGCTTGAGCATCAGAGCAGGGCGGCCGAAAAGAAGAGAAAGATCTAGTGCAAAAAAACAACGCGGAACGCGTGGTCAAACAAACCGGTACCAAATTGGAGAGTAGAGACCACGAAAAGGAGGCGACAAGAAGATGGACAGCGTCAATGAGAGAAGAAAACAAAAGGGGACATAAACTTTAAAAAGTGCTCCCAGAAAAAGAGGAACAGAGAAGATCAGCACAGAGACTTAAACGGCTCGGCCGATCCTATAGAAAAAGCCGCAGAAATTTGGAGGAAGAAGAAACTGGAGAGCCGGGCGGACAAAATGACACCCCGAGGAAAGAAGGAATGCGCGGAAAGCGAAACACACCAATCGAACCACGAAACATCACACATCTATGAAACTGAAGCCAGAAAACGAAGACAACTCCGGGGCTATAGCTATGGGAGGCCAAGTCGTCTACTACAAGAAGCTGAGAGTCGGCAATAAGTCAGGGGAGGCGGCACTAATCAAGGAGACTCCAAACAATCTAAAGGACTAGAAGGAACCGATGAGGGGATCATACACCACTTACGAATGAAGATGTTCAGGCACGACATACAGAGGAATACCAGAAAATGGAGGACCGTCGCCTGAGCGCAGTCTAAGGAAGCATCAATCAACGCCTGCAATGTACGCATCCGGTCCTAAAAATCCTTAAGTCCCTGAAAAACAAAAGAGAAACGAGGACCCAGACGCGAAGAGGGAAGAGCTGGAAAGGAATTAGCCCATCAGTCAGGCATATACATCGATGAAATCCAAGACAGGACCAGATGGGTAACGATAGACATAATACTTACCGTGATGGAAATCACTCCAAAACTCTGCATCGATAGAAAAAGCTGAAGAAACCCAAACCCAGAGACAACAAAAGAAAAGCGGAAAGGGTCGTCGCGGCGGACGAAACCACATGCATACAACTTCCGGGAAGACTCCACATTGGAGAGTACAAGGAAGTGACCTGAAGATGTGTGAATAGCTCGAAGGCGGCAGACCTACATGAAAATGCGTGGCAGGTTGATCGAACCCAACCACACTATTGGATCGTGCTAGAGAAGAAAGGGTGGGGTGAAACGAAGGAATCGTAAACATTGTCCGTCAAAAACCCAAAAAAAGAAAAGGCGAGGAGATGCACTCGAGAATATCGAACCCACTGTTACTGAAGAAAGAAAAACAAAATACCGGATGGCCATGGAAATTCTTTTAAAATGGGGAATTAAGATATACAAGGAAAAAGACTGGGAGATTGCGGGGAACCGGGATCAAAAGAAAGAACTTTAGGCCGGAGAGCATTTCCATAAAAACCAAAGCCGGAAAAAGCCGTCAGAGAAGAGGGGCCAACACTTCATGAACAGGACTCTTGGACTTGACGGGCTCCCCGGAATTATCAGGGGGAATAAGGGAAGCTAAAGAAGAAATCTGAGGGGGGCCGACGACGATTCCTCACGACCGGTCTCAGATTAGAGCCTGGAGAAGGAGGCTCATTAATAACTACGAGTAGTAAATAAGATAGAGATGAGGTGATGGCGGACCTGCGGATGGAAAGAACAAAGGTCCTTCTAAGACTAAGCCATTGAGCTCGACTGCTTCTTCAAAACAGACCTTATGAGACGGAGAAGAAAGAGCTTGGGGAAAAGGTAATCGGGAATATGAACGTATCCGCAATAATATGCGAGGAACAGGGCAACTTCAATCTTTCATTCTCGTCCGACTAGAACCGGAGTCTCCTGAAATGGAAAAAAGCCGGCTGTCGTCTGTCAGAGTGCTCTATAATAATAGCCGAACGAAATGATTCGAGAGAGAACCTGCATAGAAGTATCAACCTATATACTGGGGCGGAAGGCCTGGGGAGCAGTCAGAAAGATAAAAAAGAAACCGAAATACTAAAAAGCGTCACCGACTCCGAAGGGCTCAACTAAAAGGATATGTATGGAGGCGGTCAGGGAGGGAAAACGGGGCAACGTCTCTCTCCAAAACAAAGGAGGAGGAATGTATCTTTTTCAACCCAACTCCGCCAAGACCAAAGGAGGACATGCAATTAGGGGGTTGGATGACGCAGGGGAGGAGTGTTGAGCATAGCGTATTAGGGGAATTAGAGGTTAAAAGAACCCAGCTAACCAAACTTCTATTCTGAGATGTGAGAGCATAGAAAGAAAAGAGGGAGAAGGGGCTTGTCCAGGAAATCAAACAAAACAGTGCGGGATGGGTCGTAAGACTATAGAATTGTGGATGAAGCGTTAAGGGATCTTAAGGTGCCAGATCGCTAGAGGCGGAGGCATAATGAACCAAGAGAAGCCGAAGCCCTTGGCAAAAGACAATGGACGACTCTGCTCAGCGGATCAAACTATCTCAGTAGAATCACTAGGAGATCGGAGCCATAACAGGCCCGGGAAATAACAGAGAATAGGAAAAAAAGAGTCAGCGGGAAAGGTGGTCAGGACCTTCGAATTGCGGGGCATGCGCCTCTTATCTAACTGAATACGAACTTTCTGGTGGAACGCGGAAATAATGTCGTAGTAGTAGCTTGGAGAGGAGAGAGAGACAGCGGGCAGGATTATTCGTCCAAAGAACGGATGACAGAGTTTCCTGAAGGGGGGCACTAAATCTTTTTGACTATGCTCTGGAAGGTAAGAGAAAATCAGGAGGGAAGAAGTCCGCATCGACAGATTTTGTTCAGGGGTTAAAATGACATGGAGAATGTGAGGATGGCGCGACTTCTTGTCGATGGGAAGAAGCTGTGGATAAGCGATCAGCACTGGCAACTCGCCGTTCGTAGCGGGCTTGGGGTTCTGCAAAATTTAGGAAACGCTTCGGGTTGGGAAGAACTTGAGTTCCAAAAAAAAAACCGAATCAAAAGTGAGGGTGGTGGATTACAAACTACAACAGCTTGGCAAGAGTCTGAAAGGCCAGATCGGACCGGGAGACTGGGGAGGAATAGGGCCTTGAGGGGGTGGCTTAAGCAGCTTCACTAGAATGGATCCACGGATCTTGAAGAATGATTAGGGATTCAATCTACTACCAGGGGAAGGAGGGTGTCGTGCCTTGGAGAGGGTGCGAAGACTGCCGAACTGCTGGACGTCGGAGGCTTTGTAGGGCTCAGAGGCCACGTTACAAGTGTCCTTAAATTAGGAAAAAATCTGGGGGATGGGGAATGGCCTTGGCGGATGGAAAAGGGCTTTTGGAAGCTCTTGCCTGGGGACGTTTCAAAAAGCGAAGTCGGCATCGGAAAACGGCTGCTTGTTGCTATCAGTCCATCTAAGGGAAAGCCCTCTACGGAGGATGAAAACGGCGGAGGACGTTACGGGGGGCAGGGAGGAGAATAGGTGGAAACGGCGGGGGTCAATTTTCGGCGGGAAAAATTGGGGTCTTGACAACACAAACTCAAACTAGAAGGCAGGTTTTAGGACGATAGGGCGGACGCGGATCGGCCGTAAAGGCTGGAGGAAGGGTTGTCGAAGCTGGCCAAGATAATTCGCCTTTTAGGAAAGTCCGAGACTGGAAAGGTGGCTCGCGATCCACGGCGGGACGGGGTGATCGGCGACAAGGCCGTTCGAGCTTTCTTTGGGTCGGGGGGGGGGGCTCGAAGGCCGCAGAGAGGGAGAGGTAAAAGATCTATTATCTCTCCTTTGCGTAAGCGTCAAAAAGAGGTGCAAAGAATAAATGGGAGAGAAGCAAATAGACAAACGGACTGAGAGGAGAAAACGTAAGACCAAGTTGATTATCTTTCTCTCCTGGGGGGTTATCTGGAGCGCAGCGGCGGGGCGACCTCTGCATCATGCAAAGGAAGGGGACTGGAATCGGCATTTCTTATCTGGAGGTAGAGAAAAGCAGACCGAAGTAAAGAGGGTGGGGAAGAAAAACGACTGGGCGGCAGGCAATAGACATCCGAAAAGTTGTGGAGTTGCGGAAAAGCGACATGCTGACTAAGTGCCGACGAAGCAACTCGTGGGAGGGAAAGGGAAGCCGATTAGGCATCGATTTGAAAACTTTGTGTTGGGAAAAAGAAGCAGGCGGTTTGCGAACTAAAGCCGGTACACTAGGGAAACGTCGCGTATAAGAAATACACGAGGGAAGAGTCGCGAGGAAAACGATAGGGGCATGATCGAGACGGTGTTTGGAAATGAAATGCAAAAGACAACAGTACACTCAACTGGGGAGAAGGATCTAATTAAAAAGATCCATGGTGAGCAAAAAAGGAAGGAGAAATAGGAGAAAAAATCATGGCGGGAGCGGAGGCGCGCGCCTACTGCAGATGAGATTGGTCCCAGCCTAGATAGGAGTCACTGGAAGTACACCGACTATTACTCCTAAGAGAATAGATAAAAAAACGGTAAAAACAAAAGTGAGAAGAAACTCAGAGAGAAAACAACAACGACTTGGGAGGAAAAAAGGAAGAAAAAAGGTGGATCGCCGGAATTTGTGGAAAGAGAGACTCTTCGTACTCGTTACTCTCTGATCTTCAGTCACTTGGATCATCTCGCCGAGGGACCTTGTGAAACTAGGAAAAGGATACACTCAAAAGAAGAAGCAGAGGTAGCAAGGGGGCGTCGTACTCGGGTCCTGGGGTAAGTCGGAAAAAGAATACGAAAGGAAGAGGTACCTGGGAGGCAGTTGGAAAACGTAGTATGAGGGCTCCTATGTCTTTGAAGAACCTGTGGTGAAGTCGAACCAGATGATTCGGGAATGGGCGACGGGTGAAGTCTAGACTGGGGAGAGTCCCACATGACCCGTGAGACCAAAAATAAACTCGATAGAAAGAGCAAGGAAAAGTAGGCAAAAAAGGGCTGGAAAATAAGCTCACGATCAGAGGGAAAGTAGTAGTCTGAAGCTGAGTTGGCGATAGAGCTCCCAAGGGCAAACGAGAAACCACGAGGCTTGGGGAGGTCGAAAAGACAGGACGACTCTGGGTAAAAACAACGGCCCGGAAGTCTGAGGGTTCTAATTACGACGCCAGAGAGACCGTATGCACTTAACATGAAAGCGAAGGACAGGAAGAAAATCCCAAGAGAGGGCACGGTCAGCCAGCACGATGAGAGAAGAGAAAATGCCAGCAGAACTAAAACTAGCTCAGGGGCGCGATAGATTCCGAGCAGGGGCATCAAAGAAAGCATGAGGTGGTTTGAAATCATTCAAGCAAAAAGGGAGCCGAAACCGGAGGCTCTCGTAGACGTAAGTTCTGAGCCCACTCCACCAAGGGACTCGAGCCAAATACGTGCGGCCTACCATAACACAAGATACAGGGGGAGAGGAAGAGGGAATGGGAACAAAGAATAGAGGAGAGAGAAAAGCTCGAACTTCCAGTCTTCTACTTACTGAAAAGAAATAGAAGAAACGAAACACATCCTCCGGACTCAAGGACTATCGTAAACACACCCCATGAAAATTTTTTTGGGAAAGAAGAACCGAAAAATCGTGAGAACCCGGGAAAAAGACGGAAACGCTGAAAAAAAGCCGTATAGACTTCCGTTCAAAAAACAGAAAAAGACACATTTAATAAAACCAACGTAGGGGGGACGTGACGGATAGGATTTCCCCAACAAGCAAAAATCACCATCATAAAAGATTCAAATTACTAGGAACCGTTCGTTTGAACTACCTGCAGCATAAAAATAGAAGGGAGAAGAGGAAAGAAGCAACAGTCATCGCACCACAGCAAGCCAGGGTTGGGTTGTCTGGGAAGGATGAGAAAAATGGCCGGATTGTCAGTCAGGGCCCACCTCATGGATAATAAAAAAGCTGAAATCACGCCAAAAGAAGAGCCAAGAGTAAAATGGTCGGTCGAGGCGAGAACATAAAGCCAATCTGTATTCAAAACTCTTTATGCCGAGCAGGTGAAAACTATTAACTAATATTAGGGGAAAAGACCCTATCTGGGGGATGACGAATGAAAGCTTGCCGGTGATTTGGAGGCTAAAGACCCAAAACACTGATGGTGTGATCGGTGGCGTACTCCAAAGTGAGGAAGAAAAAGCGTTCGAACAGGGCCAAGAACCCCAAACAGAGAAAAGCCCGGAGAATCCGCAACGACTCTTGCGAAATGGTGCGGCAGAAAAAAAAGTACCGAAATACCGGATCCATAGAAAAAGTCGGGGAGGTTCCGGGATACGCTAGTAGAGAAATAAAATCCTGATATTGGTCGACGCCGTCTAAAACGACGTTCTTGCACTCACCGTTCCAATAACTAGAAAAAGGAAACTCACTCTTCCAAAAGGTGTCCAAGAAGACGAGGGAAGAGGCTGGACGAAGTATACGCCAGTAGAATAGTCCCTATACGGAAACGACTGAATCGGGACTTCAGTAAGAAGGCGGTCACCCTACATCACTCAAAGATAGAAGGAGAAGGACATAAAAAACGCAAGAAGGAGGGGGACGAATGTCGCGACAATCTCGAGGGAGAAACTATGCTAATTTCCGTAAGTCTTCAGGCCGGCGCCTTCAGGTTATCTGAAGGAATAAAGCTTCAGGGCGCCGGAGAATCCGGGAAGGGCGGCTGGGAAAAGGGAGGCCGGGAGTAGTGGCATATGCGACGTAGCAAGACTCCCTCGCCCTCTAGGCGGCAAAATCGTGAGGTAGCTGGTGCCGAGCAAAAAAAGCTCCGTAGCGAATCCAAAAGTATCGGGGAGGGGAAAAAGAACTGTAAGCAAGAAGCCTTAGTATCTCTGACAATGAAGAGCGGCCCTATATACTGGTTTTAGGAGGTGCGGCCTCACCAGAAAATCTCGCAACTACACAAGAAAACAAGCACAGAGCAGGGCGAATCACTGCCTCTTGATCGGGGCTGGGAGGCTTGGCGGTGGGCTCCAAAGAATAAAAAAAAACCAAGTGAGGAGGAGAAAAGAGATGGAAAATCTTTGGCTAGAGACGCGCACCGACAAAGCATTGTGTCGCCGGCGCTTCAGTGGAGCACTCAGAGAAGTAGAATGAGAGGGGAGTCGCGAAGAAAAAAAAATATAGAGGGAGAGAGCGAAACTTAAAGAAGCTCAATTGGCTGACTTGAAACTGATAGGATCTTGAAATATCGCATAAGAACTTGATTTGGGGCGATTGAACTTAACAACCTGTGATCGGGACGAATGAAGGTCTTGAACGGTGAGACAGGGCGAGACGCGGCGCTGTCGACATAGAAAACGACCAGGGAAATGGACCCCAGGAAGAGCCAATCTTTAAAAAAAGGCCGGAAGCTCGCATTCAGAGCGCAGAAAGAAAGGAAGCCAGAAGAAGTAGGGACAGAAAATACATAGACAAGGGGTCTCCGCGATGTGGTAGAACAGAGAACCTCTCTATTAAAAAGGCATGCAGGAGAGGAGAAAAAGGCGAGGAAGCAGCGTCGACGAGAAGGAGAAATATTAAGTGGGGAAGGCCTCCTAAAGGAAAGACTCGACTGAGGATTAATTCAAATAAACTTCCTCGTGATGTCAAAGAAAACACGAAAAATTTGTTGGCCTGGGGGGGGCATGGACGATGCAAAGGGGGAAAGGCTAAAGCAACGCGTTCTTGAGAGGAGTCGCAATGAGAACAGCGATTGGGACAGGGATATTACGTAACAAGAATGGGAAAGGGAAGTCAACCGATTGGTGTCGATTCATAAAATGGATAACAGAGCAGGCAACTGGTCCAAGCAACAATCAGTTAAGTGTTCAATGGAACTGGGGAGGACAGCGCGGTTACAGGACGAATTGGCGGGGGGGAAGAGGGACCCAGAACAAAAAGTAGGTGTTGGCTGGGTGGTCACTAAAAGCAGCTTTAATTTTCGTGCGGAAGGATAGCGCGAGGCTAAGAAGAAATATTCCGGTCCTCGGTGGTCGGAAAACTAGCGGAACACTATGTCGGGAGACATGCGTGAACAACTGTCGGAGGGGGGACCGGCGCCGAGAACGAAAAATGGTGTACGTCTTTTGGGGGGGAATGGGGGCGGTTGCGGCGCCACAGCAGGACTGATCGCGGGCAGGGGCGTCTACCATAGAGGTCTCCTTACGACCGAGGGACGTGAGCGGACGGGGAACGGGGAACGAGATGGGATATGGTCTTTTGGGACGACTGGGTCACAGGAGGGGGCGAATGAGAAAGATGATCATGCAGTCCGGGGCCTAGTGAAAAAAACATGTGTTGCGCTCATTTCCATCTACATGAGGAAGGCCCCAAGGATTTGAGAAACGGAATCTCACAGGGGAACACTAGTCGAATAGGATGGCGCTGAGCGACTGTGGAATGGCTGATCTAAAATGGTCAGGGATTTCTTGGGCAGCAAAACATGGGAAAGGCGAGAGGTTGTTTTATCGGCCGAAGAGGGGCGGCGAGAAGCGGGGTAGTGGGGGGGAGGGCGACTACTATTTCGGCGAATTGTTCGACTAGGTCCGAATTCTGAGAGGGGTTTTACGACGATATTTATGGAAGAAAACATATAGGCTAAATCTAAAAGCGGCCAGGGTGATAGGCGGAGAAGGTTTCAAGAATTGTGCTTCGGGGATCAAATGAGATGGTCAGGTTAGGGAAGCAGAGCCCCGACAAGTGGGAGAATAGCTTTTCCTTGGCGACAGGGGAGATCAGCACAGGAGAGGTGGAAACGCGGAAGAAAACAGACAGCGATCGTATCGGCAGCCGGGGGGGCGCCCCGGGACTCTCGTGGAGGATTTGGGGGTCGCGCAGGGGTATCGTATCTCAGAGGAATACAACGGGAAGCGAGGGTAAGATTGGGCGGCAGGTACACTGGAACGGGAATAAAGGGGGCCGAGATCGGTGATAAGAATTCGACCTGCAGTGTTTGTAAACGCAACTGCAAAATTTCGAAAGAACAGGTCGGGGAGTTGCGGGGGAATATTTTCTAAAAAGGTGTCAGATCAGAAAATTCTTCCATCGGGAGTAGTGTCCATCACATTAGTCCATGGAGATTCCTTACTTGGACCTGAAGTGGTCCCAGAGAGGGCAGGGAAGGGGGGCGACAGCCGCCATCCGTGGCCTGAAATCTACCCTGCGCGCTCAAGGCAGGTCAAGATTTTCGACGTCACTCTTAGCGTCAAAGAAGGGGCACATGCACTCTAAATTCTCAGAGTCACAGTATCGGAAAACGTGGCGAAGAGGGAAGCAACAGAAGACAACAAAGAACTGGTACTAAGGACTAACAAGGCGGAAGTGAGCTGCTCACTCTTCAAGTACGAAGTTAGCGAAGAGGAGTCAGGATTAAGTAACCAGAGACGAGGAACGTCAAACTATATGACTCCTTCCTGACAGAACTCAAGACACAACAGGACCATGGTCGACTGTCAAAATCAACTAGAGAGGGAAACAAAAGGATATAAATATTTGGCCGTGGAAGGAGAAGGGAGGGGTTTTAGCGTAGGCTTAACTGAGTCAAGGGGGCAGTTCTCTTCGGAAAGGGACATCTCGGTGAAGGCGCCGCCGATCTTTCCGGGAAAACGGGATACGCCACCAACAACCAAAAGGGGAGGGGGAAAGAGGGCGCGCCTAATCAACTACAAGGATGGTCGCCAGAGTCGTACTAGGCTTGATTCTGGACTATCAAAGCAGGCTGAGATAAAGGGTTCAGAGTGCACGCATTTTCAAAAAAAAAGGGAGGTTAAGGGCAACGCCGATTTACTTCAAGCGTGATACGGTCAGGACCGCCTGGAACTGAGCAGAGGAACGGTAAGGATTTCGCCCAGTACCGCTGATAAAGAAAGGCGCGACAGAGGGCAGCAAGAAGCAATAAAATGAAAAGGCATGTGTAAAACTACGCCAAGGCGATGGAGAATCAGACTTCTGGGATCTGAGAGACAGGAGCGGGCCGAAACAAAAAATCTACGTATTTGGGGATTGAGAGAAAAGGGGGGGAAGCCTCCAGTGAAAACGTAGTCTCGGGAGAAGGATCGAAGCCAGAAAAGGGGGAAGTGCCGGGCGGGCCATAGTTAGAAAACAGGAAAAAGCATCAGCTGAGGGCAAGACTTTTCTCGAGGAAAGAGGAGAGAAAAGAAACCGAACTGAAGACCAGGAAGTATGAGGGGCGAGGGGAAAAAGAAGGGAGCCACATAAAGTTCTCTGCTCCATGAGGGTGCAGAGCATTAGAGGGCTCCCAACCAGATCTAAACACTGAGATACGACCGAGATCGAGACTGGCAACGGACGCACCGACAAAAACACTAAACCTTAAAAGCGATGTGAACGGATAATAAAACGGGGGAAAGAAGTCAGGGAGTATTGACAAAAAAGATCGTAGACGACAAAGACGGAGATTCTCGAAAATCGTACAATTAACAAATACAAGAAGAGCCTAAACATCCCTCCCAGGCTCAAACTCCCATGGGAGGGATAAAGAACTCCAAAAAATTGAATAAGGCTGAGAAAAAAAAAAAAG
>Ga0179591_1354630_pt1 | contig 30336 bp, 23 predicted proteins | sample CZOMad2_1_08_16f_FD_182891 | JGI IMG/M metagenome (GOLD analysis project Ga0179591, IMG submission 182891) | Vadose zone soil fungal communities from Angelo Coast Range Reserve, California, USA - CZOMad2_1_08_16fungal (PacBio error correction) | ecosystem: Environmental > Terrestrial > Soil >...
CAAGTTATAAAAAAAGGAAGGAGGAAAAGGGACGGTATCCTCAAAAGTAGGTTCTAAGGTCTAAAATAATTCAATATTACGGCGGGTGAAAACAAAGACTCTAGCCCGATTAAAGAATGCCGCTGCCGTATAATCCTAGCGTCTAATGAAGAAAGGGGGGCAAAACAAAAAATGAGTCCCAAGACCATCGAGCACAACACGGCCTGCTTGACAGCAGCAAGGAAAACTCGTACTGTCCCGTTTCTACGGGGTCGCCAAAAGGAAAGGCCGCTCCAAGCGCGCCAGAGGAGGAAAGGTCGTTTTAAACTGACTGTGAGTGAGTCGCACAATCTGCGCTGCAAATGTACAAGAATAGGTCTTCTTCAGAAAAAAAGTAAGTACAGGGGAGCAGGCTGTTCTAGAAGTCAATTCCCTGATGTTATAGGGGCCGACGAACATTTTGGAAAAAGGGGAACCCCGTAATCGTTCTCGCGGGAGAAAAAAGATGTACTTGAAAGGTTACTTGACTGAAGGGAAAAGAAAATCCCCTCATCAGCTACCCGCTCAAGGGAAATGCTCTTCAAAAAGTTTTGGGCTGGATGGAGGGGCTACTCCTTGGGGCAGTTGAGCACGAGGGGGGGGAGTAATACATTAGCTGGGGAATCGTAGCCAATATCCTTTAATTGTAAATGCCTTGCCCAAAGAAGAATGACGAGACAATGGATCAACGGGAAGGAAAGCGGCCAAAGGGGAGCGGGTTGGTGAGGGGAGCGAATGTCGAAAGATTGAAACATACTCGGTACCGCGGACCATTGGTCTTGACGACGATATTCCTAGATTTTCCGAATGCCAAAAACATCGCACACGGCCGTCGCAAAATTGGGATGAGTGTGCTCTGCGGTGGGAAAAAATGTGACGCAGGCCGGGGGGAAAGTGTAGCTGGTTGGCTTCAATCTCCTCAGAAGGGAAAAGAAAGAGCGACAGTGAGGACACAGTCTCATTGGTCCGTCGAGTGGTGAAACGCATACCAATGGTGAGGTGCAGCAGAGCACAAAAACAAAGGAGGGGGGATAAAGTATAGAGATGTGTGCCTAAAAAAAGGGGGAAGCGTGATAAGAGCGTCAACATGGGGGGTGGAAAGATAGGGTCTCGGGAAGCGGAAAGAGGTTGTAACACCAGCTTAAAGAAAAAGAAAATAGTCACATTTTTTGGGTCCCAAGAAAGAAGTAGCACTCTAGGAGGGGTCCGCGAAGGCAGCTATCAGGAAAAAAGGGTGGATTTAGAGGACCCGAGGAAACTGCCGGAACGTCAGAGGAGGGTCGTGCCTGCGGGGAGAGTGGAAGCAGAAAAATGGGCAAACGCTGTCGGGGGGAAAGTCAGCCGGCACCTCACCAAAAACTGCGAAAGTTGGGCCGCTTTCCTCGGGGAAATGGGCGAAGGAGGTTGGGGCAAAAAGAGGCCGCTTTACCTAGGGAGGGGGTACAGCCGCCTGAAAGAAAGGGATCAATTTATCAATGCAGTAAAAAAAGGAGAACTAAAAAGAAAAAGGAAAAGGACAGGGCTTAAGGGAAAAAATAGAAATCTGCAGCAGGTTAGTACATCCATCAGCAAAGGAATCTTTGAAAGTCAAGGGCTACTTAGCATGGGAAGAGAAGACGGGGATCCTAGGGGGAAACTGGCAAACCTGGTAGAGGTCTTCACGGAGAATAGGGCCCTTGCCGGCGAGCAACCGGAGAACTCTGGGGGTCGTAATAAGTTACCTAGAACGGGACTTTAATGTTAACATGAGACTCGAAACTGGTGGGCGCAGGAAAAAATAAAAGGATTTTCCAAGGACCTTGCTTGAACGGCAGACCGGGCCTGCATCCCAACCGGGATCTGGAGGACCGAAAGGGGGGAAGTACGATCCTGCTCGAGAATAGCAGCCGGCGTTTGTCTAGTCGTCCTGGTCCGGACGACTCTCAGGTTTTCCCATGCGCCGAGCGATTAGGTCAAGGAAAAGGAAGAGAAAGAAGGGCAATCGTTGATAGGGTCGCAAACATATAGGGAAATGTCAAATGCCAAAGGAATCGTGGAACGGAGGGCTGGGTCTACATTTACGCTGGTCAGATGGGAGTTCAAGGAAAGCGGAAGGGGGGGGGAAGGACGCTCCTTTCAGCTCTGTGAACTTTACAAGGTTCGTCTTGGGGGCGAAGGTATGGGGGTTGTGCGTCAAGGGGACATAGATTAACAGGGCCATGGAGTTGGGGAACTGGGCTCGGATGAGGGGGGGGTTCGATATGTTTCGAGCGATCTGCCTGGTCGAAAAGGGGAACTGGGAACCGCCAAGAGAAGAGCGGGTCGGGGGGATTGCGGAAAATTAAGCAGGATGGAAGAACTGGCCTCAACTCATCGAGCCGGCAATATCGCCGGAGGGGGAGGTTGCCCCATGAAATCATCGCCAGAATTCCGGGATATCATAAGTTTAGAATTAGTGACCTTCTCTACGTGGTGAAAAGGAAGAGTGTAGATGCAAACGGAGGAGATCTCAAGGGGGGCGGTCTCGTCTGGTTTCTATACGTCGAGCGAATAAAGGGCCCGCAGTCCCAATAGAGTCTCCTCGATGTTGAAAATAACGGACGAGGTAAGGACGCACAGGAGAAAAACGTTCATGACAGAGCGCCATCAGGGGAAAGACTCTCAAATGAAACATTGACACCATGAACGCCGGGGTTCCAGTTTCTTCGTTTACAAAACAAGGAAGAAGAAGAATGTCTCTGCAGGAGAAGCGGACGGTCCCTGCAAAAGGGATCAGCCAGTGACCAGCAGTAGTAAAGGAGGGTTCTGTTCCCATCTCAAGACGAAGGAGGCCCACTTAAATAAATGTGAAAAAAAGAAGAGACGTGAATATGGTTCATGGTGACAGGAAAAGGTTTTCTTACGCTGAGCGCGCTGGGAAGTCAAATCACCTTGGGGGGGAAAATTGGGGGAAAAAAAACAACGGGGGGCACGCAAGTTAAAGGAAAAAAAAAATAATTGAAAAATTACAAGAAAGCCAAAAACAAGCCTAAATAGAGAACCGAAGAGGGGGGGACAAGGGCTCGAACCATCTTATGGTTGACTAAGCTCCGAAGAAAGAATTGGGGGGACATGGGGGGAGAAGAAGCCGCTGTCTTCCGCCACCTGCGCCTTAAGGGGGGGAAGAAGAGGATATTGAGCGAAAAAACTGAGGGGAAAAACTTGGCTGGTATTCGCGTTTTCCGACATGAAAAGGGAAGGCCGATTTTCAAAAACATCAGCGCGTTTCTGCGCCTACTTGCAACGTGCCCCAAGAGGGGGGGGAGAGTTATATTTCTGCTGACAAAAGGTGGCGGCATCGGCACCAACTTTTTCCTAATTCCTGTGGTATGAAAGGAAGGGTCATAAGATTAGCGGAGTTTGAAATGAGCCTCGGCCAGCTATAAAGCCAATCTATGCCAGTAAAAAAAAGGAGATCCTGCTCAGGGGGGGGAGGGGTTCAGGAAGACTCTGGTATCTGACGATGTGGTAGAAGTAGTATCGGACGATCGCGCTAGGAAGAGGGAGGAAAAAGTCCGCCTCAAACGGGATTAAGTTCGACACCTTCATTCACTAAGAGAGAGTCAACCCAGCTGCATGCAGGGGGGGAGAATGGGTCAGTCTACAATCAGCTGAACCTTCGGGCGTTAAATGTACGATACTAATATAATTCCTCAAAAACTCAAAAGGAAATATAAAAACAATTCATCCCTTAGACTGAGATTGGAAAAGGGAGGGAATGGCCCGAGGGGATTTTGACTTAGCAAGGGCTTTTGTTCGGTAATCGCGAGCGTTGTGGAAAAGGAGACAATTCTATGTAAATCCGCCTAAGACCTGCAACGAAAACTGTCACGTCCTTGGGAGAGGAGGAATTATCAAGAATGGGGGGAGGCCACTGTCAGTGTTAACTCAACGGGATCCGGGGATGACTCGACGAATGCAGCCAAAGAAAAATGAAGCTACCGTCTAACATCATGACTCCCTCCTCGTATCAATATAAACAAAGAAAGAGGGAAAAATATATATGACCTGAAGGGGAGGATGGAAAGCAAAGCTTGAGGTCGCCGGGTCTTCATCGGCATTATTTCTTGGGGGTGGCGGAAAGGAAGGTTAGAAAGGGAGAAGATTCACCCGGAGTAAACTGGGGTGCATGGTTATTACAATCCTTTCTCCTTTTTTAAGGGGGGGGGGAAAAAGGACTATTTCGTTGTGATCGTCGAGTGGCGGAGGAACATCGTATGAATGACCACTCTTCTCTCGGGGGACGGGGGCCAAAAAAGAGGAGAAAAAACTGACGTCGGGGGGCGGGACATGCAGGAAGCCTGCAATCTCTGACGGGCTTTTAGGAGTGGGAGGGGGGATTTTCTTTACCTCGCTTCGCCGTCCGTTGCCTATTCTTCACTTGCTACCGGGTCACGCCGAAAGAAACGAAAGGGAGAAGAGAAGGGGGAAAGACCTTTCTGCCGCAAGCACTTTCTGAGCAGCTGCCCGTGCATCGGGAGGAACAAAGCAGATCAAAGGAAGGGACATCTGGTATTGGAGGTCGGGACGCGATCGCCGACTTGTCCAGATCGCATTCAAAAGAGAAATAGGGGACGGTTCAACTGTCCGCGGGCGCAGCGGGTACCTTGGGATCTGGCTGCTTGGGCGGGAACAGAGAGGAAAAGGGGTCTTCTCTCAAAGCTCTGAATTAGACTGACCATGGAACTTCGGCAAACAAAAGGAGGCCTGGGGGGGGGGAAGGGGGAGGACCGGGAAACTCAAAACTAGGTCAATCCTTCTGCGGCGAGGGGGAAAAGATTGCCTGTCGGTGGAGAATACGCGCTGAACCGATCGAAACTGCCGCAGCATCTCCGGGAATGGAGTTCACCCTCTAGTACCCGCAGAAAAGCACCGAGAAGAAGACGGGGCATCTTATAGGAACACATTTTCAGGCGTGGGCGATAACAAGGGAGAGGAGCAGCACTTCGTTACCTCGGACACTAAAAGACCTGGTCGAGAAGGGAAACGAGGCGTTCGCGAGGGGGGGGGGGGAACTCGCTGGCCTTGGTGTTTAAAAGGGAGATACGGTTTTTAAGCAATGACGTTAACCAAGGTTTTGGGTGCGGGGGAAAAAAAATCTCCCATCAGGGGAGCCGAAGCCATCCGACAGTAAAAAAAATAAGGGAAAAAAGGAAAACGGAATCATTAGGGGGGAATAATTTTATGGGAAAGTAGGCGACGTCTCCGCGATGGGACTAGGGGGGAACGTCGCCTCGACGATCAAAGGGAGGCTGGGACAGCCGGGGGGACCGGAGAATCTGCGGCTCTATTGCCCGCGACCTAGGGGAGGATTGAGGTGTCGGGAAGAAACGGCCCGCAAAAGGGACAGAGGTACACGTCAGGGTTCAATGAAGGGGGCCGGTTTAAGCTCACAGGCATGCATGAAAATCAGCTTCCTAACGCGACGACGGGCGGGGGAAGAAGGGATAAACGTCTGATTTTACACCATCGAGGTAAATCTTGGACATAGGTCGGGAAGAAGTCTTCGGCTCGATAAATAGAACGCCATCGAGACGGACAACCTTGAGGGCTCCTATTTCAACTCGTCTACTACCGTCAGACGGGAAAGTAATAATCTAACCGGAGATATAAACCAATCAAATGGACTGGCCGCTTAGGTAGAGAGAGGGAAAATCAAAAAAAACACGGGGAAAAAAACAAACACTGGCAGCCTGTATTTAAGTCGAGTAAATCTGGGGGGAAAAAGGAGTCCTGTCCTGCAGAATGCTGGTACGAAGATAAAACCTAGAGCTTCGGGGAGGGTCTGTTCCTTTTACATCGGGAAGAGAACGAGCGAAGTCGCAAACATCATTCCGCCAGCGAAGGATCAGTGGGAGGGAAAAGGGCTGATCTAATGATAAGAGGGACCATTTTAGCGAAAAACCAAACAATTGGGGAAAGAAATCCAGTGAAAAGGGATAGGGGGGGGATCCCGAGAGGGTAAATGTCGTCTTAAAGGGCTTGGGGGAAGAATCCAAATAACAGTATTAAGGGAGGGGAGGATGTTCAGGACGGCATGCTCCCATACGGGCCAAGAGAAGGGCTCCAAAGAAGGCAATATAGCAAGGCGGCGGCAACCCTAGATCAAAAAGCATATGCTTAAAAAGTTCCCGGCTAGGTTCCTCTGGAAGAAGAAAGCGGCATAGATCCATGGGGGACAAAAAAAAAGTGAGGGTAAGGAGCCCAAAGTGCCGATCGTAGACCACCCTACTTATATATAAGAATAAAAGAGAAATTCCTTTAGCGGAAAGAGAGCTGGAAAACAGATGCATTCATATCAGAAAGAGGAAAAGGGAGAGGGACTGGAGTGAGTAATTTTCGAAATCGGCTCGTGGGGCCTGACTGGGGACATTAAAGGAGGGGCCGCGAAGGTCAAAAGGACTTATCTAAAAAAGGGCGGCTTTAGACAGAAAAAAAAAGAAGTTTTCTGACTGGAGGAACGAACATTGTGGGGTCATTTGAAAAACCAAAATTAAATTTGCGTCTTGGCTGCTATACGTAGCGAAGGTTGAACGGGAAAAAAAGATTACGGGGGAGGGGAGGCAGAGTACTAACGCATCCTTGCGAGGCTGTTCGTGGGAACGCTCAAGGAAATTCAATTGCCTTGGAGGGCTGATTTTCTGGTGATAAGTTGATGAAAATGAGGACTCCGAAATGATGCTTGATAAAAGTGCGGAGACAATTCCACTTGGGTACAGGAGAAAAATGAAATAAAAACCATAAGATGGGGGAAACAGGGTCCAAAACTTTCTGGGGATAGTTTTTGGTGGTGCATGAAGGTCCGTATGTTTCGATCCTAAGATCTGAACAAAGGGGCCACAGATGAAAAATGAAGCGGCTGACCAGGTGGTTGGGAAAAAAGACTGATTGGAAAGGAACATTTTACTGACTTCAGGGAGGCCTCGATAATGAAAGCAGAAAAGGTAAAAGAGTAGAAAAAATGCAATTGCGGAATATTGAGACAGGCGGGGAGGGGGGGAAAAAGCTTCGTTGCAGTTCGTGTGATCTTTTTTGAACCTAACTAGAAAAAAAAGAGGAGAGATAGGTGTGGGGGAAGGAGTTAGAAGGGAGAAGTCGACGTAATTTACAAGAATCCGAATTGTGGGTTCGTCAAACAAAATCAAAAAAACAAAAGTAAGGAGATGAAAGAGATATGGTGAAAAAACGGAACAGGGGAAGGGGATAAAAATCGCCGAAAAAAAATTAGATCCGCGTGTCGGAACTGCGTCGTATCTATTCATTCGAATTAGGTCTGGGAAGCAAAAACCCAAGAAACGTAACCGAAAAAGAGTCATTTTAAAAGACCAATTAGCACTTATGAAGGGTCCTCTCAATGAATGAAAAAAAAAAAGTCGCCCTGCAATGAGAGTGACTTCTCGCCCTTCTAAGTAAAAATTCTGACGGGCGAGAAAAGTTTCATAGGGAGCACGCACAGGGGAATTGTTAAGAGATTTCTGATCTGGAAGCCACCAGGAAAAAAATCGAAGTTGGGTAACTAGTATCACGGGTATCAGCAATGGGGAGGCAACTGTGGTTGGGGCCGACAAGGGGAGCTCTTCCTAGGGGGGGGAAGTTGGAACAAGGTTATCAAGCTCTTTCAGCTCGCTGGGTTTGCAACGGCGAGTAAACGAAAAGCAAAAGGAAGGGAATTAACTTGCGAATCGAAAAAGAATCGGAAAGCTTCGCGGGAGAGAAAGGGCAGACCTCTCAGTAGAATGGAGTTCAAAGGAATAGACTGGAGCTGGCCGCGATAAAGGATCTTCGACTTTTAAAACTGGGCAAGGGCGCTAAGCGGAGGGAAAAGAGGGAAGTGCGGGTCGAAAAAATAAAGCCTGCCCTGGAGTTTTTAGTAGCCGGGGGTGAAACCTCCTCGCCCTGAGGAATTGTACGGTCTGAAGAGAAGGTGGGCCAAAAGACAGTCACAGAACACGGAAGGTGCGCCGGAAAAAACGATCAGGGAGGAGCTGGAGTAATCGGAGCGCAGTGTCAGGACTACCTGCGTCGAACTTACTTCCCTTGCTATAAAAGGGTTGTTAGCGTAGGTTGGGTGAGTCCCGGTACCTAAGGGGGGGGGTTGGGGACATTTCCGCGCTCATTCTTAATTAGGAAGAGGCACGAGCCGACTTCTGGCCGTAGAGGGATTGTGAAGGGATTAGGGGACGTCCTGGGGGGAAAAGGACTTCAATCGTACTTCGGTGGGACGGAGGAGAGGGCGGAGGACACACCAAAATGTTTGAAAGAATTTGGATTGGAAGCATTCTTCCAACAGATAATGATATACTTACAGCTCGTGGGGGAGAATAGGAAGAAGGGGGTACAAGGTAGATGGGGCATTTGTTGTCTCGTCAAATTTGGAAAGAGATAAGGAGACTAAGTATCGAATGATCCGCCGGTGAGGAATGAAGGTTGCGGAGGTCGAATGTTCTGGCAAAGGGAAAAGGGAACACAGGGAAACTCGAAAAAGTGTAGGGTTCGGCGTGGTGTATTGTGGAAGTTCAGGGAATTTTAAAAAAGTCGAAGATATCGCTGCATAAAGGCTTCTTCTTTGATTGAAAAAGAGAGGCTAAAGAGGAAAGGATTCCGGTGAGGAATACGTTTGATATTCCACGGTGCGGCGTGGCCGGTTTATCAATCTCGAGATCTGAAGGGAGAACGATGGCGGTCAGAGAGGAGAGGACGTAGGGGAAAGGTCTCTTAATGAGCGTTGCAAAAGAGTGTGAAAGCGAAGCGGGGCGCTAGTGCGTTAACACATTAGAGCGGGGACAGAAGAATCGTGCATGCGGAGAAACCGAACACCAGGAAAATGAACAAAAGCCTGTGTAAAATGCATGGGTGGAAGTTGAAAACCACAGGAAAATCCTCAGAGGGTAACAGCTATAGAACGGATCACCAGTGCACCGGCTAAGGAAGGGAAGTGAGACGGCGGTGTCCCATCGACCGGATGGATCGCACGGAACAAGTAAAGGTTAAACTCCCGGGAGCGTGACATGGGGGCGTCTGGTTTCAGAGGGGGTACGGTCGGCGGAAGGGAAATACAAATTCATGGGTTAGCTGTGCAACCGGTTCACGGCAATTGTGCGACATGAGTGCTTCAGCGAAAAAAAAAAGGGGGGGCATGCTCGAAAGAGAGAAAAAATGGGGAAAAGGGAATGGGGTGGGGTTGGGGGGGGGGTTGGTTTGACGACGATCCAGACAGGACTAACTAATTGACAAACTGAGAGGCCTCGGCGTTAAGGGCATGGGACAAAAGGGGCCTGTATGAGGGACCACGTAGGCTTTGATGTCGTTTTAGAAAAAGGTTTCCAGAAATAATAATGGCAGCAGTTTTACTACGGCAAGCTCTTATCGCAGGAAGAATAAAGCCAAGAGGCCCCTCAGCGGAAATGGATTTGATCGCTTGAGGCTCAGAAGAAGGGGTTTAGGGGAGAGGTCACCAAAAAAGACTAAAAGTTTGATGACCTGGTTAGGGGGAATTTAGAAAATCCTGTCTCGGGAGTGGAGATAGAACCGCTTCCATAGGGAGGAAAACCATCCAGATCGCGCTGCCAGTGTCACTGGAGGAAATCCTCTCCTACAGAGGAAAAACTTGATAGCGGGGGGGACAGATTCTGCGAATGATTACGATCACGCAGGATAGAGAACAAATGAGAAAGAAATTGTTCGTAATTTGCAAGTGTGCTCTAACGTTCATCACGAAGCCGAGCATTACCCTTGCGAAAATGGTGCTCAAAAGAGGTTGACTCCTCTGATCAGAGGAACTCATCTTGGACGTGACCCGGTATTCAAGAGAGGAAAAACGGGGGGGGCGACTGAAATATGATAAGAAAAAAGGGGGAACCGGGCGATTGACAGGATCATTGCATGGGGGGAGGTTCAGTTTTCTGGCAATAGCTTTTTGGGGTCTGTAGTCGGGGGTTAAAGGAGAATCAGATGTGACCGACCCGGGTAACTACTGATCTGAGGGGGGTAGGAGTGCAAAAAAAATTCTACCCCTCATATACCCCAGAACCTGTACATGTTACTGACGGATCCTTTATAGCCTTTACTCATAAAAGGGAGCTAAAAAGAAATCCTTCCTAGGGAACCTCACCTAAGCCTAGGAGTTGGTCGCCATCGTATATCTAAAAAGGGGGGGGGGAAGTAGAGAGAAGAAGTTCTTCTTAAGGAAGGTCGCGTCTGGCCAGCGGCAGGATTACGGGTCTTATCCAGTTTTCTTCTCTAGAAAAAGTCGAGAAGTCTTATTAACACCGGTCAGTTGATGTGTATCGAACCATTTCCTGAGGGGATAACAAGGGAAGGAAAGGGAGAGTGTGTCCTGCGACGAGGTCAGATCTATATGGGAACAGCTTCAGTCGTACCTACCATCTTAAGGAGGCCAAAATTACATTAGGCACGCGCAAGGATCTGCAAGGATCGCGGGGGGGGACCTTCCTGCGGTTTCGGAGAGTGGTCGGGAACCGAAGCGTTTGCCCATATATCTTCCGGATATACCAGAAAGAACGACTAGTTCAGTCTGATAAAAAAAGAAGGCCGGACAACGGGTAGAGCCTGCTCGGAGAAGTGGGGTCCTTGGGTCAGAGAAGATCCCCACAGTAACGCCCCGTCGATCGGCTGGAGCGAGATCGAGAGCTGAGGGTTCAAGAGTAGAGAAGCTCTCATCGGAAGAGAACAACGGGTTCGACGTGAGCGAACTTATGAGGGGGGGGAAAGGAAAGGGAGGGAACGATCTGGGTCAGGCTGCCGGGCGAGCTCAACCGCGGGGAAGGAATTATCTACTTACTCAGGCAAGAAAAAGAAAGTAGTGGGAAAAGCTGCGGCTGCCCTGCCGAAAATTCGTGGAAAAAAGGGAAGAAGGTCGGTCTAAACGTTTGCTGCTTGAAATGGGGGGGACCCTCTTTCCCCCAACAAAACCCAAACTTCTTCTTGAGCCTAAGACTAGGTAACTAAAAGACCGGAAAGCTAGGGGGGGGGGAGTCTGGCAAAGATATCACCAGAGCAACCGATGCCAGCCTCATTGACCTCCAGGCTCACATGGTCGGGGAGTTGGAGGAGACATAATTCGATTCTATATAGTCCGGATGAGGTCATCATGACCATGAAAGGGGGAAGAGAAAGGTAAAAACTCTGAAAGGCGGCTAGCATAATTTGGGGTGACTTCTGCTGGAAAGCATGGGTGGGGAACTCAAGTGGCCGTTAACCCCCACGTGGTGTAGGAAAAAGAAAAAATAAGGAATTTAACTCAGCTTGGACAGTCATAAAACAGGAGGCATGAAACTCTCACGTCACTTAAAGAATTTGGAAAAGGGGCGGAGACGGGAAGACGATTGGACAGGACAACGCGCCTTGACGGGAAAGGGGAGAGCAGGGTCACAGAACTTACATTCTCTATTAATCGTATAGTCGTCGGGGGGGAGTGTTCCAAAAAAGGGACCCGCCCGTCTTTCACGGAGTGGACAATGGTACAGTTTTTTTCGGGGATATCATGAGGCGCAGGACTGACAGCGAAGACTTGGAGGGGGAGGGAAAAGCCTATGAACGTGAGTCGTTGTCATTCACAAAAAGAGGTGGGGAAGAAAAAAAGAATTGTTCAGGAAACTAGAATTCTAAAGATAAAGAGGAAAGGAAGAGGTCAAAAAAAGAGTCGAGCGATTTGTCTACTCGTTTCATACCTGAGAAAAGGTAAGGATAATGATAGACCGGAAGATCTTTTCTGGGATATTTCTGTGCAGATCTGGGGGGAAAAGAAACGAGCAGACATTATGACCTGGCCTCGATATGAGTGACTGTCCTCAATCGTCAAAAAATGGGGAGGCCGTGGAGCCACGACCAAGGAGAGCGGGGAGGGGTTCCCAGGGGACATGAAAGTCGATCGATCGCAAGCATCCGCAAAGGGGAGGGGAGCACATAGCAGTCCACTTACAAGGGATAAAATAAGGAGATAGGTGAAAAGGTGAAAGAAAACCAACAAATTGAAAAACATCGGAAAATACGAATCCGCGTAATGTCTCCATCTCTTTAAAAAGGAGGAAATGAAATCTCTGTAAAATAAGTGTGAGGCAAAGAGGTATGAAAAATTAGGTATATTTCTAGGGGGCAAGCCACTTTTAAATTCATTTTCGCCAAAGGAAGTCTAAATTTGGGGAAATATACCGCTGAGAAGCATTCATACAACAGAGAAGCGGACAGAAGGAAGGGGAGGGGAGTGGAAGTAGGAAGGAGCAATATAGGATATCCCTTGGCAAAACACACTGTGGGGTTTCCTTCCTAACAAGGATATACCACACGACGTCGGCGGGAGAAGGAGGCTAAAGAACCTTTAACTGTTCTGGAGGGAAGAAGGGGATAAGGCATTCTCGGGAGCCATAATTCGCCTTGGAAAAGTCACGAGGTTTGCGGGTTTCTCCAACAAGGGAGTCTCAGTAAGAAAACAGTTGTAAAGGAGGGTCATAAACTGAAAAACTCATTGGGGGAAAGGAGGGGAGATCGGGGCCAGGCAATGCACGATTGGGCGGAGATTAGTAAAAGAGAAAGGGTTTTTCAAAACAAGGTCAATCCACGTTATAGCGGGAGCTAACTCAGTCGATGGAAACTTTCAAGAGGGGTAAGGGGTCACTTATAGTAGGAAAAAAATATCCGTGTCTGGTCGAGGCTGGTTCGAGCGAAGAGAATTAAAGGGAAGAAAGGACACGTTTTGGTGATGACTGTGTAAGCCGTTGGGAGGCAAATTGAAGGGGACCAAGGTAGCTTGATAAAAAAGGCGGACTTTATCCAAATGAAAGACGTAGAGCAGAAACCTAGGGGGCCATGGCCCAAAAGAAAAAAGATGTCGCGAAGGTCTAGAAAGAAGCAACCAACCATTGGTAGACGTGTTGGGTTGAGCTTGGGGGACCGGATGTTTCGATCGCGATAGGAAAGACAGGCCAATTGAGGAGATCTACAGGGGAAAACCATTTTCTTAAACAATTAGGATAAGGACCAGATTAACTGCTAAGGGAACGAGAGAAGAAAGACTCATTCACGCCAATGCAATTCGCTTACCATGAAAGCTGGATTTATCAGGTGACATTTGAAAAAAAATGTCGATTCTGTGGAAGGGGGAGGTGTTGAAAAGTGACAAGAAACGCACCAGAGGGATACTAGAAAGACGAAAGTGTTGGCGCGGTCTCGGTTCCTACTGGATGAGGTAACGCAAATAAAAACTGTTTTGGGGGTGGAGGGCAAAACATATCTAGTCAACACCACTTAGGGGCGGAAAAAACTAGGAGAGAGGGGGGTTTGTAACCAACAATTGGGAAATGTATAAAAGGGCCGGGTCAGGAAAGGGACTCTTGAAACGGCACCCCAGCTCGTATAGAACGGGAAAAAAAAATTATTTATGGGAATACCCAGGAAAAGAAGGCACATAATAAGGGGGGGACCACAGGAGACCCAATCTTTAGGGTGACTCGAAGGCAGTTACGCTGACTCAGAATGCGAGGGCAGGCCTTAGAAGGAACCGCTGACGTATGAGACTTATCAACGAAAGGGCTGCCCTGCGGTAGAGATCGAATGGCGGGGGGGAGAGGGGAGAAGGTAAACCACCGATACACCACCAACTGCTAAATTTTTGTGCAAAAAGGTAGAGTTAAGGCAAATGTTAATAGTGATGGGGTGGGGCAAGGGGAGAAAGGGGGGGGTGTGGGGGGGGGGTGGGGGGTGGTGGTACGCATGAAAAAGGGGTAGCCGCCGCTAAGAAAAGAAGCGTGGTACGCAGAGCAGGTGTAGGTCAAGGTCTCATCAAGGCAAAAGGGAATTGCCGCAAGGTAAGGGTTAAGCGTACCAACGACAGCTGGACGTCGGGGCCTGCTCAGGAAAGTAAAGAGGGGAAAAAAAGGTCTGTATACTGAGTAGCTTAGCTGACGTGGGTACGTTCAACTGTCAAAAAAAGGGGGAGGAAGTCGCGGGACAGGCCTTGCCTTGGTCAGCGAAATCACTAATCGTTGGGGGGGGCGTAAGCAGGCTCCGAAATGAGGAGGGAATGTAAAAGGGAGGCCGTCGCGCTTGAAAATTCATGCCCAATCAGGGGTGGTCCAAGGGACGCCTGTTCATATCGGAACTCTGGGTCGGAAGCCGCGAACTTTAGGAACCGAACGGAAGGGGGGAGATCCTGCATAAGAGAAAGAAGGCAGTTTGTTATCGAGCGAAGGGGGGGTTCAGGGGGGCCGACCTAATGGAACGGGCCGCGTGAGATCGCGTGTCGGAAACAGGAAAAAGGAACGCTTCGGAGTTGAGGCAGGCCTTCGTGCAACGGTAAGATTTCGGTTTGGGAAAAATAAACTTATAGGGGGGAACGGTGCAGTCAGACACGTCAAGGCAGGGGGTACTGTGATGTGACAGGGAAAAGGAGCCAAGAAAAACTTGGAATGGTCTACCTCCTTCAGCGCGTTGCGCCCCGATCGAAAGGATTCGTATGGAAATGGGGGAAAAAGGGGGGGTTGGTGGCGTGGCAAAAACGATCAGCTCTGAAACTGGCCGTCAAGGGGGGGGGGGGGGGGTTATGAGGATCGATCGCCTGTTGACATGTGGAAAGTTAAAAACCGCCAGAGGGGGTACGGGGATCGGGGAAACGGAAGGGGGGAAAAGTGATTCCTTAGATCATGCCGGCCATACGCTGCCGTCAGTTGAGGTGGACATCTCAGAGATGGGCACATAGGCTTCAGCTTATCAAGGGGGAAATGTACTCATGAGGAGGAGAGGGTGACTAACTACTTGGGCGAGGCAAGGTCGATAGTACGTTTGAGCCAGGCTATCGCTTCGATCATAAAGGTATAGGAAAAGAGGAACGAAGAATAGGAGGGTGGAGGCCGAGGGGGGGGGGGGGGGGAAAAATCGAGCCTGCGTCCTCGTAGTTCTAACTAAGGAGGATCTTTAGGGAAAAAAGGGATGGGGGATGCAGGGAGCGAAAAAGAACCGAAAGGCAAAGAGAACGTGAAGGGAAGGGAGGGAAGTTGAAGACACTGGGGCGTCCATAGGTCTGCATATATATATCCTTGTAAGGGCTCAGGAAAACAAGCCGGTGATTTTCGTCGCGTGGAGTCAAAGAGGGGAAGGGGGAGAAGATCAAGTCAGCCATCAATGTACACGAGCGACGAGGTTCAGGTGTCAGTCCTGGTTTTAGGTAATTTCCGTAAGAAAGAGTTGCACCTGGTTTCGTGAAAAGAAACAACTTCAAGAAGGGGAGGAAAAAATGCTTAGCAACCGTAAAAACCAATTTTAAGAAAAAGAAGGAAAACCTCCTCGGGGCTGGCTCGACCGGGAAAATCAGGAAAAACGATCAGAAGGGGAGAAAGAAAGGTTAGGTTAGAAAAATATCCGCCACCGACAACTATGAACTTGGTCCTCCGAGGGGGGGCTAAGAGGGAGGAAAAAAAAAATCGGGTTCCAGGGGTCAAGGGACGACAGTAGGGGGAAGGTTAAAGGGGGGGAACAAATAGCGTAGGCGCCGCCGCCGACGGCAAGTGAAAATCATCATCAGAAGGGAGTGGGGAACGCTTGACCAGGTGAGTCACTGAAAAGGGGGGGCCACCTTTGGGGAAGAAGGACATGTTCTGGGCCATGTTCAGTAATCATACAGGCGGCGGGTGATAAGAGGCCTCTTCCATAGGATAAAAGAGAAACAATCTCCTGAGTTCCGACGGGAGAAAACGCAAGGGAAGGGAGGAGGGGGGATTTATATGTAGGAAAGGAGAAGCGCTATCAAACGATCGATCCAGTCAGAAAAACCAGAAGGGAGGCATGGCGACGCCACAAGCAGCACTAGACATCCGGCTCAGACCCTGGTGAAACGCCGGGTCGTTCTAACACGGATCAGCTGAACTCGGAGTGACAGTTACCAGGTATAGACTGAGAGGGGAAAAACGGCGAAAAACCAAATAACCAGAACGCCGGAAAGTTGAAGGTATCGGGAGGGGAGAAAGAGTGTCCTTTGGGAATTAGCATCGCTTGGGGGTCGGTAAAAAAAGAGGTGGTTCCCTGGAGAAATGAGCAGGGGAAAGAAACAGAGCTCAGACCCTCTCCTGGGGGCTGTCAAGGGGAGTCCACCGAGTCGACCAAAAATGCAGGGGAGAAGAAGGGAGATTTTAGCGTGACTACAGGCTACGCCAAAACATCCTCCGATGGCCCGAAAAAAAAAGTATGCGCCGGGCAAGGGAGGGAGGCCTAGGATAAAAGAGAAAAAAACAACAACGGAGGAAAATATAGCGAGGAGAGCTCAACGTCAACGCTTATGTCGCGGGGTCGGATGACGAGGGTCTGTGAGGAGGGGGACTTCAAATTCGATCACTACTTCGGGGTCACACTGCATGATGTGTTAGCCAAATGAGGGAACTTTGTTAAGACACAGGCGGAACACGTTGTGCAATGCCGAGAGGAACATCGATATTTGAATGGAAACCAAAGCGCGTACTCCAAAAGGAGAGGAGAAAAGGAAAACGTACAGTTCGGCATGCACTGGAATCCTGCAATCAGCAAGGAGAGGGGCTTTTCTGTCATTGCTTGGGCGAGGGGGGCAGGGGTATAGAGAGGAGAAAAAGACCCGGTCACGCCGATCTAGAACGATGAACGACCCAGGAAGGAATGAAAATTCACTTTTCTGGAGACCTTAGAGAAGGGAAAGTGCTGGTTGGCAAAGTAAGCCAATGAGGGATTTTCCGGAAGAGGGGAAGGAAGACAAGAGTCGCATGCAGGGGAATCAAAGATAACCGTTCCTAACGGGAAAAAAACCCCACCCCCCCTCCTAGGGAATGGGGGGGGGAGGTTAACGGGAGCTTGAACCTTAGGAGATACAATCGCGAAAAGAAGGGGAAGGGAGGAGATAAAGGACCAATTCCCCTATAATCCAAGGAAAAAAGAAGGCAAGGTGTTTCCTTCAGTCCACCTGGGAAGAAATGGAAGATCAAGAAAAAAGACAATTGCAAAAGGCTGGTGTTCACTCTTTTCTGGATGGCAGTGTGGCTAGATGAGTTATAGGGGAAAAAGTAAATTTCCGCCGTCTCGAAACGAAGGAGACTCACAAATTTCCGAAGCTTGGGGATAGAGGAGGGCTTCCACGTTAATGGAGGGCGTAATCCTCATCGAGATTAAAAAAGTCGTGTCCGCCGGGAAAACATGAAGGTTTGGAAAAAAGGGCACCAGAGGGAAGGGGGGGGGGAGGATCACTTTCGGACTGTGGGTTTTGGGGGACGGCGGAGGGAAAGAACTCCTTTTTTTGACAAAGGAAGAAAACGTTGTTTTATTCAAAAGGTTGACGAGAGACCATCAAAGTACAAAAAAAGGGGAAACCAGAAAATCTCTAGCTTACCTTGATGGATTTTGCTTCGAGGGTTCTCCTGTGGATGGGTAAACTCGCTCTGACGTTCGCCCTGGAAAAAAAAGAAAAAGGGAAAGGGAAGAGGCTCTATTGTCCGACAGACCTATTTCTTTCTTCCGTTGTGGAAGTTCCAATCCACAATACCACATTCCATTTAGGGTAGTCAGGGGGGAAGGGATCAGTCAAAAAACAAGGAAGGTCAAGGGAAAGAGGAAGAAGGAGGTGGACGCTCCGATATCCTAGTTGAACACTCGAGGGGTCGAAAACGATGATGGTGGCCAGGAGTTCGCTCGATAGCAGAAATTAACACTGGCGAGATCTGAAAAATGTGGAAGAGTAAAAGGAGGCCCACGACGAAGAGGAATATCTCAACGGCGGCATGGAGGAAAATTCATCCTTCTGTCCTGGTTTGATTGCATGGGATGGTGCACCGAAATAATTGGAGAAGGGAAAGGTTACGATCTGAGTTTAAAAAAACAGGGAAGGGAAGGGGGGAAGAAGGAATCCTTCGGGATACCCATACCTCGATACTTAGAGGATGGAGGGGGGGGTGTTAAAGGGAAACTGCCTCAGAACGCTAGAAGGGTTCTCAAAGATAAGCACGCAATCAGGTCAAATGAGGAAGAAAAGGATGATGATCTATTGACCATTGGCCACCAAACTTGACCAGCGAACTACTCCTTCTTTGGGGAGCCGCGATATTGAAGGGCAAGATGGGGAAAAGGGTGTCAGGAAGGGGACATAAGACGGGAGGTCCTTCAAGGCGCCTTTGCATTCACACGGCAGTAAGAAAGGCAATAGAAGTTGCCACTCCATTCCCTATCAACTGAGGGGATCCGGCGGAGTTGAACGAGGTGCGTCTGTATATAAGCTGCAAAGAAAGGGAGGAAACAGGGAAAAAAAGAGTAGACCACACGGCTTCTATCTCAAATCTGAGGGGGGAAAGACATGAACTGAAATAAAGACAGGGAACGGCAGGAGGGAGAACTTGGGAAAAGGGTGAGTTCAATTTGCATCTAGCGGCTGACTGGAACCTTTCATTGACGCGATTGAAGAAAAGGCTTAAAACACTAATACGAAAGAAAAAAAAAGGCCCTATGGTGGCATAAAGCTACTAAGGTTGGCCAGTGGGAACAGAATCCTCTTTGGAGAGGAAGCTTAAATACAGGGTATTGAATTCAAAGGATGTTCGGATAGAAGGGTAAATGAATCTCCGCTGCACAAGTCAGAATGTTGATTTGAATATTGGTCTGAACACTCACGGGGGGGGGGCTTTATTGAGGGTTGAAATCAGAAGAAAAAAAAGCCAAATGGAGAGGGGAACCAGATCACTTAGGCGGATGTAGCCAAATTCAAGTGTTCTCGGAGAATACTGTGCACCAAATTTGGCGCTGCGAATAACCAAAAGGGGGCCAACTTTTCGATCGTGTTGTGATGTTCATACTTTTCGGGGGGTTTGAGGAACCAGAGCGCAAGTGAGCGAAAAGTTAAAAAGGCGGTAAGAAAAGTTTTACAAATTAGAGCATTTTGATTACCCTCTCTGAGAAGGGAATCAGTATATCGGACTAAATGGGAAATCATTAAATCAAGATTTAGGGATCATGAGGGGGGGTAGGTAACAAAATGGGCGGGTGCCTGGGGGGGAGGGAGTCGGGAAACGCTCAACGAAAAGGAAGGATGATATACGAATCATTTGTTGTCCGAAACTAGGGGATTCGAAGGAGGAGGGGAAGCGCCCACTGTTTTTCGGCACAAAACATTCTCGAAAAAACGTAGTCGGTGAAGAGGATTTTTTGGGAAGAAAAAACACAAATGGTATAAAAGAAGGAGAAAACGAATTAGACGGGGGTGGGGGCCACATGCAAAGAGGGGGGTATCTCTCAGGGGAGGGAGGATTGGCTGGGACCCCCAGAAAAAACAAAGGAATTGAAAATGGGGTTCCCGAACAAAAAAAATGACGGGAACGAAAGGAATTGCGTCGCGTGATACTTCTTCAGGGGGTCTCAAAAAAGGGCGAGTCCCTTAATGAAAACGGGAAGGGACTAAAGGGTCGCCGCGTGATGCGAGAAAAGGCCTTGCTGCGGATCGAAACAGAAACTCCCTACAAGAAAAAAGTAAGTAACTTTAAGGGGCAGGAAAGAAGAAAAGCTTGGGGTGGGTCCAGGGGGGGGGCATTAGCTCTACCTTTAAAGTGGCTGAAGCCGCCTGGGCAATGTCGTGACAAAAAAATGGGGGACATGTGAAAAGAAGATACAAAAGAACAATGGACAGAATGGGGATCCTTAAAATGGCAGACTAGAGATTCACGAACAGGGGGCAGAAAATAAGACTGAATAAAAGGTCCATGTCTACGTTGAGGTTAGATCAGCTGGGATTCTGCGTGGTGAGAAACAAGGGGAGGCTCGTGCGATACATCGGGGGAAGGGGCCTTGCGAGCTACAGCCTCTCATTTTTTTTCGGAAAGGGTCGTAACCTCAGACCGAGTTTCATTTAGATGGGTGCCTCGCACCGAACTGACTGGGAAGCGCCGTTCCTGAGAGGGGGAAGTTCATCGGACGGCAGCTGAAAAGTAACGGCCGTTATAGGGGGATACAAGGTCCTGGACATAAAAACCGGCGGTTGGTCTAAATGACCAGTTGGGTGAAACGGAAATCGTTTGTGGGGGGAACATCCTGAGAATGCATCTACCGCCAGCGGACTATGGAAGAATAGGAGGGTTGTTGCCTTCTAAGGGAAAAAGAGGTATGCCTTCGACCTGCCGGCATCGGGGAACTTGAGGTCGAAAAAAGGAAAGAAGAAGGGGGTCATGGGGAGGGGAGGGAGTTTCCCAAGCTATTGAAGGTCCGAAAAGAAAGGACGCTTTGCGACCCAGGGCTTCTTTGTCGCATTTTCAATTGGGGAAAAGGGGTCAAAGAGAGAAAAACATGGATCGTATTCGTGGAAAACGGTGGGTGTAATCTGTCTCACGGGGCAAGTATACATGAAATGGAGAAGAGCCGTAAAGACGGTAGGGGAAAACGTTAATAGTCCAAAAGCAGGGGAGGTCTAAAAAGAAAGGGATAGCGTTCACAGACTCGGACGTTTGGGGGGGCATCTCAAATCTTCCATCTTCAGAAAGATTCAATCCGGTAAAATGGACAGATACGGAGTGGACGCGGTTAACAATCAGAGAGGTCTCTCAAGGGTGCGATTGCGTTGGTCGATCTAGGGGGGCTAATGAAGGACCTTTAATAAACCGCCGCGAAAAAATAGCGTTCGGATCGGTTCGAAGGATGAAGAGGGGAGACGAAATGAAAGGGTGTTGGGAGAATGGAAGGAAGACCCACGGAATGGACAGCGTGTCAAAAGGGGGAGGGTGGACTACAAAGAATAAACCAAGAGGAAAAGTTGCAAGAGCTGCCTCGTCAACAGTAATTGACAGGGGGGGGGGGATCCTCTCGGGGAACAACGGAAAGATATCAGCACTGAAAAGACGGAGAAACGACTTTATTCGTTTTGAAAGGTTTTCCTTTTTGAGTCCGGAGCGGCAGAGAGGTTTCATCCAATGACTCTTAAAAAAAAGAAAAGGGGGGGGGGGGAAAAAGGTTTGGGTTTGACTCCAAAAACACAGGATGGAGAGCAAAAGAAAAAAAATCTTGGGGGTGTAAGGGAAGATAAAGACGACGTCAGCCGGACCTAAAGTTGTCTTCTTAATGCAGGGGAAAAAACTCCCCAACTATGAAGTAAAAGGAGAAAACGGAGTACCTTCGGTGCTGGTCGTGCGGGTGTCCGCCATTCCAGGGACGGACCGGCATTTTTGAGCCTCTGCTCAGCGAGGCGAGGGAAATCGGGGGGGAGGGGAACAACATCAAAAAAATTAAAAAGGGGGGACGCTCAGACCTGCAAGGAGAAGAGGCACCACCGGAATCGTGTCCTAAGTTCCTTTGGGGCCAGGTCATTAATAAAGAAGGTTGGGGGTATCGAAGCGCAAAAGCTAGAAGGGAGGGGGCATTAAACAACTCCGTAGAAGAAGGTTCAACCGTATCTTGACTGTGGAGAAGCGATTCTGGAGATCGATAATCGTGGCAGGATAAGAAAAATTGGTAATTCCAGTCACCACCGTTCGAAGAACCGAAGAACGGCAGTGGGATCAGTTGAGGGAGAAAAACATAATAGTGAACTCTTCTGCAGGGGGAGGGACCCTGGGGGGGGAAAAGTATATGGCAAGACGGAGACCAGACGCGGGTAAAATAGACCGAACGCCCGGCGAGCGATTGAGGATAGGGAAGGGGGGGGGGGGAAAGAAGTCATTTTTGCATTAGCCATAGTTTTGGTCGTAAGAGTCTAGGTTTCAATTCTAATAGAGGGGGGGGAACCTCCGCAAGAGCAGTCAACGACTTGAAGGGGGGAGTTAAAATGATCCAGGAATGGAAACCCGAAAAGGCAGGTGAAGAAGAGGAAGGATATCAGGACACAGGAAGACAAAGACATCCTTGCCGGGGAAACCTAGACCTTCTTGAAAGAAGGGGGTTAGGGAAGAGGTCTATAAAACAAGGGGGGGAAAGGAAAAGGGAAATTCTACAAAATTGAAAAATCCCTCTTCAGTCCACGGGGGAGGGAAGAGCAGGATGTCTTTCGTATCATGTCGTCACGCTAGGGAGTAAAAAATGCAGGGGCATTGGGTAATACCATATCAGGATCCTGAAGGACAAGGGGAAGGACATTGGGTGCCTTCGAAGGGCAGGAGCAGGGAAAGGGAATTAAAAAAAAGGGAGGAAGAGAGGGAAGACCAAAAGCGCTAATTTGAATGGACAATTCGGGCACACCAGGGTTATCAATTCATCTCGAAGAAAGGCGGGAAGGGAGGGGTCTATCAGCTCGGTTACCGTGGTTCAACTGGGTGAATACCCGTGGAACGCCGGACAAGAAAAGGAATGGGAAAGTAAGTCTCGAAGGAACGGCTCCGATCGCAACGGGTCTGAGCCTTCGCGTTATGTTCTTCCGTGGGAAACTCCAGAGAAACATCGCCAGTCTGGATTGGGCAGTTAGGAAGAGGGAGGGAAGGGGCTGCGAAGGAGAATACAATAGAGTTGTGGAGAACCTTTTCCGTCACTTGCTGATTTGTAAAGGTCATCTACTAGGTAAAAGCGGGTGATCTGAGAGGGAAAAGGGGAGCCTCAACGGAATCCTGCAAGAGGACTGCATTTCCCGTAAAAAGGAAGGAAAAGTCAACTTAGAGTTTTGGGGCCGCCCCTACTGTCTAAAGGCTAAAGAGTTGAAAGGAGGGGGGTCACTCAGGTTTTCATAACTGCGCTTATTAAAGAGGTCTCTTCCGGGTTCCTCAAGTCTCCGTGAGGGGGCTCCCATCGATACCTAGGGCCAATCGCGGGGGGGGGAAAATCGCCAGTTCCTGAACTTTTGGGGGGGGGGGGGAGGAGTCCCTCGCTCTTCTTCAAGTCTCAATCAAGGGAAAGCTCTCTGAGATAGTCAAAGGGAAGAAGGGCAAGGACTAGCGGTTGCTGGTTCGGAGACGGGGTCTAAAGGGACCTGGGGGGGGGTTTGTCGGGCAGTGAGTTTGTCCGCATGGCGTTAACGGGTTTTTTTGCGGGGAAAAAAAGCCCGTGAAGGAAGCGCCGGACAGTAAGGCTTCCCCTAAAAAGGGAAGAGCACTGCTGAGATTGACAGTGTGGGTGGGGGGTAAAGTCGGGGAGAGAGGGGAAGGGCCGGTTTCGATAAACAATTCGCGACTGGAGGTCCAGGCGCCGGTGCCAAGGGGAAAAAGGGGGGGAAGGGAGTCTTCTGTTAAACGAACGGGTCTTCGGTCGGCTTGGACGGGCCAAAAGCCACACCATGAACGGAAGTGGGAGGGGGTCCATGGACAGGGACGGGCTCCCTTCAGAAGCTCAGAAAGGGAAGAAAGACGACGGCGTGGCCGAGGAGGCTGCGTCTATTTGTCAACTGTAATAACATTGGGATAAGCCTATACATTCAAAGAGAAGAAGGGAGAACAGTCGAGAAGCGGCGAAGAAGTCGGCGCGAGGCCCTCGGAAAAAGATTCGACATACTCAACCCTGAAAAAAGAAAGGGCGTGGAAGGAGGGGTGAAACTGCAACCAGAACTAAGGAAAAAAAGGGAGGGAAGGAGAAGTCTGATGCGTACCGACTGCAACGCGCTGGAAGAAACCGATAACCCAAAATCAATCTTCGTTAGTGGAGACCTAAGGTTTCAAAATCTAACAGGACGATGAGATCTCACTCCACAAGGGCCGCCGTCAGTTCAATTATTATCTAAACTGGAGAGGGGGAAAAGGGGGGTAACCGCCATGTGACATCCACAAAATTGTAACCGCAAACGCCTTCGTAGGTCAGAAACTAGTGAATCAGGACACATGCACAATGTAGTTTTAATAGGGGGGGCGTTGCAAAGTATGAAATCAGGGATGATTTGAACGGGGAAGATCAACGGGGGGGGGTCACTGCATTGGGCAGTCTAAAAGGCACTGAGAAAGTCTTATAGCCAGTATCAAGAACTCTATTCAGGCCTAAGGAAGGTGTATAAGAAAGATTGAAGATAAAGATGGGAAAAAAAAAAAAGGGGGGGGGGGGTCGTCCGGAACCCATCCATCGAGACCAACACGGCCTTCTTCTATCGGGAAGTAAAAGTATCAAACGTGTCTTAACTGCCGAACCAAGGAAGGAAAAGAGGAGGGGGAAAGTATGAAGGCGCCTTGAAAGTAAAGAGGTGCGGAAGGGTTCTCAATCTGCTCGACAGGTACATGAAAGGCCTTGCCCCCTTACTAAAAAAGCGGGAAGTAGCTCGCAAAAAGGGGAGAAAAGTGTATCTCGACACAGAACAGTGGGCAAATTGAAAACGAGAAGAGTCCACGTTATCATTAGAAAAACCCCATTATATCAAAAATGTTAGTAGTTCAGGGGGAAGGGACCAAGCATCCGCTGGCTTTCAGGCAAGGGTGATTCGCAAGCTGAACTTCCACGTTGGAGTTATTTGGTCGTGTAAAATGCAGGGGGGAAGAAATTGGAAAGGGAAGAGCCTTGATAAAAGGGACTTGGACCAAATTCTCCCTGTGAGAAACGCTCACCTCATCCCCAAAAACAAAGGAGGAAAAAGAAAATTAAGCCTAGAAAGAGGAAAAGGGATGTCTTGTTGTTGCTCGGGACTTTGGTTCAGGAAGAAGTAGCTTTACGAGTCAAAGAAGACTCAACAGGGGAGGGTGAAAGAGAAAAAGGTCCGCTTGGTCGAATGGTACTCTCTCAGTCCATAGAACTAATTGAACTAGTCAGCTACACCTTCATGGGAATGGGGGCCTGCCTTTGGTCGGGGGAAAAAAATTGACTATTTTGCCGTGTTCGTGGGTGTTTTTTCGCATAAAAGGTCCTTACTCGCCATACGTAAGCTAATGGGGGGGACGCACGGACAAAAAAGGGTTTTCTTGAGAAAGGGATTTGTATCACACCAAATGGGTTCGGCACAATCGAATCACACCAAAGGGGGGGCAGTAACAAAAGAGGTGAAGACCCCAGGGGGGGGATGGCTTGGTGGTCAATAACAAAAGAGAAAGGGGGAGGGGAGGAAACCAACCTTCAGCTCTGAAGCGGATGGTTCTGGTGACCAGTACACTACGAAAGAATCCCATTTTGCCCCACTCCGCAGATCAAAGAATGACCTAAAGGGGAGGGGGGACTGCTTCTAATGCGATTTCTATTCTAACTCCTTCGAAAGTAAACATTCGGGGGGGAATACTTCTCGATTCACGATGAGCGGAGGCAGGGGCACGGGGGAAAGGGGAGGAATCGAAACCAAAGGACCCAAAGAACACAAAAAACCGAGAGAAAAGTTTGGAAAGTCTCTGTCAGCATTGGAGGGAAAAAAAAAAAAAAACTAAGTCGGTTGGCAGCAGGGCGCGTCGGAGATCCATATAACTTTTTAGGAAACAAAGGGGGAAGCTGCGTGAAACAGAAAATTAGGCAAACTGAGGGAAAGGAAAAAGAAAAACCAAGCCAACTTTTCATTCCTTGGGTATCTAGTACACATCAAGAAGGGGAAAAAAAAATCGCGAGGGGCCGCTAATTCAAGAAATTTTCAAGGTCCAAACTGGAGGTGGCGTTCCTCTTAACTTTTATCGGAAGGCTGGTCAGCACCTGGTCAGAGGGGACGGCTAAAAGAAGGAAAGGACCGGGGGGAGGAGAAAGCCTCAGCGTTTGTTTTTGCGGAAGCCGGCGGACCTTCAATTTCCCTTCCTTGTAATGATGTCGGCCCGAGCCGCTTGGCACAAAATACGTGAAGTTAAAAGAAAAACAAAAGTGAAGGAAGAAGAGACTTTGGACAATCACAGGCAGGGGGAGGCTATAAAATCCTTTTCCGCTCCGTTAGAAATAGCAACGTGTTTGAATCTAAGAGGAAAGGGGGGGGGGGGGGTGCGCAGGAATTTTTTTTGCCCATGGATTAGAGCCGCTTCAAACTGAGCGACCGGCGCAGGATTTGGGGGAAGATAGAGTGGGTGGACACCGGCTTCCCGTATATTAGGTTCGAAGGGCAGCGAAACGGGACGGGAATGGAGAAGGGCCCATTCTAAAGGGAGGGTTTCATGCATTTGCCTCACATTCGGGGTCCAATCCGGTGAGAAAGACTGCTGAACACAGAGTGCCAATTCCAAAGGGATAAATTTGCGGTTAAAGTGGGGTTGTTGGAACTCGTTGTCACCCCAAAAAAAAAAAAGAGCAGTCTCTCATGGAAAGGGAGGGGGAAGCTGGGGGGGGGCTAGGAGAATCTGCAAAAGTTCAGCAAAGGAAAAAGTAGCAGAGGAAAAAAGGAGGGAGGAAAACTGGGGGTGGCGGTATCTTCAGTCTGGGCATTATTTCGAAGAGCGAAGAGGGCCGAGAAAGTGGAGTGGACACTCTGCACTAGAAAAGACAGAAAAGGGGAGGGGGGCCTTAAATTCAGCATTTTAAATGGGCCGAGGATGGAGAAGCTGGGGAAGTCGGTTCAACATCAATGCGGAAAGAAGCCTTTAAAGTATCGGGGGCAGGGAGGGAGCTCGAGTCGGAAGCCGTAGCCCGCTTCGGGAAGATACTTTCTCACGAGGGTGAAAAATCTGAGTCGGGCGCACCAGTCGAAAAAAAGGGTAGAACAGAGAAGAGCTCATGGGAAGGAGATAACCTGAATCCACCATTGCCAGGGGAACCCGCGGGGGTCCGGAAAGTAGGGGGGAAAAAACGAAGGAAGAAGGTTCCGGACAATAGTCTGCCAAAGTTCTTTCCAACTTCAACTGAAGCAACCTTCCTTCCGATTGAAGCTTGGGGGACCAAAGGGGGAAAAGGAGAAGGAACAATCCCAAATCTAATGAACGACGACGTGCTCTTAAATGGTGGAGGAAGGTTTGTCTCCTTGTCCGATAGGCAAGATAGTGGCACAAACGAGAGAGGAAAAAAAAACAAAGGGGGGGGGGAAAGGAAAAGTGTCTGTAAATTCAGAAGCCGGGCAAGGTCAATCTAAAAGAGACCTAACAAACTCGGGTTCCTTCTCCTGGTGAACGGGGGAAGAAGGGAGAACGACGGGTGAATGAAGATTGCAGGCCACCTCAAAAAGGTGGACCGCCGGGGGGAGGCCATCAATGGAACTTTCTCAGTCTTGGATCACCATGCCCGAAAGGAGGCCCTGCATTGTCAGGAGGGAAAGGAAGTATGGGAGAATGATCACTCAAAGCGTGCCAAGCGAATGGGCACGTGATGTGTAGATTGACTCGCCTAATTAGTTAATCGTCAAAAAGGGGGGCTCCTGAAAGATCCAATATGAGTAGAGAAGGGAAGGAGTCTTTGCAAAACCAAGAGTTGAAAAAGAAAAGAAAGGAGAACGCTCCGTTCCCACCCGCTGCGATCCACGCAAGTTCGGAACCGGTCTGGCTATTTCGAAGGAGACGTGAAAGAAAAGACTGATACCTCCAGATGGCAATCAAACAGGGGGCGAATGGGAGATTAAAAACCCGGCAGAAAACAAATTAGAAAGGGGGAGAGAAAAAGGAGATGGCGGACCGCCTGGTCGACGAGAGAATTTAACTCTGGGGTCTTCGGGTAACGGGGGGGCGAGATATAGGAAGCGACCAGCGCATACAACAGCAGGAAAAAAAAATGGAGTTAGAAGGGAAGGGGGGGCCCATGGGACCAGTTGCAGAGCAATAGCTTTGGTCGGGAGGCGAGAAGAATTTGGTTCATTCTGAGCGAAAAAGAAGCGCTCAGTGAAAACTTCCTCAGGATGGCTTCAAACAAAGGATCAAGGGGGGACGGACTAAGAACAAAGGTTTTTACTCGAAAGGAAAAGCAGGGGAAGGAAAAAAAGGCCGCAAAGCGATCCACGAACCGCTACATAGCTGGATGACGCCAAAAAAAAGTGGGGGGACTCTTATCTCTAACAAAACCACGAGGAAAATCCGAAGCGATTGGAGGGGGAGTGATCCAGGCAAACGGGCCGAAAAAATCTAAAGTAGGGTGGTATCCTGGCTCACGGCTCAAGATCAATCGGAGTACACTGCAGGTGGGCATGGTAGACTACCATTCCAAGGGAGACGTTGAATAGAGGATTGACTGTGTCAAAAGAGAGGGTTCAAAAGCATCAAAACGATGTCGAATGGGAAAAAGAGGGAAGAGGGCAGAACAAAATAATGAAAAATGGACAATTCGTATGCACTATCAAAATGACTCGCGAAAGAGAGAGTTTTCTGGACTATTTCTACTGATCTGGGGGTTCAGTCGTTGAAAGATCTAACTTGTCACGAAAAAGAAAGAAAGACTTAAATTAAACCAGCTGACAGCCATCTGCACTGTGAGGATGACTTCCGAGCTTCGTGGAGGGAAACGGGGGGAGCGATCTCCATACGAAATGTCGGTATTCCTGGAGGGGGGCTAGCAAGTTATCTTGAAAGAAGAGGGAGGGAAACTACATCGGGCAAGAGTTCCGAACCTGTCGCGGAGTGGCGCACAATTTTACCGGGACGAAAGGGTGAATTGGACTGGGCTTCCTGATGTGCCGAGTAGCAAGGAAAACCAAGAAGTCTACTGACCATGACCAAGAAAAAAAGGAAGAAGGTGCATGAGGTCCGGTTGGGTCCCTGCCGCCAAAACTGGTGACTACGTCCGAATCACCAGGTGGGGGATCAAAAAAATACTTTGCCCTGCTGCTGTGTCAAAACCGGAAGGGACTGCAGGGAAAAAAATGATTAAAAGAGCGGAAAAAGGGGAAGGGAAGCAGTCTCCTGGATGCCCGCGATAACGCAGAACCCACCTCATTTGCCTCATCAAGAGAGCGACGCCACATTGGGAAGGAAATTAGTGGCTAGAAAAAAAATATGCTGGAGGAAGGAAAGTAATCTGCCGCTGTCGGACATCCTATTCATGTAGGGAAACAAGACCCCAGCTTACTTGGCAAAGCATGCAGGGGTTGGTCCGAGTCAGGAAAAGAAGGGGTGTTCCGGAGTCCACGTTGGTTTGTGCTTCAACACCGGACCAGGCTGAACAGCAAAAAAACACAGGACAAAAAAAAGGCAGAACACGAGAGTCCGTGCGACCAGGGTAATTGCGGCGATCGCGGAAGGGTCGAGGTTCACCGCAGGAGCGAGGCCAGAGGGGGACGAAAGGGAACCACGGCAGGCAGAGAAAAATGGACAAAAAGGGAGGGTCGTGAGGGGAAAAGGTAACCGCCCATGGTACACGGCTTCTGCGTGGGGGGGGGGACGGATGGGTTTGCGCCGGGGTAGGGCCCTGAAAAGGACTGAAAATAAATCTGGAAGAAAAGAGGCAAACTTTCGTGAGACCGTCCCGACAAGGGGTGATTTCACAAACATAGGAGGAGAAGGAGAATGTACGAGACATATTACTGCTTGGCTCTCTACTAGAAGCTAGAATAAAATATAATAGACGACAGGAAACCTGCAGGACTCTTGCAGAGGACGCGGCGCGCAAAAGGAGAAAGGAAGGATGCTCAGGGTATAATAATAAGTCGGGGGCCAGGAATGGATGAAAAAGAGGGAAATACGGCAGACTTTAGTCCTCTCCTATCAGGGGGGGAGGGGAGCCTTGGTCAATAAAGACATATATAAAAGAGAGGATAGGCGGGATATTTGGGTTCCATTTACGGCTCTAACAGGGATCTATCTGTGCAAAGATCACCGCACCGGATAATGTGAAAAAAGGAGAGCAGGGGATCTCAGGGACTACAGTTACTCTCCACACAAAATTTACGCCTAGCTTTTGAAGAGTTAAAACTAGGGGGAGCGGGGAAAATGCCAAGCTTTTACTAACTTTGAGGGCAAACCGGAGAAAACATGCTTTATTGGGGGACCTAACGTCTAAAGAAGGAAATTCGCCTTCATTCGAAAGGCAATATTCCTTCGAACCTTCCCATCACGAGTGAGCCTAAGTGTTGGGGGACGCGCCGAAAGAAAATATATGGTGAAGCAATCCTTTGTCAAAACAAGGGATTCCAGGAACGTTAAAAACTAGATCGACTCAACAAACAGACTATAGCAAGGATGCAGGATCGGTTAACTGAAACCTTTCCTTCAGGAGGCAAGGGACTACTGGGAAAGCTCAAGAGCAAAAAGGAGACTGCAGAAGTAAATTGGAGGGGGGAAGGTGACCAACACAAAAGCGGCTCGTCAGAAACCGTCACATAAGGAAGTAAGTCCTTGTTCAGACGTACGAAAAAAAATCTTACATGCTCAAAAGGCAAAAAGGGAAAGAGGGGGAGGAGCCGGAACGCACGGACGAAGAAAGTGTTTTAAGGGGGAAACAGAATAACCTACAATTATCGAGTGAAAGCGATCAGGGAGAAAAATTTGACAAAGTGTTTACAGTGACAAAAGGGAGGGGGGCCTGACTAACGCAAAAAAAAAAAAAAACATCTTTCGAGGGTCGATGTACGAAAGGGGTATTGGTTGCCAA
>Ga0179591_1293786_pt1 | contig 30275 bp, 22 predicted proteins | sample CZOMad2_1_08_16f_FD_182891 | JGI IMG/M metagenome (GOLD analysis project Ga0179591, IMG submission 182891) | Vadose zone soil fungal communities from Angelo Coast Range Reserve, California, USA - CZOMad2_1_08_16fungal (PacBio error correction) | ecosystem: Environmental > Terrestrial > Soil >...
TTTTCATCAGAAAAACAACCTCCAGCCCACAAAAGAGCAAGTAAGAATTGGAGGGAGGTACGACAGTCAGGACAAATCTAGAACGCGTAAGGGAAAGTCTCAACTACTCTCTTTGCTGTGGAGAATCATAAGCCGGAAACTCTGGTGACAGGAGGAAAATTCTCAAAGAAACGAGAAGCTGCTCCGGGGTCTACTATCCGACTCACGCTTACAGCGGGAATAGACAGGAAACACGTACGCCGCCGTTAGAGAACATCATCCACCGACTAATCAAGACGGGAGAAGGAATGAATCAATTCGTACTATGTCGGAGCCTGGCATCAAGGAAAAAACGACAAGAGACGCAGCACCTCAAAAAAAATGCAAGAATCCAAGATGGAAAATCACCTCCGGTGCAATTCTTTATCTCGACTTGCGCAAAGCGCGAAGAACACTTCATCTAATCGCGCTTCAAGAATGGGACGATGGTGAATGTCGGAGGTCGGCCGTTTCAAAAGGAGATCGCCGCACAAGGGGGAAACGATCATCAAATTCAATCGATGGATCGCGAAGAGGGAGGTAATCTGAGGAACTCTACAGGGAAGCCAGAACCCTTCTGCAGAGTCAAAAACCGCCGCCAGGGGCGTTTCAGAACGGCGCGCTACCCCACACCAGACGCGATGAGAGAGCGACTGCAGGGAGGGTTCATGAACTAGACTACTATTGTGCTCAGGCGGGGACAAGAAACGCTGGGTCCTAGAGACAGGGCGGGACGCAATCTCCGAGGGATTAAGCTTTCCGACGTGGAGTATGGAAAGCCTATGCCGGCATCGGTGTGGGAACAAGTTTCATGGCGCAATGGGCGCAAGACCTACGTCTTCAAAAAAAAATGAGCAGAAAGTCCCAAGGGTAGGGCGAGGAGATGGATAAAGCTCAGCTCACCGGGGCCATACAGAGAGACTGCACCTCCAAAGCCGGCGCTCTGGCTGTTGCGATGATGAGCCAATTACGTCAAAGGAAAGATTACTAAGAAGGAGACGAGGAAAGCTCCAAAGAAATAAAGGCGACAATCTCTCGGAAAGTACAAAGACAGGAAGGCCCAGCCTGGTTGGACGGCAGCCTACGATCTCAGGAAGGAAAGCGTACAAGCATGGCCAAGGGGTCTGGAACTCGCACCACTACAGTGAGATAGAGAGAGAAATGAAAGAAGGGCCGATTCAAATCTTATCTAACATCACCAAAAGGACTTCGGAAAGCGGAGTCAAAGCGAGGAGAGACAGACACTACAATCTCAGTATCAACAACTTCTGGATATTCGGGAAAGGGGGAAATGCGGGAAGGAAATTTCTTGTAGGACATCCTCTCTAATGGGTCCTCAGAAAACGCTAGGAACCAAAGAGACTTAAAAAAGGATGATTACTGTGAAGGCTTAAGGAGGTTAGGGAAAGGGGGACCAGGGTGGCATAATGACTCGGGGGGAAGATGAGGAAGTCCTCGACCTTTATAAGTTATGGGGGAAATAAGTTCCTAGTAATAAGAGGCAAAGGATGGAGGATCATTCGCCAAGAGAGAAGGTCCTGGTCCTTGGCTCCACCGAGTTCAAGGGAGGACGGCATGTAGAAAATTGAACCTCCTCAAGAAATCAAACTTTGGTAATGGAAGGACAGCTGGCGGGAGAGAGAAACCGATGGTCCACTCTATCCTTGTCACATTCTTGCTACGGGAGAGGCTTCGGAGAGATCGCGGGGGCACAGGCTCCAATAATCTATTCATCTTACCTAGACGGGGGAAGGGGGGTCAGGGTTCAAAAACAGGGCAGATCCCAAGGAGGATGTCGATCAATCCCGACGTCTGAAAAGAAGGTCGAATGAAAAGAGCGCTATCGATACAGAAGAGAGGACTGAGAGGGGTCTCTTTTGAAAGCTAAAAAAAAAAATCGGCGTATGAAGGGATAGGCAATAAATCTTCTCTAACAGGTTACTGCGCACTACTGCCTATCATCTAGGGATTCGGTAGAGGAGTAGATCCAACGCGCGGAGGGAAAAGAAAAAGAGGAGGTGGGGGAGAGAAGGTTCCGTTAGGAGGGTAGCTTTCTTGTCAGCGCGACAAAATCTGGTCTTAATGGCGGGAAAAAAAGTCGAAGGGCCAGGAAAGGGATTGGGGATGCGTCTTCTCGCCCGACGAGTTCTTACCTGGGGGTATCATAAGCTCGACCGTTTCAGAGGGGGAAAGGCGAAAAAAAGGTGGAAAGAAGGGACTCAGGTCAATCTCCTGCTCGCTATTCCGGCGGGAGGGGAGAGAAAGTGCCTACAAGGGAGATACGAGGTCCGGTCGACGCTATAATCTCTCGAACCAACAATATTATTAAAAATATAGAACTATCATGTATTCGGCTGGGGGGTCCATCAAACTGGGGAAGAATAAAAAGAGCTCGTCGCGAAAGCGTCAAAGTCAACTTAAGGCTTCCAAGGTGTTGAATCAATCTTACAAAGGCGTAGCTAGTGGGAGAGGGAGTTTCAAAAGCTACATAGGGGCGCGACGAGAGGAAGAAGATATTTGAAAACGAAAAGCGGGTGACAAAAAGGGGGGCGTGGTCCTCGAAGAAACCGGCCACCATTTACCGCAGCATATCTAAATCAGCCGTGGTGAGGAGAAAGCGCTTATCTCTGCGAAGAACATTTCAACCGGGTGATGGGCAGGAGAAAGATCATGCGGTTTCTGCGAAGGAGTTAAATTGCGGAAAAGCGACAAAGCTGCTTTTCTTCCAAGAAACTCTCTGACGAGCCCGAATCGAGCGTTCAGATCCCGCTGAACGGAGAAAATCAGCGAGAGGGAGGGGGAGCGGAAACTCCAAATACGAATTTGACGACAACCGGTCAGAGGCACCCGCATCTGAAGAACCGTGGTGAGGCCGGTGAAAACCCGATCAAAAAACAAATATCGGAGAGAAAAGCAAACCGAGACCCGGATAATTGGATGAAAAAGTACGAAACAAGATTGGAAAAGGGGAAAGTAACACCGGCTCCAGGGAAAACTGAGACTTAAAAGGGGGAAATGAAGCATCCTTGCCCTATTGGGGAGCCATGCCGCGGACTCAAATGCACTTAGAGGCCGGACGAGGGGAAAGATCGAAGAGGAAGTTCGGTCAAAAAAAAGCTGGAGTCGAGGAGGGGGGGCGCCAGCGGACGGCGCTTGGTACCATTGCGCTCCGAAAAAATGCAAAAGTCACGAAAGAAGGGCAGAAACGGCGAAAGGAAATCCGTGTTGGAATTATTGGGGAGCGGGGGAGAGGGCGTCAGGACGCGCGGCTAACAACGTTTTACTCAAAACGCAAGACGAAAAGGGGCATAGTATGTAGGGGGGGGGATGACGCAGGAGGGGGGGAGGGTCTTATATTCAATTAGTGGCAGGCAACGGGTAGCCGCCGAGCAGGTTATTCAGCACGGTTCCACGGCATTGGATATCTCTATCAGCTCGAGAGGGGGGGGCGCAGCGGGAAGCCAAGGACCGACGTGTCCTGAGCGTCGGGACTACGACCAACAAATTGGAACGTAGTCTAGAATTTCCGCGGGAGAGGACCGGGAGTCCCTTTCGCTTGGGCCGCCTGGTCATGACGAGACATGGGCGTATGAACAGAGAGGGGTTTTGATGTAACGAAAAAACGCAGCGCGCCGGGGGGGAGGTTGGTCCGTTAAAGGCGGGAGTTTTCTGAATACTGGTCGAGATACGGGACAAGAGCAACGAACCCAAGGGGGGAGCCCTCAAAATCTATACCCATGGTTGCGTCCGGAATGGCAAACGCGATTCCGGGTCTAAGGCATCAGGACACGGTCAGGACGGGGGGGAGCCAGATCAAGAATATTGAAAGCACTTATCAGGGGAGATCGCGTCGAGATAAGACTGAACATCTTGGGGGAAACAGATCGGCGGGAATGAAACAGAAGAAGGCGAAAGGCCATGCAAAATGGGTAGGCGCGCCCCTAGACAGACACCAAGGGGAGCTGGGATACGAATGCCCGTATTTAATACTGGGTTGGAGGAGCAGCGCGTAGAGGGCAAAAGCACCATAGGATCAAGACCAAGGGAATCCTCGATACGATGTCTTCGAGGAACGTGGCGAAGGGCCTCTGTTAAAAAAAGGCCAGCCTCGAAAAAAAACTGGGAATAGACGGAGGCGCGTTGACAGCGCCTCGTCGAGGGGCCGGGCTTCCAGCTCTTCGAAACGAGTTGAGAGAGAGAAATGCTTGGAATGAACCCATCTGGGATCGAACCCCGGGCTTTTATTTCAATGAAAGGGCTTACCCATTACGACCGGCGTCCGCGCGTGGGGGGGCAAATGAAAAAAGCCTCACTCCGGTTGTCCGATGTTGACGAGACCGCGCAGTACGTGTACCGAGGCTACTGAAGCGCGAGAGCCACTGGGAAGGTCTATTCTATAGGGGGTTGGTCCATTGATGCTTTGAAAGAAGCCTAACATGTTACTGGAACCACCCACGTAGGATATAAGATACTGCACGAACGAGAGAGAAAACAGTCGGGATGGTTGAATGCGGACTGGGTGGAGGGGGTGTCGAGGATTGGGCTCGTCCCACTATCCCCCGACCGAGGCGAGGTGCACCGAGTGGGGGGTGCTGGGTAATTCTCCTCTGGTTAGGTCGACAGACCGGGCCCTTGCGTAACCATAGAACGAACGAACGGGCCTAACCAGACTACGGTAAGGACTCGCCGGACTCTCCAAAATCGCGGTGGCAGGCGAGTTCCTCGTTTATACTCTCAAATTTTTTCTTTTATAAAAGAGAAGACACAAAAAAGGAGGAGGCTTAAAGATAGGAAGCAACTACATCCAGTTGGGAGAAGGGATCACGAGAGCCCACTCTATGGGGCGCGCGAAGGGATGAGATTCGGAGTAAGGTTTCTGCGATCTTTTAGAAAATGGCCAGGGAGGAAGGGACAGAAGAGCTGCCTTCCAATCTCAGGTAACATAGAGAGGTAGGGGCTCGAAATGATGGGGCGACGAACCGGTACTAGATCGGAACGAGCAACAGTAAGAGTGGGGGGGGGACGTAAGAAGATGAGAAGGGTTCGCTCAGGGACCTTTATCAATAAGGCTGCCGCTGGGCTGGGCCTCTAAAAAGATGAAAGCTCCGTTCCTATGGTTGGGAGTCAAAGGTCAACGAAGAGGAAAGACGGGTAGCCTCAAGGAGGTCGGTAAACCGACGACTTCTTCCAAGGCCGTAATCAACCAATCCGGACCACAAGACTCAAGCGAAGAGCGCCTGCAGAACAAAGAGAGAGAAAGAGGTCCGCTGGCCAAACATTGAGGCCATCACCTACGTGGAAAGGTCCAAACACAAAAAAAAAAAAAAAAAACGAATACAGACACCGTCAAGAAAGGAAAAGAGAGGAATGGGCCCTTCTAGTGACTCGGCATCGAAGCGCGCTGCAACGCTGGCCGCATTGTCTCCTGAGTAACTTTCCATAGAGAGAGGAGGCTAAAAAGGGGGGTATCATACATCGGAAAAAACGAGTATGAAGGGATAACTCTACTCACGCAGGGAACACGGACTGACAGGGGCAACTTATAATGGCGGGTAATTAGGCTCGAGCCCAAAAAAAAAGGTCGCGAATCTTCTAAGACGGCTGAAGGTGTATTCCGAATCGGACTGAAGAAAGCGGTCAAATCGAAGAGAAAATAGATCAAAAGGAAGGAGGGGAGCGTCAATCCCTAAGCATCGTGCTGGAGTAGCAACACCCAAAAAAAAAATAAAACCGTGGAAACCGTGATTCCTATCTCGTCGGCGTTTTGGAAAAAAAGGGATGGGCAGGGCAAGTCGGGGGACACAATACGATAGAAAGAGTTTAACGGAGGTCCACTGGGTAGGCGAGACTCTTTCTCCACGCGCGACAAAAAGTCTTCCAGTTGACAACTAAACTCATTGAGAGAGGGAGGTTCTCGGGGGCGGAATTCCAAGGAAACCGTAAACTAGAGAGGACGAAGCCAGTACAGAACGGCTGACCAACGACACAAGGCGGCCTCAAATGACCGACTCAAAGGAGCGAGAACTAAAAGAGGGTGTACGTCTGACTCCTCCTATCAGAGGAGAGTGAACCCGCGGAAAGAGGGGGAAGGGTTTAGTCCACTTTCTTCCCACGCACTAGATGAATCGAGATAGCAGGGAAAGCGCGATTACGTTGCTCTTTCTCATGGAACAAGAGCGGAAAGAGGGAGGGAGGAGAAGCGAGTCGGAAATCCACAAAAAAAGCGACGGAAAATAGAACTCTTGGTAGGAGGAGGGGGACGATTGTAAGGAAAAGTTCGTGAAAAAGAGGAGACCTAGGAAGAAAAGGAGATCATACTCAAAATAGAGCTGGTCAACAAGGATGTAGTAGTCTATATTCCCTGACTTGGCTGGAGTGACAGGAGACTTCCGCTCAACAACTGGGGAATGCAGTAGACGTAATAGGAAGAGACTTCAGAAGAGTTAGGAGAAACGAACAGGCAGGAGGGGTTCACTTTCTTGGCAAGGAAGTAAGTAACCTAGAGAGACGATCATAGTCTTGCCGAACCTTTCTCTCATGAGAGGCCGCAGCGAGGGTCGGCACGGGGGGCACTCTTCCATCTTGGAGACTCGCCCTGGCATCCACGAGATAATTGGAGGCAGGAAGAATACAGGGCCAGACAGTGGAAAAGCTTCAAATTCGGGGAGAGTAGGGATGAGACCGGGAAATGACGGGGTCACTCCGCAGAATGTACCCTTCGATTGCAATCTAAATCCCTATAGGCTCAAAAAAAAATTCGGGAAGGAAGAGGACTCGTCTAAAGAGACCGTCGAGCGGATGGGGGACAGCTCTTGCGCAGCCGCGGATGGGGAGACCGTGCAATGGCAATTTCACATGTTCAGAGAGGAGTTAGATAAATCACCGTCTTAGGGGCTTGAAAGAAGCGATCTTCTTCTCTAGCTAAGAACTGAGAGGCAAGTGGCGATGAATCTGGGAATCTGTACAGTCTGAAGTCTGCGCATGAGGAAAAAAAAGGTCGGGGGGCGCCGAAGGAAGAGCTGGGAGTAGACCGAAAGATTTCCTCCGCCTACAGAGCCTACGAAGAAAGTTATCTCAGCTGCGGGGGAAGGCAACTAGCTTCTTAGACAAATAGGAAGAGAGAGGGAGAGATTCTTTTGAGAATACGAATACGAGGTCGCGCGCTCTAGAATAGGATCTCCCCCGGAGGAGTAAAGGGCAGAAGAAGAGAGCAAGAGAACCTCGGAGAGAAGGGTAATGAATCCAAGCGAACTGAAGAAGAAGAAGGAGAGGAACACCTGACGCGGCGAAAAAATGTGGCCCCTTAAGATAATTCGGCGGTCTCTTTTCGATAGGGAAGGAAATCGCGCGCTGAGGCGACGAAATCGCCTCAAAGCTCAGTAGATGTAAGTCAACGCCTTTTAATAATTGGAAAAACAAGGAGGGGTGAACTCAAAAACTGCCCACCAGAGGAAAGTTCAAGATGGGAAGAGCGAACACCTAATCTCTGACTCGAGACTTAAAGTATGCTAGAAAAATCGGCAAATAGGACGTAGACTCATAACATTTTCAAAACAATCTGGTAAGTGACGAGGCAGGCGCCGAAGCGGCTACAGAGAAGAGCGATGGAGACGAGAGAGGAGAGGCAGTAGCTCGGTCCGCATCGAAGTCGTGAAGGGGTCAACCTCCTTGAACCATCTGCTCTTGGGAAAAAGAAAACGCCGGTGCCTGACCAGCACTACTATGTGGAAAAGAGATCAGCCGAGAAACAAGAAAGAGAGGATCCGCCCGAACCTGAGGGGAGTATGCAGTTTTCGGTGGATAGCCATCTTAACTTAAAGGAAAACCCGCCGAAGTGGAGCTGGAAGGAAAAGTTGAGATCAAGGAAAGGCCCGTTTTTCTTCTTATGATTAAAGGGGTTACCTCCTGGAAGGAGAAATAACCTTTACATTGAGGGGGGATTCAGGGTAGCCGAGGCCGGTACATTCTGAGAATGAGGACTTCGCTCGTTTAGAAGTTGATTAAGGGCTCAAGGACAGGCACTAAAACTTTCAGATCAGGCAGACAACCTGATTCCTTGTTGGCTAGCTTTTCAAGAGCGATCTTGCATAAGAATTCGGGTCATCTATACAATGGGAAAAGGAAGGGGGAAAGGAAACCTGAACCTCGAGAACTCTTAATGATGACTCTCTGGGACGGGTCGATGGGAGCAAGCAGTGCGAAGAAGAACAGGGTATTAGAACGACTTGAAAAAGGAGAGGAGGGCGTTCAACTACGCGAGAGAGGAGACAGCTCGTCGGTGGATGACAGCCGTGGCCCTTGGAAGAGGGGAGAATCTGGAAGACCCAACAGGGACTAGGCGGAGGAGCGCAGAGAGGGGGGGAGGAGCGGTGAGTCCGGGTCTGTTTTGGCCCGGGAATAGGAAAGGGGGGGTAGGGGTGAACAGAAGAGTGACGGGGACGATCGATAAGTAAAAGCCAAGACAAGGAGCCGAGGGGTGGAAAAGTGAAGCGGGTCTACGTGAGGGATCGGACCCAATTGGGCGACGCCCAATGGCTCAGTTCAGGAATTGACAGGAAAGGGAAACGAGGCGCCTATGAGGCAGGAGGAGACAACGCCGTCCTCACGTTCAAAGGGTGTGCGGACAGCCAAAGCATGAAATAGGGAGATCAGAAACCCCCTTGGGGTGGGGGGCTGGTCGAGAGGTCTCAGACGCATTCCGAGTCGAAAATCTGGTTCTTAAAACAGCCGATCGGACGGAATGAAAAACTTACAGGACTGAGAAGGCCCAAGGTGTGGTTGGGTCTAGAGACCCTTGCAAACTGTCAAAGCCACGTTCTTCTCACTCTTGACCGATAGAGGGGTTATTCGGACCTAAAGACGTAAGTGCCTCACTGAATCAGAAGACTGTAACTCGGGGATCCGAGGAGGGAGATCGGGCACGGGGAAGAAAGCTGGGGAACTATCCTGACATAAGAAACCTTGAATATAAAGGAGGCCAATGCTTAAATACTTGGGAAGAGGGTGAAAAGACAGAGACAGGGAGAACGGGGAAGGAGGATAATTCAGGAGGGAAAATTATACAATCTGGTAGAGGGGCCCCAGGGATTTAAGATGTGAGAGAAGGAAAAGAAAGAGTCGCTCATGTGTTATAAAGGGCTCTCCACTTTGCGCGACTGGGGGGTTTCCGGATTTGTGAAAGGCCATCCCTCGAATGGAAAAGGGGTCCGCTGTAAGGAAAAACTTTGACGAGATAGGAGAGGCTTACTCTCTGTCGATTAATAAAAATCGTGTCCTTGATGATTTGAACAATTCCTGGGTAGCAGGAGGAAGCGCCCAGACGGAAAGAGAACGGTAGAAATCTCCTTCACTCAGCCAGGATAGTACACATGATCAAAAAAGCTGTGCTGACTGGTTGTCTATGATTTTCGGAGGGTGTGGGGGTCCCTTGACAGAAATACTCAACGCGAGTACGCACGGCATGATAGATTGGAGTGCGGAAGACGTAGAAAGTGACGACACGGGACCCCGGACCGTACCAAAGGAGAACGGTCCAGAAAGGAATATAGCCGCAGGAGGAGGGATCACCTCTTTAGATAGTTCCCGTTGAGACCGTAGGTCTGTGAGAGATCTCCACAAAAAAAAGAAGGGTGAAAGAAAGGAGAGCAACAAGGAGCCCGGAACTATATAAAGCGCTGAAAACGCGACTGGGGTCGAAATAACTAGAAGGGAGAGGTCGGGGTTTTACAGGGAGGGTAGGTTACGGCAATGCGCGGGCTTCAAGGAGGGGGCAGCGGGGCGAAGCACGGAATCTGCTGCGGGAAAAAAAACGGGGCGGGGGAGTGAAGTATGGGCATACACCAATGCCGAATACCTCGACCAGTTTCCTAGGGGGGACTGGGCTAAGAAGAAGAAAGGGGGGATCTGAATACGGGGGCCTTGAAAAGATCTCTGAATAAAGAGCTTGTCTGGTAGAACAGCACGCTCACCCTAAAGATTTTACAAAAACGAGCGAGAGAACAATCTTGGTCGAAGCCTAGAGATACTCTTCAACGGGACGCCGACGGACCAAGGTACTTCGACTTATTGACAAAAAAAAAAAAAGAAAGTTCTCTGGCAGGAGGGCTCGCCTGAAATGAAAGCGCTTCTTCGCCTGTCCTCAGCCAAAGAGCAGACAAATCAACTCAGGGGGGGAACAAGATTTCTCTAAAAAAAAGGGGAAGGATTCCATATCTAAGAAGTGGGACGAGACAAAAAATCGTCACTATTCGCTCTGAAAGAACCTGGGCCTCAGTATGGAAAGGCGCTTGCCGATACGAGGCATCTTTAAAATCGTGTCAGAAAAAAGGACATCGGGAGTAAAACATAGAAGGGGGAAAGGGAAGGTGCGTAGGAAGAGGGGAGCCTCCCCTTCTTCAAAAATTCAAAGCGACGAAGGCCGGCCAAAGGGGAGGTTTCGGTAGTGGGACGAGCACGAATTATCATCGAGCGAGATCGGAACTGATGGAGTTACGGAAGCAAAAAAAGCGGCGAATAGGCGGCACTGATCAGCAAGACCGCGAGAGAAGAGAACTTCTACTCTATTATGGAGGGATGGCATAAAAACTTAAAGGGTCTGGGGATCAGCCTAAGACGCTCTTTTTTCATTTCGAATCCTGGATGAAGAGGAAAAGACGGCTATAAAATAGGCTTGAGAGTATCTAAACGGGCATGGATAAAGAGAGTCAAAACGCTTGAAATCGGAAAACAAGACCTTCTGTTTCTTTTCTCTTGGTCTAAGGAGTCAAGGGTCAACGTCACCTACAAGATTGGTACAATACGAGTTACCTATGGGCCAAAGAAAAAGAGCCAAAACGGGGGAAAGGGAAGGCGCGCGGCAAGCAGAATACTGCCATTGTATATGATCAGAAATCCGAAGAGATAACGCGGACACGCATTGCCGGGGGGGCGTAATCAAAGATCACACTTAGATGAGGAGATCGAGTGAAAGGGAGGGGAAAAGTCGATGAACTCCGGGTCACTGCGGACAGAGAAAAGAGGGACGCTAAGGCCAAGACCAAGAACAAGAGCGGGGGGGTGTTTTTTTAAGAGAAATCGTCTTGGATCATGGAGCTGGGGAAGGTGCAAATTGATGTCCATCCTGATATAACCCGAATGGATGAAGCAAGCGGTCTGAGTCGTACCACCTGAGGGAGAGTCTGACCGTACTTTCGTGAAGGTGAACAGGGGGACGCTGGAGCACGCTCAATAAAAACGAAGAGGCGCCGGGCCTCTAATATTTATACTATCGATCAGCGTCATTATTCGGCCAAAAGGGGCTTCGTAAAGAAAGACGGTGTATTCATTTAAAAGGAAACACTCGAGGCCGGGATGAGGAATAGACTCGCTAATTTCGTCGAGGGGGGAATTCACTCGAGCGGCCCTTTTCATCCAACGATCCGGGGGCGCGCGGGAGAACGCACGATTTCTCGGGGGTTCACCTGCTCCAAGGAGGGACTGGGCCTAGATGGGAGGCGGCAAAAGTGGGAAGTTAAAAACTCCTCAATTGTTGTCAAGCGAGTGAGAGGCAATCCCGAATTCGCGCTGGGGAAAACCCAGATGAAATCAAGAGGGGACACCGGTCGAAGGAGAGAGGAGACGCTACTTTTCTAGAAAGGGCAGAGGCGGGGCGGAAAAATTTCAAGTTTCATGCTCGAATAAGAAGAGAAACCGCGATGTCAACTCTATCCTCTGAACTCAAGAGGAAAGGAGGGGGGCTATGAGAAAAGGTGGAAGAAGTTAGAATTTTTCGGTCGTGCTTAAAAAGCCAGGAGGTGAGGAATTCGTGAACCACGGCTCGAAGTACCATGTATGCGTTAGATAGGAGGGAACTGAGTATGTCTGACAGGGGGAAGTAGAAAACGCGAGTACTCCGTTCATCTTCCCATAAGGGGGGCGAAAGAGGATCTCAAAAAAAATTGAAAGACGCGAAGGCGCCTGAAGGAATTCTACGTCAGGTCTCGTAAAGGGTGAGGGAGGAGGGAAGAATACTATTGCGATAGGAGAAAAAGGATCTCTCCCCAAAAACTGTAAGGATGATCTTAGAAGAAAAAGAGCCGCGCGACCTCGGAAGTCTTCCTTTATTTAAAGGGGAGGCACAGGAGAAAAAGAAGGAGCTGCACCAACTTCATTCTGAGAGGATTCAACGTGCCGTCGGACGGTGAAAAGCAAACGATCACGTACAGGAGGGGCGCGGTTTGGCGGAGAGTCACTAAAGGAAATCCTCTTAGGGAAAGCCATACAAAGAGGATCCTTGTCCGTAGCCTCGGCGGGTGAAAAAGAATGGCCGGCTAGACAGAAGCAAGGCCCCAGTAGAACGTTCCATATCAACAATCGAGGCATGTCAGATCTCTGTCTCTCGACAGGGAGGGAAAGAAAAAAAAACTGGAGGGGAGCAGGGAGAAGAGAAGAAGACCGTTTCATGCCTAAACTCCGCCGCGGAGGCTAAATAAAGGAGAATGCAGGGAGAGAGGGAACGAGGCTAGCTCTGGCAGGTAGATAGAGAAGACGTTAGGGTTGAGCCTTGAACCTCAGGCGGCGTTTGACAGCAGAAAAGAGAATCCAATCGGAAGAACTACCTTGTGAAGGGGAGAAAAATTCTAAGAAGGTAAAAAAATATCGGCGAAAAGAACCTGAAACCTTTTGACGGCACAAAATCCGGGGATCATGAAAAGACGTGAGTGACTGAAAACCTGAGTACAGCGGGGCAGAGAGTTGCGCCATTAGAGAGCCGAAAAGGGAAAGATAGGCCAGGACGAAGTTCTATACGTAAACGGGGAAGAACAAGGGTGGCGATGATCATATGAGTCGGTTCAGCGAACAGCTTCGCCGGCGAGGGGGGAAGGCGGCCGTCCGCTAGCAGGGCAGTAACGAAAGAACGGGCGTCAGAAACCCTTCTCTGTCAGAGCGAAGATCGTGCAAAAAAGGAGCTAAATCGGCGGGAGGGCTGGATAAAACGCATTGGGGACTTAAAGAAGACAATCGGAAGAATTCTGACTGAGGTTGATGATGCGCCGAGGGTCGTGGTCAGGGAAAAAGATGACTCATCTCACCGGAAGAGGATCATGGAAAGGAATTCGGATCTGGGTAGAAGAAAAGAAAGCCCAGAGAGTGAGTTGTCTCGATCAGCTCTTCTGAGAGAGGGGGGAAACAAAGGGACAGTGCAGGAACGGGTAAGTTCCTCAGGGGACTAAACGTCTTGGGATACTGGGGGGGCTGGCGAAAAGACGTGACTGCGGTAACTTTAGTCGAGGGATGTTCAGAAGTTGAACAAATTTTAAAATAATTCTGTAGGGGGGGGAAAGGGGGGAAGGTCAAGCGATCTCAACAGAGAAAACGAAGCATGGGGTGTAAAGTTCCTTCGCCGGGGTTCTGTAGGAAAGGGGGCGAGCGGAATTTTCCAAGGACTCACTACCCGATCTTCTTATTCCTTGGGGCGAATCCATGAAAAGGGCGGGGACCATTAAATGTGTCAACAAGAGGAAGGGAAAAGCTCCAAAAAGGTCATTCCAGAAGGGGTTCGGAACAAAAGAAGGATGGAGAGCTCAAAGCCTAAGGTGTTATAGGCGAGCGGAGTCGCGCCGGGGAGGAGGGATGAGAAACCTCTTTCGTAAAAAGGGAGGGAAGAAGGAAATCAAATGGGGAAAAAGAAAAAATGTCGAGTCCCAGGGGGGGTGGTTCAGGGGGAGGACGTAACCAAAGAACTGTGACATTTAGAGCGCTTGCTCATATTGGTTCGTCTATCACAGAAGTGACTCACTCACTCTGGAGGAAATTAGGGTCTTCTAACTGGAACGAGGGCCGATGGGAGCTAGAAAAGTGGGAATGAGCAAAAAAAGCTTAGCGGCCAAGAATCGGGGGAATGAAAAGCCTAGGACCAGGGGGGAAGAGAGAACTCGAAGTCGTCCGCTAAAAGTGGCAAAAAAGAGAATATAGAATTCAAGGGGGCTTGGGGAGGGCCTATTTGGATCGTTTACCCAGGGGAAAAGGTGAAAAAGGGGGGGGAGGGTTGTCAAAAAAAACAGAGCACATCAAAAAAATGTGCAGAAGGAAGGCGCGCATCAAGGGGTAGAGGGACGTCGGGGTCCCTCTTTGGCCTCCCGTCGCGAATGTCAAGGGAGAGGGGTGAGGGAGGGACGAAGAGAAGAGGCTGTCTAAAACTGTCTAGGTTTGGCCTGGAATTGGGGAAGGGCCAACAAGAAAAGGCGGAAAGGCGGAGCGCCCCAAAAGAGGAGCGAGTCGAGATATAAGCCCCTCCTTAATATCAAAGATAAAAAAAGGGCTCGACAAGGGGATGGATCGTCAAGGCATGAGGGAAGGTTTGTGGCTTCCCCGAAGTGAAGACACCAAGGGACTTCTTCTAAGGGCACCTCGAGAATGGAAAGGGGGTGAATACGGAAAAAAAGACTCTGACGAAAAACCAAGGGTCCACCAGAGACAGAAACGCCGTCCAAATCCTCCTAGACAGAGTCCGAAGAGCTGGAAACAAAGGTGGGCCGCGAACCGGTGAGAAAACCTGGGGCTCAAAAAAATTGATGAGGTTAACTCAAAAAAACGGGGAGGGGGGGGATAGATATGGCCAAGAAATCCGTGGAATGTGTATATCTCTTCCTACAGCGGGAACTGGGGGGGGGGCTAGCAGAAGATAAAGATGCTTCGAATCAACTAATGCGGATATGGTAAGAGGTCAAGGAGCACGCATAATAACGTAATCCTCCAAGCACATCTCTCTGGAATCAACAAATGAGTTCTCAAAGAAAAATTTGAGCAATAAAACACAACGCGAAGAAGAGAAAAAGCAACACCAGTCTAATGTGGGGAGTCTCCGAAAGATGACGGAAAAGGGCGATCTAAAAAAAAAAGCTGACGGGAAGTGGCTGGGGGGCAGAGAATAAATAAAAAAAAAAAAAAGGGGGAGTCGTCATGAATCAAACACGATCTATAACGACCTCCGTGGGACGACGGAAAAGAGAGGGAGTGGGGAAAAGACACTACGGAAAAAGACGTACTGCACGGGAGGCATACACAAAGAAACCAAAGACCAGAAAAGACAAAAGGAGCGCGCCTGAAAACCGCTACTGGGAGGGGCGCCCTGGCTCAGGAAGGCAAAAAAGAAAATCGTACCAAAAAAAGCCAGAGACCCGGGAATAAAAAAAACCGCCGTCCATTCAGTACTCTCAGGGAGGGAAAAAACGCTGTACGAAATCGGGCAGCGAAAAGAGAAAGGGCCTGCAAAATGGCCTAAGGAGGGAAGGTCGTGCTAGTTGGGAAGCTCATCAAAGGGAAGTCGAGAATAACAAAGGGTATGAGAATAGATTAGCGAGACCAGCGGGAATGATCAAAGTGAAAAGGGAGGAGAACCTAATAGAACCTATCACACGTCCTGAGCGGCAAGAAAGAACTACGGCCAGTGGATTTGGTCCGGTAAAACTCTCCCCCCACAGAGTGGAGGGGAGGAAATACAGCAGAAGGGATGAAGTTTATGACGAAGGAAAATGACGAGGCACTCGCGCTCAGACCGCAAAAAGAATCACAGTGAGGAGCTAGAATAATTACTGAAATCGTGAACAAGGAACCGGGGTGAGGAAGTGCTTCTGAGGGAGGACTCAGGGACGGGAAGAAGTCATTTCAAAAGGAAAGATCCGCATAGGAAAAGGAAATTTGCGGCGAGGCTCAAAAATGGGGACTGGGGAGAAACTCCAAGAGTTCGCAGAAAATAGGCAACTGACAACAAGGAGAGATTTTGGCATTGCCTCAACGTAATAAACAAGAGCGTGAAAAAAATAAAAAAATCTCTATTATGTCCAGACACAGGAGTCATCAAGGAACTAAGATAAAGATCTTGGTAAAAAACAATCTTGGGGGTCGTCCGTAGACGAAATAAGGGGGAATAAGAAAAAGGCCATGGACCTTTAGGACGCAGAAACCCTCACCTACAGAAAAGAACTCAACTGGTCAAGTTAGAAAAAAGTTGAATAGAAAAATACAAAAATGCGGCAAAAAGTAGCGCAAACTCGGTCTCCCTAACAAGCGCATCATCATAAAAAGACAGGAGCGAATGCTAGAAAAAGATAAGTCAACCAATTAAACGATCAGCGCCGAGACAGTAAGTCGGGCGAAAGCATAGATCGACCAAATAGGCCAAGGTTATGCCTGGCGGAGCTTCGGCAAAAATTCGTGTATGAGGAAAAGGCGAGCGGAAACAAAAGATCACGAAAAGAAAAAAGAAAGGCAGGAGCGGGGAGCAGGGAAAGACTCCACTATGAGGAAGTAACACCGGCGTTCTGGAAAAAAACACCTGCTTCTAAAGTTAGAGGCGAAGACCGGGAAAAAACCCTCGGAGAGGAATGTATCGAAATTGAAGTCCGCAAAAAAAGGGGAGGAGGAAGGTGTGGAAATCACGCGAGAGATGAGGAAAGAGGCATCCACTCTATACGGGTCAATTCCAACCGTATAGCGAAAGGAAAAGGGGGGGGACACAGGACCAAAGGTCTGAGAAGGTGAGATGAAAAGAGGTGTCTTCACAGTTTTTACAAGCGAATTGGAAACTCCCCGACAAAAAGAGCCAAGGACGTCGAAAAGGCGAGCGAGAGTCGGACTCTTCAGGGGACGCGGACTTAAGCCGCGGTCGTTCTCCGGGGGACTCGCAATGCATACGAGGAGGGAAAGTGTGAGGAATCGCTACGCCTATAAATAAAAAAATGAGGAACTCTTAGGCGCCGATCATCGCCAGAATAACTGCGCGGGGTGAGATGAAGACTTGGGCAGCGTTAAAAAAAGAGCGGGCACCTCCAGTCTTAGGCCTGAAGATGAGACCGAAAAGAAAAGGGGGAAAGAGGCGAACCGCGTCGTTTCAAGAAAGCCTATCAGAACCGCCTACAAACCGTTATAGGGGAAAAAGACGCGATAAACACCGTGACCGCTACGAAAAAAAAATCCTTCTTGATACTGGAAGGAGAAAGTTGGGCTTCCAGGGGAAAAAGGCAAGGGAAAAGGAATCAAGGAGCAAAATGTCGAAACCACACGGAGGAAAAGATATAGATTATCTAGCCGGAGAAAAAAGGAAAAAGGTGCCAGCAGGGGTAACGCGAACTACTCGGCGGATTTGACCCGCGAACCTGAGAGGATTAAAAGGGGGGATTCAAGGGTGGAAAGGACAAGGACTTCGTCTGTAGGCGCGGGGGAATATTGTTAAGAATCGACTCTGGGCGAGCGGGACGAGCAATCCCAACATTTCCCTTGGAAAAACCCGAAGATGGGGGTAAAAAAGGCCAGAAAGAAACTGAGGTTTTCCGCGCAACCTCCCGGAAAAAAGGACTCTGCCATATTCATGAAGAAAACTCGCCGTTTAGTTCGACGTCGCAAAAGTCGCTGCATCTAAAAAAAAACCGTATTGATCGCAAAAAAAATATAAAACATGAAGTCTCAGGGAAGTTTCATGTCAGCACGGGAGACCAGCAAAGCAAGGGACGAGTTAACCGAATCCGCGATCCGCTAGGACGGTAGAGGGGGGGATCGGAGCTCGAAAGTCCCTTCGAATCTAATTCGGTGTCCCTGAAAAAGAGGGGATTTCAGGGAGCAGTTGATACAACAAAAAAGCTAAGGAAGTCTCCCTGAAGCCAGCAGACCGTCAGCCGGTGACCAAAAGGATCGCGGAAAGAATTCGTAGAAAAACCATGATCGGGGGAAACGGGGCTCTCGAGAAGAAATTGAAGACAAACGCCGCTTTGGGGACTAGTGCAAAACATGGGTAGATCATTCCGCAGAAAAGGGGGAAAAAAGGATGTTGGAGGAAAAAAAACGATCAGGCCGAAAAAAAACGCCGGTCCCCGAAGACCTTAGGAACGTAAGTTGGAGGTCAAAAAACAAAAACGGCTCTTCAAAGTTTGCCGTGCGCTGACGTGGAAAAGGGGAAAAAGGGCAAAAGAAAAAGTTCCCGTCAAGAAGACGGGGTCAGAAAGTTCTAAAGGGATAGAACGGTTCAAACGATTGTCAGAGCTCAGCGCTGCTTCCGAGAAAATCAGCGACTCAATGTGGCTGACTCCGGAAGAAAAAAAGTCTACGAGGTCGTGGACGGCTTTCTGGTAGGATATTCAGTACAGACAGTTGACTCCGAAGGACTCCTCCTCGCGGCCTAAAAGGGTCCGTTGAAAACCAGCAAACGGATCGGAGGAAGGTCCTGAAGGCAGACTAACCTCGAAAAAGGGCAGAGTTGTCAAACCTTGCATTGCGTTTCTCTGGACCAAAAAAAGGGAGTTCTACTACGACCAACCATCGGGAAAGTTAGCTTATAGGGAAAAAAGTCCACGGAAAATTCGTGGCTTGTACAGCGGAAGAGCTCAAAAAAACTTGAAGTCAGTAATACAAATCTTGTAGTGAGTGGATCTATCGCCCACGAAAAAAAAAGAACCGGCGTGGTGTGGGCCAAAGGTCGGTTTCTGAGGTCAAAAAGTATGCTCGTCTGAAGACCCCAATGGGCAGGCCAAGGAGGGGCAGAACTCTAAGGGACCTTAGGAAGCATAAAGAAAGAAATTGGTACTCCAAGGAACCGGCCTGAGGATGAAAACGCAGAGAAAGTGTGCGACCAGCCCTACAGAAAAGAGAGTTAGAGAACCGCTCCTTATCGGAGGCCGCTGTCTTCTCGCGGGGAGCCTAGGAGCCAAAAAAGGTTTCCCGATCAAAAAAAAGTGCAGACGGAACTGAGTGATCCCATGGGGGTTGGGGGCGATCGCGACTCACCGGGAAAACAGCCACTGTCACCGGCGTCAGTCGCGCGGGAAAAAAAGGTTTAGGATTAAAAAATAAAATATAGTGTTGTACCTGAACAAAAGCACATTCGATCATATAAAGGGGGTTAAAAGATGAAGGGGGTAGCAGGAAAATTGCAGGGGAAAGGGAGCATCATAAAGGTTTATAGCGGAAAGACGAACCGGAGGTGAATAAAATGATGCCCCATTGCATCTCTCGATTGTCCCGATGATGGAAGGGGGAAGGGAAAAGTCAAAAGATAGATAAACTGACCGGCCGGGGGGGGAAAGGCCCAGGGAGGGGGATCGGTTTCCCCCGGGGATGGGGGGGCCGTTGCGTCTTGTGGGGGGCAACGGACGAAAGGCTACCAAAAACGCTATTGACATGCAATGGAAAAGTAGTTCGAGACAAGGAAGGGGGGGACAGTTGAGCCGAATCGCCTGCAGGACGTGGGGGGGGAAGTCGGCGGGACGAAGGGGACCGAAGGGAGGCTGCTACCAGAGAAGTCGGGGAGATAAACGGGGGGAAGGAAGATTTACAGACCTCGGACGTTTATCTGTCTTAGAACATCCCATGCGCGACGTAGTTCAAAGAAGAATCCTAGACCGCGCACCCGGGAGGTCGGAAAGGAGAACGACGAAATTCAACGGGTGCGAAATGGTGAGGAAGGCGAGGAGGGTGGGTGAGGGGGCGCCCATGCGATCAAAAACAAAAAAGAACTGAGGGGGGGGTTACAAAGAGAGTTCGTGCAAAGTCACGCCGAATTCTAAGGTCTGTGAAATTTCTTACCAAGAGCAAGAACACAAGAAAGAAAAAAAAACGCAGACCCTGCTAAAACCATACGAGGGGGGGCCGCGAGTGTGCCTCTTTTATGAAAAACCTTGCGAAAAAAAGTGGGAGGGATTGAGAAGAGCCACAAAAAAAAAGATAGATCAACGAACGGGTGACCGTTTCATACGAAAAAAGAAGGGGGCAAAACTCTATAATTGTCTTCGCAGCGGATTAAGAGTAGAAAGGCCTTTGAGCCCTTTTGAAGGACATGGACTGGGCGTGAAGGAAGTCAGGAGGAAGTCACAAAAAAAACTGCGGGCAAAGACCTATCTTGGATGGCAGGAAATAGAAGAAGTAGACTACTACAAAAACCTAATAACAGGACCACTGCGCAAAGGACAGAAGGCGTTTAACTGAAAAGGCTAAAATGACGCAAGGTGGACTCCGAGACGAGTTCTGCAGTAGATAATCACTACTTCAGCTGGGATGTTAGAGAATACGCGAGACCGGAAGAGGGTCGTCACAGGGAAAGTCAGGACAAGGCTAAGGAAAAAAAATACAGAAGAATCTCGAGACGCCAAAAAGTACACTCGTAAACCACACTTGCAGGGGGCCAGGGTATTCTTCAAGCCGGGACCAAGAGAAGTCTCTCCGGCAGGTCTATCATGGGAAAGTGAGCCTGCTCGAAGCCAATAAATCAATACGTAAAGAAAATCCGGGGCCCGATCCAAAAATTTTAAGAAGAAAACCGGGAAGGTAAAAGGACTGGTATAAGGGGAAAAAAGTAACTGCATCGGCATAAGGAGGCCGAAGGGCAAAAAAGGGAAAGAAGGATAAGTCAAATTAGCTTGCGTCTGTCCAAGTCCCATCTTATCGAGGAATTCTGAATGCTCGAGCTACATAGGGGGAAAGAGAGCGCGCTCGGAGGTAGATTGGAGTGAGGGAAAACAGAACGAGAACCAAGGAGGGACATCGGAAAAAGAAAAACGGAAAATTGAGTTTCCTTAACTCTCCCGAACCAACAAAATGTGGAAAAATCGCTATGAAAGGGGGAAGGCTTCAAAATGACTAAGAGGGGGGGGGGACAACGGCGCCTGCTCAGGCACCGGATCGGGGGAAAAACAATAAAAAAAATCTCCTTTTCTGAACGCTTTCCTCACAAAAAGTTCGAAAGGGGGGGGGGGTAGTAAGAGGCTCTCTCAATGAACGGCAAGCACCGGGGTCATGGAGGACAATCTACAAGTGGGACTCCAAAACGAAGGCAAAATCTGGGGGCTTCAGCACGGGTTTCCTTGAGGAGCATGCCACTAGCGAACACGGAGGAAACTATCTACAAAGAACACCTGCGAGGGGGGGAAAGTGCTAGGAGGGGATTCTCATGAAACTGACACCTACAAGGAGAAGGGGACGCGCATTCGTCATTACCAAAAAAACAAAATATCGAAAAAACATTTCCGACGAAAAGCGCGGAAGAAAGAAGCGGGGGAACAGGTTTACCCTTGGGGGGGCCGCAATCCCGCGGAAACTCAACATCAGGGGAGAAGGCAGAGCAAAAAAGAAGAGCTGATGTATGATGGCTGCACGCTATTCCTGGATAAAAGAAGGATCAACGATCAGACATGCGGAGGAGGGAAGAGACTTCCGGGAAGGGAATGAAAAAAAAAAATCGCGTCATCATCAATACCGAGTAGACGTCAGGGAGGCAAAATTAAGTGCTGACAAGGGGTGTCAGGCCTCCTCGCGGAAAAAAAGAAATTCAGTCCAAAGGAGCCTTCGAAGGAAAAACTTCAAGTAGGATGTGGAATACTGGAGAAAACGTCGGAAAGACGGTACGGCTAATAATCGAAAGTCTCCACTAGCAGAGGACAGAGGGAGCCGTCCTCGGGAAGAGTAGGGGGGGACCGGAAACGTTATATACAGACCGTCAAGGGGTGCGGCTTCTGCCTTCAAGTCACTATTCGGACAGGGACGTAAGGCCGTACAACAAAAAGGTGCCCTGGATTCAGGAAAAGAGGGACAGGGGCCTTGCACACCACCCCATAATCTGCAACCGGGAGTCCAAGTCAAATGAAGGAGGAGCGACACTATGAATAAGCATCGAAGGTCGCGGATTAACAAAAGCTTGGGCTCGTCTGAGAGAGGGGGTCAACCAATGCTAAGGAAAAGGGAGGTAGGATGCGAGGGGCCGGAAACCGGCGTTGGTAGCAAAACGCATATTTGTTCCCCGCTATTTCAAAGAACCGAACTTGCGCTGCCGACCGATCGAAAAAGCGGAACCTAGAGCAGGCGGCTCAAGGCTCTCTGATGTGGAAGAAACAGAGGCTTAATGCAAGCATCAAAACATTCGGCTATTCTACGCCTATCAGAGGCTGGAGGGGAAGAGGGGGAGAGGCGGCGATAAGGAAAAGAGGGGGGATCAAGGATAGGAGGAGATCAGCAGAGGGGAAGGGTTCCGAAGGGGGGGAAGAGTGACAAAAAAAGTTTGCGCCTCGAAAACCCCTCGTACGGAACCACAGTAGCCGAGCTGGGGAGGAAAGGAGGGCGCGCCAAGAGGAAAGGAAGATCATACAAAAAAATAACGGTATAGGGAGTTAGAACGCGGCGCCACTTGGGAACCAGCGAGAGAACAAACGCGCCGGCTTCAAGCGCGAAAACGGGTATCTCTCAATTGGCCCGCGAATACGGGAGGGAGGCGCTCTAGAATCCGAGAAAAACAACGGGGAAATAATAGAGAGCCGATCGTTCAGGGGAAGGGGGACAGAAAGGAAAAGAGGAGAAAACTCGCTGCCGTAGCGCCGAGAAAAAGCGAAATTCGCTGCTCCAGGGTGCGAAGGAGGAACACAAAAAAGAAAGGTGCGGGGAGATTAATAGGCAGGCAGCGGACGAGGCAAAGAAAAGCATCCAATTCTAGATCCTTGTAATCAGAAGCCGCCGTCTTGGGCATCCTCCATACCGTAGGGGGGAGGAGCATACCTGCCGGGCACGTTGAGAAGCGGAAAAAACCAACCACCTTGGGATTCTATGAGAACGGAAATCAGGAAGCGCTAGTAAAACGGCAAGACCTTGTATATGAGGGCCGGCTGAACGGGAGAAGCCGTAGGGGGGATTTCATAAGTAGGGACACGAAGGGCGGTCGAAGAAAAACACACTAATGGAAACCTCTCCACTGCGTATCTGTCAAGAGGATCGATCGAGGGAAATACCGGTCAAGCGTTTCTTAATCGAGGTGCTGCTGAAAGAGAGCCGGGGAAAACAATTCGGAAAGTTACTACAACTGAAGGGTCGACTTCGCGAGCAATACGGGGGGAAAGAACTGGTCCTCAAAAATAGATGGGCATAAAAACAAAGAGATTGGCTTCGCCGAGAAAGCGGGCCCCTAGAGGGAGAAAATATCGAATGGAAAAAGATTAGTAAAAAAAAATCCCGTTTGCTCGATGCATTCCAGGGGAGAAGACCTTCATCAAAACCTTCGCCCATCTGGGGTTCTTCCATTCAGGCTAAAACTATCGGACGAAGACTGCCGGTTGCTCCCTTAAGGGGAGAATTGGAGGGAAAGAGACACGCCCCTGCTGAAAGATTAAGAAGCGACCGTTCTGAAGCTGGGGGAGGGATAGAGAAAAGACGGAAACAGTCACGAAAACTGGACCACACGGAACCTGTTTCAGCTCGTTGGGTAAAGAGAGGGGGAGAAACGGTCTGATGGACGCGGTTAGAAAAAAAATGGGTACTTAAACTCCCAGCGAAAAACTCGCACTAAAATGAGGGGAGAAAAGGAAACGTCTTGGTCGGTCGGGATATTCTCCTCAAAAATTCTCAGGGAAGAGGTCAGACTCGAGCTAAATAAAAAATCACAAGCCGCATTGAAGTTTCCTAAAAGGTCTCTATCATTCTCCGCGTGTACTCCCCTTTCGTTGCCTCGGAGTCTTTCAGAAAAGGCGAAAGACGACTAAAAAAAGGGGGAGCAATCGCCTTAAAATGCCTCTGCAGATCGAAATTGTTGAGGCAGGGGAAGCGGGGGAGTTTTTGGGGTCACAGAAGGTCAGCGAGCTGTCTTTGGGGAACATGAAGGTAGGCGGGAGGGGGAATCAGACACAAAAACGCCATCTAAAAACGGAGTTGTTGTAGTGAAATGTCGCAGGTGTGGGGGGGGAAAAAAAATGGGGGAGAGCGGCTGCCTAACAGGAACGCCTCGCAGGACATTCTGCCGTATAGAAAAGTCGGGTGGCCAAGGGCCTTAATTGCATTAAATGGAACCAAAAAGGGAAGAGGCCGGGGAGCACTCATAAAAGTCAAGAAACGGGGGTAGTACAGCACGAAAGAAGAGGAGAGAACAAACTTTTTGATCCTGCCGTTCTTCTAGCCAAGGTCCCAAGGTGAAGAGGAGGAGAATAACAGGAAAACAGGTAAAGAAAGATAGGGAGGTCCCATGTGGGGTCTCAGCCCCTTCAACCTAAACATCAAAGAAAGGGGAGGGATCTGCGCGAGGAGGTTGTGTGAAATATTAAAGCCGAAGTTCAAATGCACGCATCCAAATGGGGGGGAGACGAGCGAGGGGTTCCGCCGAGATGACGGAAAAATTTCGAATTGCTCCAGCTAAGAACTATCTTCCAGACGAACGACCAGGGGGAAGATTGAGGGCAAGTAAGGCGCGAGGCCTTCAGAGGGCCATCGACAGGCAACCCTGACTTAAGAATTGAAAAAGGGGATGATAGCCGCACTTTAGCGTGTCCCCGGGAGGGTAAAGGGTAATTGGGTGGGGGGGCTAGGAGCGAATGTAAAGTCAGAACGAGTCTGATTACTCTTCGGGGGGGGGCCGGGGGGAAGAAGACGCGAATAGTTTAAAGCTCTTTACTGGACACGATCGGGAGAGGGGGGAGGAGGGGGGACCTGAGGGGGGTCGTCATCGTGGTGGTCCATTTGAACGAAAAAACCGGGTAGGAGTGAGAAGAGAAAAAAAAAGACCGTAAGTCGTTAAGAGCTAAGGACCCGCAAGAGAGCACGATGATAAGTACCCCAAAAAAGGACGACTGGGAGAAGGTGTTAAAAAGGAATAGCTGTTGGTGAAAAAAAACGTGCAGCACAAACCCGTCTATTTGAAGAGATTCAGGGGAAGGACGGAGGAACGAGGGAGGGGGGTCGACCAAATACCTTGCACAATCCCTAAAGAAAAGGGAAAGAAACGGCAAACTCTCCTTCCCAGGCTGCCACCCAGATCGAGGGGGGAAGCGAGGTTAAAGAAGGGGGGAAACGTCTCAAAATGGAGGTCGTTGAATCCTAATCCCTGGAGGGGAATAGAAAACCTAAACAAGTGGGGAAGAAAGCTCAACGAAGGGGAAGAGCGCGATCTAAGCAAGCAGGTAGATGACAGTCGGGGAAGGGTTTCGCGACGGTCTTGACTCAAGTTTACGGTAACGGGGGGCAGAAAGTCGCGGGAGGGGGGGGAAGTTCTCCAACCAAGGAGGCACATCGCCGCTAGAGGGAGGGAAAAGATGGGAGACAGACCACACCAGTAATCCTCGACACACCTGGGGCAGCCCATTCAGAATGGGGGCGGTTGTGAGGGGGCGCTCATAAACTCCCGTATTGCCGGTAAAATTCTCGACAGGACTGGGAAAAAAAGGGGCTTTCGCAAAAGCAGAGCATCCTATGGTCGCGGTCAAAAGGACACGTCTAGAAGTGACAAGATCAGGGACCCCCATCACGCCTAGACCCACTTAATGAAGACCCGGGAACTTAAAAAACCATCCTGAAAACGTACTAAAAGGCTCGACGGAAAAAAAGGGGCGCGCGGGAGGGGAGAATGGAGACCGACACCACCGGTGGGCCCCGATCCCAAGAGGGGATATCACCGGGGGAAGGGGAGGGAGAGGAAGGAGCAAGGCGTGGGGGGGAATACCTCTGGAAGAAGAGGCTCGCGCAACGCACTGGGGGAAACAGAGTGAAAAGGATTAAAGTTGGGGGGAGGAGTACGCAGAGGATCTAATTAGGGAGTGGCTGCGGGAACATAAGACTTCATCGGGGGGGAAAAAGAGCTAGCTGCAGCACGTGAGAAATACGGCGAAGCATCAACAGACTGATCGTGAAGCTAGAAAAACTGAAGGGGAGGGGGAAGGGAAGGGGAAAGAGAGGAAAAAAAAGAATCTTAAGAGACGACTTAGGAGGTCGAAAGTAGCGGGTTCTGGAACTAAAGCGGCGTCTTCTAACCGCACTCTCTATGAAAAAGAAATGGTCTTTTGCGAAACAAGAGGGAGGGGCGGGCGGGAGGGAAAACTACAGTTACCTGGTGAGAGCGAGAAAGATAAAGCAGAGGGGGGGACATTAGTTAACCGTAATCTTAAAAGGCAGGAGATCTCAAGAAGGAGGGAGGCGCAATTGGAAAGGCGAGGATGAATGGGACTCCAGAGCAAATCGTCAGAAATAAAAATTCCTACTTCAATACAAAAGTAAGGAGAGAGGTAGGTGCAGGGAGAAGAGACAAATCAAAATTAGGGAAGACGCAGGAGGGCGGAAGGGACAAGAAAAAGAAAAGAAAGGAGGCACACCGGTCGATCTCGTCGGCAAGCTAGACGAGAAAAGAGGTGGGTCAGGAAGGGAGGGCCGTCAGCAGAAGGAAAGAACGCGGACAGAAAGAACTGACGCCCACGCGAATAACTGATCGAGTAGACTGAATGAAAGAGAGAAGAGAAACTCTTAGGAATGTCAGACAAGCTCGCAAAAGGAACTCGCGTCGGGGAAAGCGAAAGATAAGAAAAAAAAAATGAAAACTCTCTATGCAGGAGGGGAAAATTAGCGTAATTCATTTTTGTGCAGGCCACCCACGCTAAAGAAAGAGGGAGCACTCAGCGCAGGGCCATCTCTCAGGCAAATTATTAGGGGGGTGTCAGAACGGGGAGGTCGGACCGGTTCGGGGGGAAGGGACAGCGCTCGGCCTCGCAGGCAACCGAGAAGAACTGCAGATACGGTCCCCAAAGCCCAGACAGGGGAAAGGACAGGAAAGTTCCAGATCATCAGGGACCTAAGCGCAACAGAGTAGGGAAAAGGGAAAAACGGGAGGTGGCCGCCCCCTAGCAATTCGAGGCCGGCCGAACGCCCCAGGGCGAGCTGGGCAAGGGGGCCCCTTCACTCGCTCGCTAAAGATGGGAAAACGAAATCCGGGGAGAGGAGCGAAGACCGTTCTGTTAAAGTTAACGCACCAAGGTGGATGGAGGGGGGAACGAGGAAGCCTAAAACCGTGATTGAAAAAGGAACGACTCCATAGGGTGTGTAAAAATTTTCGGAGAGATCTTCCACAGACGACATCGCCTAGAAACGGAGAGCTCCAAAAGTCGCTGGAGGACGGGGGGGGGGGGAACGCCGAAACACGCCGGCTATTCCAATGCAAAGAGGGGCGCAACAGGGGGGGAAGGAGAGTTTTACTCCGTAAGTCTTCGTTGTGGGAGGAAGAAAGGCCGGGGAGGGAAGAGCGATCTAACTCAAAAAGGGCAAGGGTGGTCTAGGAAAAAGGCCGAGAAGTCGCTTTTTCGGGATGTCGACGTCCCCCTCCCGTCGGGGGGGCCGGAGGGGAAAAAGCGTGGCGCGAAGTGCGATCCTCGTAACTGATGTCTGAGGGGATCAACCGAAGACTAGAACCGGGGAGAGCAAAAAGGCGAAGACGGAAACTTGAAAGAGGAACCGAGGCATTCTTAGCTACGGGAAGTGGAGGGAGGGGGAGTAACAAGTGTAGGGAACTAATAAGGAGTTTCTCGAGTAATCTCTCTCACAACAGGGATTAGAAAAGCGAGTTGTAGATTCTGGAACCTCGGGTTCGGGAAAGTGGAGGGGAAGGAACGGAAAGGACACTCGCTACATAAGCAAGAGAAAAGAATTGAGAGGCTTAATCTACCGAGGTCGACCATCTGAGTAGGTAACTTACGGGGCGAACGGTTCTGAAAAGAGGGAGGGGGTAGAATTACGACGCGCCGCCGCGGTGCTCTCTCCGAACGACGGGGGGTCCAAGAAGGAGGAAAAGAGCGGGGTTAAGGAAAGGGAACCCATTAGAGTCTCAAAAGCCTCGGACGGGATTCAGAAGAGGAGCACGGATGAGAGGGGAGCTCTAAAGCCGTTTTAGACTGGAAAGGGGGGAGGAAAAGATTGCATGGGCAAAGTCCTGCGAAGGAACCCGAGGAGAGTAAACGAAGATCGCAAAAGACTCCTCTCCTTTATCTAAAAACGTCTTCAGGACGAAAAGGAAAGAAGGAAAAGGAGGGGAAAAAGGCCTGGGTGGAAACCGTTAGAACCAGGTAAAAGCTCAGTCGAGAGGACAAACTAATTCGCGTAGAGATCTGGGGCAGAAGAAACCCAGATCGGGAGTCGCAAGCAAGAAAGGGCGCAGAGGAAAGATCGAACACAACGGAAAGGGACTGAACCGAAGCCCTTTTAAGGGGAGAACCGGTCTGGGACAAACCTCATCCAGGCCCCGAGGTGGGAGGAATACCATCTGAAGAGAAAGGTATTTACTACCGTTTGATTCCGCAGAAAGCCTTGAAATTGATCAAGGAGAGGGGACCGGTTGAGAAGCTCAAAAACTCCTTTCCAAAGCTACTGGATCATAGGACGGATGCGTTTTGCGCCTTTCAGAACTCGGAAAAAAAACCGTCAAAAGACTGGCAGAAAGAGGAGGGGGGAAAAAGGGATGAACTTGGGGGAAGAGAGGAATTTGTACTTCGCTAGAGAAAAAAGTCCTCTGAGAGATCGGATTTACGACAAAAAATTTGTACAACGCCGAAGAGAAGAAGCCCTGCAGATGTTGATTATATGGGGTCAGGGTCGGGAATATTGCCAGACTTTCGTCGAAAGGACAAGGGGGGGCTGACGACGGACAACCAGGGAGGAGATCAATCACGTTTTCGCTCTCTTTCGTTGAATTACTAGAGACGGGGGGGAGAAGAGAGAGTGGGGGAAAAAAAAGGGACGCCCCCTTATGCATTCTTGGGGAACGAGGGATAGTGAGGAGTAAGCAAAAAAAAAAAGAAAACAAGAGGCGACACTGCGGGATTCCTTCGGATCTTCGTTGAACAGGGGGAGGCAGAATTCGGATTGGGGGAAGAAGAAGAGGGGCAGACTGGAGGAAGACTGTGGGGGAAGGGGGGAAAATTGGAAGAGGGGAAGGGGGCCAGAACCAATAAAAAGCGCGTCCAGGGGTATTTTCCTGTAGCCAAGTTCTGGAAGAGGAGGGAGCAGTCAAGGGAAAGAACGACCCAATTTTGGCCCTCGCCGCCAAGACTGCACGGGAGAATCGCCGAGGGGGCTAAAGGGGAGGGGCCAGAATAACCTATTCAGTCAAGAAGCGCTCCCTCATCACGGGAGAAAGGTGTGCAGGGAAAGGAAGAAATAAAAGAAATATTAACGGATCCATTTTGGGGAAGAGTTGGAAGACGCATTAGGAGGAGGGGATGCCGAATCGTGCGCAACCGTTTACGGAAAAAGGATCGCTTAAAAGGATTAGATCTCAAAGAATGAACCATTTTTGGGGGGGGGAGAGATCGCAACGAAAAACCCTAACAGCCACGGGAATTCAGGAGGAGAGCGGTGCCGTGGCAAAGGTTGCTGCTTCCGACGTAAGGAAAAAAAAAACGACCTGCACGGAGTCGAAAAGGGAGGACGAACACTAAGATGAAAAGGATTAGACAGAACCGGGGGACGAAGGAGGGAACAGCTCGAGGGGGGAATCAAACGCATTCCTCACTTTAATAGCCGAGGAAAGGGAGGGAAGCCTCGAATGATTCGGGACAGCGACTGCCGAAATATTGGGTGTAGCCGGGATGATGATGGCCAACATCTGGTTTGGGGAGGGGAAAAGTAGGATTGTCTTGATCTTTTGGCGGGAGGTAACATTCGACGACCTTGGAAGGGAAGGGGTTGAAAGATGGGCGCTCACTGGGCGCAAATTGGTCCGTGAAATCCCTTCTTCAGACGTGGGCCGGACGGGCGGGGGAAAAAGGATGGGGATGAGGGGGGCTGACCACGGCTGTTTAATTCGTGACGTGATCGGGAAAACTGAGGTCCTGGACGGAGAGGAGAGCGGCCCAAAAAAAGAGCAGTAGTCGAAGAAGTCACGCCCGACTTAGAGAGAAACCGCGTCATAGAGTACAGAACAATTAACGGAAGGGGGGGGCAAAGGGGAGGGGAAAGGTTGGGATGTGGTTGTGAAGGACCGTTCTGCAAAGAGCCTTCGGGTTCCTCTAGAAAAAATTGGAGGGTATGAACATTTCCGGGGAAAATCCGGGCCTCCATAGACAGAAAGAACGGGAGAAAAGGAACTCTCAATCTCATAGTAATCAGAAGACGCTAACCAGTACGAGGGGAAGAGAGGGAATAGGAAAAGAAGAGTCAAAGTGGGGGATTGGAGAATAGAGAAAGAAAAAAACGGAGAGATGAGATCCCTGGCTAAGGAAAAAACGAAAGAGAGGAAACAGGATAGGGGGAGAAAAATAAAAAAGATTAGTGCTTTTATAGGGGGAGGTAAAAATGTCTTGTCTAAAAGGGGAAAACATGATCAGGACTCTAGTCTGAATAAAACGAAAATGCGACGGGACACTCCTAGAAGTTCGGACTGGGGGTGGCGAGACCCAAACCAAAGAGCCCAACCAAGCACCGCTAATTTGCTGGGTCAGGTCTTCATTGCACGCCGAGAAAGAGAAGGAGGAGTGCAAGGGAGCTGAGCGATGGGGCCTCAAGCAGAG